>Ga0316605_10001244_pt1 | contig 15002 bp, 16 predicted proteins | sample OWC_soil_day20_n_FD_207666 | JGI IMG/M metagenome (GOLD analysis project Ga0316605, IMG submission 207666) | Wetland soil microbial communities from Old Woman Creek delta, Ohio, United States - OWC_soil_day20_noCT | ecosystem: Environmental > Terrestrial > Soil > Wetlands | place: USA: Ohio... | reverse complement strand
GCTTTGACCAGGACTTCAACCTTAACCCGTACCTGGGTGATCCTGCTTCCGTTTACAGCCAATACCAGACCCAGTACCTTACCTCAAACACTAATTTCCGACGGATTATCAGAGTTGCGTTCAACAACGGAGACATTCCACAAGGAAACCACGAGTACACCGTCGTGGGCTACGGCTGTTTCTTCTTGCCGGTCCGACCCACTGCCGAACCGCCATCGGGGGCAATCTGCGCGATGTTCGTAGGCGCGTGTGGTCAATCAGGTGCGCCCACCGGAGGCCACCACGCGAGCATCACGAAACCTGTGTTGTTCCGCTAGCGTCTGGCCCGTTGAAGAGGCGAGCGTCCAATGACCAGAACAAGACATCACCTATTCCGGGATCAGCGAGGCCAAGAACTGATCGAGTTTGTCCTCGTGATGCCTCTCCTCGTGTTGATGCTCGCCGGGGGTGTGGAGTTTGGAAGGGCGTTCTATACCTACAACATTCTCACGAAGTCCGTTCGGAACGCCGCAAGATATCTCTCCGACACCCAGATTTCTCCCGTTGGGCCTGGGGTCATAGCTGCGTCATACGTGACCAAAGCCCAGAACCTTGCTGTGTTTGGAACTGTGTCCGGTACGGGCACAAGGATCGTCCCCGGTCTCCTGACGAACCAGATCAACGTAGCAACGGCCCAACCCCGGCCTGGCCAGTTCTATGTCACGGTCACCGCCAATTACCCCTACCCGCCAGTCTTCGGGTTCCTGCTCCCAGGGATTACGTTTCGACCGAAGGTGACCATGCTGTTTGTGGGGGTTGTTGTTTACGGAACATAGGGTGGGCCGAGGGAGAAGGTGAACGATGATCCGCAGGGTTTCAGCTAAAGACGACAGGGGTCAGGCCCTCGTTGAGATGGCCCTCGTGGCCGTGATGTTCTTCTTTGTGTTCTTTGGAATCCTCGAGTTCTCGCGGGCACTGTTTACCTACAACACCATCGTGCAATCGACCCGTGCCGCGGCGCGCTGGGCCGTGGTCAACGTCGGCAGCAACGCCGACGCGGCCAACATCACAAAGACAAAGAACATCGTCGTCTACCACAATCCCGATGGACTTGGCACCCCCATCTTGAGCGGCCTCACGCCGTCCCTCGTCAGTGTCTCAGTTCAGACAATCGAGAGCGACAGTCAGGGCCGAGCAATTAGCCAGAAGATCTTGGTGAAGGTTACAGGTTTTCAGTTCCGATTCGTGCTGCCGATTGTCGGCACCATCACGATCCCAGCGTTTGAGACGTCTTTGTACACCGAGAGCATGGGCTTCGTTCCAAGCTAGCCTGTTCTATTCCTGTCCCGCCGACCCCGCTGATCTGATGACGGCCCACTGGCTGTCGCGGTAGGTCAATAGCCATCCTTCCCGCCCAAGCGCTGAGACCGCTGACGAGTCGGGCCGGACGACTGCGCAGCGGATTCGGTACTGGTCAAAGAGCGTTCGATAAGACCCCGTAAGCACCGCCTCATCTTCCGCCTGGCTGAGCAGGATCGGATAGGGATCCTGGCGGCTGTCGATGAAAACCTTCTGTTCCGGAACGAACCAGATGAGGAACCCTCCGTCGTTGTAATGGTTGTAGATGGGGCCAGGGCAGTCGCGGATGGCCGCAGCAGCCTCACGTGACACGGGCGCCCACGCGGAGGGCGGAGGGTCGGCCGTCCATCGGTGATACACGACCAGCACGGCAACCAGGATGGATAACGCCAGCGTCAGGGCTCGGACGAGCGAGGCGGCTTGGTACCCCCTCGCATGAGTGACCTGAGGCGTCTGCTCCTTGAACCACACGAGTCGACTCATCGCTGGCGCTGCGACGAGTGCAAAAGGTGCCATATTTCGCATCGACCGGACCGCGAGGGTCATTAGAAGGAGCGAGACCACCGCGAGGGTGCGATCTTGGTATCGCCTCGCACGCCTCCAGTGCGTGACAGCTAGCCACAGAAGCGCGACGACGACCAGCCAGAAGACTGCGTAGCCGATGCTGAGCGTAGGCGGCTGCCACTCGGTGATCCGATTGACGCGCGATCGCTGCAAGGACCGCCAGACCTCAGGCCACAACGAGAGCCCCAGTGGCGTCAACATGGTGGCACCGAGTGATAGCACGCCAGCCGCAGCTCGACGCCTCAGGTCGCGGCGAGCCACCACCGCAGCCACAAAATCGCCACCCAGGACAATCAGCCCAAGCGCGACTGCGGAGTGGAGATTCGCCCATAGGCAAAAGACGAGCGGCAACGCCCAGAACCGTTCTCGAAGCACGAGGTGAACAACCAGCACCAGGATGACAAGCGTGAACGCCTGTGGCCGCAATGACCATTCGGGAGTGACAAGCGGGAACGCCAGCGCGAAGATCAAGATTCGATCTTCAATGGGCCCACGCATGAGCCTCCAGGCCAGGACGCAGGCTCCCGCGAGCAACAGCGCGCACAACGCCGTCAGGAGGGGCATACCGCCAAGGTGATAGGCTTGGTAGAAGATGATCTGGCTCAGCCACCCATTGTTGGCCCAGCGCGACCCGTATGCGGTGTGCGAGAACTGCTCGGTCAGCATGACGCGACCGTCAGCGACCATGGCACGCCCGGCAGCGAGGGCCCACCAGGTATCGTTCTGGGGCGGCGCAAAGCAGGCGAGGGTGACGAGCAGCACCAGGCACTCTGCCGCAATAAAACGGCGGGCATCGAACGCCCCGAGCGACGACAGAATGCCGTTGACCGGGGGACCCGGGTGCACACTTCCCGCACCGGCAAGCGATGCGACGCTTCTGCCGTCGTGAGTGACTATGGGACTCTCGCCATCGTGACTGCGCATCAGATCAGCCTCCGACACCTGAACAGGGTGGCGATGCCGTGGGCGGCGGCATTGTAAGCCGAGCCCTGTTCTGCGAGCCGCCATGAGGGATTCTCGCATTCGTGGAGGTGGACAGCCCAGCCGGCGGCCGCCGTGGTCTGGCCATGAAGTTGCCCTGCACGACGCTACTGACCGATATACTAGGCGAAATGGCCGACAATGAGGCGGTCGTCGTGCGGCGCCTGCACGATGCCATCGTCGCTGCGCGCCACGCGGATGGGGGTTGGGGGTACGGTGCCGACAAGGCTGCCCGCCTCGAGCCCACGAGTTGGGCACTGCTCGCGCTGCTCGACTGCGGCATTCGATTACCAAACTCGGACCTGAGCGGCGGGGTGAGCTCCCTTTCGCGCTGGCAGCAGTCGAATGGTCTTCTTTCGGATGCGCCTCACGGAATGCCGAATCTCGCATTCAATGGGTTGGCTGCGCTCGTTCTGCGTCGGATGCAGGAGCAAACTGTCGTAAACGCGCCGGGGGACGGGCACGTCGAGACAAGATTGCTCGAGGGCATTCGTGCGACGAAGGGCGTTCGGACCGGTGCAAGTACCTTCAATCGCCAGGACAACCGCCTCCAGGGGTGGCCGTGGGTCAATCGGACATTCAGCTGGGTCGAGCCGACGGCCTGGTGCTTGTTGGCGCTCAAGAAAGCACGGCGTGCCACGTCAGACGGTCGCTTCGACGCGCGCATCGATGAGGGGAATCGGCTGCTTATTGACCGTTGTTGTCGCGAGGGGGGGTGGAACTACGGCAACTCGAACATGTTCGGGAAGGAACTCCATCCGTATGTCCCGACCACCGCAGTTGCGCTCTTGGCTCTCCAGGATCATCGTTCAGCCCCGGAGGTGTCTCGCAGTCTGCGGTGGATCAGGGAGAACGGGAATGGCGAGTCGTCGGGTTTGGCACTGTCGCTCGCGCTGATCCTGGCCCACGTGTATCACGAACCGAACGAGGGCCTGGAACGGTGCCTGTGTGACGAGATTGCCCGGAAGGGGAGCCCCGCAAACCCCGCGACAACGGCCATGGCGCTGTATGCGCTAACAGGGTCACATCATGCGGCAGCAGCCGTCACAATCTAGACCGACGCGCCGCCAGCTGCTCGCTGCGGTGCCGCTCACTCTTCTCGCCGCCTGCCGCAGGTCACCGTACAACAAAGCCGACTTCGTCGTAGCGCCTCAATCGACGATGGCGCTGCTCCCGGCGGCGAGCTACTCGATCGACATCTCGAACATCATCTCCCGCGGCCTGGACCTTCTCGGTCTCTCCGTTCGCGGACGACGGGTCCTCCTCAAACCGAATCTTGTCGAGTACGAAGCGGGGATGATGATCAACACCAACTCTATGGTGATCGCGGCCGCAATAGATGCGCTCCGCAGGGCTGGCGCCGGCGAAGTGGTCGTGGCGGAAGGGCCTGGCCACAGGCGCGACACGGAATACCTGTTGGCAGCCAGTGGTCTGGCCAATCTGCTGCAGGAGCTCCGTGCGCCGTTTGTGGACCTCAATCTCGATGACGTACGACCGACAAAACTGCGGAGTCGGTTCAGCGGCCTCGAGGAGTTGTCACTGCCCGTGGAGGTGCTCAGGTCCGACTTCGTGGTGTCGATGGCGAAGCTCAAGACACACCACTGGGCGGGCATGACCGCGAGCATGAAGAATCTCTTCGGCGTCGTGCCGGGCGCCGTCTACGGCTGGCCCAAGAACTTCCTCCACGCGCATGGCATCGAGGAGTGCATAATCGACCTCACCGCGACCATTCGCCCGGCGTTCACCATCGTTGATGCGGTCGTTTCGATGGAAGGCGACGGACCAATCATGGGCCAGCCGCGGAACACGGGCTTCCTGGCGATGGGCACCGATCTCGTCGCCGTGGATTCCACCTGTGCGCGAATCATCGGGTTGGATCCGAGGAAGATCGGGTACCTTCGGGTGGCATCGCAGTTTCTGGGGAACTCCGAGCCCGGACAGATCCGACAGCATGGGGAACCGCCAACGCGCTTCGCCACGACATTCGACATCGTCGAGCCACTCCGATCGTTACGGCTTGAGGGGCGATAGGGACCCTTTCTTGAATCCGTTCCTTTGGGGCGTTCAAGACGTCGGCGCCAAGCTCATGCCTAGCGCGCCCTCGCGGGTGTTTAGCTACGCGGAGGCGGAGGCGACACGCCTGAAGACGTGGTTTGGCGACTCTCTGTCCGGGGTAGTGTTCGTCGCCTTTCGATTGGATTTACTGAAAAAGGTCGTCGCCTGATTGGACTTTCTGCCCGGTTTCGAGGTTTGATTCATAGTAGCTACCGAGAAAACCCAAGAAAACGCAGCCGCAAGGGAGTGGCACTCTGATTGCTAAAGTTCTGTGCAATGGCATGGAGGCGGCAACGGGCCGACTGAAATGCGTGGGGAATTGTGATGACCAAACCTGCTGTTGCCCCATCCGTTGGCCGCCCTCCCCCGGGATGTTGAGCTGGAGGACTCTCTCGGGTACCACGACACGAGGTTCATGTTCTGAGAGTGTTTTGTATCGTTAACTCGACCGTCAAGATGAGGAGTCAGTCATGAAGCAGCTTCTAGTTCGGTTCATCAGCGAAGAGGAAGGCCAGGATCTGATCGAGTACGCGTTGCTGGCCGCCATCATCGCCCTCGGGGCCACTGTCGGGATGATCGCCCTTGCGGGTGGCATCAACACGAAATTCAACGACATCAGCACGACCCTGGGCACCGCGTCGTAGTTCAGCTCGATCGCGCTCGGAGCCTCGCTCGAGTTGTCACAGGTGCGAGGAGACTGACCAGGCGGGCCTCGGGGCTCGCCTGGGCTGTTTTTGGGCCTTCGGCTCTCAGCGCTCTTCTCGTTTGTTGCGGTTTTGAGTCCCAGCCTCGCGGTTAGCGGATATGACCTTGGATGCGCATACAGCCGCTTCATTCTGCGTAGCAACCGTCTGTCTTATTGCGTGCGCGTACGACGTCCGCTTCCGGCGGATTCCGAACGCACTCACGTTGGGAGCCGCCGCTGGCGGCTTGGCATTCAACGTGTTTCTTGCAGGTCTTCATGGCGCTGGCGCCAGCCTGGCTGGCTTGCTGGTCGGAACCGCTCTCTTCTTTCCGTTCTTCGCCCTTGGGGGGCTGGGAGCGGGTGACATTAAGCTCATGGGCGCGATCGGCGCATGGCTTGGCCCGACTGCCGCTCTGTGGGCATCGCTGTTTGCGGCCATGGCGGGCGGGGTGTTCGCACTCCTGCTAGCCCTCTACCATGGCTACGCGCGAAAGATGCTCGGTAATCTCTGGCTCCTTCTCGGTCACTGGCGCATGTTTGGCATCAAGCCAATGCCGGACCTGACGCTGGCTGCGTCCAGAGGGCCTCGGCTTGCGTATGCCCTGCCCATCACTGTCGGAACACTGGTCGAGCTCTGGCTGCGGTGAGCAGTGCACCGTGGTGCAGGGGCTTGACAATTCTCCCCTCAGCCATCGACATAGTGGATCGAACGAGAGTAAAATCCGCCAGCGAAGTGACATTGCGGATCAGGTTTTGTGTGAGGAGATGGAGTGTTCGCTTTCCCTTCGCTTGTCGCAGGCGCACCACCACGCTTTCTGTAATGTGACGCGCACGGCCGTGTGCAGCTCCGACACACACGAGCCGATATGAGAGTTGCGACTCGGCCCTGGCACCGCAGCGCCTCGACACGAGCATCCGCTATGGCGGCGGATCGATTGCAGGAGTCACAGGGGAGTCGGGGTCCTAGCGGCTGGAGCCTGAGAGCCGACTTGTAGGGGGTACGCTATATGAATCGTGGCCTTCGGACGGTGTTGGTGCTTGTGGTAGCACTCACGATGGCGGGGCTGGCCAGCTACGCCGTGTACCGTGGTATCCAGAATATCCCGGTGCGTGAGGTCGAGGTTGCCCAGGCGTTCACCGTGGTCGCAACGAAGAGTCTGCCGGTCGGAGTCATGATTTCTCGCGACGATGCGAAGGTTGTGCCCTGGCCCGCTGCGAATCCCATCGCGGCAGGCTTTTCGCAGGTGGACCAGGTCGTGGGAAGGGGTCTGATTGCGCCGGTCGCGGAAAACGAGCCGATTACCGAACCAAAGCTCGCCCCGCGCGAAGCAGGGGCAGGCTTGGCGCCGTCAATACCTCCTGGCATGCGGGCGATTTCCGTGAGGGTCAACGACGTGATTGGCGTGGCCGGTTTTGTGGTGCCGGGCAGTCGCGTCGACGTGCTCGTCACGGTGCGGCAACAGGACGACATGATGAACCGTGTCGTCGTTCCCAACGTGCTGGTTCTCGCCGCTGGTACCCGCTACGATTCGGCGCAGGCGAAGGACGGAAAACCGATACCGACGGCGGTTGTGACGTTCGCCCTGACGCCACAGGATGGTGAGCGAATCGCTCTCGCCTCGACCGAGGGGAAGATCACTCTGGCCCTGCGCAACCCGCTCGACGCCCAACCGATTGAGACGCCGGGTATTCGTCTGAGCAGACTCCTTGGATCAACGCCAGCGCCGCCCGTTGAGACGAAGGTCAGAGGCATCAAGATGATGGTCGCGGCCTCGCCGCCGCCGCCACCACCTCCTCCGCCGGTCTACAAGGTCGAGATGATCAAGGCCGCCAAACGTACAGAGGAGGTCGTGAAGTGAAACACAACGCCCTGAGACCTCGACGAGTCGCCTCGCAGGCGGCGTTGTGCCTGACCCTGGCGTTTGGGGCCGCGACCCCGCTTGCGCAGGTCGCACCACCACCGTCATCACCGCCTCCGGCCGCGCAGAATCCAACCGCCATAGAGAAAGTGTCATTGACGTCCGGTCGCTCGACCGTACTCATGACCGATTTTGATGTTGTCCGCGTTGCGGTATCCAACCCTGCCGTCGCAGACGCCACCGTTGTCGCGCCACGGGAGGTCCTGATCGATGGCAAAGGGAGCGGGACCGTCAGTCTGGTCATCTGGGGAGCAGCTCGTCGCAACCAGTACGACATCGTCGTCGAACCGGCTATTTCGACGCTGCAACAGAACCTCCAAACGCTGTTCCCCGGAGAAGACATCCAAGTCAACCTCAATGACGAGGCAATCGTGCTGACCGGCCGCGCCTCGAGCACGGCGGTCATGCTCAAGGCTGGCGAAATTGCGGAGGCCAGTTCCTCCAAGAACAACGTCATCAACCTTCTGCAGTTACCGGGTGGGATGGTGAGCCAGCAGGTCATGCTGCAGGTCAGGTTTGCCGAAGTGAACCGCCGCGCCCTCACCGAGCTTGGCGTTTCGTTCTTTATGGGCCAGAACAGCCAAAATGACTGGGCGGGTCGGACGACGACAGGGCAGTTCGCTGCTCCTGGTTTTGACCAGAACAATACGACGTTCAGCGATCTCCTGAATCTGTTCATCTTCAATACGAAGTACAACGCCGGCGCGGTGATTCGGGCCCTCAAGGACGGCGGCTACTTCCAGAGCCTTGCCGAGCCGAATCTGATTGCGTACAACGGCCGTGAAGCGAGCTTTCTGGCTGGGGGCGAGTTTCCCGTGCCGGTGGTGCAGGGTGGGACGGGTCTCGTCGGCAGTGCTGTTACCATACAGTGGAAGGAATTTGGCGTGAGGCTTAAGTTCACACCGACAATTGCGGGTGATGTTATTCGTTTGAAGGTCAGGCCGGAGGTCAGCGCCCTCGATTTCAACAACGGAATCACGCTCTCCGGGTTCCGTGTTCCCGCCCTGACGACCCGATGGGCCGAGACCGAGGTCGAGCTTCGGGACGGACAGTCATTCGCCATCGCCGGGCTGTTGGATAACATCTCGCAGGAGGACAAGCAGTCGGTTCCTTTCCTGGGGAGCATTCCGATCATTGGGTACCTGTTCCAGAGCAAGGCAGACCGAAAGGAGCGCACGGAGTTGATGGTGCTCATCACGCCACAACTTGTGCGCCCGCTGGAGCCCGATGAGGTGCCGCCTCTGCCAACTGACCTCAAACGGTTCCTTCCGGGCCTTGGTATCGGGTCTCAGTTGGAGGGAGGCGGCGGCCTCGTGGACGCCCCGTCAGAGAAAGCAGCTGACAAAGCGAAGCCGCCTGCTGAACCTGTAAAGCCTCCGGTGAAGAAGTAGGGATAGGCGCACTCGTGGGTATGAGAGCGACAATCGTCGGCGCGGCTGACAAGCGGATTCAGGAGCTGCTGACAAGCTGCGGCATCAGTACGACCGCCATCGCCGCCGCGGACTCGGCGAGCCGCATCCAGGCGGGACTCCCTTCCGCGGACATCTTCGTGCTGGACATGCGGGGACAGACCCGTATACCGGCCGCGCTTGTCAGTCTCAGGCAGCACCATCCCAGAACGCCGATTGTCCTGGTCGTCTCGAGCCTCGATCCGGTACTCATCCTGGAAGCGATGCGCGCCGGAGCCAGCGAGTGCCTGGTGGAACCGTTGAGCCAGGCCGAGACACAGGCAGCGATGACACGCGTCGCCGCCCACTTGAGCAGTGGCGTGAGTGGCCAGGTGTTTGCGTTTCTCGGCGCGAAGGGGGGCGTTGGGACCACGACTGTCGCCGTGAATGTTGCCACCGAGCTCGCTCGAATCGCGCCAGGCTCGACGTTGCTGATGGACCTGCACCTGGCGTATGGCGATACAGCGGTCTTCCTGGGTGCGGAGCCGCGTTTTTCCGTCATGGACGCGATTGAGAACACGGACAAGCTGGACAAGGCGTTCTTCCGAAGCCTGGTGGTACGGACGAAGGACGGTCTGGATCTGCTCGCATCGTCTGACCGTTCGATGATGGTGCCCATTGATGTCGAACGAGTGAGCCAGGTTGTGTCATTCGCGGCGCAACACTACCTCTATAGCGTGCTGGACGTCCCGCGTTCCGAACCGGCGGTTCTCGAGGGCCTGGAAGCGGTGAAGACGATCATCATCGTGGCCAACCAGGAACTCGCGTCGGTGCGCAGCGCTGGTCGTATTGCGGCGACCCTGCGCCAACGCTACGGCAAGGACCGCGTCCGCGTCGTCGTGAGCCGATATGACCCGAAAGCCGAGATCGGTCAGGACGATGTCCAACGGGCCGTAAGCGAAACGATCAGGCATGTCTTTCCCAGTGACTATCGAACGGCCCTCGATGCAATGAACACCGGCCGTCCGCTGGTGCTGGGTAACCACAACCGGCTGTCAGCGTCGCTCGTCGCGCTCGCCCGCGATCTGGCCGGGATCGACGAGGCGGGCAGGCCAGTGCCGGCATCGGGCAGAATGTTCGAGAGATGGACCGGTCGGCGCAAGTCCTGAACCCGGGGGAGAGGCGAGGAGCCATGGCCAAAGGGGGAACTGTTTCCGGAACACGCCCCGAGACGAGAAGGCCCGAGTACCAGGCGCTCAAAAGCCGAGTCCACCAGGAGCTTCTGGGGCGGCTCAACCTCGAGAGGCTGACCCGAATCAAGCGTGAAGATGCGGAGCCGGAGATCCGCACGCTGATCGGGAATCTCCTCGACCTCGAAAGCGAAAGAACGCCCCTCGCTTTGTACGAACGTGAGAGCCTTGTCCTCGACGTTCTGAACGAGATCTACGGCCTTGGCCCGCTCGAGGCGTTGCTCGCGGATGGAACCATTTCGGACATTCTTGTCAATCGGTTCGACCAGGTCTACATCGAGCGTGAAGGCCTGCTCGAGCCAGTCGAAATCGTGTTCAAAGACGATGCCCATCTCATGCAGATCATTGAGCGCATCGTCAGCTCCGTGGGGCGTCGCATCGACGAGTCCAGTCCGATGGTCGACGCGCGCCTGGCCGATGGGTCCCGCGTCAACGCGATCATCCCTCCTTTGGCACTTGACGGTCCGTCCTTGTCGATCAGGCGGTTTCGGACCGACAGGCTCGGCGCCGCGGATCTGGTGGATCGCGAAACGCTGACGCAACCAATGCTGGATTTCGTGCGGGCGGCCGTTGCCAGCCGCATGAACGTCGTCGTTTCTGGGGGCACCGGCGCAGGAAAGACGACGTTCTTGAACGTGCTGTCCACCTTCATCTCGGACAAGGAGCGCGTCGTTACCATCGAGGACGCAGCCGAACTCGTGCTGCGCCAGCGTCATGTTGTCCGTCTCGAAACAAGGCCGCCGAACATCGAGGGGAAAGGCGCTGTCCGCCAGCGTCAGCTTGTTATCAATTCCCTTAGGATGCGTCCCGATCGGATCATCGTCGGCGAGGTGCGCGGCGACGAGGCGCTGGACATGCTGCAGGCCATGAACACAGGACATGATGGGAGCCTGACCACGATCCACGCCAACAGCGTGCGGGACGCTTTGTACCGCCTTGACACGATGGTCGCGATGGCGAACCTGAACATACCGGAAAAGGCGATTCGCCAGCACATCGCGTCAGCGATCAATCTGATGATTCACATCAGCCGTATGGCTGACGGCACTCGCAAGATCACTGCCATCTCCGAGATCACGGGTATGGAAGGCGAGGTGATCTCGATGCAGGACATCTTCGTGTTCGAACGGACCGGCCTGAACAAAGCGGGAAAGGTCTGCGGGCGTTTCAGAGCCACCGGAATCCGGCCTCAGTGCAGCGACCGCCTGGCTGCAGCCGGTTATCAGCTGCCGCTGGAGTTGTTCGACCACGTCAAGCTTGTCGCATAGCACGCTGTACCCATGGACCAACCCTTTGTTCTCCTCTCTGTGACGTTTCTGGTCGTGTTCGGCGTTGTCTTCGGCGTGTATTGGGTTCTGGCTGTCCAACCCGCTCGAACAGCACACGATGTCGTTGCGCGACGGCTGCGCCACGGCACTTCGCCCATGGTCACCCGCGCGGCGCTCCTGAAGGACGCGGCGCGCATGAGCGCTATCCCGGTATTGAATCAGTTACTCGGCCAGCGGAGGGCGTCCGTCGTCTCTCTGCAGAAGATGATCGATCAATCGGGCGTGAGAACAAATGTCGGCACTGTGTTGCTGTCTTCGTTATGCCTTGGCCTGGCCACGTTCGTGATCGTCTGGTGGTTCTCGAGGGCTCTCCTTGTGGCACTTGGGCTTGGCTTGCTTGCCCTGACTCTGCCGTTCTTTCGCCTTCGGAGGGCGCGCGAGAAGCGGACGCGGAAATTCGAGGAGCTGTTTCCCGAGGCGATCGACCTGATTGCTCGTTCGCTGCGGGCGGGCCACGCCTTCACGACTGGACTTGCGATGGTTGCCGACGAGGTTCCGGATCCGGTGGGCAAGGAGTTCCGGCTGCTCTACGACCAGCAGAACTACGGTATGCCGATTCCCGATGCTCTCAGGACCTTTGGTGAACGCATACCGCTCCTCGACGCGAAGTTCTTCGTGACAGCGGTCCTCACGCAGCGCGACGCCGGCGGAAACCTCTCCGAGGTGTTGGACAACCTCAGTTCCGTCATCCGCGATCGCTTCAAGGTTAAGCGCGAGGTCCGCGCGAGAAGTGCCCACGGCCGATTGACCGGATGGATCCTGGCGCTCCTACCCCCGAGTCTGGCGTTGGCGCTCTATCTCGTGAGTCCCGAGTGGATGGGGTCGCTCGTCAAAGACCCTTTGGGTGTTAGGATGGTCATCGCGGCGATTGCCTTCCAGGTGATCGGCACGTTGATCATTCGGAAGATCGTGGACATCGAGTACTAGGGTCGGCAGACCGAGATGTTGAACTTGCCCGTCAATCTGGTGGCAACGGTTGGGGCCGTCTTTCTGGCGGTTGCCCTGCTCACCGGCTTTGCCACCTATCGTGTTCTTCTCTGGAATGCGCCCGCCCGTCGTCGAGTCAGAGAACTCGCGCAACCACAGGGGAGAACCGTGTTATCCGACGTGGTCACCGTCAGCCAGACGCCGTCGGCGTTGAAGCGGCTGTCCCGAATCGTCCCGAAGTCGGCCCGCGACATGAGCCGCCTGCAGCGGACGCTGGCGGCGGCGGGCTACCGCCGTCCCGGAGCGGCGGTTGTGTTCTCAATGGCGGAAGTGATCATCCCGGCCGTCTTTGCCGTTATTTCGATGCTCCTGCTCGGATTCCGCACGCGGACGGCATGGGGCGTGACCGCCTTTGTCGCTGTTGTCGGGTACTTCGTTCCCGGCGTGATTCTGGACCGGAAGATCGCTCTCAGGAGGAAGCAGATTCGGAACGGACTCCCCGACGTCCTCGACCTGTTGATCGTGTGCCTGGAGGCCGGGTCGAGCCTGGACCAAGCGATTGTGAAGGCTGGAGACGAACTGGAAATCACGTACCCGATGTTGGCGGACGAACTTCGGACTCTCAATATGGAAACAAGGGCCGGAAGGCCTCGGATCGAGGCCTTCAGGAACCTCGCGCAACGCACGAAGGTGGACGACGTGCGAGCAATGGTGGCGATGCTGGTGCAGACAGACCGGTTCGGGACAAGCGTGGCACAAGCCCTGCGGACGTTCGCCGACTCGCTCCGGACCCGGCGCCGGCAAGAAGCCGAGGAACGGGCCGCAAAGGTCGGGGTCAAGCTCGTGTTCCCGCTCGTTCTGTGCCTGTTTCCCGCTTTTTTCGTTGTCGCTCTTGGTCCGGCGATACTCCGGTTCATTCATGTGTTCTTTGGAGCGGGGACACCGTAGTGACTGCCGGCGGAGATTCCCACATTCTAACAGTCGTCGGAAATGAGTCCGACCGGAGGAGACACAGATGTTGATGTACATCCTGCTTGGTGCCTTGGCCGTCGTGATCGTTCTCTACCTCATGCGCCGTCGCACACGCCTGAACAAAGATCAGTAGCGCTGAGTCCCCGGATGTCGGTGCGCAATGAGACACTCCCTTGGCTGCCTGTTCGTAACCGTCCTTGCGGCCGGGTGTGCGGCGCATCGGTCCCCTGACTTCAGCCTCTCGCCGGCGGTTCAATCCGGCTCTCTCGAATCATCGTCCAATGCTGCGACGACTGAGCCGGATTCCCTCTCCTCGTTCAACGCGAAGGTCAGGGCTGCCGTGGCCGCAGCCAAGCGGCCAGACAGGCCAGCGATCCCGACCATCGAGTCGGTGAATCCTGAGCTTGCGAGAGCGCTGGCCGCGTTGACGGCTTCGCCGACAGCCGCGAGCGAACGACGCGTTGCGGAGGCGTATCACAGCGTGGGTGTTCTCGACAAAGCCAACGACCACTTTGCCGAGGCCATTCGTCTGGACCCGAAGGACGGGTGGGCGTACGACGGGTCGGCACGCGTCTGGCGGGACTCCGGATTCCCGCAGTTTGGCCTTGGAGATGCTTACCGGGCGGTGTATCGCCTCCATGGCGCTCCTGAGTCGCTCAACACGCTCGGCACGATCCTCTTTGCGCTCGGACACTACTCCGAGGCGCAGGCGAGTTTCGAGCGAGCGCTCAAACAGCGTCAGGATGCGGCCTACGCTCTCAACAACCTTTGCTACGTTGCCCTGACGGTTGGCGACACCCCGGCTGCGGCTGTCGCCTGTCGACGCGCCCTCGAACGTGCGCCGGGTCTTAGGACCGCCCGCCACAACCTCGCGCTAACCTACGCGGCGAAAGGTGACCTCGCGGCCGCTGCATGTGAGTTCGCGGCCTCCGGGGATTCTGCGAGTCTTCAGTACAACCTCGGTGTGGTCCACCTCGCCTTGAGGCAGTACAAGGAAGCGGCGGTTGCCTTCAAGACTGCGGGTCAACTCAATCCGGCGCTTCCTTTCGTGGGAGAGCGCGAGAGACAGGCGCTTGCGCTCGCAGGAGGAGCAGATGCTCGACGCTGAGACCTCAACGGCGCCCACTATGCCGAGAGCACCGCGCACGCTCGAGGACACCGGCCTGAGCCCTGATCTCGTCCTCCAGATTGTCCTCAAGACGCTGCACCTCGCAGGGACGCTCAAGGGAACAGATCTGGCAGAGCGGCTGGGAGTGAACTTCCAGGTCATCCAGTCAAGCCTTGACGACTTGAAGTGGCAGCAGCACTGCGAAATCGTTGGCGCTGGCGAGACCGGGGCCCCATCCTTCAGATACCGTATCACCGACGCGGGTCGCGTGCGCGCGGCCCTGTTTCTTGATCAGAACCACTATGTCGGCAAACTGCCGGTGCCGCTCGCACAGTATCAGGCCTACATGGAGGATTTCCGGGCCGGCTTGCAGCGCCACATCACACCGGACCGTGTCCGGGAAGCGTTCTCGCATCTCGTTCTCAGTGATCGGGTTCTCGACCAGCTCGGACCTGCGATCTGTTCTGGCGACTCACTATTCGTCTAC
>Ga0316605_10001243_pt1 | contig 15005 bp, 3 predicted proteins | sample OWC_soil_day20_n_FD_207666 | JGI IMG/M metagenome (GOLD analysis project Ga0316605, IMG submission 207666) | Wetland soil microbial communities from Old Woman Creek delta, Ohio, United States - OWC_soil_day20_noCT | ecosystem: Environmental > Terrestrial > Soil > Wetlands | place: USA: Ohio... | reverse complement strand
CTTCCCAAATGGTCAGGATGATAGAAGTACTGGTAATTTTCCTTGCTACTGCCCTGCTGTACTTTGAAGAATGTCTCGCCATTGATATAATCTTCGTTAAGATTAGCTCTGAACGGCACATCAAAGTAAGCAAAAACTTTTGGTATAGAGTCGGTTTGGGCTTTGTATTTTGTGGCATAGTCTACTAATTTGGCGTTGCGGCCTGCGTCGTTGTAGGTGGCGTAGTTGCTGCCTGCATAGTCTAACCCGCGCGGGTCGCTGCCATAGTTGCCGCCCAGCTTGCTTACTATGCGCTGAGAGCCTATGTAGATATGCTTGGTGTAGGCTCCTCCCTGCGTGGCTACCAAGTACGGACTTACGTAGAGCGTAAAGCGACCGGTGGCGGTGCGACCGCCCGAATATGCTCCGTTGACATACACAAGCTCGCCGTCGTAGCTTGCCTTTACCGTGCGCTCGCCGGTAGAGGCGTACCAGTACTGGCTTATATGCCCGTTTACGCAGGCGGCAGTAAGGCGGTCGCGCTCGTCCCACCGATAGGCTGTGGTGTGGTTCAGGCTATCACGGCTACCGTCCTGTTTGGTGCTGTTGGTTATAACCGATATCAGGTTGCCGTCGGCATCGTAGCTGTACTTTTGGCTGTCGCGCCGCTGGTTGTTTACTGTGCCGTCGGTGCGGTAGTTCTGCTCGCCAATGCTGTCTAACCGGAACTTCTGGTCGCTGCGGTACGTGTAGTTAAGCCTGTAGCCCGTGTTGAGCTGCCCCTGATATTGTATGTTGTGGTGCGTTATATCCTGCACTTTGGAGGTAATGCGGTACATATCGTCGTAAGACATGTGCAGCTGGTACGAGGCGGCTTTGCTGCCCGGTGCGGCATAGGTGCCGGTCGCCGAGGTTAGCCGGTAAAGCTTGTCGTAACTGTAGCTGTGTGTCATGGCTTTGTCGGCACTGTTGGTCACACTCTGCACATTGCCCACGGGGTCGTAGCCGTAGCGGTTGTCCATTATGGTGGCCATACTGTTGCTCACATTCAGATTCGACAATCGACGCAGGTTGTCGTATCTGTAGTGGGTTTCCGTGCCGTTGCCATACTGTAGCAGGGTGCGCTGCTCAAACTTGTCGTAACGGATGTCGCTCACATAGCGGTAATCGTAGTTTTTGCTGCCGCTTACTCCCGTTAGCTGACCCGCAGTGTTGTACAGGTAGTTCACTTCTTCCTTGTCGGGGTAGGTTATCTGTAGCAGCCGGTTGAAACTGTCGTACACCCAGCGCGTTTCGTAAGTAGCCACGGCCTGGTTGGGTATTACCATCGTGCGGATGGTTTTAGTCACTTCGCCCTGCTTGCCGTAGTAGTACTCCTCGGCTCCGCTGCCGTCTTCGTGCAATATCAGGCGTCCGCGCCTGCCTGCCGAAGCATACTGGTTGCCGTAGTAAAAACGCTCGTTGTTTTCGGGATGCTGTGGATAAGTTATCTCGCTGATGCGGTTGTATTTATCGTAACTGTAGTTGATAAAATGCCCTTGCGACGCAAGCTGTGCCGTTTGCTGGGTGAGCATGTTGCCAAGGATATCGTAGCTAAAGCGGGAGATACCTTTGGCCGGATGATTTTCGGTGAGCAAGCGGTCGTCCAGGTCGTAAGCGTAAGTAGTTTTATTTCCTTCGGCATCAGTGGTTTGCAACAGTCTGTCGATAGCATCGTACTCAAACAGGGTGGCAATGGGTCGGTCGCCGTCGTACTGTATAGTTTTCAGAGGCTTGTCGCCCGCATTGATATATGCGGCCGTACGGTTGCCCAATGCGTCGGTAGTGGTGACTACCTGCGCATTTAGTGCGGCATCCACACCGTAGTCGGTGGTGGTTTCCGAGCCATCGGGCAGCGTTACGCTCAGGATGCGGTTCATTACATCGTAGCGCGTTTGTGTAGGGCTTACAGCGTCGTACAGCGGGTTAAAACTTGTTTCGTTACCCGGGTCTTCGGCAACCGGGTAGTAACTGCTTACCACCCGTCCCCAGGCATCCATCCTGGCACGGCCGCTCACCAACATCTTTTCTACACCATCTACCAAACCCGGCTTTTTAACCTGTATAGCACGTCCAAAGCCATCGATAAAACTGAAGGTTTGGATGCCTTTGTCGGGATGTTGCAGGTCGAAGTGCGTGGTAGCTGCCCAAGCCGGAGCGCTAATGCCGGCACTGCTGTATTGCGCCGCCGTATGATAACTGTAGCGGATGGTATACCCGGCATCGGGATTGCTTAGCTCGTAAGGACTTGTCACGGTAAGTATACGTCCAAAGTCGTCGATAGTACTGGTGGTTTCGTACGAGTTGTAGTCGCGCCTGTGCAGCGCTGCACCATATCTGTAGTCGAAGTTATCCAGCGTACTGCTTAGCCCCGTAGCATCTTTTATGGCCGTAAAGTGGGTATGCAAAACGTCTTCGTACTGATAGTCGTAATACATTCTGAAGCCTTTGGTGTTTTCGGGTAGCGTGAGTTTGATGATATTACCATACTGGTCGTACTTAAAGTCGGTGGTAGCGGCTTGCCCTTCGCTGTTAAGCTGTTTTTTCACCTTAGTCAGGTGCGGGTAGTTAGTATCGTAGGTAGCTTCTACCTGCCTGTAAGTAATGCCCGAAACATCGCTTACACTATACTGAGCAGTAAGCCCCAGTATATTTTTATCGGCATTGCCGGTGTAGGCAAAAGATGTTTGATAGTTGTAACTGCCTGTACCGTCGGGTCTCAAAAGCCCCTGATTGCTAAAGCGGTACGTTTTAAGCGAAGCCGGACACAATGGATAGCCGCTCAGATAATAACTGTACCACTGCTGCGCCAGCGGAACCACACTGCCCTGCGCATCGTATTGCGATGTAACGCTGTACCGGGGAAGCACTACCACCTGTCCGCCATGGGTCTGATTGGCTAAAACGGCAGCAGTGGTTTTGCCAAAACTATAGTTGCCGACGCCGGGGGTAACATTATACAAGTCGTACTCGCTGTACGAAGCGGTATACACCTTACCCTGAGCATCGGTCAGGGTGTCGGCAAGCAAGGTGCCTTGCGCATACCAGTTGCTTACGTCGTAAGTTTGTATATGCCTGCGGTATACGGCATCATTGTTTTCGGTATCCACATCGGTTACCACCACTTTTTTAAACCCGAGGAAATCTCTTTCGTAGCGGTCGCGTATGCCTCCGCTATATTCAAAGCGGGTTTTGCTCTGAGGGCCATCGTCGGTTATCCCGTCGTTTACGGTTATCTGGCTCAATGCCCACTTGCCACCTCCCATAGCGTAGGTATTAGCAGTGCGGGCATAATCCAGCGTAAAACTACCGCCTATGGAGTTGCTCACCATCCGCAGCATATTGGTACGACCAATAGCCGAGGGGGTGACCGTAAGCTCTCGGTCGTCGTCCGAAGTCACAATATCGGGTAAACCATCGCCATCAACATCGCGTAGCTCTTTTACGGTACGGTTGATGGTTTTACCAACTGATGCGCCTAAGTTAACAGATATTTTAAAAACAGGAGGAAGTGGAAGAGGAGGAATAGGAAAACTGACACAATAAGCCGCATTGAGCGACTCGGCAGTAGAATTGGACTGGTTAATATCGCTTATACCATTCCACAAAATCTCGGGACTAAAACCGTTTCCTGTATTTAAAGCCACATAAATACTGTTATCGTCTCTGCGCACCTTATCGGGCAAGGCATCGCCGTTCATATCCATAAATGTGTAATTGGTATGAGCAAAAGAAGTGGTTAGTCCGTAACCGGCTGAAATGCTCGATGCACCAAAGTCGACCCCCAAACCGGCATTTACCGAAAGGCTCTTCCCTTTTTCTAACGAAGTGATACCCCAATCGACCGCTTGCGAGAAGCCGTAACCCATGTTGATTCTCACTTTTTTATCAGACATTATCTTGTCGGGCAGGCCGTCACCGTTCACATCAAGAAATGTTTCGGTGGCATTATCAGTAGTCCATGGTACATTAGCCGACCCTGACAGCGAAGTTTTATTTTGAGCATTTTCTAAAGCCGTTTTGGCATTAACAGCATCACGCACAGCATTTACGGCGTCTTTTTGTGACGTTTTAGTCGACAAATAGGTGTTTCGTGCATTTTCGAGCTTAATACCTGCACTGATTATTGAGTGCGAATGAACAGGATTGCCACCAAAACCAACGCTATGAGTGGTGCTTTCGCTGGCATGATTACCTATACCCGTTAAAACTTCGTTGCTAAAACCGCCCTGAGCATTGGTAAACTGAATTTTGTTGGGTGTGATAATATCGGGGTAGCCATCACCGTTCATATCGGTATAGGCAGTTTCGGTTTTTAAAATACCTGTAGCATCACTGGTAGTCAAACCCATAGCTCCTATCATACCGCTATTACTTTCGCTTTTGGTTATAAGTTCCAAACCCGGCGCCGTACCTCCCTGCATACTACCCACCGACAACAATGGATTAACCAGCAAGACCTCCTGAGTATTCACCCTGGCGGCCGTAATCGTATCGCCATGAAGCTGAGCATCTTCGGTTTGTCCCACCCAAAAACTGTGCGTAGCCATATTGGGAGTCATTGGGACAAAAGGCATATCTAAAGGATCAGTAGTAGCATCGCTATTGGTAGATAGTTTCAGCAACGATTGGTCAATGGGGGCTGCAAAACGGTTGCTGTTGGCATTGTATACAAACTGTCCCCAATGGCGAATCATGGATCCGAAACCATCGTAACTGCGAGTCGAGAACAAATCGGCCGACACCGTATCTTTTAAGGCAGGGTTAGTACCCGTAATAATTACCTGAGCCGTATCTACAACCAATGCAAAAGCCGGATCGGTAACATAATACTCTAACCACAAGGTGCCGGAACTGATTTGTAAATTTTCGATTTCTACAGGTGTTTCAATCACACCGTTATTAATAGCATATTGTTTTTTTACAATCAGTCCATTGTTGTTTTTTACCGATAAAGAAACACTTCCATTGATAGGGTCAGCCTGAGTTTTGAATACTATTTTAGGTTGAATGGTCACCACCGTATCTTTATCAAAACCAAACACTTCGCCCTCCAGCAAATGATTGGCATACACCAACCTGTTTACTGTAGCCGCCGTAGTAGTAGTGGAATTATTCGCAGTGTAAGTTAATAGTGGCTGCCAATCTATTTTATGCCATGCCACATTTGTGCCGGCTTCAATACAAAATCTTAGGTTCTCGCCATGGAGCGTATTGGCAATATCAAACGCCAAATCGCCATCGAAAGTTTCAGTACTTTTGAAAGTGCGTTTGTAGACTGTTTGCTGGCTATAAGCAGCATTCGCAGTTCCGTCGGTGTTTACTGCATCATTGGAGAACTCTACTCTTAACATAATGCTGTCGGAAGTAACCGGCTTAACAAACCGGCCGCTTACCTGCACATCTGCTGCCTCCGTAAGCCGTGTATTATTGTCCACACTCATCACGCTGCCCTCTGCTGACTTAAATGTGTAGGCATCCATGCCATCAGGGTTTAGCCGGCCCAACCGATGGTTGTCGGTATAACTTATAACCGGACTCCACAATACTTTATCAAAGGCGCCGTTGCTTAACCTGTCGTGGCCGCTTTGTACCCTGAAATATATGCGTTGCCCCTTAGTTACTGTCACATTATTGAGTACCACCGTATGATATGAGTTATCGTCTTTGGCTATATCAGCATTCCAAATCTCGGCGTTATCAGCCTGTATAGCTACCCTTACCCCATCAGCTTTGGCATACTCATCGGCGTCGTAATTTTCTGCAGGCAACAGTAATTGTACCGAACTCTCAATTTTTACAGTGCCATCAAACGGAGCCTCCCACACCCGCACTACATCCTGCATGGGCGATGCGTGTATCAACTCATCCTGTTCAGCAGGATCTACCTCTGTATCACTGGTATCCAACGTACCACCTCCATGAATAGGATTGGGCGTATTATCGCTACTGTCGGTGAACTTCGGCACTGCAATGCCATCAGCATTTATCGTTACATGGTTGAAATATGTTCTGTCTTTGGTTACTACATCTATTAAACCATCGCTGTTAACATCGGCAAAGAAAACAGATGTTTTTGTAGAAGATTTTTCCTTATCTAAACCGGTTACCGCAGTGAGATAGTAATAACCTACATTTACCTTGGCACCAAATGAGTATGAAGAACTGCTGCTTTTCGAAAATTCGTTGATACCTTCTATTCGGATTGCATCGCCAAAACGTGGTGTTGTAGAAGGAATTGGGGTAATATTCGGGCGAAAATAAAGGCGGTTGTTTCCAGCTTTAAATACTTTATCGGGCAAACCATCACCATTTATATCTACAAGTGTTGATAAACCCTCTGTAGCGCTTTTAGAATAAGAAAATGAGCCTCCGGCCGTTCCGCTTTTAGTGGCTAAATCACCATTTGTAATTCCTGCACCGGCAAAAAGAGAACCGCTGAAAGAAGTGGTTTTGCTGCCTCCCATTCCTGATGCTTTATCATTGAAACCATCAAGACCCAGTTTATTTACGGGTGATACAAAAAATACATGTATATCGTCATCGTTCAGGTTCCATGTTTTTTTCTCATCCAAAAAAGGTTTATATCCCGACTCTGCATTTACATCATCATAATAGGTAAAGTTATGATTCGAAAAAGTATTCCCCTGACTGTCCAATTGGCTAATGGATTGTAGCAGACTGTTGTAAAATGCCCCTGTACGGTAACTGAAAGTGTAACTACGCAGCAGGTCGTAGTTGCCTGTTTCGTGGTTGAGGTAAGTAACTTTCACCATATCGAGTAAATGGTTTTTAGATGTCAGATAACCATATCGGGCATTGTTGGTCTGCTTTTGTTTAAGAGACGAACTCTCAAACAGTATTTTGGTATGCGGAGCCGTCAGCTCTTTGTTGCCTACATGTATTTCGCTCAGATATATGGCTTTGGCTGTAAGGCTTCCCCGCACTGTTTCGTCGGTAGTGTTGTAGATATAAACCACGTAGTCGCCATGCGTTTCTTCCACACGGGTTAAATACCATTCGGATATAAGATCCCGGCCATCGGTATTTCGTCCTTTTAAAACGGAAGAATAAGTATATTTTACCCCTTGTCGGTCGGTTACTTCCCAGATATAATTCTCAGGGGAGTTTCCTTTGCGGATAATGCGCGAAAAATCGCCTCCCTGCCGGGTATAAAAACGGCGGTCGGCTTTACGGGCAATGCGTTCGCCCCGGTGCGCTACGCTCCAGTTGCCCGAACCGTCGATGGTAGAGAGCATTTGTCCCGACATCAGATAGGTTTCTGTTTCCAGATTGGCATCGTAGCGAGGTACACCCCAGCGCGTGTCTACCTGTATGCTTTGTATTGGTATATCCCAACCTTCGCCCAGCCATCCGCTGCCACCGTCGCTATTGTATCGTACTGATATTTGTGGCGACATTCCGTTGCGGGCGGGCGGCATCTCCAACGTGTATTCCAGATTGGCCGAGCCTTTGTTGTTGGCCGATGGGGGCACTATCAGGTTTAAGGCTGCAGCGGGGTCGGCTACTTTCATATCGCTCATCATTGTAGATGTAAAACCCTCGGTTTGTGGCGATTCAGGGGTTTTTATCACCCCATTTATCATATCGGTAAAGTGGGTAGTATTTGATACGATAAGTTGTTTGTCGCGGTCGATGGTGTCGCGTTCCAGCGCTTGCCAATGCTTGCTTTCGTTGTCGAAGTAGTATGTGCGAATATCATCTTCGGTATATCCGGGTGGAATAAGTGTGCGGTCGTATTTCATACTTACGCGAGCGGTTTGCTCCCTGAAATGAGTGCCATGAGGCAAAAAGCGGTAACCGTTGTGCTGCGCTGTTACGTTGATTAATGCAAAATCCAAAGCAGGCATATCCACATCCTGCAAAGCCGATATCGATATGGTTTGACTTTTCAGTAATCCCGCCGGAGCTATTTCCAGACTGTTGTCGCCCAGCTGCAAGGAGGCTGGTTTGCCTTTGAGCAAATAGCGCATCACACCAGCTACATTTTTTATTAATGGTCTGCGATAGTCAAGTTTGATTACACGGTCTGGTTTGGTAAAAACCTGCTCACTCGTGCTTCCATCGGCCAGTTCAGCGACAATAATCAACTGCCTGTCAGTGGCAGGTATTATCGCTTCAAATTCTCTGCTGTTTATTTCAATTTCCTGCCTGTTTGCATACAATACTCTCACCTGAGTTGATGTAAAACCTCTTACATATACCGAATCACCATAAACTATATAATTGGCTAATGTGAGCGTTTTTGGGTTTTCTTCTTTTTCAATTTCGATATGTACATGACGTACCGCATATCCGTAGGGCGCTTCCTGAGGTATTGTAAATACTATCCGGTTGTTGCCCCGATGGAGCAATGCTGGATTCAGAGCTTCCCGCTGGCTTTTCCAACCAGAGCCAAGCTGTGTGAAATAGCCCCCGAAAGCCGGCATATCGTTAATCGATTTTGAGATACCACCTGCGTGTGCTACCCCATTCAGTTCGTAACACAGATAAACGCGATCGGATGAACTAAGGTCGGTGTCAAACCGGATACTGAAGATATTGTCGGCAGGATTATCGGTTTCTCTGCACTGATATTTACCAATTATACCCGTTGCTTCGAGAGCTTCGTACCGGAATACAGTTGCATTCTTTCCGGCTATATGTGCCTGCGATAATGGTTTAACTTGCTGTGTTGCCTGTAAAGATACGCTTCCCGAATCTGGCATTATTGTAGCCGGTGCAGTGGCCAAATGGATTACTGTGGTTTGCCGTTTGTATTGAGTTACAATAAGCCCTGTTACAATAACTATAACGATAGCAGCAAGAACAGAAAGACTAAGTTTTTTCATTTTTTTATGTTTGGTTTAAATGTTTTTTTTTTAGTATATGACAAAAATTCAATTTTGCCTATAATTAATGGATGTGAATAGAAACGCGGATATAGCGGATTAAACAGATTTTCGCTATAAACTCAAAAGTTTTCCTAATACGGATTACATTACAGATTTTGACTTCACAAGTGAAGTCGGCTGATTTTCAGCTGCGAATACTAATCCGCCATTTACGGAGTAAATAAATCAGTGTATATCAGCTAAATCCTCTACATCCGCGTTTCTATTCTTTTTTTTGTCATGTATTTAGAATTATTTCACTTAATTAGGCAGAATCTTCCGGGTAAACTCGCCGTCGGGCGACAAAACTTTAAGTATGTAAACAGCCGGAAATTTCATTCTGAATTTCTTTTTCATAAAGGCTCCGCTTTGCTCCATCTGATAACTGACTACAAGCTGCCCCACTTCGTCGAACAAAAGCAACATCGTTTGTCCCGGTATCACGTATTTCAACGAAGCTTCATACATATCTCCCGATTTGGTAAGTTCAAAAACGGATTGTTTCGATTTTTCCGAATCCGGCTTATCTATCGACCGGTCGTTACCAGTACAATCTGACCCCACCTGTATGCCAAAATGCAAACGGCACGGATCCATAGTCAGCGCACTCACCTGAATACCAAACCAGTCGGAAGGCATGTTCTCAGTTTCCAAATATTGAAGCGTACTTTTTGTTCCGGAATAAAATTTCACAAAAGCAGCCAACTGCACTTGCTGATGCCAATCAAGATAAACCGAATGTACGAGCTGATTATTCATGTATACATACAGCGTACGCTTGATATTCTTTAGCTCAATCAAATCGTTAGCCTTAATAGTAGCGGCTGGCGTGGTAGATTTTTCGCCATTAATTATGAGGTACAGCTTATCTTTATTGGCACAAACTCCGTATCTGACCTGCGATTCGATATTTGAAAAGTCAACCGGTGTTGTCCAACCTGCATCGTATACAGATATTATATCGTTCACAAACCACCTCATCACACAGCTGTCAGTTACTTCGGATGTCCCTGTCTGCGACAGTTGTGCCTGCGGGTTATTACTCAGATTGAGTGCCGGATATTGCGAAACGGTAAGATTGTAAGCATCAGAACTCAACCCTTTTACTACTGCCTGGTTTGCAGTAAAAGTTCCGAAACGAACAGTTCTGTCTTCCTGATTTTCAGAGCCAGACTGCTTACTCAGTATGTAGCTATATGCCGGGTGGCCAACTTCGGCACGTATGGTAAGTGTTCCGTCGGCATTTTTCAGGTTGTTGGTACAAGTGGAATTTGCAGCTATTGTTTCTACCTTCAGGAAGGGAATAAAACCAAACGTAAAACTTTCTTTATGGTTTTGATCTTTATCCCAAAATACATTATTGAATATTATTTTTTTTCTTACACTGTCAATTTCCGAACTCGGTATCATCCTAAAGCCTGACTGAAAATTTCCACTTCCGCTTGAATCTATCAGCAAGTAATACTTACTGCAGGGCTGTGCAAAATCCGAAGCCAGATTGTCGGAATAAGCTAATTCTACACAGCTACCGGTATCTGTAAATCCCCCGTAATGTACCTGTTCCAAAACGATTTGCTTATTTTCATCTGAGTTTATTTCTACCGAAGCGTAAAAGACAGCATCATAATCGGAATCAGCTATTTTAACCTGCAATTCCGGGTATCTGTGTCCATTTACAAGCAGATACAGCTGTTGCTCTTCTTTGCATATTTCGATATTATTGTGCAAAGTCACCCGGATATTGTTTACCAGAGTAAATTCTCCTTTGGTAATCGTAAAAATTTCGCCTTTCGGTGAAATTCGATAGCCATAATCTGTGGAAGTTAACTGATTACTATTCCCGCCAAACTTAACCGTACAGGTAGCGTCGCTGTTGCTGCGAAACGATACATATCCCCTTTTGCCGCGCAAAGGTGCTGTAGTAACTATACTGCCCGACGTTATCCCTACCGGTTTCACAATCCGAAGGTTAAAACGATCTTCGGTGAAGGACAGGTTCTGAGCCTGCCAAAGTTTTCCACCTTGCAGTATGTCCAACGAATCCATATTGGTTTTTACAAACCATTTTCTTTGCATCACATACAAACCGGGATAGGTTTCCGAAAGCGATGTGGTAAGTGTCTCATTATTGTCGCCCCATATCAGGTAATCACCATTTTGCATCTCATTGGCTTGTTGCCTGCCAATAACTAATAGCCTGTTGCGATTAGTCAGAACCAGACTATCCTTATCGAAACAGTCTATACTATCAGCAAAATTAGGCGATGCCTCGTTGGATGTTACTGACCGTAACTGATAAAGCTTTGAAATGTTATCCCGGATTATGGCTGTTACCCGATGGTTGTAGGCCGGATTTTCATCCAGGTTCCATATCATTCTGTTTTGACTATCGTAGTACGAAGTGCTCATTGTAATGCCGTACTTAAGCCCAAGGTAGCTCTCCACTTTGACCCGCTCAAAAGGATTCAGCATCCGATTATATACGATTATCTCCGGAGCGTAACAATGCTGGGTACTGTTTCCCAAAAGCTTATCGTCAAATTTTGCGGTATAGTTAACATCATCGGCATCAACCTGCCCGCCTAAAGACAACACAGCATGAGCCTGCTGCCACCAGTATCCGGATTTAGGCTGAGTGGTATACATATATGAAGCTATTCGCAATGCCCGTTCCCGAAAAAGACTGAGATCTTCGCCATGGTTTTGCAAATCCTCACCTTCAATTGCTCCATAGTCCAATGCCGGTTTAGCACTTGCAACCGAAGCAATCACTTTATCCTTAGAGAACACAAAGGCATCTACCGAATCCCGGCCACTCAGACTGTAAACAGGCATATCTGTTTCGGTTTTCTCATAAGGACAAAAAACCCCGATAACAGATGCTTGCGATAAATTTGTGTAGGGTATCAACGCTTCGCCGGCAAAAGCCTTGTCAGTAATATCAATTGCCGGGTGAAAATTAAAAGTGCGTATAGCCGATTGGGGAACTAAAAGATTTTCGCCAAAAGCAGCTCCCCGCTTATCATATTGTCTGACTAACAATGAATCGCCGGAATAATCAAACCATTGGTAATTGCCATAGATATTGGCAGTTTGCGGTATTACCTGTAACCACACACTTGCACCATTTACCCCTCCCGGAGTTATTTTTTGACCTAAAGCAGCCACCGAAATAATAAAAAACAGTATAACAATATAATTTTTCATACGTTCATCTTTATTTTTTAATTAGTTGTAGTATGAAACTCGCAAATGGACATGGTCTTTGGTGTAAAACCAGTCCCGAATTCTATTAAGATGCTCGTTTCTTAACAACTATCAGTTTAGATATATGGATATTATTCGCATCAATAAAGGTCTGAGGATAATTACTTCCCAAAACTAAGGTTGTCAGTTTAGCTCTTTCAATCAGAATCTTTATTAAACTTAAAACCAACCGTTAAATACAACTGGGTATTATTGGTTTTCAAACTGGCCGGTACAAGATTTTCGTCGGCATAAGTATACAAAGCCTGCTTTTTACTTCCTGAAATAAAAGCAAAATCAATATTCCAATGGCTGCTTTGCCAACCTATTCCTCCGGTAAAACCTGAGCTACTACTATCTAAAAAATAATCATTATCCATTCTTGTTGTATTAGTTTTTCTCCACCTGTAAGCACTGGGTTGAGTAGCCGAAGTAATATAATTATATCCGAAGCGCATTGAAAATGTACTAACGGGTTTGTATTCGGCGCCAAACCTGATTGTATACACACCGTTGAAGTCATTATTTATATCTTTATTCACATCGGTATATACCTGCGTAAATCCCTCAGCATCGTATAAGCGCATATCTCTGAATCCCTCATATTGAAAATCAAAACTAAAAATGGCTGATTTCCTGATAAGAAAAGCCAAACCGGCAGTGTATGTAGAACCGGTTTGGATTCTGTATTTTTCCTTTTCTACAGGCAAAGAAAATGTATTGCTTTGCGGGTTGCCGTTAAAGCTTATGTCGTAAAATAATGACGACGAGTATTCATCCTGCAAAAAGTAGAACGTTGGCGAGTGATAAGAGATTCCTACACGTAAAAAATTGAAAGGCAAAAAGATAAATCCAAACTTCAAATCGGCGCACAGACCCGAAGTACTCAGAGTATTGCGTAGCATTAAATCACCGTTGCCCGAGAATGCTTCTGAATAATCGCTTGATTTACTATATTTAATGTCGCGCAAACCTAAGGAAATACCCATACACAATTCATTCTGGATATTAAGACCGTAAGCTATGCTGTACCTGTCGGCATATCCTTGCTCGCAAAAAGTGTAAGTGGGAGTAATCGTTTCGTTGTTGAGCAATAGCGATTTCCAGTTAGTGGTACCGGTAGATGGATTAATTTGTGGATTTATCAAATTGGAATTGTATCCCCATACCGATAAAACAGATACGCCTTCGGCTAAAGGATCATAACCATCTCTGGTTCTCAAAGAGTTTTCGGTATACCCGGCTTCGGTAGTTCGGTATGCAATAAAATCGGTGAGCGATGATAACTGGCTGGCACCGGTAGTTGTGCCACTCCTGTAGAACGATTGTAAACGATTGTACGATAAACCGAACGCTGAATGTAACCGGCGGTTTTTGGAATTCGACAGAACAAGCGCAAAATTATTCAAATGAAAAGCGGTATTCTTTTCTTTGGTACGAGATAAATTCCACGAGAAATTATCAATCTGACTTTGATAATCACCGGTAACTGATATTTCCATGTATTTATATAAACCAAGTCCGGCCGGGTTCTGATTTATGGCGGAAACATCCTCGCCTAAAGCCGTAAAAGCTCCCCCCATACTGATGTATCTGGAGGTACCGCTAAGTTGTGTGGTTTGCGACAGCCGGACTGCATCGAAGCCATCCTGAGCATTTTGTGGAAACACCGCACTGGCCAATAGCCAGATTGCGGATAGGAGTAACAGATTCTTTTTCATATAGCAATAATTGTTTTAATGGTCGTATAGAGCATGCATGACAGTCCCGATATTTTTCGGTTCACTCCAGGAGAGGCTCTGCATTCACGCTCGTTTCATAAAAAAAGTTGTATTTTAAGTTATTTATATATTCGAGATATTTCCTAATTTACTAAACGAGCAAAGCCAGATTAATCCCATATAGTATTGTATTAAACTTACTATCATTAGATTAATCTTGTTCTTTTTTCTCAAGTTTGGGAATACACCTAATACCACCGTAGTACCAGCCGATAAGTTAGTACTACTTAGCTCAATGCCATGTTAGCCAAAACAAAGAAAATCCCTCGTTACATACGGGAGAAACTCATTGCAGAAAATTAATAATATATATATACCTTTGATTGTGTCCGAAAAGCGGAGAGGCTACGATTTAGCTACCGTTGGGTTTTTATTTTACCCGTATTTTCGGAATTAGAGAAAGAAAGCCTCTATGGCTTCATTGTGGAAGCAAAGATAACTAAATATTTAAAAAAAATATATTTCAGAGTATTTTTTTTAAAGTTAGAAAAGTCATTGAAGTTGTTAGCCAATAATTAATTTAAATCTTCTGAATTTTTATGAACTATCGTTACGAAAATAGTGTTATTAAATAAAAAACTATCACTATCATGAAAGCAAACATCGGATCGGCCGACAAAGCAATCCGTCTTGGATTGGCCATTGTATTAATTGCACTGTTTTACACCGGAATATTGAAAGACACTGTAGGTATTATAGCTCTTATAATAGCACTTTTGCTCGCTATTACAAGTTTGATCAATTATTGCCCGCTTTACCCGCTTTTGAAAATTAATACTGCAATTAAAAAAGCCAAAAAGAAAGAATAGCAGCGTTTTTGGTATACATTTCAATCCATTGAAACTATAGAAAATCTGTGCATAGAAGAATTAATTTTTGTGCAGGACTTTCATTTTGCCATGTACACATTGCAATTCAGAAAAAAACTGTAATTATATGTAGATGAATTTTGTCAATCGGATAGAAATTTGTAATTTCGCGTCGATTTTAAAAAGGAACTCAATTTTAAACGATTAATAAAATGATTAAAGTAGGTATCAATGGTTTTGGCCGCATCGGACGTTTG
>Ga0316605_10001242_pt1 | contig 15018 bp, 11 predicted proteins | sample OWC_soil_day20_n_FD_207666 | JGI IMG/M metagenome (GOLD analysis project Ga0316605, IMG submission 207666) | Wetland soil microbial communities from Old Woman Creek delta, Ohio, United States - OWC_soil_day20_noCT | ecosystem: Environmental > Terrestrial > Soil > Wetlands | place: USA: Ohio... | reverse complement strand
TGGGAGGCGGACTGCGCGTGGAGGAACTGGGCGAACGCCCCAAGAAGCCGCTCGAACTCTACGAGTTCGAGAGCTGTCCCTATTGTCGCAAGGTGCGCGAGGTGTTGACCGCGCTCGACCTCGAGATCCGCATCTACCCGTGTCCGAAGGGCGGCACGCGCTTCCGCAGCGTGGTGCGCGAGCGCGGCGGCAAGGAGCAGTTCCCGTATCTCGTCGATCCGAACACCGGCGAGGCGATGTACGAGTCGAGCGACATCGTCCGCCATCTCTTTGCGGAATACGGCACCGGCTCGGTGCCGTGGCTCTACTCCGGCGGACCGCTCTTCGACGCGACCTCGATGCTCGCGAGCGCCTGGCGCCTGGGTGCGGGCGTGCGTGCATCGGAGTCGCAGCCGCCGGCGCTGCCGCTCGAGCTGTGGAGCTTCGAGGCGTCGCCGTACTGCCGCATCGTGCGCGAGACGCTGTGCAGCCTGGAGATCCCGTACCTGCTGCACAACGTCGGCAAGAACAGCCCCAGTCGCGAGGCGTTCGTGGAGCGTTCGGGCAAGATGCAGGTGCCGTTCCTGGTGGATCCGAACCGGGCGGTGGAGATGTTCGAGTCGGCCGACATCGTCCGCTACCTGAACGCGACGTACGGCGCGCGTTAGCGGCGCGCTGCGATCACGACAACCGCTCGAGGAACAGCGTCGCGATTCCCAGGAACGCGAAGAACGCCACCGCATCCGTGAAGGTCGTGACGAGCACGCCGGAGCCCAGGGCCGGATCCTGCTGCAACGCTTTCAGCGTCAGCGGCACCGCGGCGCCTGCGAGTCCCGCGACGGCCATGCTCAGCAGCATCGCGACGAACACGACCAGACCGAAGATCGGGGAGCCGCCCCAGTAGTAGGCGACGCTGGCGCCGAGACAGCCGGTGACGGCTCCGACCGCGATGCAGACCAGGAACTGCTTGCCGACTGCGCGCAGGCCGCTCGAGAATTCGGTTTCGCCGAGTGCGATGCCGCGCGCGACGACCGTAAGAGCCTGGACGCCGGTGTTGCCCGCCATGCCGGCGACGACGGGCATGAAGATCGCGAGCGTCACGACCTGCTCGATGGTGTGCCGGAAGAGCCCCACCACGGAGGCCGCGAGGAAGGCGGTGGCGAGATTCACCACCATCCACGGCAGGCGCTTGCGCACCGAGAGTCCGACGGGAGAGAAGACGCGCTCTTCCTCGTCGAGACCGGCGAGGTTGTAGATGTCCTCGGTGGCCTCCTCGTGGATGACGTCGATGACGTCGTCCACGGTGATCAGGCCGAGCATGCGGCCGTCGGCATCGACGACGGGAATGGCGAGCAGGTTGTAGCGGGCGACGATGCGCGCGACTTCTTCCTGGTCGGTGTCGGCGCGCACGCTCACCGGTTCGCGGAGCATCAGCTCGCCGCAGGGCCGATCGGGCGCCGCGGTGACGAGGCGGCGGATCGGCACGACGCCCTGCAGCAGGCGTTCGTCGTCGGCGACGTAGAGGTAGAGGATCGCGTCGGTCTCGCCGCGACTGCCGCGCGCGCGGATGTGGTCGATCGCCTCCTGCGCCGTCATCTTGGCGTCGAGCGCGACGAAGTCGGTGGTCATCACGCGGCCGGCGCTGTGTTCGGGATACAGCTCGGCCTTGCGCAGGTCGGCGCGGCAGTCCTCAGCGAGCAGACCCACCACCGCGCTGCGTCGCTCTTCGGGGAGTTCGGCGACCAGGTGCACGATGTCGTCGACTTCGAGGCGTCCGAGCACGTCGGCGAGGCGATCGTCGCCCACCGCCTCGACGACCTGTCGGAAGATCTCGGGCGGCAGCTCCGAGATGGTGCTCGCCGCGCGACGCTGCTGGAAGAGGAGGTCGACGATGGTGCGGGTCTCGTCCTGGCTGAGATTTGCGAGTAGCGGGCCGAGGTCCGCGGCGTGGACGCGCGCGATGAGCCGCTCAGCGCGCGTCGTGAGCCCGCTCGCCAGCAGACGGCGGAGGATGCGGGTCGTCAGTTCGGGAGTCGCCATCGCGCGCCTCGGCTCGCCCAGATTGGATCCCGCGACCGGAGCCGCCGGGCGTTCTCGCGGGATGCTCAGACGGATCGGTTCAGCGGCCCTCTCGTTCGCTCGGTTTTCGAGCACGTCGTTTCCATCTTCGGCAGCGGACTCATGACCGAACCAGACAGCCGGTGCTGGCGACGCAGCGACCTTCTGATCGGCTGGCGCGTGGGCCGTCCTGAGCCAGACGTGGTTAGAATCGCGCAATGGATGCTCGAACCCTCCGCGTCGTCGTCGTGCCGCATACCCACTGGGACCGCGAGTGGTACCGGACGCACGAGCAATTCCGCGTCCGCCTCGTCACGCTGGTCGACGCGCTGCTCGAGCTGCTGGAGCGCGATCCCGCATTCCGTCACTTCATGCTGGACGGGCAGACCATCGTCGTCGACGACTATCTCGAAGTGCGTCCGAACGCGCGGCCCCGCATCGAGAAGCTGGTGCGCGAGGGACGGCTCGCCGTGGGACCCTGGCACGTACTGCCCGACGAGTGGCTGGTCTCGGGCGAAGCGCTGATCCGCAACCTGCGGCTGGGGCTCTCCAAGGCGGACGCGCTGGGCGGGGCGATGCGGGTCGGCTACGTCCCCGACCAGTTCGGTCACGTCGGCCAGCTCCCGCAGCTCTTCGCGGGTTTCGGCCTTCTTGCCGCCGTACTGTGGCGCGGCGTGGGCGCCGATGTGGACCGCACGCTCTTCACGTGGGAGGGGCCGGACGGCACGCGGATTCCGGTCGTCTACCTGATGCACGGCTACGGGAACGCGGTGAACCTGCCGACCGACCCGGCGGCGCTCGCGGCGCGCATCGAGGCCGAAGCGGGCGAGCTCGCCAAGCACTCCGACGTCTCGACGCTGCTCTTCATGAACGGCAGCGATCACGAGCGACCGAACCCCGCGCTGCCGCGCGCGCTCGAAGCGCTGCGCGCGCTTCCTCTCACGGGCATCGACGTCGAGATCGGCTCGCTCGCGGAGTTCGTCGCGCGGGCGCTCGAAGAAGCGCCGGCGACGATGCCCCGACACCGGGGTGAACTGCGCTCTGGATTGCGTGCACCGCTGCTGCCGGGCTGCGCCTCCGCGCGCGCGAGCCAGAAGCTGCGCGAGTTCGAGAACGATCGACTGCTGACGCGCTATCTCGAGCCGCTCGCGGCGTGGCTCGGTGCGCTCGGTGGCGAAGCCGATCGCGAGACGATCGCGTTCGCGTGGCGCGTCGCGCTCGAGAATCATCCTCACGACTCGGTGTGCGGCTGCTCGATCGACGCGGTGCACGCGCAGATGGAGACGCGCTACGACCGCGTCGCGGAAATTGCGGGAACCCAGCTCGAACGCGTGCGCGCGGCGCTCGCGCGCCAGGTCGCGGTGCCGCGCGCTGGGTTCGGCAAAGGTGCGGGCGCGCCGCTGCTGGTCTGGAATCCGAACGCCGCGGGTCGCGCGGGCGTCGACGCCGAGATCGAAGTGCCGCTGCCGGTGACGAAGCGGGGCGCGCCGCGTCCGTTCCACCTGCGGCGCGCCGACGGTACGCGGATTCCCGTCGCGGCGGAACTGCTGCAGCCGGCTGGCGCATTGCACGCGGGCGTCTTCGAACGCCGCGGCGTACTCGCGCTGCTGCCCGGTCTTCGCAGCGAGTTCGACGGCCTCTACGCCAGCGGGATCGAGGCCGCAAAGGTCGGCGAGCGCGTGCACGTACGCGTGCGGCTCGGTGCCACGCCCGATCCCCATTTCGACCTCGAGGCGGAGCGCCGCGCGCTGCAGGCGCTGCTCGCAGACGAGTCGATCCGCGACGTGGCGGTCGAAACCTGGCAGCCCCCGCGCGTGCGGCTGCGCTTCGCGGACGATCTCCCCGGTCACGGATTGCGCGCCTATCGACTCGCGCCGGGCGCTGCGGCGCCGCTGGAGCCGATGGCCGCGGCGACGCTGGCGGGCGGCGGCGCCTTCATCGAGAACGCGGCGTGGCGCGTCGAGGTCGATGCCCGTGGACGCGTGACGCTGACGTCGAGGGCGCATGGGTTGCGCATCGAAGATGCGCTCGTACTCCGCTCCGAAGGCGACCGCGGCGACGAATACAACTTCGACCCGGTACCCGGTGGCGCCGTGGTCGAACGCCTGGAACGTGCGCGTGTGCGGATCCTGCAACGCGGCGCCGCAGAGGTGGCGTTGCGCGTCGAAGCGACGCTTCGCGTTCCCCGCGAAGTGGCGCCGTCACGCGACGCGCGCAGCGAGCGCTGCGTGGCGCTCCCGATCGCACTCGAGCTGCGCCTCGCCGCGGGTCTCGAACGTCTCGACGTCGCGCTCACGATCGACAACACGGCGCGCGACCACCGGCTGCGCCTTCACTGCCGCGCGCCGTTCGCGTCGCAGCGCTTCGAGGTGGAGTCGGCGTTCGAGATCGCCGAGCGTCCGATCGAGCCGCCGCCCGACGCGTTCGGATCGCCGCGTCCGGCAGAGTTTCCGATCGGCGCGGTACCGCAGCGGAGCTTCGCGACGTTGTTGGGCAGAAGCGGGCTTGCGCTCACGGTGGCGAATCGCGGTGTCGCGGAGGTCGAGGCGGTATCGGAGGCCGATGGGCGCGGCGCGTTGGCGTTGACGGTGCTGCGCGCCGTGGGATGGCTTTCGCGCGCGGACCTGCGCTCGAGGCCCGGACCGGCGGGGCCGGGGCTGCCGACGCCGGGCGCGCAGGGTTTCGGGCGGCATCGGATCGAGATTTCTCTTCGGCTGCATCGCGATGACGACCCGCGCCGGACCGCGGAAGCACACGGCTTCGCCTTTCCGCCCCTTGCCTTCCCGGGTGTCGAGGACGCCGCTGGGGCGATCGTCGACGGAGCGCGGCTCGTCGCGGTGGACGATCCGCAGGTGCTCGTGTCGGCGATCGAGCCTTGCGGCGATGGCGACGCCGAGCTGCGTCTCGTGAACGCGAGTGGCGACGCGCGGTCGGTACGCGTCGCATGGGGCGCACCCACGCGGTCGCTGCGGATCGTCGATCTCGCCGGTCGGGATGGTGGAACCCCTTCGTTCGAGCCGGAGTCGGCGAATGCGGGGTCGATGGACCTCGGGCCCTGGCAGATCGTCACGGTGCGTACCCGCGCCGGACCCACGTGAGCGACACGGCGTGGGCTCGGGAGCTGCGTACGCGCCGGACGCGTGACGAGGATCGCAGTCTTTTTCCATTGCAGGCCCGCGATGGTGGTAGCATGCTCGCAGCCGGGGCCGGGGAAGTCTGTGTGAAGGCGCAGCGGCCCAACACCTGACCAGTTCTGCGGGCGACCGGGAGGGGTAGTCGTGAAGCAGCTCATCATGGACATCGTGCAGGCACTCGTGGACAGACCCGAGCAGGTCCAGATCAAGGAAGTGATCGGGGATCACGCGCACGTGCTCGAACTCTCGGTTGCGAAGGAAGATCTGGGCAAGGTCATCGGGAAGGGTGGGGCTCACGCGTCGGCGATTCGCACCCTGATGGCCGCCGCCAGCGGCAAGGAAAAGAAGCGCTACATCCTCGAGATCATCGAGCACTGAACGCGCCGATTCCGCCGGCCCTTCTGAGCGGTCGGGAGCCCGGACGCCTGTGATAGGATCCGATCCCCCAATCCTCGGAGGATCGCAACTTGGCTGGCGCGGCACTGACGGCTCCCGTGATCACGGCTCTCCCGGCGATCGGCGCGCAGATCGAGGCGCGCGCGAACCATGCTGCCGTCGGCAATCGTGTCTTCCTCGTCCAGCACGAGCGCGAGTGGACCTTCCGCCAGTACCGCGACGAGTGCGTGCGCATCGCGCACTTCCTGCTGCGGCGCCTCGGGCCGATCGACGAGAGGCGGCCTGGCCACGTCGCGATGCTGCTCGAGAATCATCTCGAATTGCTGGCCTTGTACGGCGGCTGCGCCTATGCCGGCCTCTCGCTCTTCGGCGTGAACACGGGCCTGCGCGGCGACACGCTCGCCGGGGTCGTGAACCAGTCCGAGGCGCGGATCCTGGTCGTCGACGAGCGTCTGCTCTCCGAGGTGGAACGCGTGCAGGAGCGCCTCGCGAAGATCCCTGCCGAGAACGTGCTCGTGCTGCGCACGACCGGCGAGTTGGAGCTGGGCACGCGCGACTTCCTGGGCTGCGTGGCGAGCGAGGTCGCGCAGCCGGGCAAGTCGCTCGATGCGCCGGACGTGAAGGTCGATCCGAGCCGCAACTTGATGACGATCTACACGTCGGGCACGACCGGCCTGCCGAAGGGCATCCTCAACAATCACCTCAAGTTCTTCCTGATCGGCAAAGCCGTTTCGGGGAACCTGGGCCTCGGGCCCGACGATCGCGGCTATGCCTGCATGCCGCTCTTCCATTCGAACTCGCTGTTCCTGGGCTTCCACCCCGCCCTCGAGGCATGCGCGAGCCTCGCGATGCGCGAGCGTTTCAGCGCCAGCAGCTTCGTGCCGGACGTGCTCCAGCATGGCGTCACGTACTGGAACTACGTCGGCGAGCCGGTGCACTACGTGCTCGGCGCCATCGAGAAGCAATACGCCGGCGACGAGGAGCGGATCCTCGCGGAGGTCGCGCGCAATCCGCGCAATCGGTTGCGCCATGCGGTGGGCAACGGGGCGGCTCCGCCCGACATCGATCGCTTCACGCGTTGGCTCGGACTCGAAGACATGTTCGAACTCTACGGATCCACCGAGGCCGCGATCAGCACCTTCCGCAGGAAGGGGGATCCGCGTGGCAGCGTCGGCGAAGTCACCGACGCGAACGTGAAGATCCTGGGCCCGGGTGGTCGCGAGTGTCCTCCCGCCGCGATCGGGACCGACGGGAAGATCCTCAACTACGAAGCGGCCGTTGGCGAGATCTGCCGGGTGGCCGCCGACAGCGGACTCTTCCAGGGCTACTACGGGAACGCGGACGCGAACGCCTCGAAGTTCCGCGACGGTGTCTACCACTCCGGTGATCTCGGTCACATGGTCGTGCGCGAGGGGCGTCGCTTCCTCTACTTCGACGGACGCACCGATGACTGGATCCGCAAGGACGGCGAGAACTTCTCGGCGGCGCAGGTGGGTCGCTTGCTGCAGGAGGGGCCTGGCGTCGCGCTGGCTGCGGCGTACGGCGTTCCGTGCGTCGTGTCGGACGAACTGGTCATGGCGGCGCTCAAGATGCGCCCCGGCGCGAGATTCGACCCGCAGGCCTTCTTCGACTACTGCGAGCACCAGGTGAACCACGGTGAGATGGACCGCAAGTGGTTTCCGGATTTCGTGCGGATCGTGGACGAGTTCGAGTTCACGCAGACCCAGAAGATCCTGGTGCGCCACCTGAAGGCGGACCATTTCAACCGGCGGCGAGTCTCCGATGCCGCGATCTATTGGCGCGCGCGCGGAGGGACGAATTTCAAGCCCTTCACCAGCGCCGACTACGAGTCGCTCCGCGCGCGCTTCGCTGCCGCCGAGCGACTCCAGAGCATCGAGCGCGAGTAGCTCGCCCGCTTCCCAGTTACGGATCTGGTCGTTCGAGTTACGAACTCGTCACTGCGCCTGCATCCACGGAGAAGTAAGGGCGCCGTTCGGAAGGCGGCGCTCCGCGCGCTTGTCTTCGCGATCTGCTCATCCGCGCGCCTCGGCACGCGCGTTGCTCTTGTTCGGAGGCGTTGCCAGCGGCTTTCGCACCGGCGCGAACACCTCGGAGGGGGCAGGGGATGAGCGGCATCTTGAGTCCGAACGAATCGCTGCGGCGCGGCCAGGAACTCTTGCGGGCCGGTCTGGAGATGGCGGCGCTGGAGCACTTCGCCGCCGCGCATCGCGCGAAGTCGGACGACGCACGGCTGCGTTCACACTACGGGTGGGCGGTCGCGACGATCGAGCATCGCTTCGAGCGCGGTCTCGCGCTGTGCCGCGAAGCGCTCCGTGCCGACGGCGGAAGCGCAGACATCTACCTGAATCTGTCGCGCGTGCTGATGGCCGGCGGACGCAAGGCCGAAGGGCTCCGCTACCTGAAGCGGGGTCTGATGGTGGATCCGCTCGACGCGACGCTGCTGCTCGAGTGGCGCCGTCTCGGTGTGCGTCGCCGGCCGGTCCTGCCGTTTCTGCCCCGCCGCCATCTGGTCAATCGGTTTCTGGGCCGCGCGCGCGGCATGGTGGTGCGCGATTTCATCCCGCGCGGGGCCGGACTGGTTTCCGAACCCGGCTAGTCCCAATCCGCCGCGCGTTGACTTCGCCGAGGCGAACCGGTACCCATGCCGCCCGTCTGGAGTGGGAGCAAGCCGTGGGCAGCGTGGTCAAGTGGCGCCGGAAGAAGATGCGCAAGCACAAGAAGCGCAAGCTTCTGAAGCGCGAGCGCCACAAGCGCAAGTAAGCGGGCCTCTTTCTCCCGCCTTCCTTCCCGATTTCAGCATTTCCCGCAGCGCCGCTGGGCAGCGGCGCAACGGGTGCGCGCGCACGTGATCGCAGCGAAAACGCTGCGATCAGGAACACGCCGCAATTCGCTCCCTTGTGAGTTCTTTCACTTCGAACTCGGCGTCGCATTCCGGGCGAAAGTGCTCTGATGTCCCGCAGCTTCGATACTCATCGGCTTGATTTTTTGGCTGTTCTTACTTGACTGGTCGTTGGGAACGGTGTAAAGCCTGACCCGCAAGAGTGGCTCTAGCTCCGCGGATTGATGCCACAACGGAGAACAGCTTCCGATAAGTTGCCTTCAAGTCGCCGCTTCTGACATCCGATAGGGCCCCTCGAGGTCCCTGCGGGAGACCGGAAGAGCGACGAGGCACAAGCAGGTCGCAGGCAGTGATCTGCTCGTTCGAACCGGAGACGCGGCGAACGCCGCTTCATGGGAAAGTTCGAACCGCCGCGGCGCAGAACCATAACAGGGGGGTGACCCAAGCATGGCAGCTCGAAAGAAGGCTTCGTCGAAGAAGGCCGGTCGCAAGAAGGCCGGTCGCAAGAAGGCCGCAACCAAGAAGGCCGGTCGCAAGAAGGCGAGCCGACGGCGCTCGGCCTAACCGAGAGCCGTAGACTCCGAGGCCTTCTTGTAGGAAGGTCTGGGACCCCGGCCGGCTTTGCCGGCCGGGGTTTCTTCGTCTGGAGTCGTCCCCTAAGCTGCGACTCCACCCAGGGCAGGGAGGCCACGCATCGATGGCACGCATCACGGTCGAAGACTGCATCGAGCGCGTTCCGAATCGCTTCCACCTGGTTCAGATGGCGGCGATCCGCGCCAAGCAGATCAAGCGTGGCTCGCACCCGTTGATCCCGGCCGGCGAGAACAAGGAAGTCGTGACGGCGCTGCGCGAGATCGCGGCCGGCTTCATCCAACCCGACTACCCGGAAGAAGAAGCGACGAAGTAGTCCCGCCGGGAGAGGCGCTCGCTAGCCGAGGACCTGCACCGGCACGCGGAACGTGAAGGACGTGCCGCCTCCGACCTCGCTCGACACCGTGATCCCGCCGTCGAGCAGCCGCAACAGATCGCGCACCAGCGCGAGGCCGAGCCCCGAGCCGCGGTATTTCGTCGAGGCCAGCTCGTCGACCTGATAGAACTCGTCGAAGATGAACTGCTGGTCGTCCGGGCAGATCCCGATCCCGCTGTCCCTTACTTCGCAGACCAGCGCCCCGCCGGCGATGCGCGCCGTGATCTCGATGCGGCCTTCGCGCGTGAACTTCGCAGAGTTGTCGAGCAGCAGGAAGAGGATCTGGTTGACCTTCGCGAGGTCCGTCCGGATCTTCGGCAACGGCTCCACGAAGTACTTCTCGATCGTGACCGGGTTGTTTCCGATCGTGTCCTGCACGCTGAAGATCGCCTCTTCGACGACTTCGCGGAAGTTCACGTCCTGGACCTCGACGGGCATTTCGCCCTGCTTGATGCGCCAGAGGTCGAGGATGTTCTGGAGTGTGCGAAGGAATGCGGTGCCATCGTCGAGCGCGCGTCGCAGGCACTGCTGCGCGGTCTCGGAAAGCACGTCGTTCTCACCCGCCAGCACGGCGATGATCGATTCGATGATGCCGTTGAGCGGCGTGCGCAGCTCGCGCGACATCTTTTCGATGAAGTCGTTCTTGAGCTTCTCGACCTGTCCGAGGCGTTCATGGCTGCGCAGCAGCTCGATGTCCTGCGCGAAGAGGGCTTCCGAGAGCTTCAGTACCTCGTCGTTCTTCTCGTCCGCGACGCGATCGATCTCGGCAAGTCGGCTGCGCAGTGCCTCGTTCTCGATGGCGTTCTCGAACTGATCGACGCGGGCTGCGATCGCCTCTGCAGTGAGTTCGAACAACTCGAGTGCGGACGCTGCGAGAGGAACCGGCGTCGCGACCGCGAACGCCCCGTGGACACGTTCGGCCCCGGCGATCGCTACGAGCGTGACGCCTCCGGCGCCGCGCGTGCCGAAGGCCGCGAGCGGCGCGACCCGCTGCGTCTCGCGGCAGGCCGCGACGTTCTCGAGAGCTTCGGCGAGCGCGCTGGCCGCGCTGCGCGCGACCTCGGGCGACGCGACGCCCGCCGCTGTTCGCAGGCGCAGCGGAGCCGCCTCGCCATCGCGCGCGAAAGCGAGCACGGCGCCGTCCGCAATGGTCGCGAGCCGGCCCGCGGTCGTGCGCAGGAGAGTCGGAAGGTCCAGCCGTGCCGGTGCTACGAGCGCCGCGCCGTCCATCGCCGCCGTCACCACCGGCCCTCCCTAGAAGCGCTCGTCGGGCTCGATCTCGAGCCGTCCGATGGGTTGCTCTTCCATGGGAGAACCGCCGACGTCGACGGCGCCCTCGAGCGAGAGCCGGGTCTGGAAATCCGTGGGATTCGAGGCGGCCGCCAGCGCCGTCTCGACCGCGATCTTGTTGGCGCGCACGAGGTCGAAGAGGTGCTGGTCGAAGGTCTGCATGCGATCGCTGCGCCCGCGCGCCATGAAGTCGACGAGCTCGGTGGTGCGAGCGGGATCCTTGATGCATTCCTGGATGCTGCGTGTGGTGCGCATCACCTCGATCGCCGGGACGCGGCCGCTCTCCTTCTTGTTGACGAGCAGGCGCAGCGAGACCACCGCCTTCAAGTTCTCCGCGAGGCGCGCGCGTACCTGGAGCTGCTCTTCCGTCGGGAAGAACGAGACCAGCCGGCTCACCGTGGAGGTGACGTCGTTGGTGTGGATCGTCGAGAAGACCAGGTGTCCGGTCTCGGCGGCCTTGAGCGACGTGTCGACCGTCTCGAGGTCGCGCATCTCGCCGACCATGATCACGTCGGGGTCCTGGCGCAGCGCCGCACGCAGCGCTTCCGGGAACGACTTGGTGTCCGTTCCGACTTCGCGCTGGGTGATGATGCTCTTGTCGTGTGTGAAGACGAACTCGATCGGGTCCTCGACCGTCACGATCTTCGCCTTCCGGGTGCTGTTCACTTCCTGGATCATCGTCGCGAGCGTGGTCGACTTGCCCTGGCCCGTGGCGCCGGTCACGAGCACGAAGCCGCGCGTGAGCTGGGCGATGTCGCGCAACACTCCGGGGAGGTTCAGCTCCTCGAAGGTGCGCACCTGCGGCGGGATCACGCGCAGCACGACGTTGTAGAAGCGCCGTTGCCGCGAGATGTTGACGCGGAAGCGTCCCTCCCCGGGCAGCTCGTAGGCGAGGTCGAGTTCGTTCCACTCGAGCGCTTCCTGGCGCGGGTCGCTCTCGAGCAGCATGCGGGCGATCGCCTCGGTGTCGCTCGGAGTGAGCACCTTGTAGCGAAGCTCGACGAGGTCGCCGTTGAAGCGATAGAGCGGCAGATAGCCGACCTGGAAATGGATGTCGGACGCGCCCTTCTCGATGCCGAGGCGCAGGAGGCGGTGCAGCTTGTCCCGATCCATGGGCGCTGTCCTCCTGGGATGAACCCCATCCTGCACGCTTGCGCGTCCGTCGTTGCCTATCGGCGATTTGCAGCGTGTCTTGACCGCATTCCGGGCCCTTCGCGCTCCGTCCCTCCGTTATACTGCCGCCCGCCCGCCGTGCGCGGGCGCCATCGATCGACTGCGAGGACACCGTTGCGATTCCGCTCCCGGCTCCATCCGCCCAACTCGCCGAGCTGGCTCGCCTCGATCGTCGGACTCGTTCGACTCCTGGCGCTGGCGGCCATCGCATCGTCCGCACAGCTGGCGCGCGCTTCCGACCCTGGCACGGTGGATCGGGGCGGCCCCGGCCTCGATCAACTGCTGAAGCTTCCCAGCTCGACCGAATTCTCGACGGAGAAGAAGGGCGGCGCGACGCGCAACGAGTGGCGCCAGCGCTTCAACGAAGCACGCAACAGTGTGAAAGACGCTGAAGTCGCGGTGAAGAAGGCGCAGGATCAACTCGCTGAGGTGGTGGGCAGCAAGGGCGATTGGCAGTTCACACCGCCCGGTCTGCCCGCCGAGTCGAACGCGGACAGCACCTCCAGCCTCCAGCTCCGTCAGGAACTGAAGCGCCAGCGCGGCGAACTCGAGCGCTCGAAGGCGCGCCTGCGCGAGCTCGACGTCGCGGCGAATCTCGCCGGCGTACCCGAAGACTGGCGGGGTCCGAGTACGGAGACGCCCTCCGGTCACGATTCCGTTACCGAGTCCGCCTCGCCGCCCTAGTCGGCGGGTCCGCGCGGAACTCCCGCGATCCCGTTTCCCGGCCGGGATTGCTCCCGCGAGTTGCGCGTGCGCTGCGCGAGGCGCCGCGGCTGGCATCGCATTTGCTCTCTCTCACGGTCGAGGCTCGCTGGAGGGAGCCCGCGCGCAACGTCGAGAAAGGGTCCGTCCGCTGGCCTAGGGGTGGGAAAGCGGAGTTCCGGACCGGGCGAGGGGACCGCGCAAGAAGCCCGACGGACGCGCGCACAGTACCGGGGGGGTGTGCTTCATCCGAGTCGCCTGGATCCGCTTCACCGGGGGGGCGGGTTCGGGCGGCTCGGATGCTTCGCGTGCGCTCGACGCTCCTGGATGCGACCGCTACCGTGCGGCGCCCAAACCGGCTGGCGGAATTCGGCTGGCGGAATTGGGCGGGCGAGCCCGACGGGGCGAGCCGGGTGCATGGAGGGAGCGCGCATGGCGGATCTCGCGGAGTCGAACGAGCCGAAGCGCGGCAAGACGGATCTCGTGTCGGTTCTCTACATCGCGGGCGGCATTCCCGCGATCGTCGGATTCCTGGTGCTGCTCTTCGCGATCGGCGTGCGCTACTGCGGACTGCCCGCCTGATCGAGCTGCGACGGCTGCGCGCTCGCCACGCATGCGCTGCCGCTTCGCGCGCCGGCAATCTTGCGCACCAGCTAGTCGCGGCTTCCCGGATGTCGTGATTTCGACCGCTGCGAGCCGCGTTTAGCGCTCAACGCCCGCCCCGCTCGCGCCGATTCGCGAGGACATGACGAGGTGGGCGCCCCACGCCAGACGACGTCTGCTCCTGCTGAGCCTGCTCGGCATCGGCGCCGTCGTCGGTTGCGTGACGCTCGTACCGCCTCACACGGCGTATCGATTCTTCGAGAAGCCCGCGGCCGATGATCCCTGGTCGCGCAAGATCGCGCGCTGGCAGGTGCGGGAGCGCGCGCTCGGCGACGCCGACCAGCTGGCACCCGATCTTTCGACCGTCGCGAGCGGGCCGAGCGCGACGACACCCAAGAGTGGCGACGACCTGCGCGTCTCGTACTTCGCCTTCCGCGCCGACCACAAGCGCGCGACGGCGCGCGCCATCGCGTCGTGGGTACAGGATCAAGCCAAGCGCCACTACATTCCCGACGGCGCCTACGATCACTGGGCGACCCTCGAAGAAACGCTCGCGCACAACGGCGACGACTGCGACGGACTCGAACTGCTCACCTATCACTTCCTGCGCGACGCTGGCTTCACAGAGGACGAGCTGTTTCGCGCGATCGTGCTGCGACCCTCGGACGGGCAGCACCACATGGTCACGCTCTGGTTCGAGTCGCCCGGCGATCCCTGGGTGATCGACCCGACCGGCGCGATGATCGCCGGCATGCCGCACATCTCGCAGGTTCCGGAGTGGGTGCCGATCAAGCTCTTCTCCGAGACGGAAGAGTTCACCGTCCGCGGACCTGGCCTCGCGCGCGGGACCGCCGCATCCGAGCGCATCCGCCTCAGCGCGCGCTGATCCTCGCGCGCGGCATCCAGATCGACAGCGAGTGGATCGGCGAAGAGAAGTCTAGGGTCCGGCGGGAGCACGCTGCGATCGGCCGCTGGCTCCGTCGTCGGTCGATGGCATCCGCTCGATCTCGACGTCGAGCTGCTTGCGCTGCTGGGTGGCGCGCTCTCTCGCCCTTTCGCGCTCCCGCTCGATCTCGCGCGCGAGCTGGTCGCGCAGCTGATCGACGCGTTGCTGCTCACCCGCGATCCGCTCGCGGCGGATCTGCGTGAGGCGGAGTTCGAGTAGCTTGTTATGGATCGACACGAGCCCCGGTGGCAGCTCCGCTGCGACGCCGTCCGGGGCGAAGTGGACGGTGACATGCTCGGTCGTGCTGCGAGCATCCGACGCGCGTGCCGTGACCTCGATCTCGTTGCGTCCGGTGCGCAGCGGGACGAGCGCGCCGAAGCTGCCGTCGGCGCCGAGTTCCGTCGCGAGCGCCGCCGCTCCGAGCGTCACGTTGCGGACTCGAAGAGTCTCGACGTCCGCGAACTCGACTTCCGCGAAGACATCCGAGAGCAACGCGGGATCGCGCACCGGCGTGAAGGTGCCGTCCGTGATCCGCGCGAGTTCGAGAAGCGACAGCGGTCCGGAGAGCGCCTCTTCGCCGACGCCGAAACTGAAGACGCGCGCGTTCGCCTTCCGGGCGCGCTCCGCAGCGCGCATCACGGTGATGGTGTTGCGCGGGTCGTTGCCCTCGAAGGGCAGCGTCGGGAGCCCGTCCGTGAGAAAGACGATCACCTTCTGGCTGTTCGCATCGGCACGCGAGAACGCCCCCTGCAGCCCGAGCAGCTCGTTCGTCGCCTGGTCGATGCCGGCCGCGATGTAGGTGGCGCCGTTCGGACCGCGCGCGAGCACGCGATCGAGTGCGCGCTGCACGTCTTCGTAGGCGTTGGTGAGCGCGACCTCCGTCGCGGCGGGGTTTTCCGCGAGCACGCCG
>Ga0316605_10001241_pt1 | contig 15019 bp, 10 predicted proteins | sample OWC_soil_day20_n_FD_207666 | JGI IMG/M metagenome (GOLD analysis project Ga0316605, IMG submission 207666) | Wetland soil microbial communities from Old Woman Creek delta, Ohio, United States - OWC_soil_day20_noCT | ecosystem: Environmental > Terrestrial > Soil > Wetlands | place: USA: Ohio... | reverse complement strand
CGCTTTAGCCAGTATTTGTCAGCCGCCCTGGCAAGTTATCGATTAAATCCGGCGGTGTTCGCTCATTGTGCGGTCATCGCTTGCGGTCGACAAAGAATTTTTGGCTATTTCCATATGTCGACCGCAGACATGTCACGGGCGGCTCGCTCGCCGCCAACTGCGGTTAATTGATATATCGATCTGAATTTTTATTCGTTTTTGGCATGACGTGAGCGGCATAAATTGGTGGCTACAGACGTCACCGCACAGTTTCCGGTGACGCCGATTTCAACCCGGGCCAGCCTGTAGAAACCGGTTGCCGCCAAGCGAAAGGAAGTGTCATGTCCGAAGTCGTGATCGATGCCCAGCCGCCTTCCCCGGTGAAGGCCATTTTTGCCGAGGCGGGGTTAGCCGCCACCCCTTCGCCGATTCTGGAAGAGGCCCGCCAACGGGCTGGCGAGGAAGGGCTTCCCTATGCCGGCAGCGTCACGCCCCAGGATGCCTGGGCGCTGTTCCAGTCCGGCGAAGCGGTGCTGGTCGATGTCCGCACCGCCGAGGAACGCAAGTTTGTCGGCCATGTGCCGGATACCAAACACGTGGCCTGGCTGACCGGTCTGTCGCTATCGCGCAATCCGCGCTTCACCAAGGAACTGGAGGCCAAGGCCGGCAAGGACGACGTGGTCCTGCTGCTCTGTCGCAGCGGCAAGCGTTCAGCCGCTGCCGCCGAAGCGGCGACCAAAGCCGGTTTCAAGAATGTCTTCAACATCCTCGAAGGTTTCGAGGGTGATCTCGACGAGCAGCAGCGGCGCGGCACCTTCAACGGCTGGCGTCATGCCGATCTGCCGTGGATTCAGGATTAATTTCAGGGAGAACAACATGTCCAGGATTTTTGCAGATAACTCGCAGTCCATCGGCGGCACGCCGCTAATCAAGCTCAACCGTCTCCTCGACGGCGCGAAAGCCACCGTGCTGGCCAAGATCGAGGGGCGCAACCCCGGCTACTCGGTCAAGTGCCGCATCGGCAAGGCGCTGATCGAGGATGCCGAACGGCGCGGCCTGCTCGGCCCGGGTAAGGAACTGGTCGAGCCGACTTCCGGCAACACCGGCATCGCGCTGGCCTTCGTCGCCGCCGCCAAGGGCATTCCGCTGACCCTGACCATGCCGGAAACGATGAGCCTCGAGCGGCGCAAGCTGCTCACCGCTTTCGGCGCCAAACTGGTGTTGACCGAAGGCGCCAAGGGTATGGGCGGGGCCATCGCCAAGGCCGAGGAAATCGCCGCTTCCGACCCGAAATACGTGTTGCTGCAACAGTTCAAGAACCCGGCCAACCCGGCCATCCATGAAGCGACGACCGGCCCGGAAATCTGGAACGACACCGACGGTGCCATCGACATCCTGGTCTCCGGCGTCGGCACCGGCGGTACCATCACCGGCGTCTCGCGCTACATCAAGCAGACCCAGGGCAAGGCCATTCAGTCGGTCGCCGTCGAACCAACCGCCAGCCCGGTGCTGACCCAGGCCAAGGCCGGCGAGCCGATCAAGCCGGGGCCGCACAAGATCCAGGGCATCGGCGCCGGTTTCGTGCCGGCCGTGCTCGACTTGTCGCTGGTGGACGCCGTCGAACAGGTGTCCAACGAGGATGCCGTCGCCTATGCCCGCCGTCTGGCCAAGGAGGAGGGCATCATCTCCGGCATTTCCAGCGGCGCGGCCGTCGCCGCCGCGGTACGTCTGGCCAAAAAGCAGGAAAACGAGGGCAAGACCATCGTCGTCGTGCTGCCGGATTCGGGCGAACGTTACCTCAGTTCCATTCTGTTCGAAGGCCTGTTCAACGAAGCGGGTTTGCCGGCATGACCAACCAGGGCACCGTCTCTTCGCCGGCTTACGAACGCCTCGGCGGCTGGGGGGTGAAGGACATCGTCGCCGAACTGCACGCGGCGCGCGAGCGCTGGCGGGCGGCGCAGCAACGCAGCCTGGAATTCGCCGTGCGCGAATTCCCGTCGCGCGAGGCGCTGCGCGAGATCGCCAGCGCCCTGTGTGGCGTGCTCTTTCCGATGCGTCTCGGGCCACCCGAGTTGCATCAGGAAGGCGAGGACTACTACGTCGGCCATACGCTGGACACGGCCTTGAATGCGCTGTTCCACCAAGTGCAGCTGGAACTCGGCTACCACCTGCGGCGCAGCGGCGAGCCTGCCGGCAACGGCCAGCTCGACGAACGGGCGGCGGCGCTGGTCAAGGCTTTTGCGGCCGAACTGCCCCTGCTGCGCGGCTTGCTCGATACCGACGTGCAGGCCGCCTATGCCGGCGACCCGGCGGCGCGCAGCGTCGACGAGGTACTGCTGTGCTACCCGGGCATCCTGGCTGTCATCCATCATCGGCTGGCGCATGCGCTGTACGAACTGGGTGTGCCGCTGGTTGCCCGCATCATTGCCGAGATTGCCCATTCGGCGACCGGCATCGACATTCACCCAGGGGCGACCATCGGCGCCGGCTTCTTCATCGACCACGGCACCGGCGTGGTGATCGGCGAGACGGCGGTGATCGGCCAGCGCGTGCGCCTCTACCAGGCGGTGACGCTCGGCGCCAAACGCTTCGACCAGGACGAGAACGGTGGCCTGCGCAAGGGCGCCCCGCGCCATCCCATCGTCGAGGACGACGTGGTGATCTACGCCGGGGCGACCATCCTCGGCCGCATCACCATCGGCCGCGGTTCGACCATCGGCGGCAATGTCTGGCTGACGCGTAGCGTGCCGCCTGGCAGCCACATCACCCAGGCCAACTCGAACCAGGAGTTCGTGCTCGATGGCGGACAAATCTGAAACCCCCATGCCCAATCTCAACGACCGCTTCGGCCATGCCGTGCGTGAACTGCGCGAATACCACGGCTGGTCGCAGGAGCGGCTGGCCGAACACGCCGACCTCAACCGCTCCTATCTCGGCGAAATCGAGCGTGGCGGCGTGACGCCGTCGCTGGCCACCGTCGCCAAGCTGGCCCTGGCGCTGCATGTCACGCCGTCGGCGCTGGTCGCCCGCTGCGAGCCGATTTCGCTGAACTGAAACGGGGTTTGGTGGCTATAGCCGGTTGAACGACCGGCGACGCCTGCCCAAACTCCATAGCCAAATTTTTTATAACCATTTCATCTTCTGATCCAAGGAGTTTCGTATGGCCCAACACCCCGAAGCAACCGCCCTCGGCGACACCGCCGCCCGGCAGTTAGCCAACGCCACCAAGACCACGGCGCAGCTGTCGACCATCAGCCCGCGCTGGCTGGTACACCTGCTGCAATGGCTGCCGGTTGAAGCCGGTATCTACCGCCTGAACACGGTCAAGAATCCGGCCGACGTGCGTGTTGCGTGCTCGCAGCGCGATGAGTCCGAGTTGCCGAACACCTTCGTCGATTACGACGAACAGCCGCGCGAATACTTCCTGAATGCGGTCAACACCATCCTCGACGTCCATACCCGCGTTTCCGATCTGTATTCCAGCCCGCACGACCAGATCAAGGAACAACTGCGCCTGACCATCGAAACCATCAAGGAACGTCAGGAATCCGAACTCATCAACAACCCGGACTACGGCCTGCTGGCCAACGTGGCCGACGAGCAGCGCATCTCGACGCTGACCGGCGCCCCGACCCCGGACGACCTCGACGACCTGCTGACCAAGGTCTGGAAGGAACCCGCCTTCTTCCTCGCCCACCCGCTGGCCATCGCCGCCTTTGGCCGCGAATGCACGCGCCGTGGCACGCCGCCGCCAACCGTTTCGCTGTTCGGCTCGCAATTCATCACCTGGCGCGGCATTCCGCTGATCCCGTCGGACAAGATTGCGGTCGACGGCGGAAAAACCAAGATTTTGCTGCTGCGCGTCGGCGAAAAGCGCCAGGGTGTCGTCGGCTTGTTCCAGCCGGGTCTGGCTGGCGAACAGTCGCCGGGCCTGTCGGTGCGCTTCATGGGCATCAACCGCAACGCCATCGCCTCCTACCTGATTTCGCTGTATTGCTCGCTGGCCGTGCTGGTTCCGGATGCACTGGCTGTCCTCGAAGACGTGGAGATCGGCAAGTACCATGACTATCCCGACACCTACAAGTAATGGCGTCGACGGGCTGGGCGGCGGTTTGCCGTCCGGATTGCCTGATGAAGCCACGCTTGGACGGATGGCCTCGGCCTTCTTTCAGGCCCTGCCGGGAACCGCTCCGCCGTCGTTCGACGCTTTTCCGACTTCGCTGGGCGCCGGCAGCGCTCCGGCACCGGAACTGAGCCTGGCCCAGTCCGGCCCGAGCATCCTGCCGCAACCGGTGGCGCCGGATGTGGTCGATCCGCTGGGTTCCGGTGGCGCCGAGTTCGGCGTGCCGGAAGCCTATGCGGCTTCGTTGCCCAGCGTCACGCCACCGCAGCCGCCGAGCGCCTTCACCGACAGCCTGCCGGTTTCGCCGCCAGCTTCGCCCTACTACTTCATCGGCGAAGCCAGCCCTTATGCCCAGTCGGGCAGCGTCCCGGCCAAGCCGGAGAACCGGGTCGTCGCGCAGAGCTTCGGCCTGCCGGGGCAGGGCGAGTTGCTGGCTTTGTTGAACGACATCGGCAACGAGCGAAAATCGGCCGATTTAGGCGGTCGACCGCAGCAATCGGGAAATTTCTATTTCCTCGATGCCGCACGCGAACCGGAGATCGCCCAAAGCGCCCGTCCGCCGTTCGACGTCAACGCCGTCCGCCGCGACTTTCCGATCCTGCAAGAGCGGGTCAATGGCAAGCCGCTGGTCTGGTTCGACAACGCCGCGACGACGCAGAAGCCGCAATCGGTGATCGACCGTCTCGCCTACTTCTACGCCCACGAGAATTCCAACATTCACCGTGCGGCGCATGAACTGGCGGCGCGGGCGACCGATGCCTACGAGGCGGCGCGGCAGAAGGTGCAGCGTTTCCTCGGCGCCGGTTCGGCCAACGAAATCATCTTCGTCCGTGGTGCGACGGAAGCCATCAACCTGGTCGCCAAGACCTGGGGCGTGGCCAACATCGGCGAAGGTGACGAGATCGTGGTTTCCTTGCTCGAACACCACGCCAACATCGTGCCCTGGCAACAGCTGGCGGCGCAGGTTGGCGCGAAGATTCGCGTCATCCCGGTCGATGACAGCGGGCAGCTCAAGCTGGACGAGCTCCAGAAGCTGCTCAATGCCAGGACCAAGCTGGTGTCGGTGACGCAAGTCTCGAACGCGCTGGGCACGGTGACGCCGATCAAGCAGGTCATCGACATGGCCCACGCGGCCGGCGCCAAGGTGCTGGTCGATGGCGCGCAATCGGTCTCCCACCTGCGGGTTAACGTGCAGGCGCTCGATGCCGACTTCTTCGTCTTTTCCGGCCACAAGATTTTCGGTCCGACCGGCATTGGCGTGGTCTACGGCAAGGCGGCCCTGCTGGAGCAGATGCCTCCCTGGCAGGGCGGCGGCAACATGATTGCCGACGTCACCTTCGAGAAGACGCTGTTCCAGCCAGCCCCGAACAAGTTCGAAGCCGGCACCGGCAACATCGCTGACGCGGTGGGTCTGGGCGCAGCCTTGGACTACGTCGAACGCATCGGCATCGAGAACATCGCCCGCTACGAGCACGACCTGCTGGTCTATGCGACGCGCGGCCTGTCCTCGATTCCCGGCGTGCGCCTGATCGGTACGGCGGCGGACAAGGCCAGCGTGGCGTCCTTCGTGCTGGCCGGCTACTCGACTGAGGAAGTTGGTCGGGCCTTGAACGAGGAAGGCATCGCGGTGCGCTCCGGCCACCACTGCGCCCAGCCGATCCTGCGGCGTTTCGGTGTCGAAGCCACGGTGCGGCCCTCGCTGGCCTTCTACAACACCTGCGAGGAAATCGACCGGATGTTGGCTGTCGTGCGCCGTTTGGCCCGCGGCAAGGGGAAGGTGGCAGCCTAGGTTGCCGGTTGCTGAAAATGAAAATGCCGACCTGCGGGTCGGCATTTTTTTGGGTTGGCTACCAACTGCAGTGGTGGGCGCTTCAAGGCAACGAGGCTTTGGTGTTGCGTAATGTTGAGGTCAGGTCTTCGGCCAAAGCGGCCATCGGCCTAGGTAGCGAGTTATGGCCGCTTAAGCCTCTGAACCGGACGGTTAGACATTACCGCGAAGCATCAAGCTCACGTAATCGCTGATAGCGTTTATCTGTCACGATACTTGGGGCTGTTTCAAGTAGCAGGTTCAAGATCTGAGAGAGATCGTATGGAGCGCTGCGAGGATCGTCAGAAACAACGAGGTCCAATAGTTCCAGCATCTCTTTCGGAAATTTTGCTGTAAGCGTTTTTTTCTGACCATTCTCGCGGCAAAGTCGGTGAAGGCTGAGGTGGGATGAAAGGATTGGGCGTAGGAAATCGCGCACGGCATTGAGCACAACCGGGAATGCTTCGTCCGTTTCTCCCATCATCGACACCCATGCCTTCGATGTCTTCTCAGTCTGAAATTTCAACTCCCTTGGCCAAGCGTTGTTAATAAATGGAACCACCATCTTGTCCCAGCCCTGATCATTGCCTGCTCCTATGCGGCCCAGAAACCAGATCACGTGCGAAAGACCATTTTGGTCGATCTGCCTAAGGCAATCACGTACCTCGTCGTATGTTAGGCCGTTACCCGAATTTGATTGGAGCAACGAGGCCTGGACTACCCAAATGTAAGTTCTTCTGGCCAAATCCTCGCTCCAAGACCAAGTGCGCATAACGGTCGGCAGAGCCAAGAAACTTTCTTTCATCTTTCCAAAAATAGATTGGATGCGCATCCAATCGTTCGACATGATACCTACCCATGCGGACTCGCTCGCAGGATGTTCCAGATTGAACCAGGGAAGCATCTGGTCAGATACCCATATTGAATCGATATGGTTCAGCCAACCTATCTGTCTGGCAAGAAGGCAGACCGCATGATCCGAACCCTCACCCGGCGCAGTAAGAAGACGTTCCATATAGGTTTTGAAATTGCAAGGAAGCCCCGCTCCTTGTGGAAGTTTCTTACTATCTAGGAGCGCGATAAGACCTTCGGTAGCTTCGCCAATCGGGCTGTTCAATGCGTGACCTAGAGTACGCCGCGAACGACCAACTACCTCTCCTCCCATTTTTGTCTCGACAATGCCACTTTCGGTTGCTTTGGATCCATTCGAGAGAAGCTTTTCTATAAGATCGTCAAAAACTCGGTATGCAAACGCTTCATTCGTCTTGCCAAGTTTTGGGAACTTGTTCTGCAGCCAGTTTCCTACGTTCCAACGGATTTCGAAAATCACCTCGGGTGGGAGCCGGCGCATCCTTTCATGCAACACGTGAGTTGCACGAGTTGGCGCATCATCCGGCCAGCTTGAAAGGGCGATATTCCAGAAATCGGCCGGATATTCACCTCGTCGTGCCGCCGTACCAAGTGCCAGGATTGCCCTAGAGGGCTTGCTCTTCACCAAACCAAGAAACGGCTTGTGATTGGTTAACTCTGAGAACAGATGGCGGGTATTTTCCTTGGCTACAGTGACGATCTGGGCAATGGGAACACTATCAAGTAATGACGCATCCTCATTTGTCTTAACCCATTCCCCCCTGGATTCATTTGAACCGGCCGCCTCGTCAATCCATGAATCCTGCCACTCCGGTAGTTTGTTCTTCAGTTTCTCCCAGTTCTGCACCGCAGAATGCGGAATGTCGCAACCGGCCTTGATGAGCCAGCCGATGACGATCACGGATTCAATTGATCGGTGAATTCCGTATTTTTCGTCATCTTCCCCTTCGTATTTTGGTCGGCCATTCAGAATTCGATTAGAAATTTTTTCCTGCCCATCAACAGTGAACTCTGACCAACGGTCCCTCAAGAGGAAAAGGAGTTCTCGTTCGTTCTCAGAACGCCAAAACTGGTCATCTTGCAATGCCAAGATACCGTCTGAAACATCATCTCCAGAAAACAGATTACTGTTGTTCCAAACGTAGAGCCGAAGCTTGTCAAAGATGTACCTTTCAGGATTGGGCCAAGTATCGATATTTGCCCGAAGTAACGTGGGGTTCAAAGTGGCCATCCGCTCAAGGAGCTCTAAGAACCAAGTAATGTAGGCGACCTGGTCTTCGACATACCCGAGATCGCTACGGGCATTTTCCGGATAAAGAGTGCCGAGACGAAACCACCTTATTGCCGCTTCCCCGAGCCGATCCGATGCGCGAACGAGGTTTCTTTGAAGTGCTGCGAATACCGATAGAAGAGCCTCGTTAGGCACCGCCAGACGTTCGCCATGTTGCGACGGAAAGTGAAGTTCAATATTCGCGATTTCAGGCCAACCAACCGTTGACCAGTCGCCGGCTGGCGGCCGAACCGCTGACTCTCCGTACGGAGAGCTAATCTTTAATCTTGGTTCAGTGGCTGCCTCGAATGCCCTTAGAACACAGCTGCTCCAGCCGCTTGTTTTAAGTCGCCGCTGAACTTGAAACCAATCCATATCAATTGAATCGTCATCTCTACCTTCCAAGGTTTCCAAGATGATCGACCATAGTGTGCGAGCATCTTCCGTGATCTGATCAGAATCCTCGATGGCCCTTTTTAGAAGTTCATGCATCCTGGGGTGCAGTCGCCGCTGTCGCGCCGCCCACCAAGCTGACGCGGGATGGCCTATATGCCGAAGTATCCATCGAGCGATATGAAACAGCCTTGAGGGCATCGGTCCGAACCCCGGAGTCGTCCCCCCGGCCAGTCGCTGGAGGTAGTCAAGACTGTCGTCCCCCTGACGCCACGCGATCAGATCCTCAGGTTCCTGATTTATCTCGCGCTCGTCTGCAGATGGCCGTGGCGGATCATCATCTAGACCGTATTCTTCAAGCGGATCAAACACCACGGTGTCGTCGCTGAAATTCTTAGCCGGCTTCGCAAACCGACAGGTTCGGTCAAGGACCAACAACCACTCAACAGGTACAGCTGGTTCAGCATCGGCAAGCTGCTTTGCCCCCGGCGCAGAACGCACCAGATGAGCGACCATTCCACGTTCATGGGACTCTAAGGCCCTAGGACCCTTCCTTGCCAAATCGACAATTGAAGACCGCCATAACGCTGGATTGTCCGATCTGGCTGCCCAAGCCTCCAGCGTGTCCCAAAGGGCTTGGTGCTTCGGACTTTCAGGATAGGCGATAGGAGTGACTCCACGGTCCCGCCATTTCGCTTCAATCTCCTCAGCCTGTCCCTGGTCAAATGCATAAAGAAATTCCTTATTGTGGTCTCGGTCACTGCTGAGTCCTTGAAGAAGGTATTTCACCGGCGGGTCTTCAGCCTGATACCCAAGGAGAACGACCGTGTATCTTTGGAGTAATTGCTGGACAAACGATGTGGCCCAACCTTTCACCAAATACGCTCTTCCAAAGTCGGAACTGCTAAGAACGTAGTCGTGCACTTCAGCATCAGTCTCAACGAGGCGGCCGTGCAGATAAGTAATGCCCGTTACAGGCACTTCATGCCTTAGATCGGGGAACGTCGGAGGAACATAGGTTCGGACCGACTGTGGTTCGAGAGCCAGTTCGAAAAGACGGTCAAAGTTTGTCGTGACAATCTGAGGGCTGCCGTCTTGATTCGCCGATATTCGAGAGATGATTTTGTGTTCGACGGTGCGCGTCTCTGTGGGGAGCGTTACAGCTAAACGTTCGGATACCAACTTCCCGACTAGGTCTCGCCCATATTCAAGTTGAAGAAGGTTGAATATTTGATCGAGCGGCGTACGCGCACTCACCGGCACTTCTTGCCTAGAATCGATCCAAGGGGCAAATGCCTTTCTAATGTCCGAGGTGCTTCGAGGCGCAAGGCGATCAATCACAAAGGCCGTCAGGTCCGTAAAGGTTGGCATTCCAGACGGTATTGAAACTCCTGCACCGCAGAGAAAAACAACACGACCTGCATCTCGCTCGCTCAAGAGCATGTCGGGGATGACTGGCCCCCCAGAAATAAACCTCAAAATACTCCTCCGTTCGGCCAAAAATGGGACGCATGAAATATCAATAGCATATTATCTGTCTTTGCATTTGCGCCATGAGAAAAGGCGGAATGCGCCTATTGTTTTGAACAACTGACGTAATTTGACTAGCAAGTCTTGGTGCGAAAGGTAGTCACCGACACCGTCCGTCATTACACGAATTGCGATCCCATGCCCCATCCGCACACCACCAGAACCTTCGGCCCCATCCATTTCGAAGACCTCGAACCAAAGCGATTCGAGGACTTGGTGCGAGAACTCATCTACGACTTCAAGGACTGGCAAAGCATTGAAGCCACCGGGCGCGGAGGAAACGACGACGGCTTCGACGTTCGGGCTTATGAGCGTAGTCGCATGATCGCTATGGAGGGCGACGGCGAGGACCCGGAGGAGGGCGCAGTACACCCCATGGGGGGCAATGTCTGGATGATCCAGTGCAAGCGAGAAAGTACTCTAGGCCCTTCCCGCGTCAAGGACATCATTGGGGATGGCGTTGATCCGGAGTCTCCGCCCTATGGCTACATCCTTGTGGCCCCCGCAAATTTCTCCAAAACCTCGTTCGACATTTTCCGTGAGGAACTGCGTAAGCGCGGGGTGATGGAGTTTTACCTTTGGGGCCGCGCCGCCCTTGAGGACATGCTTCACTTCCCGAAAAACGATCATATCCTGTTCACGTTCTTCGGGATTTCACTTGCCAGCCGGCGCCGGTCGCGGTCCACCGAGATTCGCTCGACCGTCGCAACCAAGAACAAGCTTCTGAAACTGCTTGGCACAAACCCGCACCACTCCCCCGTATTGTTCCGGGACATCAACGACACCCATTACCCGTTCAAGGACGAATACAGAGATTTCAAAGAACAGCCTCGCTGGCGGGAATTTCCCGTGGTTGATATGCACCCTCTTGGCCTTGTTGTTCAGGTTAGAGAGCATTTCGCGTACTGTGATCCAGAAACGAGAGAGTGGGACTTCACGGAAGCAGTAAATCTGATTCGCCGCCAGTCAGACGAGGAACGCGATGACGATGAGCAAGACCTGAAGAAAAGGGTCGAGGGATTCTGGGAGTTCTTTCCCAAGTCCCATCAAGCCAAGTACATCAGGAATGCCTTGGTGCGATACGACTCGATAGCCGTTATCGATAGCGAAGGCGACTCTGCTTACAAATTTCCCCACATCTACGCCGAGTTTAATGGCAACCGTGGGCCTTTCTATTGGTTTTGGGATTACATTCAGTTTAACGAGCACCGCAACGAAGAGCCAAATGACGAAAAGCGGGTCAGCAAATTCCCTGAAGCGTTTCCAAAACAAAAGTTCGGAACAATTCATCGGGAGCGGTCTCTTCATTTATCCGAGCGAACCACTGGCTATATTAAGAACCATAGCTCTTGGCTGACCGCTCTGTACGACTGCGATAGAACATTTGACTTTCTCAATCCCGGTGACGTGATTGGAATTGCGGGCACCGAGGATCGGAACACAGCGCAGACGTTGATTAAGGTCACGCACAAGCGGCAGGAAAGTGCTGAAGCTGTTCTTAATGAGCAAAAAGGAACGCTTATGGGGAAGCAGACTGTAGAGGATCAGATTGGCCGACCGCTTACACCCGAGGACACGATTACGATTTACGAATTCAAGATTGTGTACGACTGGCAACTGAAGGACGACAACTAGCCAGCCTAGGAAATTCCGTAAGCCAAGCCTTCAGTTCACGGATAGCGGTGTCCGAATAATTGTGGATACCAGTCGTTGCCTCTTGCCTTACCGACAGGCAGCTTTGGTCGATGAGCACGAATTGGCCGTTCGATAGCTTTCATAGCGGTGCAGTCTTTCGGATGTCCGCAATCGGATTCAGTTGATCGTCCGCTCCTGGCCGCTTTCTGCCTGATGACATGTGTTTGCAGCTGAACCGGCTGGTCTGTGCCCAAAGCAGCAGTAGGTGACTATGCCGTAGGCAACCTCAGCCATGACTTCGCCTCGTCCATGGTCCCAAAGATTCGGGTCGTATAGGCAGTGAACGGATCGTTAGCGTAGGCATCCGCTGCCGCTATAACTTCTGGACTGGTCGCAACTACTGCAATACGAATGTTCGGATTGCTTGCCGCTGCAGCAGAGTCGATGGCTGCAATTTCTTCAATCTCCATGGAAGAAATCGTCAGCCCAGTACATTCAAGGAAATCGTTTATGACATACCGAAGGCTGTCGAAGTGCGGGGATTGTTCCGTTTCAACAATGGCAGTCATCAGTTCACTTCCAGTCACATGACCAAAGTGACGTCTGATAACTCCATCAGGTTGCACCCACGAAATTTGATATCCCATAGCCAAACTATCTCTGTCGGATTTGTATGTTTTTACTCACCGGTCACATATGCAAAAATCAAACGAAAAGCACAGCCCTTGTCTGGTATTTGGCCGAATTCGGAAATCATAGCCGTATCCACAATGGGTGGATAGAGGGTGGCTTCTGGCCGGCAGCTGTAGTTCGCTTACCGTTTCGTCGCGCCACGCTTGGCCGCGCGCGGCTTTTTATCGCTCTCGCCCGCCGCCGAGCGGCCAGTCGCCGGTTTGGTCGGATCTCGATGGTCGAGCCAGATCAGGGTGTCGATGTAGGACATGAAGCCTTGCAGGTAGTCCGGTGCGATGTCGCGCATGCGTTGCAGGCTGCGCAGGACGAGGTGCTGGGAATTCATCGGGCCGGCGTTTTCCGGGGCCTGGGCGAGGGTCTGGGTCAGTTGCTGCTCGGCGCTGAGCTTGGACCACTCGTCGCGAAAGTAGGCGACGGACTTGAGTTCCGGGCCGGTGGGGCGGCGGTCGGTGGCGGCGGTTCTCGTTTTTGGGCGAATTTTCCGGTCGACCGCAGCCGTTTCGTGGGCCGGCTGCATGTTGCCCGATGGGGCGTTGGCGTGCTGGCCGATGTAGGCCAGCAGTTCGGCGAGCGGGCTTGGCGTGCCGGCCCCGGTCATTTCCGGCGGCGCCGGAGGCGGGCGGCTGGCCAGTTCGTCGGCGGCGGTGCCGACCTTGGCGTTGAGTAATTGGCGAATGGCTGCCGGCTGCCCGGCGGCGCGGCGGGCCAGGGCCTCGAGGTAGGCGAAGCGGACGGGGTCGCGGTCGGCGATGCCACCGGCGCGCAGGGCGGCGAGTTGAGCCTGAGTGCTAGCCAGGTCGGCCGTTTCAGCCATTGGCGTCCTTGCCGTTGGTGCGGGTCTTGGGCACCGGCGCCATTTCGACGCGGCGGTTGCGGGCGCGGCCGTCGGCATCGCTGTTGGCGGCGACCGGCTGCTGCGAGCCGAAAGCGGCGGCGAAGATGGATGACGAAGGCACGCCGTCCTCGATCAGCGTGCGCGTCACCGTCAGGGCGCGCTGGGCCGAGAGTTCCCAGTTGTCGGCGAAGCGGCTGTTGCTGCCGCGCACGGGCATGTCGTCGGTAAAGCCGCTGACCATCAGCATCTGTTCGCTGGCGCCGAGGTAGGCGGCGATGGGCTGGGAGAGGCTCTTCAACAGTTGCTTGCCTTCCGGCTGCAGCTGGTCGGAGTTCAGCGCGAAGAGCACGTTGCCGCTGATGCCGATCTTGCCGTTGTTGAGCGTCACGCGGCCGGAGGCGAGCGGGCCGGCCAGGGCCTTTTCGAGGGCTTCGCGGCGCTGTTCTTCCTGCTGGCGTTTCTGGATTTCGGCTTCCAGGCTGGTGACGAGTTCGAGCTGCACGCCGAGCACGCCGACCAGGATCAGCACGAAGGCGCCGAGCAGGCCGGCCATCAGGTCGCCGAAGACAGCCCAGACCGGTGTTGCGTGTTCGCCGCTGGCGTCGAGGTCTTCCATGCTCATGCTTCGCTACCGGCTACGCGTTGCAGGTCGTCGACCATCTTCTTTTGCGACAGGATGCTGAGGTCGATGATTTCGCGCGCCTGGGCGACGTAGTAGGCGAGCTGCTCGTCGCTGCGGGTCAGCGACTTGGCGAGGGCGCCTTCGATGCGTTGCAGGGCGGCCATCATCTTGTCGTTCGATTCGGCGAAGAGCTTGACCGCTGCGCCGAAAGCCTCGCCCAGGCTGGCCACTTCGAGGGCGCCGCCGGTGATGCTGGTGCCGATGTCGACCAGCTTGCCGGCTTCGCTTTCGACCTTGGCGGCGAACTGACTGCCAGCGCGTTCGAGCAGGTCGGCCGACGAGGCGACCAGCGCGTCGATGGCACTGCGCTGTTCGGTCGAGGCGTGGTTGATGGCGTCGAGCAGGGCGCCCAGCGTTTCCATGATGCGGCTGCGTTCTTCGAGCAGGCTGTTGTCGCGCGCCATGCTGGCCGAGAGTTCGTGGCGCAACTGGCCGATGACCTCAGCGGCGGCCTTGGGCGCTTCGGCGGCGGTCTGCATCAGGCGGGTGACTTCGGCAATGGTCGTTTCGGCCTGGCGCTGGTGGGCGGCGACGAGGTCGCGGGCTGTTTCGCCGAGCGTTTGGGTGATCTGTTCCTGCTGCGCCAGCGTGGCCTGGCCGGCCTGCTGCCATTGCGCTTCGAGCTTGCCGGCCATGGCGGCGAGGGCGTCGGTGAAGCTGGCCTGGCGGGTCTGTTCGCCGGTCGCCCAGTCGCGTTGCCAATCGGCCTGGGTGGCGCGCATATCGACGAGCAGGGCGGCGGTGCGCTGGGCGAAGGTGTCGGCGAGGCTAGTTTGCGTTTGTTCCAGCGCTTGCGTCAGGCGGTCGCTGGCCTGTTCGTGTTTGGTCAGGGCGCTGGTCCACGTGTCGGAGACAGTCTGCACGGTACCGTCGAAACGCTGGGCGATGCCGTCGAGCTGGCTGGCGACCTGCTCGCTGATCGCCGCCTGCTGGGCTTGCGTGGTCTGGGCGAAGGCGGCGTGGCTGGCGTCGATGGACGTGAGCAGCGCCTGGGTGCGTTCGCCAAAGGTGTCGGCGACCTGGCTGACGGCCTGATCGAGGCGGTTGGCCACGCCGTCGAACTGGCTGGCCAGCGTGACGGCCAGTTGTTGCTGGCTGGCGGCGGTGGTTTCGGCCAATGCGGCGTGCTGTTGTGCGGCGTCGGTCTGCAGCTTGGTTTGCGTACTTTCGACCGAGGCGAGCAGGGCGGCGGAGCGGTGCTC
>Ga0316605_10001240_pt1 | contig 15021 bp, 17 predicted proteins | sample OWC_soil_day20_n_FD_207666 | JGI IMG/M metagenome (GOLD analysis project Ga0316605, IMG submission 207666) | Wetland soil microbial communities from Old Woman Creek delta, Ohio, United States - OWC_soil_day20_noCT | ecosystem: Environmental > Terrestrial > Soil > Wetlands | place: USA: Ohio... | reverse complement strand
AGCTATGCGGCTATGGCGGGCGCGACGGTCATCGGCAACCTGTCCGCCTCCAACATCACCATCGGCAAATCGGAGTACCGGCATCAACTGGCCGCCAATCAGTCGGCGCGTTGCGTTGCAGCGTATTTATATGCCGCCGCAGGTTTCGGCGAATCAACGACGGATCTGGCCTGGGATGGCCATGCCATGATTTATGAAAATGGAAATCTGCTTTCGGAATCGCAGCGTTTTTCTACATCGGCGCAAATGATTTGCGGCGATATCGATCTGGACCGCCTGGCTCAGGACCGGATGCGGCTCACAACATTTGGTCAGAATGCGGCAGATCATAAAAATCAGCTTGCCGGATTTCGTCAGCTTGAATTTGAAATCAACTGCCCGCCGGGACGTTTGATGCCGGCACGCGAAATTCCCCGATTTCCTTACATTCCAGCCGATCCGGGAAAGCGTGATCAACGCTGTTATGAAGCCTACAACATTCAGGTTCAGGGTCTGGCCAAAAGGTTAAAGTCCTCGGACATCCCGAACCTGGTGATTGGCGTTTCCGGCGGCCTGGATTCTACACACGCCTTGATTGTAGCAGCCAGAACCATGGACCTCCTGGGCCTGCCGCGTACGCGTGTCAAAGCGTATACAATGCCTGCTTTCGGAACCACCAATAAAACATACCGCAACGCCGTTAAGCTGATGCGTGCCCTGGGCGTGGAGGCCAATGAAGTAGACATCAAACCCGCCTGCCTCCAGATGCTCAATGATATTGATCATCCTTTTGCCCGCGGGAAAAAAGTTTATGACATTGCTTTTGAAAATGTTCAGGCCGGCCAGCGTTCGGCCCATCTCTTCCGCCTGGCTAACATGAAAAACGCCCTTGTTGTCGGCACAGGTGATTTAAGCGAATTGGCGCTGGGCTGGAGTACTTACGGGATTGGCGATCACATGTCGCATTACAATGTCAATGCCAGCGTCCCGAAAACACTTATTCAATATTTAATCCGCTGGGTAGCGCAAACGCATCAATTTTCAAAAGAGGTATCGGATACTCTTCTGGCTGTTCTGGCAACGGAAATTTCACCAGAGCTCATCCCGGGTCACATTAATGATCAGCCTATACAAAAAACGGAAGCGACCATTGGCCCCTATGAATTGCAGGACTTTAATAATTTTTATATTACACGCTTCGGCTATCTGCCCACCAAAGTGGCTTTCCTTGCTTACTGTGCCTGGAAGGATAAAACACAGGGTTCATGGCCGGATGTGCCGAAGGAGAAACAAAACAGTTACACCCTTAAAGAAATCAAGAAATGGCTGCATGTGTATTTAACCCGATTTTTTAAAACGTCTCAGTATAAGCGCTCCTGTGTTCCCAACAGCCCTAAAGTTGGTTCGGGCGGATCCCTTTCCCCTCGCGGTGACTGGCGCGCACCCAGCGACAGTGAAGCCACGGTGTGGCTTGCGAACTGGGGGAAAATTCCGGATAGAGAAGATAGCCGATGAAACCATCGTATAAAGATTTTGACGCTACGGAATTATTCTGTCCGCGATGTCGGCGCGCCGTACCGCTGCGCAAAAGACTGCTGCTGGTTCTTACCGAAGGTGAAAAATACGATTACAGCTGCGTTTACTGCGGAACGTCGGTGGGCGACAAACTGGTAAAAGAAAACTCCGACTCAAAAATTATTCTTTGCTAAAATATTATTTTTTCTTTTGCAAAGCTTGCATTAATTTTTGCGCCAGGAGGCTTTCTGAACCGGATGACGAGGTCGTGTTTTCACCATACACCAGATTAACCTCCCGGCTGGATGCATTGTTTCCCAGGAATTCAGCCAAAACTTCCCGGCTATGGACATCTTCATGACAGTAGATGCAAAGATTTTCCCAGTTGCTGCCATCCGGAGGATTATTATGATGATTCCCATCCTTGTGATGAACGGTTAAGAGCTGTCGGTTCACTCCCGAAAAATCCCGGGCGCAACGGGCGCACACGAGCCCGTGAATACTCAATGATTTTTCCCGATAGTCCTCGCCGCCAGGCGCTTTAGCGGCGTTTTTCATTTCCCGCACAGTATCTTCTACGGATTTTTGCGCATCGGTCGTTATCGGCTTTTTGGAAACGGCAACACGCCCCCACTTATTGGAAAATGTCATTTTAGCCATTTCGTTCTATACTCTTTGCTTGCCGGCCAATACATTTAGAAAAACCCGTACCCCTTTGACCAAGGGAATCAGTTCCATCATTTTTCGAAATAACCCAGACTTGAGAGCAAACGGGGAAATCAATTCTATTCCACCAACCACCTCATTCATCACCACATGAAACCGTTGCGCGGTAAGGGCATACTTTTGAACTTCGCCATTGATCGCTGTCGTCGAATTATTGATACTGGAGGAAATCTCTTCCATGTTTTTCAAGATCGCCGGCAGCCGTTCATTTAAAGCCTGCAAAGTAACCGTAACGTCGCTCGCGGCTCGCCATAGTTTAAGCAGAATTGGAATACAAAACAATACTAACAGCAGCAGGGCGACACCAAAAATGATCAAACCGATTTCCAGATACATAATTCTTCTCCCCAATGATTTTCACATGGCAACCGCAAAACATTAATATTGGATTGCTGATACTCTATGCCGGATTTTTATTTTTTTCTTCCCGGTACGCTTCCACCCCGGCGTCAAACGCTTTCTTTAATCGGTTTTTATTATCTGCAAAGGTTTCGGCCATTTCTTCCACTTTTTCTTTAGCGGTTCCTTCGGCGTTTTTCAGTTGTTTTACTGCTGTTTCATAAGCGGCTTTGCTTTTTTCGGCCGCCTTTTCATATTCTTCCTTGGCTTTCGTTAAAAGTTCATCGGCTTTGTCGGCTATATCCTGACGGGTTTCTTTTCCACTTTTCGGAGCGAACAAAATGCCTATGGCCGCACCGACCAGGCCGCCAATCACCAGCCCTTTTACCAAATCCCAATCTCTTTCCGCCATAATGCACCTCCCTAGATTATTTTCGTTTATTTTTGATCATGCTTTAATTAATTAAGCATTAAAGACAAGCATGTCAAGACACAAAAAACCGGGTTACCTTTGTATGAGCAAAGGTAACCCGGTTCTATAATCCTGCAATTGATTATATAATTATTTTGCCGGTGCAGGGGCCGGTGCTGCGGGTGCTGCCGGTGCTGCTTCGGGTGCTGCCGGTGCTGCCGGTGCTGCCGGAGCTGCATCAGGGGCCGGAGCTGCGGGTGCTGCCGGTGCTGCAGGCGCTTCAACAGCAGGAGCTTTCGCTTCTTCTGCTTTCTTGCAGCCTACGGCCGCGATTGATAAAGAAGCCAACAAAAGCACGCTAACAAAAATGGCCAATACCTTCTTCATTAGACAAATCCTCCTTTCAAAAATTTTAGTGTAGGAACACACTAGCTTTACGATGGGTGACATTACGCCTTTTTTTTGCCTTGTCAAGAGATATTTAAACATATATAAGTGAGAAAATTTGACATCAAAGGACGCTGCAATGATACTTGGTATTGACGTCGGCGGAACCCATACAGACGCCGTTCTGGTTCAAAATTTCCAACTGATCAAAAAAGCTAAAGTGCTCACGAATCAAGCGAATATCATGGCCTCGCTTCTAGAAGCCGCCGAAAAGTTGATTTCAGGTAATAACATTAATAATATTGAGAGAATAGTCCTGAGCACCACGATCTCAACCAATGCAATTGTCCAGAATAAAACCAATCGCGTGGCGATGGTTTTGCTAAGCGGTCCCGGCCTGTCGCCAGCCACACTGGATCTGGGCAGAGATACTTACTTCGCCCAAGGCTACGTCAACCACCGCGGCATCCCTGTTAAAAAGGTGAATAGTCGCGAAATTGAAGCTATCAGCAACGAAATTTCAGAAAATTCCATCCGGCAAATCGGAATTGTCGGCAAATTTTCCAGCCGTAATCCACAACAGGAACTGGATACTGCTGAATTGTTGCAGAGCGTTTCCCGAAATATTTCTTTAGGACATACGCTGTCCGGGCAATTGAATTTTCCGCGCCGTATCGCCACAACATATCTAAACGCGGCCATTCACGACATTTATCAGAGTTTCGTCTCTGACGTTCAAAAGTTTGTCGCAAAGATCAGCCCGAACATTCCTGTCTATATCCTGAAAGCAGATGGCGGAACCATCCTGATTGATAAATCATTGGACTGTCCCGTGCAGACCATTCACTCCGGCCCGGCAGCCGGCATTATGGGCGTTCTGGCGACTGCCTGCATTAAAGAAGACGCCGTAGCCCTGGACATCGGCGGCACAACAACGGACATCTCCGTTTTTGCCGACGGCGTGCCTCTCCTGGAACCATCCGGCGTGGCCATCAACGGGCGAAAAACACTTATTCGCGGCCTCTACACGAAATCGATCGGTGTAGGCGGTGACAGCGTTGTAAAAACTGAAAAAGGGAATATTTTAATCGGACCGCAAAGAGAAGGACCGGCAGCAGCGCTGGGTGGGCCGTTCCCCACACCCACAGACGCCATGATTGTGGACGGAATTATTAATTTCGGCGATAAACAAAAAGCTCAAGACGCGATTGCAGGGATCGCCAAAAAGCTGCACTTGGGTGTTCAGGATGCGGCGCGCGCCATTGTTGAAAAGATGGCCGCAATGATTGCGGACCATGTCCGGCAGATCCTCGCGGAGATCAACAATAAACCGGTTTATACCATCCATGAACTTCTCGAAGGAAAAATTATTCAGCCCAAAATACTCTACGTCGCGGGGGGGCCCGCTGCGGTGGCCCCATTTATCGCCCGAAACCTTGACTATCCCTATTCCATCCCGGAACATTCGGAAGTCTCGAATGCCCTCGGCGTAGCCATTGCAAGAACCACCGCCGAAATAACGATCCTGGCGGATACGGAAAAAAGGGAACTCATTATCAGTGAAGAGGGGCATGTGCAAAGCATTCCCCATAATTTTTCTCTGGCGGACGCTATCGAAATCGGCAAAAAGACTTTGCGGGAAAAAGCTGTCTGCATGGGCGCCCGACCGGAGGATATCATCATGGAAGTGACCGAATCACAGGAATTCAATATGATTCGCGACTTTTACACGACGGGGAAAAATATCCGCGTTAAAGTTCAGATAAAACCCGGATTGATTTCTTCCGGCGTTGAAAGGTAAAAAGGAACATGCCTAAAAAAGAAAAGAAAACGGGTCTCATATTCTTCCCGGCATTTGACTGGGCCATCTCCGCCAACCACCCGGAACGGGAAGAGAGGCTGCTCTATACACAGGATCAGGTTTTCGAAGAAGGCCTGCTGGATTTTCCCAACATTCTGGAATACAAACCGGGCCTCGCCACATACGCCGACATCAATCGCTGCCATATTTGCGTTCCGAACCCGCAAAACCTGACAACGAGTTCCCACCTCATTTCAGCCGGAGGCGCAATCACCGCTGCACAAAAAGTTATGACCGGGGAAGTCGATAACGCCTTCGCCCTGGTCCGGCCCCCCGGCCATCATGCGATGCTCGTCGCCCACGGTGCGCGCGGTTTCTGTAATATTAATATTGAAGCTGTCATGATTGAATATATCCGCCATAAATTCGGTGTTAAAAGGATTGCCGTCGTGGACACGGATTGTCACCACGGCGACGGCACCCAGGATATTTACTGGAACGACCCGGATGTCCTGTGCATCTCCATGCACCAGGATGGGCGAACGCTTTATCCCGGAACGGGTTTCATTGATGACTTCGGTGGTCCCAATGCGCTGGGCGCAACCATCAACATCCCCCTGCCCCCCCGCACGTCGGATGAGGGTTTCCTTTATGCATTGGATCATGTCATTCTCCCGATTCTGGATGAATTCAAACCGGATATTATCATCAATTCGGCGGGACAGGACAATCATTACAGCGATCCAATCACCAACATGAACTTCAGCGCTCAGGGATACGCGCTTTTAAACGAGAAACTGGCACCCCATATTGCCGTGCTGGAAGGCGGATATTCCATCGAGAAAGCTCTCCCCTACGTCAATGTCGGCATCATCCTCGCCATGGCCGGATTGGACTACAGCGAGGTACGGGAACCGGATTACGACGCGCAGCGCATCCGTCAATCCCCTGAAGTAACCAGGCTCATCGAAGATGAAGTAAAAAACGTGATGACACTTTGGAAAAAAAAGAAGAACCTGAAAAAACAGATTACCGGTTCCGCCGCGTATATCCGCCGTGAAAAGAATATCTATTACGACACGGATGATATTACGGAGAAACAGATCGAAACCGTCCGCGTCTGCGACGACTGCGGGGGTCTGGTTATGATTGAATCTTCTGCCGACACGGGCAAGAAGATCTTCGCAGTGATCCTGCCCAATTCCTGCTGTCCGGAATGTCGTAAGAACGGAGAAATTTTTTTCGATCGGATCAACGGATCACAGTACAACCACATTTATTTTCAGGACAGGCAAAGAGACGTCTTTATCGTGAAATAGCGGATGCGTCATGAAGCGCCCATTGAATCTTCCGTTTTCTGAAGCCAGGTCACGGCCACAATCGAAAGAAGAATCATAAGCCCGCCTGCGGCAATGCGAAGCGTCAGGTCTTCGCTGAAAACCAGCATGCCGAGCACAACGGCATAAAGGATACGGGAGGAAGAAACCAGCGAGCCGGCGCGCGCAGTAATGTACTTATAACCGTAGGTAATGCAGATCTGTCCGACAACTCCGATTGCCGCGGAAGCGAAAAGCAGCAACCACTGGCCGCCCTGGGGCCAGACAAATACCGGAAGCATCACCAACCCGTTCAACACCGTCCCGATCGACATCAGATAAAACAGAATGACCATCGTCGAATCGTTTTTTCGCGCCATATTCAGCGTGATAATCGCGAAGGCTGAAATAATCCCTGACAACAAACCGAAAATATCTCCCTTGTTAATGGAATTTAAGTTAGGATTGATCACCAGCCAGATGCCGGCGAGCGCAACAATCAGAATCAGATACAAGAACGGCGATATTTTTTCCTGCCGGAAAAAAAGCGGCGCGAAAAGAAAAATGAAGAAAGGATACGTCATATTGAGCATGTGAGTATTCGTGATCGTCGTATATTGCGACGCCAGGAAAAATAAAATAACGGCAACGGTATTGAGTACGCCTCGCCAGACCAGAAGAGACAGCGTATTGGGAATAAGTGATATGGAATTTTTATAAACGATACCTGAGACAACGATTAATCCAAGGAAAAAACGGGAGAAAGTTACCTCCATGGCAGAAACATCCGATGCGTTGGTCAGCAGTTTGGAAAATATGGTCGATATGGTAAAGCACAATTCCGAAAGCATCAGAAAAATTATGCCTCTGTAGATGTGAGCCGCTTTCAACATGAGCGGACTATAGGAAAGTCCGATCACCCTGTCAACAGCGTTATTTGTTGGATGATTTCCTTACCGTCAAACTCGAAAAGATATCTAAACCGTCTTGATAGGGAAATTATTGTAAGCTTCCCCTTATTATGCTACTAACCGGCGTTCCGTATAAAAAGGCGACTGAATTAATATGAATGTCATGAATGATAACCAAAAAGAATTACAGGAGCTGGTCGCACTGATTAAAAAACTGCGCGCGCCGGACGGCTGCCCCTGGGACCAAAAGCAAACAAAGCAGGATATCGGCAAATATCTTCTGGACGAATCCTACGAAGTAATTGATGCGCTTGCCGAAAACAATCCGGCTCATATTCGGGAAGAGCTGGGCGATCTCCTGTTTCAGATTTTATTCATAGCGGAAATTGCATCCGACTCCGAAGAGTTTTCCCTGGCAGATGTGATGAAGGCCATTAAAGAAAAAATGATCAGGCGTCATCCGCATGTTTTCGGCGATGTAAAAGTCAATTCGGTCAGGGAAGTAAAAGAAAACTGGCAGGAAATCAAAAAGAAAGAACGAAGTGGCAAGGCCTCCGAAGGCGACCTTTTCGGAAGTATTCCCCGTTCGCTGCCCGCGTTAAAAAGAGCGCAGAAGATCACAGGCATTGCCGCCCGATGCGGCTTCGACTGGCAAAATACCGACGAGGTTCTGAAAAAGTTACAGGAAGAACTCGATGAACTCGCGGATGCGCGGGGAAAAGGTGAAAAAGAAAAAATGGAAGAAGAATTGGGCGACATCATTTTCACCCTGGTGAATCTCTGCCGTTTTCTGTCCGTTGACGCTGAGACGGCGGTCACCGGAACCATTGATAAATTTCTCCGGCGCTTCGCCTATATCACGCAGCAGCTATCCGCCCGCGGCCAATCGTTCGCCGACGCGACCCTCGATGACATGGATTCACTCTGGAATGATGCTAAAGAAAAGAGGATATAAGCAAAGTGGACTATTTTCTTTGTGTGGCGGGTATGGTTTTTATTGTTGAAGGCCTTCCCTATCTGGTTTTCCCGGAAAAATTAAAACCGTATCTGATCAAAATCACGACGTTACCCGATGCTACTTTACGGGCTATCGGCATTTCCGCCATTATCTTCGGACTGATTCTGCTTTATTTCGGGCGGCGCTGACGTATTTGATTGACAGCCGCATCTTATTTTGATTATTTGCCTGAGATTTTTCACTTTTGCCGGGGAAACTATGAAGTTAAAGGATTTTTCATATTTTCTGCCCGATGAGCTCATTGCGCAGCACCCGCGTCCGCAAAGGGATGCCTCCCGCATGATGATGCTTCATCGCCAGGAAAAGACCATCGAAGACCGTCAATTTTCTTCTTTGCCGGACTATCTTGAGCGAGGTGACGTTCTGGTTATCAACGACTCCCGTGTTATTCCGGCTAGAATATACGGTAAAAAATCCACCGGTGCAATTCTCGAAATACTGTTGCTAACCTTCAAAGAAAAGAAAGACGGTTCGGAGTTGTGGGAAGTGCTGGCGCGCCCGGCAAAAAGACTCAATGAAAATGACACAATCGATCTTGGCCATTCCTGCGAGGCAAAAGTCATAGCCCGCCTATCGGATAAGAAATGGCTGATGGCCTTTCACGCACAGGATGGTTTTGAAAATTATCTGGAGCGATATGGACGCGCGCCCCTGCCTCCCTACATCAAGCGAAAAAAGAGCATCGCTCCGGATCAAACCAATGACCGTCAGCGTTATCAAACCATTTATGCCAAAACCGCCGGTTCGATCGCCGCACCGACTGCGGGTCTGCATTTTTCGCCGGAAATTCTAAAAGCACTGCAGTCCAAAGGCGTTCAAATCGCGCCGATTACGCTGCATGTCGGTATTGGCACCTTTTTGCCTATCGAAACCGAAACCGTCGAAAATCATGTCATGGAAACAGAATTTTTTGAAATCAGCCCCGATGCTGCGGAAATGATCAATAATGCCAACCGGGCCATTGCCGTGGGCACAACGTCAACGAGAACTCTGGAGAGCGTAGCGGATAAAAACGGGTATGTTGCGCCGCAATCCGGCAAAACTTGTTTGTATATTTACCCCGGGTATGCATTTAAAAGAGTGAACGGGCTGTTGACCAATTTTCATCTACCCCAGTCTTCTTTATTTTTGCTGGTTTCGGCTTTTGCCGGTACGGATTTTATTAAACAAGCCTATGCACGGGCTGTTGAAAACCATTATTTATTTTATAGTTACGGCGACTGCATGCTGATTCTATAGGATTGACCTATGCCTTTTTCATTTGAATTGATCAAGAAAGACAGCCTGACCTCCGCGCGCCTGGGAAAAATGGTCACAGCTCATGGCATCATAGAGACTCCGGTGTTTATGCCTGTCGGCACACAGGGCACCGTGAAATCTCTGCGTCCTGAAGAGATTCAAAACTGCGGTGCCCAGATTATCCTGGGTAACACTTACCATCTATATCTGCGGCCCGGCCATGAAACAATCCGCAAACTCGGTGGTCTGCACACTTTCATGAACTGGCCGGGTCCAATCCTGACGGACAGCGGCGGATTTCAGGTCTATTCTCTGGGCGCGCTGCGTAAAATTCTGCCGGAAGGCGTCATGTTCAGGTCCCATATTGACGGCTCAAAACATTTTTTGAGCCCGCAGAAAGCCATCGAAATCCAGGAAGCGCTGGGTTCTGACATCCAGATGTGTCTGGATGAGTGCACACCCTACCCCGCCACACACAAACAGACTCAGGATTCACTGGAACTGACCGTGAAATGGGCTGAGTTATGCAGAGAAGCAAAAACCAAATCCGATCGGGCGCTCTTCGGCATCGTCCAGGGCGGCACTTATATGGATTTACGCCGTCAGGCCGTCGAACAAACCGTCCCTATTGATTTTGACGGTTACGCCCTGGGCGGTGTAAGCGTGGGCGAACCCAAGGAAATGATGTATGCCATTACCGATGTAATTACCCCGCTGTTGCCTTTTGAAAAACCCCGCTATTTGATGGGCGTCGGTACACCTGCGGACATCGTTTACGGTGTTTCATGCGGGATCGATATGTTTGACTGCGTTATCCCTACGCGCTGCGCACGGCACGGATTATTGTTTACAAATTCCGAAAAGATTGTTATAAAAAACGCCCGCTGGCGGGAAGATAATAATCCGCTTGATGAAACATGCGATTGCTACACCTGTAAAAATTATTCTCGGGCATATTTAAGGCATCTTTATGTTGCCGGTGAGATACTGGCTATGATATTAAATACCATTCACAACATTCGCCATTATATGCGCCTCATGGAAAAAATACGGGTGGCTATAAGCGAAAATCGTTTTTTAGAATTTAAAAAAGATTTTTTTAATAAATAAGATGAAGTAACCAAAAATTCTGATAAAGAGCAATTTACAAGGAGGGAATAAAATTGATATCAACAGCATACGCAATGGGCGGCCAGGGAGCACCGGGTGCGCAGGGAGCAGGCGGCTTCGGTGATTGGAGTTTTATCATCATGATGGTCGTTATTTTCGCCATCTTTTACTTTCTAATGATTCGCCCGCAGCAAAAGAAGCAAAAAGAACTCAAAGCGCTATTGGATAACCTGGCTTACGGCGATACGGTAATGACCACAGGCGGCATTCACGGCAAGATAACCGGTTTGGCAGATGCAGTCGTCACTCTGGAAATTGCCGACAAAGTAAGAATTAAAATCGCGCGAAGCGCTATCGGCGCTGTTCTTCAGAAGTCGGGCTCACCGGCGCCGGCTCCGACGACAAAGCCATAGCATAGAAAGGGGCATTTCATGTTCAAATCTCTAAAGATCAGGATAGCTATCACAGCAGTAGTGTGTCTTGCTGCTTTCTATTTTTTGATACCGACATTTATTTCCAATATTCCATCGCCCTGGAGTCAATATCTGCCCAAAGAAAAGATTCATCTGGGCCTGGATTTGCAGGGCGGCATGCACCTTGTTCTCGAAATTGATACGGATAAAGCTTTGGAAGCCATGGTGGAAAGAACCTCCAATAATTTAAAAGAATCATTGATGGAGAACAAAGTCCGTTTCCGTAATCTGGAAAAAGCAAAAGGCGCTACGATTTCGATGGAATTGACCGATGCGGCAGGCAAAACCGTACTGGAAAAGGTACTGAAAAACGATTACCCTGATCTGGAAATAGCCTCAACCACCACGCGAGACGGCGGCCAATTAATCACATTAAGAATCAACGCCAAAAGAGCGGTTGATCTGAAAAAATTGACGGTCGAGCATTCACTGGAAACCATCCGCAACCGCGTGGACCAGTTTGGTGTCGCGGAACCGGAAATCATACCGGAAGGCGACAACCGGATATTGATTCAGCTGCCCGGTATCAAAGATCCGGAAAGAGCTAAAAATCTGATTGGCAAAACGGCTCTCCTGGAATTCAAAATTGTTGATGAAGAAAATTCTCTGGACGAAGCTCTGCGCGGCAACATTCCGGAGGGTGACATTATTGCTTATGGCACACGCGAGGATAAATCCAGCGGCCAAAAAGGTCAGGTACCCTATTTATTAAAAAACAAAACGCTCCTGACCGGCGCTTCGCTGGAAACGGCCAAGGTTCAGATTTCCGACCGTTTCGGCGAGCCCCACGTCTCCATTAAATTCAACTCGCAGGGCGCTGCGGATTTCGACCGTATTACCAATGAAAATGTCCGCAAACGTCTGGCAATTGTTCTCGACGGTGTCGTCCATTCGGCGCCGGTTATTCAGGAAAGAATCTCCGGCGGCCAGGCACAGATTACCGGCAATTTCACCATGGATGAATCGCGCGATCTGGCTATCGTTTTGCGCGCCGGCGCTCTTCCCGCTCCGGTCAATATTCTGGAAGAAAGGACCGTCGGTCCTTCTCTGGGTAACGATTCAATCCGGCAGGGCATTCTGGCGACCATTATCGGTTCGCTATTAGTTTTTCTATTTATGCTTGTTTATTACCGACTTTCCGGCGTGGTTGCCGATATTGCCCTCGCCATGAATATATTTCTGATCCTGGCGGTTCTTGCGGCCTTCCAGGCAAGCCTGACCCTGCCCGGTATCGCCGGTATGCTCCTCACCATCGGCGTTGCGGTAGATGCAAACATTCTGATCTTTGAAAGAATCCGCGAAGAATTGCGAACGGGAAAGACCGCCCGCCTAGCGCTCGACACGGGTTATGACAGGGCTCTTATTACCATCATTGACACGCATGTCTCTGGTATCCTCGCTGCTATTGTCCTGATGTTTTTCGGGACAGGCCCGATTAAGGGATTCGCGGTAACAACGATCATTGGCCTTTGTGTCAGCCTTTTTACCGCCATTTTTATTACGCGGGTGATTTTCGACTACTTCACCCGGAACTATAACATTAAGAAATTGAGCATTTAAAATTCAAGCGCACGCAGGAGATATAGTATGAGCATGGAGTTGATAAAACCAGGCATTAACATAGATTTTGTCGGGAAAATGAAGTATGCGATGATTTTTTCCGCCGTCTTGATTCTCATCGGCATCGGATCGATCATTTTTCACGGCGGTTTAAATCCCGGCATCGATTTTGCCGGCGGCTCAATTATTCAGGTAAAATTTTCAAAAAACATATCCGCCGATCAGATACGGACAGCCCTGAAATCAACCAAACTGGAAAACAGCACGATTCAACAGTTCGGCGCCAACGAATTTCTGATCCGCACATCGGAATCTTTCTCCGATCCAAAAATGCTGGAAGTCAATGTGGGGCAACCGCTCTCTGCAGCCTTCAACAAGGAGTATGAAATCAGGCGCGTGGAAGTCGTCGGCTCTAAAGTCGGTGCGGATTTCACCAGAAAGGCCATTATCGCAGTCATTCTTTCCTGGCTGGCCATCCTGATCTATGTTACCTGGCGCTTCGAGCTCCGCTACGCCCTGGGAGGAATTCTTGCTCTGGTTCATGATACGTTGATTGTTATCGGGGCTGTTTCCATAATGAATATGGAATTTACCATATCCATTGTCGCGGTGCTCATCTTCGTGATCGGTTTTTCTATCAACGACACTATTGTAACATTGGATAGAATCCGGGAAATTGTAAAACGGAATCCGAAACAGAAACTGAGCGAAGTCATCAATTTGGCCATCAATGAAACCCTCAGCAGAACCATTTTGACGTCTCTAACCGTTTTTCTCACGCTCTTAGCCCTGTATATTTTCGGTGGAGCGGTCATTCGCGATTTTGCTTTTGCCATGCTGGTCGGCACCGTTTTCGGCACCTATTCCACTGTCTATATCGCTTGCACCAGTGTGCTGCTTTTTGAAAAGCTGCAACCTTCAAAAATGAAGAGGAAGTAATAAAATTGTCCTCCTTGGCCGCGGCGGGATTTGTTGTTTTTATTTTCCTATTGTTTGTAGGGATTTATCTGAGCTTATTCGGATTGCCGGGAACCGCCATTATCTTCCTGGACGTTTTGCTCTACGCCCTTTTTACCGGTTTCGCTCAAGTCGGGTGGAAAGTTCTTTTGTTTCTGCTGGTCTTTGCCATTTTAGCCGAAACTCTCGATTTTTTGGCGGGATTGACCAAAGTGCACAAGGCGCCCGTCATAAAAAAATCTCTCTGGGGTGCTGTCATTGGCGCGGCAGTGGGTATGATTATTTTAACACCCATTCTATGGGGCATAGGCGTCTGGCTTGGTTTTTTCCTTGGCGGACTGGCGGGATTGCTGATCATGGAAATGTTCCGTCAATCTAAATTAAAAAGCCCTCATCAGGTATCGAACCGGGCTTTCTTTGCCATGCTTGGTCAGAAAACGGTTAAAGGTTGCCTCGCTCTGATTATGATTTTCGTTTCTCTATCCAATATTTACTCTTAGGAGTTTGCCCGTGACATGAAAGAAAATAAAAGCAAATCGAAAGATATCAACAAGGACAAAACAAAAAAGGAACCCCGGAAGGAAGAAACAAAATCAAAAGTTCAAGAATATATTGAAGCGATCATTATCGCCATTTTAATCGCTGTTGTTATTCGTACTTTTATCGTCCAGGCTTATAAAATTCCTTCCCGGTCGATGGTGCCCGCACTGCTTGTCGGCGACCACCTTCTGGTCAATAAGTTCATTTATGGTATTAAGATTCCCGTCATCAGAAAACTGCTAATTCCCGTTACCGACCCGAAAAGGGGTGACATCATTGTATTTATCTATCCCAATGATCGCACCAAGGATTACATCAAGCGTGTCATCGGCGTCAGCGGCGACAAAATCGAGATCAAGAATAAAGATATCTTTATCAATGATAAATCTTATAAAGACGCTTTCGGCATTTATTCCGATCATGTTGTCTATCCGGCCGTCGTCCAGCCCCGGGACAATTTCGGGCCGGTCATCGTTCCCCCGGGATCGCTTTTTGTGATGGGAGACAACCGCGATGAAAGCGCCGACAGCCGATTCTGGGGGTTTGTTGACTTAAAAGATGTAGAAGGAAAAGCGCTGATCATCTACTGGTCATGGAACAGCGAAGAGCAAGACAGTCTGCTGAAGAAAATCCGTTGGGACCGACTGGGAAGCCTACTGCGTTGATCTCGAACGGCCTTGCCATTTATAGCTTGACAGGTATGACTTCAAGATGTATTGAAGCAGAAAATAACCTTTT
>Ga0316605_10001239_pt1 | contig 15039 bp, 10 predicted proteins | sample OWC_soil_day20_n_FD_207666 | JGI IMG/M metagenome (GOLD analysis project Ga0316605, IMG submission 207666) | Wetland soil microbial communities from Old Woman Creek delta, Ohio, United States - OWC_soil_day20_noCT | ecosystem: Environmental > Terrestrial > Soil > Wetlands | place: USA: Ohio... | reverse complement strand
CGAAGTCCGGCAAAACAACGCTGGTAGAGACAATGATGTTTGAAGGCAAAGTAATTGATCGCCGGGGAACCGTTGAGGCGAAAACAACTGTCAGCGACAATGCCGAAATTGAACAAATTTATCAACGATCAATTTATCCGACTCTGCTATACACAGAGTTTATGGATAATAAACTTAATATAATTGATACTCCGGGTTCCGATGACTTTATCGGAGGAGTAATATCTGCCTTCAAGGTTGCAGATACTGGTGTAATGATTGTTAATGCGCAGCAAGGGGTTGAGGTGGGTACAGAAATCTTTGCGCGTTATGCTGAAAAATTTAAAAAACCGCTGATACTTGCAATTAATCAGCTCGATCACGAAAAAGCAAACTGGGAAACAGCACTCGATTCTGTTAAACAGACATTTGGCAAGAAAGTAGTTCTTATTCAATATCCTGTTGAAACAGGGCCTGGCTTCAAGTCTTTCATAGATGTTCTTAAAATGAAGATGTATGTATTCAAAGACGATAACGGAACCAGGGAAGAGCATGAAATTCCTGCAGATCAAAAAGATCAGGCAAACGAACTGCACCAGACACTTGCAGAAGTTGCTGCAGAAAATGACGAGTCGCTCATGGAGCTCTTTTTTGACAAAGGAGTTCTCTCGGAAGAGGAAATCCGCGTAGGGCTTAGAATCGGACTTGCAAAATATGAGGTTTTACCTCTTTTCTGCTTGTCAGGGAAAAAAGACATGGGTGTAAAGAGGCTTATGGAGTTCATAATAAATGTGGCTCCGTCACCTGAAAAAACAATACAGAAACTTAAGGACGGTACAGTGGTTCCTTGCGACTCTGCAGCCCAGCCGTCAATTTTTATATACAAAACATCCGTTGAGCCGCACCTTGGCGATGTATCCTTTTTCAGGGTAATGTCTGGCAAAGTTGTTGAAGGTTGCGATCTTGTGAATCCGGAAAACGGAGCAAAAGAGAGACTTACTGCAATTTATGCCGTAGCCGGTAAGAAAAAAGAAAAGGTTACAGAAATGGTTGCCGGCGATATCGGATGCACAGTAAAACTTAAGACCGTTAAAACAAATCAGACTCTAAACGGAGGCAATAAAGAGTGGGTTTTCGAACCTATGGTTTTCCCTCCTTCTAAATTCAGAACAGCAATTAAGGCCAAAGTTGAGAAAGACGAAGAGAAGCTCGGAGAAATTCTTAACAAGGCACATGCGGAAGACCCCACAATTGTTATTGAGTATTCAAAAGAGCTCAAACAGACAATCCTCAGCGGGCAGGGCGAGCACCATATCAACATTTTGAAATGGCACCTCACAAATACCCATAAAATTGAAGTTGATCTTTTCCCTCCTAAGATTCCATACAGGGAAACCATTACTAAAGTAGCTCTCGCAGATTATCGTCACAGAAAACAATCCGGCGGTGCAGGTCAGTTCGGAGAGGTTCACATTCTCATCGAACCGGTTGTGGAAGGCGTTGCTGCAAACAACAGGTTTAAAGTGGAAGGCAAAGAACTTGTCCTTAACCTTAAGAGCAAGGAAGAGTATAAAATGGACTGGGGTGGCAAGCTCGAATACTACAACTGTATTGTGGGTGGTGCTATTGATGCCCGTTTTATGCCGGCAATCCTTAAAGGTATAATGGAAAAGATGGAAGAGGGCCCTCTCACAGGCTCATACGCTCGTGATATCCGGGTATTCGTATATGACGGCAAGATGCACCCGGTTGACTCAAACGAAATCTCTTTCAAACTTGCAGGACGTAATGCATTCAAGGAGGCCTTCAAAAAAGCAGGTCCGAAAATTATGGAGCCTATTTACAATGTTGAGGTACTGGTACCAAGCGATTGTATGGGAGATGTAATGAGCGACCTTCAGAACCGCAGGGCCATGATTGAAGGAATGAGCAGCGAAAAGGGATTTGAAGTTTTAAAAGCCAGAGTTCCTCTTGCTGAGTTGAATAAATACTCGACTACTCTTAGCTCCCTTACTTCGGGCAGGGCAACATTTACAATGACTTTTGCAGAGTACCAGCAGGTTCCTGCCGAGGTTCAGGATAAATTGCTCAAAGATTACGAATCTAACGATAAGGACGAGTAACGATTTAATGATTGAGGCATACGATATCAAAAAATCTTATGGCAGCCTGTTGGTCTTAAAAGGAATAAATTTTCAGGCAAAGGCAGCCGAAGTACTAAGTATTGTTGGAGCAAGCGGGGCAGGAAAGTCCAGCTTGCTCCAAGTGCTTGGTAGTCTTTCCCGTCCCGATTCGGGAAGGGTAATAATTGACGGAACAGACATCTTTGCTCTCAGTTCCAACGCTCTTGCCGATTTTAGAAATAAAAAGATTGGTTTTGTTTTTCAGTTTCACCACCTGCTTCCTGAGTTCACTGCTCTGGAAAATGTGGCAATTCCGGCTCTCATTGCAAACGAGAGAATGGGGGCTACAAAAGAGAGAGCAAAAGAGCTTCTCACTTTTCTTGGCCTGGGAGAGAGACTTACACATAAACCGGGAGAATTAAGCGGCGGAGAGCAGCAAAGAGTAGCAATTGCGAGAGCGCTCATAAACCGGCCATCTGTTCTGCTGGCAGACGAGCCATCGGGAAATCTGGACACTCAAACTAAAAAGGAGATACATAAACTCTTTTTTGATTTGCGTGAAAAGTATGGTCAAACCATAATAATAGTTACACACGACAGGGACCTCGCTTCAATGAGCGACAGATGTCTTGAAATGAAAGATGGAGAGTTTCTGCTTTAAGCAATTCAAGGTAATGCATGGCCGTTCGGCAATGAAAGTAAACACCGATGGTGTGCTTCTTGGGGCCTGGCTCACTATACCGTCACTCAATAACCCCGGTAAAAAACTTGAAGTTCTCGATATCGGTACCGGTACAGGTGTTATTGCTCTCATTATTGCCCAGAGATTACAAGGAGTTTCGGCACAATCTTCAATATTTGCAATTGACTCAGATAGTCCTTCGGCAACCGAGGCTCAGGAAAACTTTTCTGCTTCGCCATGGCCCGCCATGCTTGAAGCAAGACATCTCACCCTGCAGGAGATGACAAAGGACATTTCTTCCGAAAACAGATTCGACATAATTGCCTCAAACCCACCTTACTTCAAAGACTCTTTAAAAGCGCCATCTGCAAGGCGGTCATTTGCCAGGCACAACGATAATCTACCATACGAAACCCTCATTTCTTCTGTTGCAAAAATATTAAAAGAGAAGGGCGTTTTTTCTGTAGTGCTACCCGCTGAGGTTTTGGACGAATTTATATCTCTTGCCCGGGAAGAGGACCTTGTGCCTGTGAGAATATGCCGGGTTAAAACTGTCTCTGCTGGGAAGGTTAAAAGAGTGCTCATGGAGTTCAAAAAGAGTTGCGAAGAAGGTTGCATCATTCAGAAAGATATTCCTGCAGAGGAGCTGCTCACAATACAGGATAGGGGAGACGGACCTTATACAAATGAGTATCGCCGGCTAACCGGCGATCTCTATCTTAATTTCTGAAAATATTTGTTTTTATTTCTCCAATCTCTCTCCTTGTCCGCCACCTTTTCTTAGCTGATGAATCATCCTTATCCGAAAGTCTTCTTCGGCCTTGTACAGTTTGGCAATCTTTTTTACTGGCAGGATTTTGTAAAACTGATCCAGATATTCTCTCTGGATAGCTCCGTCGTCGTTAAAGCCGTTCACATAATTTTCCAGCATGGCCTTAAGCTCGTTGTCCGAAGTTTTTGAGTCTTCCGACAAAGCTTTGCACATTATTCGCATATTGCTCTGTATGTGCCTGTGGGCAATTTCCCTGGCTTTCCATAGTTTATTGTATACCGGCCAAAACTCTGCAGCCTCTTTTGGCGTGAGTTCAAGCTCCGATGTAAAGAATGCGATTTTTGCACTCTGGATTTGTTCGTAACGGGATTGGCCGTTATTCTGCATTAAGGGGCCTCCGTCCTGAGCAAAAAGCCCCGAAGCGTAGAAGAGAACAACAGTTAATAATAATATCTTTTTCATAACCAATAATTTATTCAAGTGAAGCAATGTATACCGAACTTGCGTTTGTGTTTAGATACTCAACGATTTCATTTGGGTCAACCTGTTCCTCTTTTAACAAAGAATCTTTGGCGGAATCGTAGAAGTCAATAAAGGATGTTTCCATAAAGTTTCCTTCAAAATACTCCGACTCTGCAGAAATATTTTTTTCTGAGTTTACTGTTACAGAGGGGGTGAATAATTGTACAGCAATATAGCCCATAAGAAAAATAACAGCAAAAGTTGATACAAGAGCAAGCTGAGGTTTAACTACAGACCACATGCCGGGTTGCTTTTTCTCCGAAGATATTTTTTCGGAAACAGCATCCTGCAAAGAGCTGAAGTATCCCTGCGGTACTGTGTAGGGATTCTCTCTGAGATGCGGCTGGTCGATATTAAATTTTTCTTTCATATACATTTGACTATTTAAAATGTAAAAGGATTAAAGGAATGACTCCAAAGAATTCTGAACTTTTTGAGAGGCATGGTGGTACGAAGCCTTCAATGCTCCTACAGATGTGCCCAGAATTTCGGACATTTCTTCATATTTCATCTCATCGAAATAGCGTAAATTAAAGACTATCCTTTGTTTATTAGGAAGCTTGAGTATGGCTTTGTGAAGCGCTTTTTGTGTTGCATCCCCGTCGAAGTAGACATCGGATTCAATTTTGTTTTCAAGCTGCTTTGAATAGTCGGTCAATGAGAGAAAGGACCTTATTTTCTTCCTTTTTAAAAAAGTTAAAGTTTCATTTGTTGCAATGCGGTAGAGCCATGTAAAAAGACGGGACTCTTCCCGGAATTCGGGAAGAGCGGCCCATGCTTTAATAAATGTATTTTGTAAAAGATCGTTTGCGTCGTCGTGCGATTCCACAAGCTTTCGAATATGCCAGTATAGCCTCTCGCTATATGCTTTGACGATAAGGTTAAAAGCGTAGTGCTCTTTCCCGTTCTCTCGGTATAATGCCAGGAGTTCTTTATCGTCCATCTTACTTCTAATACTATTTTCTTCCGATTGCTTTTTTGGCAGCCTTCACAATGTTCTCAGCATCGAGTCCGTATACTTTCAAAAGTTCCGAAGGTTCTCCGCTCTGTCCAAAAAGGTCATCAACCGCAACAAACTCTACCGGTTTAGGAAGTTCGCGGGTTAAAAGCCCGGCTATTAGCTCTCCCATTCCTCCGGCTACAAGATGTTCCTCTGCTGTGACAACTGCTCCTGTTTTAGCTGCTGATTCTAAGACTGCTTTTTCGTCCAAAGGTTTAATGGTATGAATATTTATAAGCTCTGCCGATATTCCCTCTTTTTCAAGAATCTCTGCAGCAACTATTGCTTCCCACACTAAATGGCCAGTAGCGAAAATTGTAACATCTGTTCCCTCAATGAGAGTGATTGCTTTGCCTATTTCAAATTTCTGACCGGCAGGAGTAAAGTTTGCCACAGATGGCCGTCCGAAGCGCAGATAAACCGGCCCTTCATACTCGGCTATCGCAAGCGTTGCAGCCATAGTTTGATTATAGTCGCACGGGTTTATCACGGTAAGGTTTGGAAGCATTCTCATAAGGCCGATGTCTTCCATGGTCTGGTGTGTGGCTCCGTCTTCTCCAAGCGTGATGCCGGCGTGTGAGGCGCATATCTTAACGTTTGTATGAGAGTATGCAACAACCTGTCTTACCTGGTCATAAACTCTTCCTGTTACAAACTCTGCAAAAGAGCCTGCAAAAGGAACCTTTCCCGAAACAGCAAGACCGGCAGCCGTGCCAATCATATTTGCCTCCGCAATTCCGCATTGAATAAATCTATCGGGAAATTCTGCTGCAAAAGCATCCATTTTAAGAGATCCGGTAAGGTCTGCGCAAAGCGCCACAATATCCGGGTTCTTACGGCCTGCCTCAAGAAGGCCTGCACCAAAACCCGAACGGGTGTCTTTATTTCCTGTGTTTATATATTTCTCGTTCATGATTATGCAAATTTTAAGTGGTTAAAAATCACCAAGAGTTTCCTTAAGTTGTTTAAGTGCAGCTTCGGTTTGCTCTTTATTTGGAGCCTTCCCGTGCCATTGGTGTGTACCCTGCATAAAATCTACATCCTGACCCATTTCTGTTTTCATCAGGAGCATTTTTGGTTTTCCGTTTCCGGTATTTGCTTTTGCTTTTTGGTATGCTTCTGCTATGGCTTCAAGGTTGTGTCCGTCTACAACGGATGTCTCCCAGCCAAATGCATTCCATTTTGCCTCAAGATTTCCAAGGTTCATTATTTTGCTCACCGGCCCGTCTATTTGCTGTCCGTTCCAGTCTGTAACTGCAATTATTCTGTCCAGTTTGTGATGCGCAGCAAACATTGCTGCTTCCCAAACCTGGCCCTCTTCGCTTTCGCCGTCGCCCATGAGAACATAGATAAAGTTCTTTTCCCCGTTAAGCATTTTGGTTATGGCTGCTCCGCATGCAACAGATAACCCCTGTCCAAGCGAACCCGAAGCCACATGTACTCCCGGAAGACCTCTTTCTATTGAAGGGTGTCCCTGAAGTCTGGACCCAAGTTTGCGGAAAGTTGCCAGTTCGCTCACCGGAAAATAGCCCGATCTGGCAAGAACACTGTAAAAAACGGGAGAGAGGTGACCCGCAGAAAGGAAAAACATATCTTTCCCCTTACCGTCTCTTCTCCATGATTTTGGACTGTGATTAAGCTGGTCAAAAAAGAGAACTGTGAGCAAGTCGGTGCTACTCAGGGATCCCCCCGGGTGTCCGGAACCTGCCATGTTGACCATACGGACAATATCCCTCCTTATCTGGGAAGATATCTCGCGTAAAGTTGGTTTTTGTTCCATTATTAATTGATTTATATATGATTGGCACAAAGATAACACCAATCTCACGAATTTGGTAATTATTTTTATCTTTGCAGCCGGCATAAGCCTGTTAAAAAAGAAGATGAAGCAAATAAGAAACTTTTGCATAATAGCACACATAGACCACGGAAAAAGTACACTGGCCGACAGGCTGCTTGAGTTTACCCACACTCTCACTTCCAGAGAGATGGATGTTCAGGTGCTGGATTCGATGGATCTGGAGAGGGAGAAGGGAATAACCATAAAAAGTCACGCGATTCAGATGGATTATATCCATGAAGGAGAGAGCTATACGCTCAATCTTATTGACACTCCGGGCCATGTGGATTTTTCTTACGAAGTATCACGTGCAATTGCCTCCTGCGAAGGGGCTCTGCTTGTTGTTGATGCAACTCAGGGCATCCAGGCACAAACAATTTCAAATCTGTATCTTGCATTAAATCACGATCTTGAAATAATTCCTGTTCTCAACAAGATTGACATGGAGGCAGCAATGATTGATTCTGTAAAGGATCAGATTATTGACCTTATTGGCTGTAAGGACGAGGATATTCTTCTTGCAAGCGGCAAAACAGGTGAAGGCGTTGAGGCTATTCTCAGTGCAATTATTAATAGAATACCACATCCGAAGGGAGACGAAAACGCTCCTCTTCAGGCTCTCATATTTGACTCTGTTTTTAACTCTTTCAGGGGAATCATAGCATATTTCAAGGTTGAAAACGGAGTACTCCGTAAAGGAGATAAAGTAAAGTTTTTCCACACAGGCAAGGAGTATGAAGCCGACGAAGTTGGGTTGCTACGGTTAAAAATGATACCTACGGGAGAAGTGCGCACAGGAGATGTGGGCTACATTATATCTGGTATAAAAACGGCCAGCGAAGTAAAGGTGGGTGATACTATTACCCACATTAACAGGCCTTGTACAGATCACATTGCAGGATTCGAGGAGGTTAAGCCAATGGTGTTTGCAGGAGTATATCCTGTGGAAGCCGATGAATATGAAGACCTCCGTGCGTCTCTTGAAAAGCTCCAGCTTAATGATGCCTCTCTGGTTTTTGAACCTGAGTCTTCGCTTGCTCTGGGGTTTGGTTTCCGTTGCGGATTCCTGGGCCTGCTCCATCTTGAAATTGTTCAGGAGCGTCTGTTCCGTGAGTTTGACATGGATGTGATTACCACTGTTCCCAATGTATCCTACAAGGTATATACAACTCAGGGAGAGATGACAGATGTTCACAATCCTTCCGGACTTCCTGCACCTACGTTAATTGACTACATAGAGGAACCATACATACGTGCGCAGATTATTTCAAAATCGGACTATTTTGGAGTTATAATGAAACTTTGCCTGGATAAGAGGGGAGTCCTCCTTAGCCAGCATTTTCTCACAAGCGAGAGGGTAGAACTTAATTTCGAAATGCCTCTGGCCGAAATTGTTTTTGACTTTTACGATAAACTTAAATCGGTTTCGCGCGGTTATGCATCTTTCGACTATCACGTGGTAGATTATAAGGAAGCCGATTTGGTTAAGCTGGATATACTTCTGAATGCAGAACCGGTGGATGCTCTCTCAAGCCTTATTCATAAAGATCACGCATACGATTTTGGAAGAAAAATGTGTGAAAAACTTAAGGAGCTTATTCCGCGACAGCAGTTTGACATTGCCATTCAGGCAGCCATTGGTGCAAAAATCATTGCAAGGGAAACTGTAAAAGCGGTAAGGAAAGACGTAACTGCAAAATGTTACGGCGGAGACATCTCCCGTAAGAGGAAACTCCTTGACAAGCAGAAAAAAGGAAAAAGAAGAATGCGTCAGGTAGGAAATGTTGAGGTCCCTCAAAGTGCTTTTATGGCTGTTCTTAAGCTTGATTAGTACCAGATTATTTTGTATTCTCCCTGTTTGCCGTTCCTTTTTTGACAAAAGCCTCACCCCATCGTGTGAGTCCTTCGATTCGTATATCCATTTTTGAATCTCTGTCTCCGGTATAGAAGATTACTCTGGCTGTCCCCTTTTCGTCTGTTTTGACACTTGGGTTCCAGTAAAGGGTTGTACGCAGGTCTTTTACCGGAGAATTAATCTCTTTGGCAACCTCGTATTTTGGCGAATAAAAATCTACATTCTTCTGGTATCCCAACGGTGTAACTCTGGCAACATTAGTCTGAGTCTTGTTTTGCAGGATTCCCGATCCCGCCCTTCTGGAAGTAATAAGGATTACCCCGTTAATAGTGTTGAATGCAGCACCTGCTGTTCCTCTCAGAAAAGCTACATTCTCGATGTCCATAACTGTCATGCCGTACTGTTCCAACATTTCCGTACTGCTCCACTGCAAGCCGTCTACATAGAGAAGAGGTTCACCCGGGCCGTTAAATGTTACTGCCCTTGGAGATATTAATTTCCCATTCTCCTTGTACAATCCGGGGAATGCCGAAACTATATAGTCCTGAAGCATCATGTTGTCATATTCATAAAGCTGGTCCCGCTCTCTGATATCTTCCTTCCGGAAGGAATGAAGGAATGGGGACGGGTTGAATTTTGGCTTAAAAATCTCCTTAATTGGAGCAACAACCACAATCTCCTTTAGTGTTCTCATCTCTTCCCCTGTCGAGATGGACCGTTGTTCTTTTACTGCACTCTCAATGACGTTCTTTTTTACTTGCGGAATTGTGTAGTTTGATGCAAATGTGAGTGGAGGGAAAATCCCGGCATCTATTTTCAATCCGTAAAGCTGTCCACCCTGCTTACCAACAACCCCGAACAGAAATTTAGTGCTGTCCGGAAAAGAGAGCCCCTCAAGAAGGAATGTGCTCTTCTTCTCAAGGTAGAAAGCCTGTTGCAGATTTATTGACGGTGCAAATACCATAAGTGTCGTGTTCTTTGCCTCTTTGCGGAACAACCCGGCAACAGAACCGGAGATTTCCTGAAAATACTCTCTCTTATATTTTTTGAGGCTTTTTGAGTGATATCTCCAGCCTTGAGTCATCATAAGTAAATCGAGGTATCTTTCGGTTTCGGCAGAAGGGTTTTCGAAATAATAACCCGGATCTTCAACCTCACCCCGCAGTTCGCTTGTGAGCTCCATGTAGCTGAGGAGGTTTTCCCTGTATGGGACAGATGGTGCCAGCGCGCTGTCTGTAACAGATATTGAAAACTCTCCCATAACAGGACCGCCCAGAGTATCATTAAGCGATATGTTTAGCTCTACCTTTTCCCGCTTTCCGTAGGACTGCTTCCGGGGCTCAATTTTTATAACCGGCCTGTACTTACGTGTTATGAATATTAATCTTTCCGCAAGTATATCTCCGGCGGAGTTCTGAATTTGGATTGAATTTACTCCATACGGCACAGAGCCGGAATGAATGGTTTCGCTAATCTCTTCCTTTTCCAGTGATTTCATATAGAACTGCTCAGATCCGTTTTTGATGATAAGCTTTGTATTACCTTTCATTACCGGGGATATCTGAGCAACAATATTTATCTTGTTTTTTATCCGGGTTATTGAAATTGTAGCGCCGCTACTTTCTACTTTGGGAAGCTCTGCCCGCTTTGTGAATCCCGATTCATCCGTCACCAGTGCATAATATCCTCCCGGATCGGCAGACAGAAGGCTTATTAGCCCCATTCCCAAATGTTTGGAAGAATATTCACCAAGCTGTTTACTTGCTGAATTGAATAAAAGCAGGTTCACTTTAACCGGATGTCCGTCTGTTCCAAGTGCTTTGAACGCAACCTTTGACGGCCTGTCGGCAATATATCTTCCACTCTCCGGAAGGAACTGAATGTCAATATCCTTTACAATTGCCTCTCCTGTATTTGTATCCGCTGCGTCTGTTTTGCTTTTTGCAGCATCATTACCCGATGTTATCACTTCCGGCTTTTTTAAGGTGGCGTTTACCGATAAATCTCCTGCGCCCAGGTTGAGAATTTCTATCCGCTTTGTAAACATATTCTCTGCCGGATAATTTCTCATATTTTGAGTATACCCCCTCAGTATGTATGAGCCGGGGTCCATTTTTTCTGGAAGCTGAATAACTCCCGCATACCCCTTGTCAGACATTTTTAGCATTACTCTCGATATGAGCGAGTCTTTGTAAAGTTCTGCATATACATAGGTGCTTATGGGCGTTTCAGAAATATACGAGCTGTTTGAAAGATATCCTTTTAGCCATATTTTATCACCGGGTAAATAGGTCTCCCTGTCGGTATGAAAATACAATTTTTCGGGCTCATCAATAAAGGGAGCTGCAGCCTCTTCAAAAGACTTAATGCCGGACTTGGTTGAATCAACCGTTTGAGCCGGCAAATTTATAGAACAGAAAAACGATAGAAAAAAACAAACCGAAACAGCCGCCAGGCAACTCATATTACGCATAAATACATAATTTTTTTAGCGAGACAAATATAAGAATTAATGAATAGGAGCCAACATCTTACGATTTTATCTCACAGAATCAATTATGGGTAAATGACACATTTTCAAATAGTTGCTAAAAACAAAGAGATATTATGTCTCTTTGTTTTTAGCATATTGTTAGTTATCAGCTACATAATGTATGGTATTTCAATAAAAAAAGTTACTTTTAATTATTATTTAGCCCTATACATTATTTAATCTTAAAATTTAAACGATGAACAAGTTTCGTTTTCTTAGTAACATACTGCTCGTTGCGGTAGTTATTCTGGCCGTTACGGCCTGTAAGAATACATCAGACAGTAACAAACTGACCGTAAATTACGAGAAGTATGTTATGCCAAACGGCCTGCAGGTGATACTGCACACCGACCATTCAGATCCGGTGATATCATACACCATAATGTACCATGTTGGTTCCAGCAGAGAGGTTCCCGGTAAAACCGGTTTTGCCCATCTTTTCGAACATTTGCTTTTCGGCGGTTCGGAGAATGTAGCACCTGGAAAATTTGACAAGATTCTGGAAGGAGTAGGAGGGTCTAATAACGGGTTTACTTCAAGAGATGTTACTACATACTTTGAATCTTTCCCTAAGAATGCTCTTGAAAAAGTATTATGGCTTGAATCCGATCGTATGGGTTTTTTCATAAACTCGGTTACCCAACGCTCGCTTGCAATTCAGCAGAATGTAGTTCAGAATGAGAAAAGGCAGGGAGAAGACAACTCTCCGTATGGCTTTACAGACTATGTTATAAACAAAAATCTTTATCCTGCAGGTCACCCGTACAGCTGGGAGGTAATAGGAGAAATGGAAGATCTAAAAGGTGCCACCTTAAACGATGTAAAGGGTTATTATGATAATTTCTATGGGCCAAATAATGCTACTCTTGTTCTTGCCGGCGACTTTAATCCGGATTCTGTAAAGTTTTTGATTAATAAATATTTCGGTGAAATTAAGTCTCACGGGGAAGTGGCAAAGCGCACAGCAATGCCGGCTACCCTGGACAAAACAGTAAAATTGTTTCACGAAGACAATTTTGCCAATGTACCCGAAATCAACATGGTATGGCCGGCAACTGCCGCTTATACCAAGGATGCATATGCACTTGATTTCCTTGCAAAGATACTTGCCGATGGCAAGAAGGCTCCTCTTTATAACGTGTTGGTAAAAGAGAAGAAACTTACATCAAGAACTTCGGCCTATAACAATCCTGGTGAACTGACGGGAGAATTTGCAATTTCTATCAGAGCCAACGAAGGCAAATCTCTCAAAGAGATTGAAGATGCCGTTTCCGAAGCTTTCCTGCGTTTCGAGAAGGATGGAATCACAGAGAAGGACATAGAGAGAGTAAAGGCATCCAGTGAAAAGAATTTCTACGAGGGAATTACAAGTGTCTTGAGCAAATCACTTCAACTGGCATTCTATAATACTTTTCTAAACGATCCGGGATATATTGAAAAAGACATAGAAAACATTAAAGCAGTAACACTTAATGATGTGAAAGCTGTATATGAAAAATACATTAAAGGCAAACCTCATGTTGTCACAAGTTTTGTTCCTAAGGGCAAGCCGGAGATGATTGCAGAAAACTCTGTTCCTGCAGGTGTGAAAGAAGAGAATATATCAGAAGCCAGTCAGGTCGAAATAGCAAAGGCCGGAGATGAGAAAATAATAAAGACAGTATCTTCTATGGACAGGACTGTCGAGCCGGCCATCGGGAAAGATTCCGATGTGAATGTTCCTGAAATATGGAAAGCAAAACTTGCAAATGGTATAGAAGTTTATGGAATTCAGAATAAGGAACTGCCCCTTGTGGATATCAGTTTTGTAATCAATGGTGGGATTTCGCAGGATAACATTCTGTTGCCAGGAGTTACCGGAATGGTTGCAAGTGTACTTCCTCAGGGTACAAAAAACAGGACTCCGGAAGAGCTGGAAGAGCAGATAGAGCTTCTGGGTTCTAATATCAGAATGTACGCAGACAGGGAAGAGATATCGATGTATGCAGGTACTTTATCCAGAAATTTTGAAAAAACAGTCTCTCTCATGAAAGAGATGCTTCTGGAACCAAGATGGGACTCAACAGAGTTCGCAATGGCGCAATCCCGGACAAAAAACAGGATAATTCAGTCGCAGGCGCAGCCAAGAAGCGTTGCCAATGATTTGTTCTTTAAACTATTGTACGGAACAGATAATATTTTTGGATTTAATACTTTAGGAACCAAAGAATCGCTGGATAAAATTAAGCTGGACGACCTTAAAGCTTTTTATGAAAAAAACTTCTCTCCGTCTGTCACAAAAATTCAGGTTGTAGGTAATGTTTCAAAGGAGCAGGTTCTTAAAGCTCTTGAGCCTCTTGAAAAAGAATGGAAGGCAAAAGAGGTGGTATTCAACAGTTACCCTGTGCCGGCAGGCCCCGATAAGTCGAAAATCTATTTTGTTGATATCCCCGGTTCGCGTCAGTCCGTTATATATATCGGCTACCTTGCTCTTTCAAGAGACAATCCGGACTTTGTACGTGCCGATTTTGTAAACTACAGACTAGGCGGTGCTTTTACAAGTATCTTCAATCAAATTCTGCGTGAAGAAAAAGGGTTTACATACGGAGCTTCCAGCTACTTTATGGAACAGAAGGTTATAGCTCCGTTTATTGCGGCAACAAGCGTTCGTTCCGATGCTACCTTTGAGACCATAAAGATTTTCAAAGAAGAGATGGAAAAGTACCGTAACGGAGTATCACAGGAAGACCTTCAGTTTATTAAAAACTGTATGATTCGTTCGAATGCCCTGCGTTTTGAAACAAACGGCTCACTGGCCGGTATGCTGCTCACCATGAGTAAATATAACCTTCCGGAAGACTACATCAAAAAAGACGGAGACGTTATTAAAAATATTACCATTGAAGAGCACAAGGCTATCACAAACAAATACATCGTTCCCGACAAAATGTATTATGTAGTGGTTGGAGACGCGGCAACACAAATTAATCAACTGGAAAAGATTGGGTTTGGGAAGCCGATTCTGGTGAAATAAGTTTACCGGCGGCGAGTTGTTTTTATTCTCTGTCATTTGCTCGCTGCCCACTAATTATTTCGGGCTTGTGCGTCCTCGCTCCATTTCATTGCGTTCCGGCCGAATCGCCCTCATCAATTAGTGGGCATGTGAACTCAATGCATTGGTGATTTACAACTCGTCGCCGACAGCCTGTAATCATCATTAAGTCAATATTATACTAAGAACGCGCAGACATTATGTCTGCGCGTTCTTAGCATATGTTTGACAATGTGGTAATTAAAAATATTTGGTGCGGCTGCGCCGCGGTTTAAGAGCCTGCGGCCGGCAAATCTTTCGACAAAATTATTCGATTAACAAATTCATAATAAACATATTGCTAAGAACAAAAAGAAATACAATCTTTTTGTTCTTAGCAACTGTTTATGGATAGGACATTTATATATTTGACCTCCGAATCTCTCTCTTGTTCCAGAAGAAATATATGACAGAGAGTAGAAGTGCTATTGCCCCAGGGATTGCAAGCACTTCTCCAAGCGGAAAAACTTCCGAATTCCAGCAAAGGATAAGTACTATTGTTTGCGATAAACTGTGGATTATACCAATAAGAGACGAATAAAAGATTCTACTTCTGTTACCGCTATAGGTAGCACTTACAAAAAAGAGCCACCATGGCCATGTTATAAAAAATAAAGACGTAGCAATATGTTTTGGAAAATCGGAGTTACTCTCCATTTTTAT
>Ga0316605_10001238_pt1 | contig 15049 bp, 12 predicted proteins | sample OWC_soil_day20_n_FD_207666 | JGI IMG/M metagenome (GOLD analysis project Ga0316605, IMG submission 207666) | Wetland soil microbial communities from Old Woman Creek delta, Ohio, United States - OWC_soil_day20_noCT | ecosystem: Environmental > Terrestrial > Soil > Wetlands | place: USA: Ohio... | reverse complement strand
CGATCTGGGCCAGGCTGACCGCCACGGTCAGCGCGGTGTTGAGCGGATAGCGGAAGGCGAGGACGAGCAGCAGGGCGGCCAGCGACTTGCCGAGCATGATGATGGCCAGTACGCCGAGGACGCGCAGCGGCTGGTCGACCAGCACGGCCGGGTCGAACAGCATGCCGACCGAGACGAAGAACAACACCGAGAAGGCATCGCGCAGCGGTAGCGATTCCTCGGCGGCGCGGTGGCTGAATTCCGATTCGCGCATCACCGTGCCGGCGAAGAAGGCGCCGAGGGCGAAGGAGACGCTGAACAGGTGGGCGGCGCCGTAGGCGATGCTGATCGCCGCCGCCACCACCGACAGTGTGAAAAGTTCGCGCGAACCGGTGCGTGCCACCTGCCAGAGCAGCCAGGGCAGCAGCCGGCGGCCGGCAATCAGCATCAGGGCGATGAAGGCGGCGACTTCGAGCAGGGTCTTGCCAAGGGCCAGCCACAGATTGCCGGCTGCGCCGGCGCCGCTCGGGGTGCCGCCGAGCAGGCCGGCCAGCGGCGGCAGCAGGACGAGCACCAGCACGGTGGCCAGATCCTCGACGACCAGCCAGCCGACGGCGATGCGCCCGTTCATGGTGGCCAGCACGCCGCGCGCTTCGAGCGCCTTGAGCAGCACGACGGTGCTGGCGCAGGAAAGCGACAGCCCGAAAATCAGCCCCTGGCCGGTGGTCCACCCCCACCACCCGGCGAGCAGCATGCCAAGCAGGGTGGCGCAGGTCATCTGGACGACGGCACCGGGTACGGCGATGCGTTTGACCGCCATCAGGTCGCGCAGCGAAAAGTGCAGGCCGACCCCGAACATCAGCAGCATGACGCCGATTTCCGAGAGCTGGGCGGCGATATGCAGGTCGGCGACGAAACCCGGCGTCGCCGGGCCGATCAGGATGCCGGTCAGCAGGTAGCCGACCAGGGCCGGCAGCTTGAGGCGTTCGGCGATGAAGCCGAGGATCAGGGCGATGCCGAAGCCGGCGGCCAGCGTGGTGATCAGCGTGAGGTTGTCGTGCATGCTCAAAAAAATAGGGTGGGGTCGGTATGGTTGTACAAGAAGCAGGCGGCTCGGGCAATGGCTGGCCGCTGGGCGACGAGGGATGCGATACTTGGGGCATGAGTCACTTCAACATCCTGATCATCCTGCTGCTGCTTAGTTCAGCCCTGGCTGCCGTTTTCCTGGCGCACCGCTTCCGCCTTCCCTCGTTGCTCGCCTACCTGCTGATCGGTATCGCCCTCGGGCCGCACGGCTTCAAGGTGCTGGCCGAGTCGGAGGGGGTCGGCACGCTGGCCGAGTTCGGCGTGGTCTTCCTGATGTTCTCGATCGGGCTGGAGTTCAGCATCGGCCGCCTGCGCGCCATGCAGTCCATGGTGCTCGGCTTCGGCGGCGCCCAGGTGCTGCTGACGGCGGGGGCGACCACGCTGGTCGCCATGTACGGCTATGGCCAGGCGTGGCAGGTCGGGGTGGTGGTCGGGCTGGCGGTGGCCATGTCGTCGACGGCCATCGTCGCCCGCATGCTGTCCGAACGCTTCGAGCTGCATTCGCGCTCCGGCCGGCAGACCATGGGCGTGCTGCTGTTCCAGGATCTGGCCGTCGTCCCCTGCCTGATCCTCTTCCCGGCGCTGGCCCGGCCGCAGGGCGATCTCGGCCAGGCCATGCTGCTCGCCGCCGGCCAGACGGTGGTCGTGCTGCTGCTGCTGGTCGGCCTCGGCAAGCGGCCGATGAAGCTGCTGCTCGATCTGGTTGCCCATCGCCGTTCCGAAGAATTGTTCGTGCTGGCCACGCTGTGGATCGTCCTCGCGCTCGGTTACGCCACCCATGCCGCCGGCCTGTCGCTGGCGCTGGGCGCCTTCATCGGCGGCATGCTGATTTCCGAGACCATGTACCGCCACCAAGTTGAGTCCGATGTGCGGCCCTTCCGCGACATCCTGCTCGGCCTGTTCTTCGTCACCGTCGGCATGATGCTCGACCTGGCCTACGTGCTGGCCAACCTGCCGCTGCTGCTGCTGGCGGTGCTCCTGCTGGTCGGCGGCAAGGGCGTCGTCGTGCTGCTGCTGGCCCGCCTCGCCCGCAGCCCGCTCGACGTCTGCCTGCGTACCGCCGCCCAGTTGGCCCAGGCCGGCGAGTTCGGCCTGGTCCTGATCCAGCTCGGCTTCGAACTCAAGCTGATCGGCAACGATGTCTTTCAGGTCAGCCTGTCGGCCATGCTGATCTCGATGTTCGTCGCCCCCTTCCTGATCGAGTGGGCGGTGCGCTTTTCCGGGCAGCTGGCGCGCGGCGACTGGGCGCACAAGGCCAAGACCCTGCACGACATCGCGGTCGGTGCCTTTGCCATGGAAAATCACGTGATCGTCTGCGGTTACGGCCGCACCGGCGAGCGGGTCGGCCAGTTCCTGGCCGCCGAGGGGATTTCCTTCGTGGCGCTCGATTTGAATCCGGTCCGCGTCAAGCAGGCAGTGCCGGCCAACGGCGTCCTCGTCTTCGGCAATGCCGATCGGTCGGAGGTGCTGAAGGCGGCCGGCATCGCCCGCGCCCGCGGCGTCGTCGTCACCTACGCCGACGTGTATTCGGCCGAGCGGGTGATCCGCCTGGTGCGCAGCGAGCATGCCGTCATTCCCATCGTCGTCCGGGTGGCCGACGACACAGCGGTGGACCGGCTGAAGGCGGCCGGGGCCAGCGAAGTGATTCCGGAGGTGCTCGAAGGCAGCCTGATGATCGCCGCCGAGACCCTCGTCCAGTTCGGCATCCCAGTCGAACAGGCGATGGCGCGAGTGCGGGCCGAGCGGGCCGAGCGTTATTCGTCGTTGCGCGATTTCTACCGGGCCACGGCCAAGCAGCCGTCGCCGGACAAGTAGGCGGTGCCACTGAAATTTTTCCGGGCGGTGCGATGAGCGTTCTGCGGGTGCGCAGTGAAGCGGGCGAGCAGTGTTTCGAGGTCAGTGCCGGCCAGTCGGTGCGCGATGTGCTCGACCGCAGCGCACTGCGCGTGCGCGCCGCTTGCGGCGGCACCGGCAGCTGCGGTGCCTGCGTCGTTCGCCTGCTGGGCGGCGCGGCCTCGCCGCCGACGCTGGCCGAATACCTCAAGCTGACCCCGGAAGAGCGCGCCGCCGGCCAGCGCTTGGCCTGCCAGTTGCGCATCCAGGGCGATCTTGAGGTCGAACTGGAACACCCGGCACCGCCCTCGGCGTGGACCAGCATGTCGCCGGAAAACCTGGTCGCCCACCCCTTCAGCCAGCCGCAGTTGAGCGAGCATATCTACGGGCTGGCGGTCGACCTGGGGACCACCCACATCCGTCTCGCCCTGTGGGATCGCCGGGCCGGCAAGCGCATTGCCAGCCGGCGCGGGCCGAACCCGCAAGGCAGTTTCGGTGCCGATGTGCTGAACCGCCTCCAAGCGGCCTGCGCCCATCCCGAGCATGCCGCCGCACTGGCCAGAGAGGCGCGCGAGGCCATCCTGCATGCCTTGCGCGACATCCTGGCGCGCGATGTCGGCGAGGTGACGCCGATGCTGGCCGAAATCGGCGAAGTCATGATCGTCGGCAACACGGCGATGCTGGTCCTGTTGACCGGGCAGGGCGCCGATCAACTGATCGACCCGGCCTACTGGCAGGAAAAAATCGATTTCCAGCCGGTCGACCGCAAGAACTGGGCCGCGCCCTGGCATTTGCCCCGGGCGCGGATCGAGTTGCCCGGCCCGGTGGCCGGCTTCGTCGGTTCCGACCTGCTCGCCGACCTGATCGCCACCGGCCTGGCCGACGGGCCACCCGGCTCGCTGTTGCTCGATGTCGGGACCAATACCGAACTGGCGCTATGGGACGGCACCTGCCTGCATGTGACCTCGGTGCCGGGCGGTCCGGCTTTCGAGGAGGGCGGCATTCGCCACGGCATGCCGGCCGAGGCCGGCGCCATCTGGCGGGTGAGCCGCGCGGACGGGCGTGTGCACTGCGCCACCCTCGGCGGCGGGGTGGCCCGCGGCATTTGCGGCTCGGGGCTGGTCGATGCCATCGCCGTGCTGCTGGCCGGCGGCGAACTCAAACCCTCCGGACGCTTCGCCGTGTCGCCCGGGCCGGACGGCCTGGCGCTGGAGCCGGGCAATCCGGCGACGGCGCTGACCGGCCTCGATGTCGATGCCTTCCAGCGCGCCAAGGCGGCCATCGCCGCCGCGATGGGCCAGCTGCTGCAGCTGGCCGGTCTCGGCTGGGGCGACCTGCGCCGCCTGTGCGTGTGCGGTGCCTTCGGTCATCGGCTGGAGGTCGCCAACGCCCAGGCGGTCGGCCTGCTGCCGCCGCTGGCCGGCGGGCGGATCGAGCTGCATGCCGATGCCAGTCTGGCCGGGTGCGAGCAGGCGCTGCTGGCGCCGGATGGCGCCCGGCAATTTTTGGCATTGACGGCCAAAATCAAAGCGATCAATCTGTCGCTACAGCCGGACTATGAGGAAAGTTATATCAACCACCTGCGTCTGCGCCCCATCGCTGTCGTCTGAATCGCCGGAACAACAGGAATCACCCCCATGCTGGATCGTATCGTCAAGGCCTATAACGAAGCTGTCTTTGAAACCGACAAGGAGGCCGCCTTCGAAGTCGTCGACGGCGCCCTGGCCGACGGCCTGAGTGCCGAGGACGTGGTGTTCAAGGTGGTCATCCCGGCGGTCGAGGAGATGATGTCCAACATCACCAAGGATCCGGACGCCAATCTCGCCCAGCACTTCATGACGGCGCAGATCGCCGCCGAGGTCACCGAGAAGATGCTGCTCAAGTTCGAGCGTCCGCCGGAAATCATCGGCCGGGTGGTCATGGGGACCGCACATGGCGACCTGCATTCGCTCGGCAAGCGTATCGTCATGGGCTGCCTGAAGGCGCTGATGGTCGACGTCATCGATCTCGGGGTCAATGTGCCGGCCGAGCGTTTCATCGACGCGGCGGTGGCCGAAAATGCCCAGGTCATCGCCATCTCGGCGATGATGGTGCACACCGCGACTGGCGACAACGGCGCCAGCAAGGTCCGCCGGTTGCTGCACGAACGTGGTCTGGAAGACCGTATCAAGCTGGTGGTCGGTGGTGCCCCCTATCGTTTCGACAACGGTCTCTACCAGGCGGTCGGCGCCGATGCCTGGGCGGCCGACGGCGTCAATGCCGGGCGCGTCATCGTCGATCTGATCCGGGCGCTGAAAAAGTCATGACGCCGCTGCAAATCCTCGCCGCGGCGATCGACGGCACGCCGGCCCCGCGCATCCCGGTGTTCAGCAGCCTGCTCGATCAGGGGCCGCGCGAGCTGGGGCTGTCGCCCCGCGACTATTACGCCGATGGTGCCAAGGTTGCCGAAGGGCAGCTCAAGCTGCGCGCCCGCTACGGTTACGACAATGTCTGGAGCCTGTTCTATGTGGGCAAGGAAGCCGAACTGCTCGGCTGCGACGATATCCTGTTCGCCGACGACGGGCCGCCCAATGTCGCCGGTTTCGTCATCCAGAGCTATGACGACATCGCCAAACTGGAGGTGCCGGAAGACCTCACGGCGCATCCGGCCTGGCAGGAAACCGCCAAGTGCCTGAACATCCTGCGCGACGAGGTGGGCCAGACGCACCCGATCTGCGCCTATCTGACCGCGTCGACCACGCTGCCGGCCATGCTGATGGGCATGGAAAAGTGGTTGGAGCTGCTGCTGACCGGCCCGGCCGACCTGCGCGACGAACTGCTCAGGAAGTGTTCCGACTTCTACCGGAAGGAAGTGGCCGCCTACCGGGCGGCCGGGGCCAACGTGCTGGTGTACTCGTCGCCGTTCGGCTCGACCTCCTTCCTCGGCATGAAGCGCTTCCAGTCACTGGCCATGCCGTGGATGAAGCGCGACCTGGCGCCGGGCGGTGTCGCCAATATCGTCTATTACTGTGGCATGGCAGCGTTCAACAACGTGATCGCCCAGGTCATGGACGAACTGAAGATCAATGCTCATTACATCAGCCCGCTGGCCGACCTGGCCGAGGCCAAGGCGATCATCGGCGAGCGCGGGCTGACCTGCGGCGTCATCGACGACATCAAGATGATCCGCTGGACGCCGGAGCAGACCCGGGCCGAGGTCCGGCGTCTGTGCGAGATCGGCAAGGTCAGTGGCCATTTCCTGTTCGGCACCGGCGTCGTGCCGCTCAGCGTGCCGGAAGAGAACATCCGGGCGATGCTCGATGCCGCCTTCGAATTCGGGGCCTATCCATGACCGCCGTCATTCCCCCCGTCGTTGCCGCCGAGCGGCCGCTGGTCGTCGTCGGTTGCGGTATCCTGCACAAGGAAGTCGATTATCTGGTCAGGAAAAATGGCTGGCAGGTCGAAACCCAATTCCTCGACTCGGCACTGCACAACTATCTGGGCAAGCTGTCCGACCAGCTGAATGCGGCACTGAGCGCCGACGAGTTGCAGGGGCGCGACACCGTGGTCTTCTATGGCTGCTGCCACCCGCAGATCGACCGCATCATGGAGCAGCACCACACCCTGCGCACCCAGGGCCAGAACTGCATCGTCATGCTGCTCGGCTACGAACATTTCATGCGGGAACTGGAGTTGGGTGCCTATTTCCTGCTCGAAGACTGGGCGTTGACCTGGGAGCCGATGATCACCCAATGCTTCGGCAACAATCCGGCGGTGATCCGCGAAATTTTCCACAGCAGCCACAAGTACATCGTGGCCATCCGCACTCCTTGTTCGGGTGAATTCACGGCGGCCGCCGAAACTGCCGCCGCCTTCGTCGATCTTCCCCTGCGCTGGCTGGATGCCGACCTCTCCCATCTGGAGGGCGTACTGGCCGACGCCCTGGCGCGCAAACAGCAGACTGTCCGATAAAACCGTGACCGAGAACATTGGCGACAACCCGCTGGCCGAAATCGACCGCCTGAAAAGCCGTGTCCGCCGGCTGGCCGAGGAAAAATCCTATCTGCAACTGATCGTGCGCATGATCGAGCAACTCGATCCGCTGCCCGGTGTGCACGACATGGTCAGTGCCATGTTGCGCGACATCATGGAGACCATCGGCGGCACCAACATCAAGATCTGGTACTGGATCGACGACGACCTCCATTTTTGCGAACTGTTCGGCCAGCACGGCGTGGTGCCGCAGGTGGACGACCCGGTCGCCCTGGAAGTCATGCGCAGCCGGCGTTTCGTCGAATTGACCGGCGATGCCGCCAATTCGCTGTGGCGCGAGGGCGCCTTGCCCGGCTCCTGCACCTGGTGCTTTCCATTGCTGGTCGGCGACGAACTGATCGGCATCATCAAGCTGGAAAACATCCACATCATCGGCGCCTCGCTGCTCGGCTACCTGCCCATCTTTTTCAGCCATACCGCGCTGCTGCTCAGCAACGAGATCCGCAATTTCAAGAGGCAACGGGCCGAGGACGAACTCAAGCGGCATCGCGACCATCTCGAAGCCCTGGTCCAGGAGCGCACCGCCGCGCTGACCGTGGCCAAGGTGCAGGCCGAGGCGGCCAACGAGGCGAAGAGCATCTTCCTGGCCAACATGAGCCACGAGATTCGCACGCCGATGAACGCCATCCTCGGCCTGACCCATCTGCTGCACCGGGGCGCCAGCCCGGAGCAGGTCGAGCGTCTGGACAAGATCAACGGTGCCGCCCAGCACCTGCTGTCGGTAATCAACGACATCCTCGACCTGTCGAAAATCGAGGCCGGCAAGATCCATCTCGAAGAAAGCAATTTCGCCCTCGGCGCCATTCTCGACCATGTCCGCTCGATGATCTCGGATGCGGCACAGGCCAAGGGGCTCAGCGTCGTCCTGGACGGCGACGATGTGCCGCTGTGGCTGCGTGGCGACCCGACCCGATTGCGCCAGGCCCTGCTCAACTATGCCAGCAATGCCATCAAGTTCACCGAGCGCGGCACGATCAGCCTGCGTGCCCGCCTGCTCGAAGACAGCGGTGATGGCCTGCTGGTCCGTTTCGAGGTCGCCGATACCGGCATCGGTATCGCCCCGGAGAAAATGGACCGCCTGTTCCACGCCTTCGAGCAGGCCGATGCGTCGACCACGCGCAAATTCGGCGGCACCGGGCTTGGCCTGGTGATTACCCGCCACATCGCCCAGATGATGGGTGGCGACTACGGCGTCGAGAGTACGCCGGGCGCCGGCAGCACCTTCTGGTTCACCGCCCGCCTGCAACGCGGCCACGGCACCACGCCGCTGGCGCCGAACAGCACGGCGGCCGATGCCGAACAGCGCCTGCGCGCCTTGTCGGCCAGCGTCCGGCTGCTCTTGGCCGAAGATAACGCGATCAATGCCGAAGTCGCGCTGGAGTTGCTGCATGGCGTCGGACTGGCCGTGGATACTGCGGTCGACGGCCAGGAAGCGCTCGAAAAAGCTCGCCGCCACCCCTACGACCTGATCCTGATGGATGTGCAGATGCCCCGGTTCGACGGCCTGGAAGCCACTCGCGCCATCCGGGCGCTGCCCGGGCGGGGCGACTTACCCATCCTGGCGATGACCGCCAATGCCTTCGACGACGACCGCGCGGCCTGTCGCGAGGCCGGCATGAACGACTTCATCGCCAAGCCGGTTGATCCGGCGGCACTCTATGCCACCCTGCTGTACTGGCTGGCGCCGCGCCTGGCCGGGCACACGCTGCCGGCCCAGGGGCTGGCCTCGCCAGGCGGCGGAGGAGGCTGGCCCGCCGCGCCGGACGCGCGCGTCGACAGCGCGCTGGCCCGCTTGTCCGGCGTTTCCGGGCTCAACACCGCCCAGGGGTTGGCGGCCGTGCGTGGCAAGGCCGCCAAGTATGTCGAACTGCTGTGCTATTTCGTCAATGCGCATGTCGACGACATGCGCCGCCTAGCCACCCATCTGACCGACCGCGATTACCCGGCCGCCCGTCATCTGGTGCATTCCCTGAAGGGGGCGGCGGCAACGCTGGGCGCGGCCCGCCTGGCCGACAAGGCGCGGCGGATCGAGGAGCAGTTGCGTGCGGCCCCGGACGACAGCTTGTCCGTGGACGACATCTACCTGCTCATGGACGGCATCCGCAGCGAATTCACCCTCCTGGTCGCTGCCCTGCCGCCACCGGCGCCGCCCGCACCGGCGGTGGGTGACGCCGATCCGGCCCGACTGGCGGACGTGCTCGGCGAACTGGAGAATCTGCTCAAACAGAGCGACACCACCGCCCTCGCCGTGCTTGACCGCCATGCCGCCCTGCTGCGCGCGGCCTTCCCCGGGCAGGGCGAGCTGTTGGCCCGTCAGATCAAGGCCTACGACTTCGAGAGTGCCGAGCTGACCGTGCAGGCCATGCGCCAGCCGCAGGACTAAACAACCAGGTGACGGCCGACTGAGCGGGCTAGGCGAGCTGTTCGGTTTTTGCCGGTTTTTACAGCTCGACCGCAAGGATCACAGGGGAGCGATCCGGCTGGCCGGGAATCTGGCCGCGAAACGGCTGCCCTGGCCGGGCACGCTGGTGACTTCCAGCCTGGCCTGGTGGCGGTTCAGCGAGTGCTTGACGATGGCCAGACCCAGCCCGGTGCCGCCGGAATCGCGCGAGCGGCCGCGGTCGATGCGGTAGAAGCGCTCGGTCAGGCGGGGGATGTGCTTGGCCTCGATGCCGATGCCGGTATCCTGGACGGCGAATTCGCCGCCGTTCGGTCCGGTCCGCCAGCTCAGCGTGACGCTGCCGCCGGCCGGCGTGTAGCGCACGGCGTTGGCCACCAGGTTGCCGAAGGCGCTGGTGATTTCCGGTTCTGAGCCCCGCAAGTCGCCCTGGCCATCGTTGTCGACGACAATGGTGTGGCGGCCACCCGACAGGGCTTCGGCGTCGCGGCGCAGCTTGTCGAGCAGGTTGGCCATGTCGAGGATTTCGTTGTCCGGCGGCGGCGCCGCTTCGAGCGAGGAGAGGGTCAGCAGGTCCTGCACGATGTTCTGCATGCGCGCCGACTGCTCGGTCATCATGCCGAGATAGCGGCTCCGTTCGTCGCGGTCGACGTCGATTTCCTGCAGGGTTTCGAGAAAGCCGGCGAGCACGGTGAGCGGGGTGCGCAGCTCGTGCGAGACGTTGGCCACGAAATCGCGGCGCATGCGGTCGAGGCGGTCGGTCTGGGTGACGTCCTTGATCTGCATGAGGCGTTTGTTGCCGGCATAGGGCAGCACGTAGATGGACAGCACGCGGTCCTCGCTGCGGTCGGTGCGCAGGGTCAGCGGCCGGCTGAAGTCGCCGTCGTGCAGGTAGGCGACGAACTCCGGCCGGCGCACCAGATTGACCACCGGCTGCTGGCGGTCGGTGCGCAGCGCCAGGCCGAGTTGCTGCTCGGCCATACCGTTGCACCAGTCGATCTGGTCGTGTTCGTCGAGCATGACGACGCCGTCGGTCAGGGCCTGGACGGCGGCTTCGAAGTGGGCGATATCGGCGTCGCGGCGGGCGATTTCGTGCTGCAAGTCCTTTTCGTGCCGGTAGATGCGGCCGAAAATTCCATCCCAGGCCCCTTCGCCTTCCAGGCTGGCATCGACCACCGGCCGGCGCGACCAGCGGTCGAGGCGGGCGAAATTGCGGAAATGGAAGACCATCTGCAGGGCCAGGCCGGCGCAAAAAACGCTCCAGCCCAGCCAGGGGGCGACGAAATAGCCGACCGGCAGGGCGACCAGGGCGCCCAGCGCGGCCAGCAGCAAGGCCTGGATGATTTGTCCCGCCACCGGGCTCAGGCTCCGCGGAAACGGTAGCCGGTGCCGCGCACCGTCTCGATGCGTTCGTGGTGGCCGGTGGCCTCCAGCGCCGAGCGCAGGCGGCGGATATGGACATCCACCGTGCGTTCCTCGATGAAGACATGGTCGCCCCACACTTCGTCGAGCAGCTGGGCGCGGGTGAACACCCGTTCGGCGTGGGTCATGAAGAAGAACAGCAGGCGGAATTCGGTCGGCCCGAGTTCGACCGGCTTGCCGGCGGCCAGCACCCGGTGGGTGGCCGGGTTGAGTGCCAGGTCGCCGATCTCGACTGCTTCGCCGGCCAGGTGCGGGGCGCGCCGACGCAGCACGGCCCGGACGCGGGCGACCAGCTCCTTCGGCGAGAAGGGCTTGGTCACGTAATCGTCGGCCCCGGCCTCCAGCCCCTGCACCTTGTCTTCTTCATGGACGCGGGCGGTCAGCATGATGATCGGCAGTTCGCGCGAACGTTCGTCGGCGCGGATCTTCTTGGCCAGCGCGACGCCGGACTGGCCGGGCAGCATCCAGTCGAGGATGACCAGGTCGGGCAGGGCGGCGCGGATGGCCGATTCGGCCTCCTCGGCGCTGCCGGCGCGGACGACCAGGAAGCCGGCATGCTTCAGGTTGATGGTGACCAGTTCCTGGATGGCTGGTTCGTCCTCGACGACCAGAATGGTGGGAGTCACGCTTTTTTCCCCTTGCCGCTGTGCCGGATGTCGCGACCTTCGACGACGTAGATCACGTGTTCGGCGATGTTCTTCGCGTGATCGCCGATGCGCTCGACGGCGCGGGCGATCCAGATGATGTCGATGGCGGTGGTGATGGTGCGCGGGTCTTCCATCATGTGGGTGATCAGCTGACGCATGATCGACTTGAATTCGGTATCGACGTCGTTGTCGGCCAGGATGACCGCTTCGGCCAGCTTGGTGTCGAGCCGGGCGAAGGCGTCGAGCGCCTGGCGCACCATGACCAGCGCCGCTTCGGCGATGTGGCGGACGCCGACCCCGTACTGGGCGGGCATGTGGCCGTTCTCGTAGATGCGGCGCACGCCCTTGGCGATCTTCTTGGCTTCGTCGCCGGCCCGTTCGAGGTCGGTGACGATCTTGCTGATGCCGAGCACCAGGCGCAGGTCGGAGGCGGTCGGCTGGCGGCGGGCGATGATGTGGGCGCAGTCGTCGTCGATGGCGATTTCGAGGTCGTTGACCTTGCGGTCGGTGTCGACGATGGATTTGACGCTGGCCACTTCGCCGGTGGTGTAGGCGTCGATGGCGGCCGAGACCTGGGTTTCGACCAGGCCGCCCATTTGCAGCACATGGGTGCGCAAATGGCCGAGATCTTCGTCGAACTGGCTGGAAAGGTGGGCGCTTTCGTTCATGTTTTTGCTCTCCTCAGCCCATCCGGCCGGTGATGTAGTCTTCGGTACGCTTGTCCTGCGGCTTGATGAAGATTTCGTCGGTCTTGCCGAACTCGATCATCTCGCCGAGGAACATGTAGGCGGTGTAGTCGGAAACGCGCGCCGCCTGCTGCATGTTGTGGGTGACGATGAGGATGGTGACGCGTTTCTTCAGTTCGTGCACCAGTTCCTCGATGGCGGCGGTGGCGATCGGGTCGAGCGCCGAGGTCGGCTCGTCGAACAGCAGCAGTTCAGGATCGGTGGCCAGCGCGCGGGCGATGCACAGGCGTTGCTGCTGGCCGCCGGACAGGTTGGAGGCCAGTTCCTGCAGACGGTCCTTGACCTCGTCCCAGATGGCGGCGCCGCGCAGGGCGTGCTCGACCTTGTCGTCGAGTACCCGGCGGTTGTTCTCGCCGCGCACGCGCAGGCCGTAGGCGACGTTCTCGTAGATCGACTTGGGGAAGGGGTTCGGCTTCTGGAAGACCATGCCGATGCGCATGCGCACTTCGATCGGATCAACCTCCGGCGACAGCAGGTTGGTGTTGTCCGGGAAGAAGCGGATTTCGCCCTCGTAGCGGTTGCCCGGGTAGAGGTCGTGCATGCGGTTGAAGCTGCGCAGGTAGGTCGATTTGCCGCAGCCGGAAGGGCCGATCAGCGCGGTGACCTTCTTGTCGTAGATCGGCATGTTGATGTTCTTGAGGGCCTTGGCTTCACCGTAGTAGAAGTTGAGGTTGCGGGCTTCGGCCTTGAGCGTCGGTTGGTCGTGAATCTGCATCGGAGACTCCAGTTCGGTATGCGTTTTTGGTGATTTCTGCGCGTGGACCGCAGCGATCACCACTTGATGTTCTTGCGCATCTTGTAGCGCAGGTAGATGGCGACGGCGTTCATCGACAGCACCATGGCCATCAGCACGAAGCCGGCGGCGGCGGCATTGACTTCGAAAGCCGGGTCCGGGCGCGAGGTCCAGTTGAAGATCTGGATCGGCATCACGGTGAAGGGCGACATCACCCAGTCGAACAGGCCGGCCGTGCCTTCGCCGGTTTCGGTGAAGGGCACCGGCGGCAGGAAGGCGATGAAGGTCAGCGCGCCGATGGTGATGATCGGCGCCGTTTCGCCGATAGCGCGGGCCAGGCCGATGATGACGCCGGTCAGGATGCCGGGCATGGCGTAGGGCAGGATGTGGTAGCGGCAGGTCTGCCAGCGCGTCGCGCCGACCGCCATCGAACCTTCGCGGATCATCGCCGGAATGGCGCGGATGGCTTCGCGGGTGGAGACGATGATGATCGGCAGGATGAGCAGGGCCAGGGTCAGGCCGGCCGACAGGATGCTCTGGCCGAAGCCGAACTGGTAGACGAAGATGCCGAGCGCCAGCAGGCCATAGACGATGGAGGGGACCGCCGCCAGGTTGGTGATGTTGATCTCGATGATGTTGGTCAGCCAGTTGCGCTTGGCGTATTCCTCCAGGTACAGCCCGGCGGCGACGCCGAGCGGCACGGCGGCCAGCGCGGTGACCAGCATGACCAGCAGCGAGCCGACCCAGGCCGACAGGATGCCGGCCTGGGTCGCCCGGCGCGAGGCGAAATTGAGGAAGAAGTCGAGGGTGAAGCGTTCCGACCCCTTGATCACCATGTCGGCGATCAGGGCGACGATCACCACCAGGGCCAGCGCCAGGCAGAAGACGCCGGTCGCCTTGAACAGGTTGTCCTTGAACTTGCCGCGGGCGATGACGCTGCGGATTTCTTCGGTAGTCAGCGGTTTCATTAATAAGCCTCGCGGAATTTGGCGCGCAGCCACTGGCCGAGAATGTTGAAGACCAGGGTGATCAACAGCAGGGTCAGGCCGGCGGCGAAAATGGTCTGGTAGCCGATCGAGCCGTGCGGCAGGTCACCCAGCGCCACCTGCACGATGTAGGAGGTGATGGTGGCGGCCGGTTCCATCGGGTTCCAGGTCAGGTTGGGCTGCATGCCGGCGGCTACCGCCAGGATCATGGTTTCGCCGACGGCGCGCGAGATGCCCAGGATGTAGGAGGCGGCCAGGCCGGAAATGGCGGCCGGCACGACGACGTGCAGCGCCGTGTACAGCTTGGTCGAGCCCATCGCATAGGCGCCTTCACGCATGCTCATCGGCACGGCGCGCATGGCATCCTCGGACAGCGAGGCGATGTAGGGCACGATCATGATGCCCATGACCAGGCCGGCGGAGAGCAGCGAGAAGCCGGGCAGGCCGGGCAGGATGGCTTGCAGGATGGGGGTGACGACCAAGAGGGCGAAATAGCCGAAGACGATGGTCGGGATGCCGCCCAACAGTTCGAGAATCGGCTTGGCCGCTTCACGGACGCGCGAATCGGCGAATTCGGACAGGTAGATGGCGATGATGGTGCCCATCGGGATGGCGACCAGTAGCGCGACACCGGACGAAACCAGGGTGCCCGAGATGAGCACCATGATGCCGAAGTGGGCATCGTCGAACAGCGGGGTCCATTGGGTGTCGGTCAGGAAATCGACAATGCTGACGTGCGAGAAGAAGGAGACCGATTCCGAAACCAGGACATAGACGATGCCCAGGGTGGTCAGCACGGAAACGGCGGCGGCGGCGAGCAGCAGGGCCTCAATCAGGCGTTCCTTCCAGTGGCGCATGGCATTGTAGGCCAGACGGTTACTGACTTGGGGCAGGCCGGAAGTGTTGTTTGCGGACATGGCGTGTGAATTCACTTGGAGAATCCCTTGAACAGACAGCCGGCCCCCGCAGGGGCCGGACTATCAACTGCGGGCGGTGCTGCTGGTGCCCGACAAGTATTATTACATCTTGGCTTCGCGCTTCATCAGCTCTTCGATGGTGATGCCGATTTCATTGTGGCCGCCGAACACGGTGCCCAGCTTCTTCTTCTTCACATGCTCCAGGTTGCCGGTGTAGGCAGAGGCCGGCAGCGGCACATACTTCACTTCCTTGGTCAGCTTGGCGCCGTT
>Ga0316605_10001236_pt1 | contig 15058 bp, 9 predicted proteins | sample OWC_soil_day20_n_FD_207666 | JGI IMG/M metagenome (GOLD analysis project Ga0316605, IMG submission 207666) | Wetland soil microbial communities from Old Woman Creek delta, Ohio, United States - OWC_soil_day20_noCT | ecosystem: Environmental > Terrestrial > Soil > Wetlands | place: USA: Ohio... | reverse complement strand
AGGCCTCATCGATTTTATGAAGGCCGTTTTCGGTGACAACCCGTACCAGGAAACCCCTCTTCTCCGCGGTGTTTTTTTCTCAAGCGGGAAGCAGGACGGGGCCGCGTCATCCGAATTTCTCGAACATGCCGGGTTTGCCCCGGACAGTACCGAGAAAGTTCCCGTAGAAAAGGGAATGTTTCTCAGGGACATTTTTTCCCGGATACTCCCTTCAGACAGATCACTCTATACCCATACCCACGACTTTCTCCGATGGCGCCGCATCACCCGAAGCCTTGGTTTTACGTCGTGGCTTTTCGTGTGCGCCGCCTTTCTCGGGCTTCTTACATTTTCGTTCGCCCATAATCTGCATACGTTAAAACAATTTACCGACGTTGTCCGAAAATTGCCGTCATTACCCGGCGATACAGCAACAAATCTTCTGACGATCGAAAAATTCAGGCTTGAGATCGAAGAGCTCGAAAAAAACAATTCCCGCTGGTTCTTTCCCGGTTTCGCGCTTGACCAGTCGAAGACGGCGGAACAGAGGGCCCGAGAATACTACATATCATTTGTCAACAAAGGTCTCCTCTGGAATTTTGATAAAGGCCTGTCGGGAATACTGGATAAGGTTGACACGGATACGGACCCTGATACAATTGCGGTCTATGCGGATTACATCGTTGCACGATTAGGCCTCGTGAACGGCCTCCTCGACAAGGGCAAGCTGCCTGACGTCAAGGATTTCGCGAAGGCATCGGCCCAGGCTGTTGACCTTTATTATTTCAATCTCCCGTTTGAAACCTCGCAGTTATTCGGAAATGTCTACAGGGATTACCTCAGGTGGCATAACAACAGGGCTGAGCTTGAACGCAGCCGCGAATTGGTTGAGGCAAGCCTCATAACCCTTGTGACGCGCCATAAGTCCCTCGAATGGCTCGTCCGTAAATCAATCCCCGATGCGCCGGATGTCAGGCTCGCGGAATTCTGGGGCAGCGCCGAGGTGGGTGAACACGATGATACCGTGATCGTTCCCGGGTCCTATACAAAACTTGGCCAGAAACATATTGCGGACTTTATTACCCGCCTTCAAAAAAATCTCAGGGCAGGCACATCCGTATCGGCCATGGTCCCTTCATTCTGGTCCTGGTACCAGGAGGAGTATTATAAGGCCTGGTTTGACTTCGCCAGCAATTTCCCTAAAGGAGCGGATGCATTCCAGACAGAACCCGCCCGCCGAAACATGGCCTCTCTCATGGCAGGGGACCATAACCCTTACTGGAAGCTTATTCTGCGTTTGAGCGACGAAATCGTACAATCCGACCCGAAGGCTAAGCCGCCGAAATGGACCGGGCTACCGCCCGAACTCGTCAATATCGCAAAATTGTCCGCGGCGGGCGATAACAAGGATAAAAAAGACCAGACCTTAAAGAGCAAGATCACGCAGGAATTCAAAAACGCTGAGGCCCAGGCACAACAGCAGGTTGAAAAGGTAGATCCACGCACGAAGAAAATAGCCGAACAGCGTCCGTCACGCGCCAAGGTCTTCACCGAATATATGAAAGATCTCAAGCAGATGGCCTCGATAGCTTCATCGGGAGATACCGCCTTCCGGATGGTTTCCGACCTTTTTTCCGGCCAGGCCGCCCTGACTGAGGACAAATCGCCCTTTAACCAGGCGTATACGCAATACCTTTCGCTGGAAAACATGCTGAAGGAGGACGATTACGGGGATGCCGACATAGTATGGTCTCTCGTAGGAGGCCCGCTCAATTATCTCATCGGCTACGGTATCGGGAAAACGTCGTGCTCACTGCAGGATAAATGGGAAGGCGATGTGGTAAACAAGATGGATGGCGTTCCCAAAGAAAAGGTCTTGAAAGCGCTCTTCGACAAGACCGACGGTGTCGTCATCAAATACCGCGAAGGGGCGGCAAAACCTTTTCTTGCCGAAGCAAAGCTGGGTTATACCCCGAGGGTCGCGTATCAGAACACCATCTTTGAACATTCCGTGCCATTCAAGCCCGATTTTCTAAAATTTCTCAATGCACTCCCGTCTGCGCCCGTGGAATTTCAATCGGACCATCTTGTAGCAATTGCAACCGTACCGATCGAGGTGAATTCGGACGCAGTGATCAAACCCACGGGCAACGTGCTTTCCCTGCAATGCTCAGAAGGGACCGCAATACTAAAGAACTATAACTACCCGGACTCGAAGTCATTCCTGTGGTCGCCGGAAAAATGCGGGGATACGATCCTCAAGATAACATTCCCCGATTTTACCCTGACAAAGATCTATAAGGGCAGGACGGCCTTTGCCGCCTTCCTTTCGGAGTTTTCCTCGGGCGCCAAAAGTTTTAAAGCGGCCGATTTCCCTGAAAATAAGGCAGGCCTCGCGAAGGCAGGGGTCAAATGGATAAAGATACGATACAGGATCGATAATGCTCAGCCGGTCATAACGGGACTCAATAAGAGCTCGAAGAAGGCACCGTCTGTTGTTACAGAATGCACTCTTAAATAGCTAAAACCGGGGTTTGAAAGACACATTATGGATATTAATGAATTAGGAGCAATCCCCATACCGGGAACGCAGCCCGCGGGTTCTGACATACGCTCTGACGAGAAATTTGAAAAACTCTCCCGCGAGGTCGACAAGATGTCGTCACCATCCGCATCGGGCGCCATCGACTGGAAAAAGGTCGTTGACCTTTCGTCTGACATACTCGCCAACAGTACAAAAGATCTCCTCGTGGCAAGCTATCTTTCCATCGCCCTTGTCAAAAACGAAGGCTTAAGAGGCCTTGCAACCGGTGTGCACGTCTGGCGCGACATGCTGACGACCTACTGGGATACTCTTTTCCCAACCAAAAAGCGCATGCGCGGACGGCTGAATGCCATAGACTGGTGGCTTCAGAAGACCTCCGCGGCGGTACGCGATCTCAAACCCGAAAAGTGGAAGCAGGAGGAGATCGACAGTCTCTACGGTGACCTTGATGCGATCGATACGTTTTTCAGGGAAAATATCGATGACGCCCCTCCAATTGGGCCGCTTATGTCAATCGTGGGTTCAGCCCTGGCCCCCGTCGAGGAAAAGGCCGTCGATGACGCCCCCTTGCCTCCCCAACCGGCCGAACCAACAAAAACGGTCACTGCGCCCACAGCTGCGAAACCGGCTCCTGTTATAGGGCCCGCACCATCCGGCGATGATCCTGAGCCGTTCATAAAGCACGCTCTCGACACATTAAGGTCTGCATCGGCGCTGCTGATGAAGAAGGATACGCCTGACGGGCTTTATTTTCGAATGAACAGAGCAATCTCCTGGATGACCATATCGGCCCCACCTCCAAGCCACGGCGGCAGGACAATGATCGAGGCCCCCGATGAGGACATACGGGACCTGTTTAAGAACATGCACCAGTCAGGCAATTGGAAAAACCTGCTTACAGCGTGCGAGTCACGTATACCCCAGTATCTGTTCTGGCTCGACCTCGGCCGCTATATATGCGAGGCCCTCGGCCAGCTGGGATATAAAACGGTGGCAAAAGAAATTGCAGGGCTGACGAAATTGTATGTTGAACGGCTCTCAGGGATCGAAAAACTGACCTTCGCCGACGGTACGCCTTTTGCCGACCAGGCGACCCGGCAATGGTTATCTGACATAGGCGGATCAGGTTCCGGCGGATCGTCTTCCTCCCGGGACGACGATGCAGTCATTGCCCGGATAGAGAATGACATGACAGCTGCGAAATCACTCGCAGATTCGGGGAACATTGCCGCAGCGATAGGACAGTTGCGTGATGCGCTCACCAGGGCACCATCTGTCAGGGAACGCTTCATACGACAGGTCCGGTTCTGCCGGTTCCTTCGCGAAAATAACCAGAATAAGCTTTCCTGGCCCTATTTCCGGGAGATCGTCGAGATCATAGATAAATATCGCATAAGCGACTGGGAACCGGCCCTTGCGGCCGAAGCCTGTGACGTTATACTTGCCGGTATAGCCTCTGCCAATGGTAATGGCGAATTCAGGGACCTGGGGCAGGACATTTTCCGGCGATTGAGCCTTCTTGACCCGGTCAAGGCAATGGAATATGCATAAGTGTAAATTTGTCTTGAAATATGATACGCTTGGTTTTAATTTGTCATACTCTGACATATAATATGCACTTTATGAGCGTGTGGGTCCAAAGCTTTTAAAAAGTAAAAATTTAATCCTGGTAAGGAGGGTGAAATATGGCAAAAGAGGGTTCTGTTGCACCAAAGGAACGCGTCAATATCGTTTACCGGCCGGCTACAGGCGATGCAAAAGAGGAGATCGAGCTTCCCCTGAAGGTCCTTGTTATGGGCGATTTCACACTCCAGCAGGATTCACGGAGCGTTGAAGACCGCCAGCCTGTCAATATCGACAAGGATAATTTCAACGATGTCCTTGCAGCTCACAATGTACGGGTCGAAACCGTTGTTGAAAACAAGCTGTCGGACGAACCTGATGCACAGATAAGCCTTAATCTGGATTTTAAGAAGATGAAGGACTTTGAGCCCGACACGATCATCCAGAAGGTCCCCGAGCTGAAAAAGCTCATGGAACTCAGGGATGCACTCAAGGCATTGAAGGGCCCATTGGGAAATATCCCTGAATTCAGGAAAAAGATCCAGGATATCGTCAAGGATGACGAAGTAAAGGCACGCCTTTTAAAAGAACTCGGGATAGAAGGATAGGGGGTGGAAATTGGCTGAAGAACAAAAAGAAAAACAGGTGCAAAAAGCCGAGGAGCAAACCTCGCTTCTCGATGAGATCGTTGCGGCGACTCGCCTGAAACCGTCCGAAGAGGCTTATTCGATAACCAAGCAGGGGCTTCAGGCATTCATCGACGAAATGCTCAAGCCCGGCAAAGAAGTGCGGGTAACGGCATCCTCAGTGGATGAGATGATCGCAGACCTCGATCAGAAATTGTCGAGGCAGGTGGATGTGATCCTCCATAACAAGGAATTCCAGCAGCTGGAATCTGCATGGACATCCTTGAAATTCCTCGTTGACCGCACGGATTTCCGGGAAAATATCAAGGTCGAGGTCATGAATGTCAATAAGACGGACCTCCTTGATGATTTCGAGGATGCACCGGAAATTACAAAGAGCGGCCTGTACAAACTTGCGTATACCCAGGAATACGGCCAGTTTGGCGGCAAACCGTACGGGCTTATGGTCGCTAATTACGAATTCGGCCCGTCAGCTCCCGACATCAAGCTCCTCCAGAACATGGCAAGCGTGGCGACAATGTCGCACGCACCATTCGTCGCGGCTGCAGGCGCCCAGTTTTTCGGCATCGACAGCTTTACCGGCCTTCCCAACCTGAAAGACCTCAAGTCCATTTTCGAAATGCCCCAGTATATCAAGTGGCAGTCATTCCGCGAATCCGAGGATTCACGCAACGTCGCCCTTGCACTGCCCCATTTTCTCCTCAGGATCCCCTACGGCCCGGACACAAAACCTGTAAAGGGATTCAATTACAAGGAAGACACGGCCGGCGGTGACGGCAATTTCCTCTGGGGAAATGCAGCGTTTGCGTTCGCATCGCGTATAACAGACAGCTTTGCCAAGTACCGCTGGTGCGCGAACATCATCGGTCCCCAGGGTGGCGGGGCGGTAGAAGACCTGCCCATCTATCAGTATGAAGCCATGGGTGAACTCCAGACAAAGATCCCGACAGAGGTGCTGATCTCTGAACGGAGGGAATTTGAACTGGCAGAAGAAGGCTTTATGGCCCTTACAATGAGAAAGGGCAGTGATAACGCGGCATTCTTCTCTGCAAATTCAACGCAGAAACCGAAGGTGTTTGCAAATACCCCGGAAGGTAAACAGGCGGAGCTCAATTACAAGCTTGGCACGCAATTACCGTATACATTCATCGTCAGCCGCCTTGCGCATTACATCAAGGTCATACAGCGCGAAAACATCGGCACCTGGAAGGAAAGGGGCGATCTTGAGACAGAACTCAATAACTGGATACGGCAGTATGTGGCCGACCAGGACAACCCGTCTGCGGGCGTTCGTTCGCGCCGGCCGCTGAGAAAGGCAAGTATCCAGGTAACAGATGTCGAAGGCGAACCCGGATGGTACAGGGTAAACATGTCCGTACAGCCTCACTTCAAGTATATGGGGGCTTCTTTTACGCTTTCTCTCGTGGGAAAGCTGGACAAGGAATGATGATTAGTCTAGGTGTTCAATAGAAAAGGAGGGATTTCTATATGGCAATGACCTGTTACATGACTATCAAAGCAAAAAACCAGGGAGATATCCAGGGGGACTGTACACAGCAGGGACGTGAGAACACGATCCTCTGCTATGCCCTGGACCATGCGGTCGAGATACCGAGGGACACCCATTCGGGCCTCGCGACCGGACAGCGCATTCACAAGCCGCTCAAGGTTGTCACAAACATAGGCAAACACACGCCCAAGATCTTTCAGGCATGCTGCACCGGCGAGCATATGGATGTCGAAATCCAGCAGTACAGGATAAATGAAAAAGGGCAGGAAGAGAAATATTTTACCGTCAAGCTTCAGGACGCCATAATCGTTGAATCCCGCGAGTGGTACCCCGAAACATTCGTTGAAGAAAATAAACCTTACAAGCATATGGAAGATATCCTCTTCACGTATGAGACCATCATCTGGACATATGTACCGGATGGCATCGAGGCCCAGGATTCCTGGAAAAAGCCGGTGACCTCATAAGTGAATGATCTACTTGGCATTATCATCAAGGAGTGATTTAAAATGGCAATGACCTGTTATATGACTATCAAAGCAAAAAACCAGGGAGATATCCAGGGGGACTGTACACAGCAAGGCCGCGAAAATACGATTATCTGTTATGCACTGGACCACACAGTAGAGATACCGAGGGACACACATTCGGGTCTCGCAACCGGACAGCGCATACACAAGCCGCTCAAGGTTGTCACAAACATAGGCAAGCACACGCCCAAGATCTTTCAGGCATGCTGCACCGGCGAGCATATGGATGTCGAGTTCCAGCAATACAGGATAAATGAAAAAGGGCAGGAAGAGAAATACTTTACCGTCAAGCTTCAGGACGCCATAATCGTTGAATCCCGCGAATGGTATCCCGAGACGTTCGTTGAAAACAACAGGCCCTACAAACATATGCAGGATGTTCTTTTCACGTACGAAACGATCATCTGGACATATGTGCCTGACGGTATCGAGGCCGAGGATTCCTGGAAAAAACCGGTCAGTTCCTGATCGAAGGAGCATTTTTTAAAATTTCAGGATTTCTCTGTATAAGGACTTCAAGGAAGCCGGGGTCGGCCTGTTCCGGCCCGGGCTTTATACCCTTGCCGACTCTGTGTAGACACCCATGTATGAAGAGCGATTGACCCAGAGACTCAGGAACCTCGAGCGCAAAGACAGCGTAAAGGCTGTCGACGATCTTTCCCATATCGTTAATTCAATTATCAATCATCTTCAGCGGGTCCTCAATACCCGCCAGGGAAGTGTTCCCATTGCCGAAGACTATGGCATGCCCGATTTTACCAATTACCAGGGGCTCGGCATCGCCGAACAGGCAAAGGGGATCTCTGAGATCATACGAAACATGATCCTGAAATACGAACCGAGGCTCCAAGGGGCCCAGGTCGTTTACGAACCGGACAAGAACGATCTGCTTTCACTGCGCTTTAAGCTCCAGACAGAGATTGTCCATGGAAGGGATGAAAAATCGGTCGTGGAGCTTGAGACGGTGATAAGCTCCGAAGGAAAGGTACGGGTAGAAAGATAGTATAACGGAGAGGGGCTATTGTTTAACAAATATTACCAGCAGGAACTGCAGAACCTTCGGGAACTCGCAGTTGAATTTTCGAAGACGCATCCTATAGCCGCCCCGATGCTGAGTGGGCCGAAGCCGGATCCCGACGTAGAGCGCCTGCTCGAGGGCGTCGCCTTCTTGAACGGCCTCCTCCAGCAAAAGCTGGATGACGAATTTCCCCAGCTTATCCATAATCTCATGGACGTGATCTTTCCGCATTACATGAAACCGATCCCGTCTTTATCTATTGTTGCGTTCAAACCTAAACCCGGCCTGATTGAAAGCATAACTGTTCCGGCAGGAACGTCCCTCAATTCGATCCCGGTTGACGGCACACCCTGCATATTCAGGACATGTTTCGATGTTGAAGCCCATCCTTTACACGTTGTCTCGCTTGACACCCGGTCGAAAAGCACCGGCCAGCCAGAATCTATGAAACTGACCATGGAGTTCACGGGGCCTGGCCTCGACCGATGGAACCCGAAGGGTCTCTCCTTTCTCACGGGAGGCACGTATTCACAGGGAACCGACGTCTTTTCCCTCTTGACGCGTTACCTCAGGCACATCGTTATCCGCCCGATGGAAGGCGGCAGCCCGTGCGTTCTTCCCGCGGAGTGTCTGGTGCCGACGGGGTTTGATCCGAATAATTCACTCTTTCCGTTCCCTGCACAATCCTTCTACGGGTATCGGCTTCTCCAGGAATATTTCATCATGCCGTCGAAATTTCTGTTCCTTGATCTCAGGGGCTGGGACAGGTGGCGCGACCGGGGACGCGGGTCCCGGTTCGAGATCATCTTTGAATTTAATCCATCGTCGATCAATTTCCCCTCGATCACTGCAGAGAATATTGTACTGTTCTGTACGCCGGTCATTAATCTTTTCAACATGGAGGCCGAACCCGTCATTCTCGACCACCGGGAGGGCAGGATACGCGTCAGGCCGGCCGCCAAAGAGCATTCCCATTTTAATGTTTATAGCGTGACGGAGGTTGTCGGTTACAGTCGGGGCAGCGTCGAAAAGACAACATACCTGCCTCTCGATCTTTTCAGGACCCTGGAATCCGGAGATGCTGCCTACCAGATGATGCGCTACAGGTCGCCGATTGACGATTCCATCGACGTATACCTGACATTTCCGTACGATACGAAGGGGCCCGAGCCAAAGGTCCAGACATTATCCATAGAGACCACGTGCACGAACGGGCAGCTTCCCGAAAAACTTCAGTTCGGCGATATCAATGTGGAGACGTCTGACTCGCCGGCGCTGCTGACGTTCGGGAACGTAATTCCCCCGAGTTTCTACGTCGAGCCTCCCCATGGCCGAAATGTCCTGTGGAAATTCTTATCCCATCTTACTCTCAACTTCCTCTCTGTCGCAACCACTGAGAACCTTAAGGAACTTCTGACGCTTTACGTGCTTGAAGAAGGCAGGGACAGGACGAGGATATCGGCAAACATGCGGGAAATACAGGGGATCACCGACCTCTCACTTGCCCCGGTCCGCCGTCTTGTGCGGGGCAACATGGTGCAGGGCCAGAGGATCGCGCTTTCTGCGAACAGGGACTATTTTGCAAGCATGGGGAATCTTCTCCTTTTTGCCAGCGTGCTCGACCATTTCTTTGGAGCATATAGCGCGATGCACAGTTTTACGCATATGAACCTGAAGGAGATCATGACGGGCGAGGTTTTTACCTGGCCCCACAGGATGGGGACACGATGCCTGGTATAATCGAAGATCTTCTTCAAAAAAGCTCTTCGTATAACTTTATTCAGGCTATAAGGCTCCTTATTTATTCCGTGCATATGCGCGGCGACGAATATGAAGGCGTCATGCGGCGCAAGATACGCGTCCATCCCCATCTTTCCCTCGATTTTCCCGGAACAGACATCATCTCTATAGAGCAGAAGGATACCGATCCGGACAAGTACTTCATAACGTCAACCTTTCTCGGCCTTTACGGGGCATCGTCCCCTTTACCAACATTTTACACCGAAGACCTCCTGGAAGAAGCATCCGATGACAGGAGCATTTCCCGTGATTTCATCGATATCATTAATACCCCTGCTTACATGCTTTTTTTCAAATGCTGGGGTAAATACAGTTTTTTTTATAACCTTGTCGAGAGCCGCAGCGATGATGTGCTCGACAGGCTTTTTTGTCTTCTGGGGTTTGGAACTGAAAAAATACGGGAAAACTTTGTTCATCCGACGCGGTTTTTGCGGTATATCGGGCTCACGACGCAAATGCCCCGCTCAGCGGAAGGTCTGCGTGCCCTTATCAGCGATTCCATTTCGGAGCCTTCCATAGATATCGAACAATGCGTCCCCGCAATGGTCGAGATACCCGCAGACCAGCTCTGCATCCTCGGCGCAAGAGGCCATTGCCTGGGAGAAGATGCGTCGATTGGGTCATTTGTATCGGATTCAACGGGGAAATTCCGCGTACATGCGGGACCGCTCTCCGGGCAGAAATTTCAGGATCTTCTCCCCGGGGGAGAACCTTTTATGCTCATCGGTAAGTTCATCGATTATTATCTCGACCAGCCACTCGATTGGGATATGGAGATAAAAGTAGATGAGGCAGGGATCCGTCCCGTTAATCTCGGAGATGCCGGATGCTGCCGTTTGGGATGGAATACATGGCTCGGGAGTGATACGCGGTATCCCGAAAATCGGGTCAGGCTCGAGGCAGGACATTAAGAAAAGGAGAGCGACGTGCTGACAGTAGATATCAAATCCCTTCTTATGAGACTCAATGATTACGGCGCGGCGGCGATGCAGGCAGCGGCCGGCTTATGTGTCTCGAGGACCCACTACGAAATAACTATAGAGCACCTCATTGCCAAGCTCTTCGATAATCCGAACAGTGACTGGCCCCTTGCATGTGCTCGGCTCAATGTCGATTCGGCAAAGGTTGTCCGGGCGATCGAGGCGACGCTTGAAGATTTCAGGACCGGCAATGCCGCAAAACCTGTCTTTTCCCCGCTTCTTCTTGAACTTATTCAGGATGCCTGGCTCATCTCTTCCATCGATCTCGAGGAAAAAAAGGTGCGTTCCGGGGCCATACTCCTGGCATTTCTTTCCAAACCGACCTTTTTCGCTTCCGGCAGGTATTCAGACCTTATAAAATCGATCAGTCGCGATGCGCTCGCCGCTGATTTTTGGACGATAACCAAGGGCTCGGTTGAGATAGACAGGACGCAGGTCGCAGAAGCGCAAGGTGAACCGGCAGGTAAGGAAGGCGCTACCTTCATCGACAAATATTGCACAGATTTCACCGATAAGGCAGCGCGAGGCGAGATCGACCCCGTCTTCGGAAGAGACTCTGAGATCCGCCAGATGATAGACATCCTCGGGAGAAGGAGAAAGAACAATCCGATCTGTGTGGGTGAACCAGGCGTCGGCAAGACTGCCGTTGTTGAAGGAATGGCGCTTCGGATCACCGAAGGTGATGTCCCGGACATGCTCAAGAATGTCGTTCTTATCGGTCTCGATATGGGGCTTCTTGAAGCCGGTGCGGGAGTCAAAGGCGAGTTCGAGAACCGTCTGAAAGGCGTGATCAACGATATCAAAGCGTCAGAGAAACCGATCATCCTGTTTATCGATGAGGCCCATACACTTATCGGTGCCGGGGGTACTGCCGGGGGTTCGGATGCTGCAAACCTCTTGAAGCCTGCCCTCGCTCGCGGGGAATTACGCACCATAGCGGCCACAACGTGGACAGAATACAAGAAATATTTTGAAAAAGACCCCGCCCTGGCCCGGCGTTTTCAGCTTGTGAAGCTCGATGAACCGGCTGTTGATTCTACCATCCTGATGCTGAGGGGTCTTAAAGCAAGCTACGAAAAGGCGCACAATGTGGTCGTAAGGGATGACGCGACGGTCGCAGCGGCAGAGCTTTCCGACCGCTACATAACGGGAAGGTTTCTGCCGGATAAGGCTATCGACCTGCTCGACACGAGCTGCTCCCGCGTCAAGATCAACCTCACAGCGAAGCCCGCCCCTCTTGAAGACCTGGAGAGGTCTATCCAGGCGTGTGACCGCGAGATAACCGCTCTCGACCGTGACAAAGACAACAAGGTTCCGATCGACGAAGAGGCGTATAAAGAGGTCGTGGCAAAAAAGGAAGGCCTTATAAGGCAGGCCGATGACTTAAGGGAGTTCTGGCTCAAGGAGAAGGAGGCTGCGGCAAAGGTCGTCGCAATTCGGGAAAAGATCAACGCAGCGGCCAAAGACAACGGTGAACGGGATGAGCTTTTCAAACAGTTAGATGAGGCAACATCGGAACTCAAAGCACTCCAGGGCGACTCGCCCAATATCCAGATAGAGGTCGACCCTGATGTCGTCGCCCAGGTTGTATCGGACTGGACCGGGATACCGCTCGGCAAGGTGCTCAAGGACGAGGCCAAAACGATCATCGAACTTGAAGACCGGCTGAAGGAGAGGATAAAGGGCCAGGAATTCGCGATGTCAACCCTCGCCGAGGCCATCCGCGCATCGAAAGCGGGCATCAAGAACCCAAACCAGCCGATGGGCGTCTTTCTCTTCGTCGGGCCAAGCGGTGTCGGGAAGACCGAAACGGGGCTTGTCCTCGCCGACCTGCTCTTTGGCAGCGATCGTCATGTAGTTACGATAAATATGAGCGAATTCCAGGAGAGCCATACGGTGAGCCGGCTTATCGGGTCGCCTCCCGGCTATGTCGGCTACGGAGAAGGCGGCATGCTGACCGAGGCCGTTCGCCAGAAACCTTATTGCGTCGTCCTGCTCGACGAGGTCGAAAAGGCGCATACAGACGTCATGAACATCTTTTACCAGGTATTTGACAAGGGCATGCTGACCGATGGCGAAGGCAAGGAGATAAATTTCCGCAATACGATCATTATCTTAACAAGCAACCTTGCGTCGGATGTCATCCATGAGATGACCTCTGCAGAGGAACGGCCGGGTGCAGGTGTCCTCACGAGCGCGATACGCCCGATACTTTCCGCACATTTCAAGCCCGCGCTCCTTGCGCGCATGTCAATCGTACCCTACTTCGATCTCGGAAAAGACGCCATGCGTATGATCGTCGAGCTTAAGCTCGGAAAGGTGGCGGATACGCTGATGGCGAACAACCGGATGCGCATGTCGTACACGCCGACCGTAGCCGACCAGATCGCAGCGCGCTGTACTGAGGTTGAGACCGGTGCGCGCAACATCGAATACATACTGAGCGGGAACATACTTCCCCGGCTGGCCCAGGAAATACTCGGTCACATGAGTGAAGGAGGAATGCCGGGGACCGTGAACCTGGATGTTGACGATGCCGGGTCATTTACGTTTGCGTTCGGACAATAACATGGCGGCCGAAGCCGGACACGAGGAGACCCGATGGACATACCCTATAAGCCCTTTACGATCATCGCCGTAGGATCTTTCGCGCCGGTCCCGGAAGGGCCGCAGCGCGCGAAGATCATCCCGGTAGATACGCCGAACGAAGCCTTGTCCATCCTTCGCCCGGCAGTATGGATACCGGTTGCCAAAGAGATGTGCCCGGCGGGGGGTGTCGGGATAACCCCGGAGAGGATGAAAGACTTCAGCCCCCAGGGCATGGTCGAATCTGTCGAATACCTGAAAGATCTCGGTGATGCACGGGAATTGATCAACAGATCTGCAGAATTGCGGCCGGACAACATCGCCGAGGCGATCCGCGAAAGATGGCCCGACCTTCCCCTTGATCTGTCAGTCAACCAGCCAAAAGTCAACACGCAAGAGCGCAATCGGGTCGATGATATCCTTTCAATGGTTGCCTTGGGAGGACAATCGCATTCCCAGAATTCCGGTAATAGGGAGGGTCTCAAGGCCTGGACGGCTGAGATAGACAAACTGCTTGGCGGAGTACTCGGGGCGGTCTTTTCAGATGACACGTTTAACGACCTCGAGGCGTCCTGGCGCGGCATCGAGCTCATCACGAAGCAGGGACCTGCGGGAGGGGCGAAAGATACGCGCCTGTCTATCGTAAACACGTCCCGCGACAACCTGGCCCAGGCCCTTCGTGAACTGAGGGAGGTCTGCGAAAGCGACCCACCGGACCTTGTCCTCATTGACTTTCCCTTTGATAATTCCCCTGTCAGCATGGGATTTTTCGAGGAGATGGCATCCTTTGCACAAGAACTTATCGTCCCCACGGTGGTCAACGCTTCCGCCGGCTTCCTCGGTCTTCATAGCTGGGATCAGATCGACCGTCTGCCGCTCCTTGCCCATTACGTCGATGACAATCCCATTTATGCAAAGTGGGCCAGACTACGCAAAGACCCGTGTGCAAACTGGCTTGCGGCCGCCTGCAATAATTTTTGTGTCCGTGAGGCGTATGGAAAAGGCCCGGATTCCCGCGGTGTTTTATTCGAAGAACAGTCTGTCCTGTGGATACATCCTGTTTTTGCAATCGGTACGCTTGCTGCTCAGAGCGTCTCACTTTCCGGCTGGCCCTCACGCCTCGTCGATTCACAAAATGTCCGTCTTGAAGGGCTTGCCCTTCATAGTCTCGAAAACGAAACCCGGGCGTCTACCGAAACCGTTTTCACTGTAGACAGATTACGGCAGCTTGCAGATATCGGGATCACCCCGCTCGCCGGCGCCGCAATGAAGGACATAGCCTTTCTGCCATCGGCCCGGGCCATATCGGGCGAATCACTGCCATTTCAGATGTTCTTCTCCCGCATCACGGGATTTCTCATCCGGCTGCGCGAAGAGACCGGGGCATCGATCCCGATTGATGCCGGAGCATGGTTAGCCGCGGCCCTTCAGGCTTTTTTCCGCCTGTCGGGCAATCATATACCGGAAGATCTTTCGGTCACTGCGCCGGCGGATAAGGGAAGGCCCGTATTGGAGATAAGCCTTACACCTCCCGCGACCATCCTGAGCGGCACAAGGAGGATAACATTTACATTCGCCTGGTAGTGTGCATCGCCATAAGCATGGTCTTTTTAGTTTCCGGGTGCGGCGGCGGAAATACCCCAAAAAAACCCGCGGACCTGAAAAGGGACTACAGTGCCCATGACCGGATAACAAAAGTAGGGCCCGGCATATTCCCCGCGGATGATGCATCCTGGGTGAAGGTCGACGACACAACACGGCGCAAGGCATTTCTCAGCGACCGGCTCACAGTTGAGATCGTAGAATCGCAAAAGTCGGGATTGACGAAGAATATCACGACAGACCACCGGTTTAATGACATCATCGGCTATATCGTGACCGGAAGCGCCATGGTGACCGT
>Ga0316605_10001233_pt1 | contig 15075 bp, 12 predicted proteins | sample OWC_soil_day20_n_FD_207666 | JGI IMG/M metagenome (GOLD analysis project Ga0316605, IMG submission 207666) | Wetland soil microbial communities from Old Woman Creek delta, Ohio, United States - OWC_soil_day20_noCT | ecosystem: Environmental > Terrestrial > Soil > Wetlands | place: USA: Ohio... | reverse complement strand
GGCGATCCGAAGTGTCGTAGTCGGTGGACACGGTTTCCGGATTGCAGTTGACCATGATCGTTTCGTAACCATCTTCACGCATCGCCATCGCGGCATGCACGCAACAGTAGTCGAACTCGATACCCTGCCCGATGCGGTTCGGACCACCGCCCAACACCATGATCTTCTTCTTGTCGGTCGGCATCGCTTCGCACTCGTCCTCATAGGTCGAGTACATGTAAGCAGTGCCAGTGGCGAACTCGGCGGCGCAGGTATCGACCCGCTTGTACACCGGACGTACGCCAAGCGCATGACGACGCTGGCGGAATTCGGACTCGGTCGTCTTCAGCAGGTACGCCAGGCGACGGTCGGCAAAGCCCTTGCGCTTCAGATAGCGCAGCTCCTCTGCGGTCAACGACAAAAATTCGCGTTTTTCCACGGCCAGTTCAAGATCGACGATCTCCTTGATCTGCACCAGGAACCACGGGTCGATCTTGGTCAGCTCGAACACCTTCTCGACCGACATGCCGACGCCGAAGGCATCGGCCACGTACCACAGACGGTCCGGCGTCGGCCGGGCCAACTGCTCGTCGATGGTTTCCGGATCGACCGTCTTCAGGTTGAAGCCGTCGACGCCGACCTCCAGACCACGCAAGGCTTTCTGCAGCGATTCCTGGAAGGTGCGGCCGATGGCCATCACTTCACCGACCGACTTCATCTGGGTGGTCAAGGTGGAGTCAGCCTGCGGGAACTTCTCGAAGGCGAAACGCGGCACCTTGGTAACGACGTAGTCGATCGACGGCTCGAACGAGGCTGGAGTCTTGCCGCCAGTGATGTCGTTCGACAACTCGTCCAGCGTGTAGCCGACCGACAGCTTGGCGGCGATCTTGGCGATCGGGAAGCCGGTGGCCTTCGAGGCCAGGGCCGAGGAGCGCGACACGCGCGGGTTCATCTCGATGACGATGCAGCGCCCGTCCTTCGGATTGATCGAGAACTGCACGTTGGAACCGCCGGTATCGACGCCGATTTCGCGCAGCACGGCGATCGACGCATTGCGCAGCAGCTGGTATTCCTTGTCGGTCAGCGTCTGGGCAGGCGCGACGGTAATCGAGTCGCCGGTGTGCACCCCCATCGGGTCGAGATTCTCGATCGAGCAGATGATGATGCAGTTGTCCGCCTTGTCGCGGACGACTTCCATCTCGTATTCCTTCCAGCCGAGCAGCGACTCTTCAATGAGGAGCTCGTTGGTCGGCGAAGCTTCGAGACCGCGCTTGCAGATGGTCTCGAACTCTTCCATGTTGTAGGCGATGCCGCCGCCGGTACCGCCCAGCGTGAAGGACGGGCGGATGATGGTCGGGAAACCGATCATCGCCTGCACCTGGTAGGCCTCTTCCATGCTGTGCGCAGTGGCCGACTTGGCGGAACCGAGACCGATCTTGGTCATCGCGTCCTTGAACTTCTGGCGGTCCTCGGCCTTGTCGATGGCCTCCTTGGAGGCACCGATCAGCTCGACATTGAACTTGGCGAGTACGCCTTCACGGTCGAGGTCGAGCGCGCAGTTCAGCGCGGTCTGGCCACCCATGGTCGGCAGCAGCGCGTCCGGTCGCTCCTTTTCGATGATCTTGGCGACGACTTGCCAGGTGATCGGCTCGATGTAAGTCACGTCGGCCATTTCCGGGTCGGTCATGATGGTCGCCGGGTTGGAGTTCACCAGGATGACCTTGTAACCCTCTTCGCGCAGGGCCTTGCAGGCTTGCGCGCCGGAGTAGTCGAATTCGCAGGCCTGACCGATGATGATCGGGCCGGCGCCAATAATCAAAACACTTTTTATGTCTGTACGTTTCGGCATTTCTTTACTCTCGCCTTATTGCGCCGGCTGCAGCGCGGCAACGCCACGCGTCATGGCATCGAGGAAGCGGTCAAACAGGTAGGCCACATCATGCGGACCGGGACTCGCTTCCGGGTGACCCTGGAAGGAAAAGGCCGGCACATCGGTGCGGGCAATGCCTTGCAGCGAGCCGTCGAATAGCGAGACGTGGGTAGCGCGCAGGTTTTTCGGCAGGGAATCAGCGTCGACCGCAAAACCGTGGTTCTGGCTGGTAATCAGCACCTGGCCGGTATCCATATCCTTGACCGGGTGGTTGGCACCGTGGTGACCGAACTTCATCTTCAGTGTCTTGGCGCCGGAAGCCAGCGCCAGCAACTGGTGGCCGAGACAGATGCCGAAAGTCGGGATGCCGCGTTCGAGGAACTCGCGAATCGCCGCAATGGCGTAATCGCACGGTTCCGGATCTCCGGGACCATTCGACAGGAAGATGCCATCCGGACTCATGGCCAGCACGTCGGCGGCCGGCGTCTGGGCCGGCACGACGGTCAGCTTGACGCCACGCTCGGCCAGCATGCGCAGGATATTGCGCTTGACCCCGAAGTCGTAAGCGACGACGTGGAAGCGCTCTTCGGCACGCTGCCGATAGCCGGTCAGCGTCCAATCCGCCTCGCTCCAGGCATACCCGGCCTTGGCCGAAACCACCTTGGCCAGATCCATGCCGTTGAGCCCCGGAAAGGCACGGGCCATGGCCAGCGCCTTGGCTTCATCGATCTCGCCGGCCAGGATGCAGCCGGCCTGGGCCCCCTTTTCACGCAGAATGCGGGTCAGCTTGCGCGTATCGATGCCGGCAATGGCGACGATGCCATGCTTCTTCAGATAGGACGACAGGTCTTCCTGGCAACGCCAGTTGGAAGCTCGCTGCGGCAGGTCACGAATAACCAGGCCGGCGGCGTAATTGGCATCTGATTCAAAATCCTCCGCGTTGCAACCGGTGTTGCCAATATGCGGATAGGTCAGCGTCACAATCTGGCGACAATAGGACGGATCGGTGAGAATTTCCTGATAGCCGGACATGGCGGTGTTGAACACCACCTCGCCACTGGTCAGGCCATCGGCGCCGATGGATTGGCCCTTGAAAACCGTCCCGTCGGCGAGGGCGAGGATGGCGGGGGTGAATGAGGGCAGCAGCGACACGTCGGCTCTCCTGTTATTTTCTGCTTATTCATGTGCCAAGCGGGGAGGCTTGCGCCTCCCCGCTTGTGCTTTTTTAACCTTTCTATTTTAGCCGAAAAGAGGGTTTTCAGGCAAATTCAAGGGATTAGACGAGTGCTCACAAAGTGCTCGAGCAGCGGCTTGGCCTGAGCCATTTCGGCAACCAGGGCGGCACACCGCTGCGTACAAAGCCCCCAGTCCACCCCTTCAGCCGCCATGGCCGCATGCTCCAGCTCCAACGACCAACGCCTGGCAGACTCGGCATGGAACATGGCCAGCAGACTCTTCAGGGTGTGGGCGTGCAGACGCAATTCCTGAACATCACGGGCATCAACCGCATGCCGCACCCGTTCAAGATGCCCATCCCACTCTGCGACGAACATCGAAGCCATGCTGAGCAACAGATCGATATCGCCAATGTCGCTCAAGGCCGCCCTCAGGTCGAGGACCACGCCATCGCCCCCCGCCTCCTCCAGGCACGCCGAGGCATTGACGCTTTCTCCCTGGGCCCGCGCCAAGGCAGCCACCAGATCTTCCGGACGCAGAGGCTTGGTCACGAAATCGTTCATGCCAGCCTGAAAACACTGCTCGCGATCGCTGGCCATGACATTGGCCGTCATCGCCACGATATATACCGGCCGAAAACTATCGGAGATCACCCAACTGCGGCGCATTTCCCGGGAGCGAATCGCCTCGGTCGCCTCAATGCCGCCCATCACCGGCATTTGCATATCCATCAGGATCACGTCGAAATGTTTGCTCTCGAACTGCTCGACCCCTTCGGCACCATTGTTGGCCACCGTCACCTGATGCCCCTGCCGCTCCAGCAAGCGCAAGGCCAATTCCTGATTGACCGGATTGTCCTCGACCAGCAATACGTCAAGCGGCTTTTCGCTGACCGATGGGACACTCGATTCCACCTCGAACGGCGCCAGCTGAAAATCATCTCCCTCCCCGCCCGCTGGCTTGGCAACCAGCGCCAGCGCATCGAACAGATCAGCCGCTCCGACCGGTTTGACCAGATGGGCCGACACCGCCAATTGCCGCAAATGCGCCAGATCGTGCCGCTGGTTTTCCGTGGTCAGCAGCATCAGCAGCTTTTCCGGCTGCCCCGCACTACGCCAGCTCTCGGCAAAGGCGAACCCGGCCGGCGCCGCCATGGTGGCATCGGCAAATATATAGTCATACGGAAAGTCGACCGCCCGCGTCCGCTCTACCGCCGTCATCGCCGACAACCCGTCGGTCACCAGCGAAACCTGCAAGCCCAGCCGCTCCAATTGACGCAACAGCAATTGCCCGGCACTCTGATTATCATCGATGATCAAGGCACGCTGTCCGCCATAAGCCTTGCCGGCCTCATTGCGCTGCTCGACCGTCTCGACGCCGACCCTGATCGTGAAGCTGAAGGTGGAACCTTGGCCCTCGGCACTTTCCAGCCAGAGCCGCCCATCCATCAACTGCACCAGCCGCGAACTGATGGCCAGACCAAGACCGGTTCCGCCAAAGCGCCGGGTCGTCGTGACATCGGCCTGCGAAAAGGCCTCAAAAATAGCTTGCTGCTTGTCTGGAGGAATACCTATCCCGGTGTCGCGAATGGCGAATTTGAGAAATACTGAACCAGCGGTTGCCTTGTCCACCGTCACCTCGACGGCAACCTCGCCGCTTTCGGTGAATTTAATCGCATTGCCGACCAGATTGATGATGATCTGGCGCAACCGGGTCGGATCACCAATTACCCGGGCAGGCACATCGGGGCAAACATCAACCAGCAGTTCCAGGCCCTTCTTGTGGGCACTGACCGCCAGCACCCGTGCCGCTTCGAGAACCGTATCGCCAAGCGCAAATACCAGCGCCTCGAACTGCATCTTGCCGGCCTCGATCTTGGAAAAATCAAGAATGTCATTGACGATGGTCAGCAACGACTCGGCAGACGACTTGACGGTTTTCAGGTAATGCCGCTGCTCGGCATCGAGTTGCGTATCGAGCGCCAATTCGGTCATGCCGATAATGCCGTTCATCGGCGTCCGGATTTCGTGACTCATATTGGCCAGGAAAGCACCGCGCGCCCGATTGGCCGCCTCGGCCACCTCCTTGGCCGCCAGCATTTCCTTTTCACCATCCTTGACATCACTGATGTCACGATGCAAAACCAGCATGCGCGCCGGCTCGCCGCTGGCGTCGCGGGCAGTGACCACACCACGAATCAACAGCCAGCGAAACTGCCCGTTCTTGGCCCGCATCCGGCACTCGGCCTGGAAGAAGCGCTCCTGGCTCTGGGCATGGGCGGCAATCCGGGTTTGCAGGGCGCGCAAATCATCTGCATGGGCCAAGCGCTGCCATTGAAGGATGGAGTTTTCCAGCTCGCCGACTTCGTAGCCAAGCAGAGTCTTCCACTGCCGCCCGGACTCGATGTTGCCGCTTTTCAGGTTCCAGTCGGACAGCGCATCGCCCGACAACAGGTTTTGCCAATGCTGCAAACCAGCGTAGGACGCATAGGAGGCATCCACCAGGTCAACCAGCCGGCCAACCCCCTGCACCAGTTCCACCTGGCCGCTGGCACGCGCCAGTTCAAGCAGGCGCATGAACTGAGGCTCGCCGTCAGCGCCGAAGATATCCTTGAGCTGCCGAGCCAGCAGTTGGGATTTCATGAGGGATTAACGCAGCCCCAGTACATCCTGCATGTCGAACAGTCCATTCTGCTTGCCGGCCAAAAACCGTGCGGCACGCAGACTGCCTAGCGCGTACGGCATACGGCTGCCTGCCTTGTGGCTGATCTCGACGCGTTCGCCAATACCGCAGAACATCACCGTGTGGTCGCCCACCACATCGCCGCCGCGCACGGTGGCAAAACCGATGGTGGACGGATCGCGCTCGCCGGTCACTCCTTCGCGCCCATAAACGGCGCAATCCTTCAGGTCACGACCCAACGCATCGGCCACCACTTCACCCATGCGCAAGGCCGTCCCCGACGGCGCATCGATCTTCATCCGGTGATGTGCCTCGACAATCTCGATGTCGTAACCCTGATTGAGAATGCGCGCCGCCGTATCGAGCAGTTTGAATACCAGATTGACACCAACCGCCATGTTGGGAGCGAACACGACCGGCACCTCGCGGGCAGCCGCGGCAATTTTTTCCTTGCCCTCTGCTTCGAAACCGGTGGTGCCGATAACCATGGCGACGCCTGCCTTGCGACACATCTCAAGATGCGCCAGCGTCCCCTGCGGGCGAGTGAAATCAATCAGGCAATCGATCCGGCCCAAACCGGCGGCGACATCGTCGGTCACCACGACGTCGCTGGGCAAACCGACAAGCTCACCAGCTGTCTTGCCAACCGACGCACTACCCGACTGGTCGAAGACAGCTCCCAAGACAACCCCCTCACCGTTCAGTGTCGCCTCGATCAACATCCGGCCCATGCGGCCACCGGCCCCGACAATACCAATACGCGTTGCGCTCATACTCAAAAACCAATCATGTTCATGAAACGACCGAAATAACTCTTCTCTTCCGGCGGCGGCAGCGGCGCCCCCCCTTCAGCTGGCAAGGCACTGAGGTCGACCACCCGGGTCTGCGCGACCGGTGCAGTCAACTCGCTCACCCCGGCCACTGCGACATCACCACCAACCTTTTCCAGACGATTCTCGCCATTGAAGTAGACCGAGAACTGACGGGATTCGACCTGCCCAGTGGCTCCGTTGTGATAACGATAGACGTAGTCCCAGCGCTGCTGGTGAAAGATGTCGGCGATCATCGGCGTCCCCAACAGGAAGCGCACCTGCTCGCGGGTTTGCCCCGGTTTCAGTTGGCCGACCATTTCCTGGGAAAGCACGTTGCCCTGCTGGACGTCAATCTTGTACTCGTTGAACAGGCGCGGCACATTGGAACAGGCTGCGGAAAACAGGAAAAAAACGGCAATCGGCAATAAACGGAAACGGAACATACAAAATCCGAAGTTTCTCAAACGTCTTTGAAGCGGTATATCATACCCGAAATACTCCCTGGCCCCGCCGCAATAACTACTGGAAAAAATAACGATGAGCGATCCCCAAAGCCTAAAAAACATGGGGCTCAAGGCGACCTTCCCGCGCCTGAAAATTCTCGAGATTTTCGAGAAAAGCACACTCCGGCACATGACCGCCGAAGACGTTTATCGCATGCTCATCGCGGAACACATGGATATCGGGCTGGCTACCGTTTATCGGGTGCTTACCCAGTTCGAACAGGCTGGCCTGCTCGAACGGCATTTTTTCGAATCCGGCAAGGCTGTGTTCGAAATCAACCGCGGCAAGCATCACGATCACTTGGTCTGCATCGATTGCGGCCGGGTCGAGGAGTTTTACGACCCGGAAATCGAGCGCCGACAAAACCAGATTGCCACTGAACGCGGTTTCGCCATCCAGGACCATGCGCTCTATCTGTACGCCCAGTGCACCAAGGCAAACTGCCAGCATCGGCCGAACAACGACGATTCCTCGCAAGCCTGACCTGAACCGTGCCTGATCTTTTTTCGGCCCAGCTCGCGGCCTGGTTTTCCTCGGCTGGAACCACACTGCTGCTAATCTCCCTGGCAGAAATCGGCGACAAAAGCCAACTGGTATGCATGACACTGGCCGCCCGTCACCGCGGACTCCCGGTGGTGGTCGGCGCGATCAGTGCTTTTGCCGTACTCAATCTGCTGGCGGTGCTGTTCGGCGCCGCCGTCGCCGCCTGGCTGCCCGCCTGGCTCGTGACCGCTGCCGTGGCGCTGCTGTTTGCGCTGTTCGGCATTAACGCCCTCCGCTATCAGGACGCAGAGGAAGATGAAACGATTGAAGAAAAACCCGGCCACGGCATTTTCGCGACCACGTTCCTGCTGATCTTTCTGGCCGAATTCGGCGACAAGACGCAAATCGCCGTCGCCGGCATGGGCAGCACCAGCGAATCAAGCGCGGTATGGGCCGGCGCCACGCTGGCGTTGGCCATCACCTCGATCCTCGGCGTGGTGGCCGGGAGCAAATTCCTGCACATCCTGCCCTTGCGCTGGATACACCGCATCAGCGGCGCGCTTTTCCTCCTGTTGGCCGCACTGGCATTGAGCCGCCTCTTTTAAGCCCGAATACTGAAGCCAAGCGACAACTCCAAACCGCCGGCCTGCTGATAAGCCCCGATTGCCGCGCTGCTGCGCGCATCACCGGCACCGGCTCGTTCTTCCGCCGCCTTGGCCGCCACCTCCTGACGGGCCGACATTTCCATCTGCGAAGCCTCGGCAGCCACACTGTGGTCCTGTGGCGACGGATCGGCCGGCGCCAGTGCCGTCGCCCGGATATGCTGGGCCTTGGGAATGGTCGCTTCCGGCGTTCGCGCCGGGGAGGTGTCGATGGAAACTTCGCCAGCCACCGCATACCGTTTGTTGTCCGGCCCGGTTTCGTAATCGAAACTACTACCCCGCACCAGATCGGCCCCAACCGAAATATGCGCCTGCTCATGGGCGCGCACCTTCCGATCAACTGACTTCAGCTGATCCAGCTGGCGTTGCTGTTCGCTGCTCAACTCACCCGGCCGCTCGCTTGGCTGGCCAGAACGCAAGGCCTGGGCAGCCTGCTGCCGCTGGGCTTGCAGGCCCTTCAGCGTCAGATTTTCAAAACCCAGGGAAGGCGTGTTTGCAGCACTGATCATGACCGCAGGATAGCGTTAATCACAATCTGAATATAGTGCCTAAGCGAATGATTTTCCAGCTTTTGATGGCGTTGACCGCAGTAATTCACCGGCGTGCTGCAGGGTGATGTCGGTAATCTCGACACCGCCCAGCATGCGGGCAATTTCCCGGACCCGGCCGTCGGCGTCGAGCGGCGCGATGGCACTCAAGGTCACCCCGTCGCGCGTCGCCTTGCTGACCTGCCATTGCCAGTTGGCCTGCGCCGCTACTTGCGGCAAATGGGTGACGCACAAAACCTGGCGTTCGCCGCCCAGCTCATGCAGCAGACGACCGACGATTTCGGCAACACCGCCGCCGATGCCGACATCGACTTCATCGAAAATCAGCGTCGGCACGCTGGCCGAGCGTGAGGTCAACACCTGGATGGCCAGGCTTATCCGCGACAGCTCGCCACCGGAGGCCACCTTGGCCAGCGGCCTGGCTTCGTTGCCGGCCAGCCCGCCGATGCGGAACTCGACCTGTTCCAGTCCGTACACCGCGCCATTGTCGACGGGCAGCAAGGCCACTTCGAAACGCCCGGACGACAGTGCCAACTGGCGCATGACCGCGCTGACTGCCTCACCCATGGCGGCAGCGGCCGTGCGGCGCCCCTGCGACAATTCTCCAGCCTTGGCCATGAATGCCTGCCGGGCAGCCTGCACGCGCGCTTCCAGTGCCGCCAGATCGGCTGACGCCTCCAGGGCCGCCAAGCGCTGCTGCCAACCGGCCAGCAAGCCCGGCAGTTCCTGCGGCTGTACACGATGTTTGCGGGCATTGCTCATCACCGCTTCCATCCGCCGTTCTATCTCAGCCAGGCGTACCGGGTCGAGATCGACCCGATCGGCGTAACGGCGCAGCGTCGATACTGCCTCGGCCAGTTCGGCCTGTGCCGATTCCACCAGCGCCGCCACTTCAGCCAGTGCCGGATCGTAATCGGCCAGGCTGGACAGCCGGGTCGCGACGCTGTCGATCTGCCGCTCACAAGCGGTATCGTCGTCGGCCAATACGCCGAGGGCGAACTGCGCCCCTTCGATCAAACTGGCTGCATGGCCGAGACGACGATGCTCGATATCCAGCGTCGTCCATTCATCTTCGCTAAAGGCCAGGGCGTCGAGTTCGCGCACCTGCCATTCCAGTTGCTCGCGTTCGCGTTGCACGGCGTCGGCGCCTTCGCTGGCGCTAAGCAGCAATTGTTCGACTTCACGCCAGTTGCGAAAGGCTGTGCCGACCTCACGAGCCAAGCCGGCCAGTCCGGCATGAGCATCGAGCAGGGCGCGCTGGGCATCGCTGCGCAAGAGCGACTGGTGGGCGTGCTGGCCGTGGATGTCGACCAGCCATTCGCCGACTTCGCGCAGTTGCTGCGCGGTGGCCGGCGAGCCGTTGATGTAGGCGCGCGAACGACCGCCGGCATCGACGACCCGGCGCAGCAGCAGCTCATCGTCACCATCGAGATCGTTGTCCTTGAGCCATGCACCCACTGGCGGCATGCCGGCAATATCGAAGGTCGCCGCCACTTCTGCCTTGTCGCAGCCGGCCCGCACCACCCCGGCATCGGCCCGTTCGCCCAGCGCCAGGGTCAGCGCATCAATCAGGATCGACTTGCCGGCGCCCGTCTCTCCGGTCAACGCGCCAAAACCGGTGGAAAACTCCAGTTCCAAGCGGTCGACAATGACGAAATCGCGGATGGTCAGGTGACGCAGCATCAGGGCCCCTTCGGCCGTTCACTCCATTGCAGCTTCTGGCGCAACATGGCGAAATAGCTGTAGCCGGGCGGATGCAGGAAACGGATGGTGTATTCGGAGCGCCGCAGACGGACACAGTCGTCGCGCGCCAGATCGAGAGCCACCTGGCCGTCGAAGTGCACACGCGGGTCGTCGGCCTGGGCAATGCGCAATTCGATATCGGCGTGGTCATTGACGATGATCGGCCGGTTGGTCAGGGCATGCGGACAGAGCGGCACCAGGGCGATGCCGCCCAGCGTCGGATGCATGATCGGCCCACCGGCCGACATCGAATAGGCGGTGGAACCGGTTGGCGTAGACACGACCAAGCCGTCAGCACGCAGGTTGTAGATGAATTCGCCGTCGATGAACAGCTCGAACTCAATCATCCGGCCAATGGCGCCCTTGTCGACGACGACGTCGTTCAGTGCCAGATTGGCGGCGATCTCCTTGCCGCCGCGGATCACCTCGGCGGCAAGAAGCATCCGGGTCTCCGGCGTGAAGCGGCCGTCGAGCAGATCGTCCATGCAGGTCAGCATGTCCTGGCGAGCGATGTCGGTCATGAAACCGAGCCGCCCCTGATTGACGCCAACTAGCGGTACGCCGTAGCGGGCCAAGCGGCGCGCCGCATTGAGCATGGTGCCGTCGCCGCCGAGCACGATGGCCAGGTCGGCATGGGCGCCGATATCGTTGAAACCGCAAGTCACCCAGCGCGCCAGATCGACCTTCTTGCCGATGTGCTCCGAGGTCTCGCGCTCGATGAAGACGGAAATTCCCCGCTCGTGCAGGTATTCAGCCAACCGACGCAAGGACTCGGCAATTTCCAGGCTATGGTATTTGCCGACCAGGGCAATGGTCCGGGGAGAGCAGAGGGAAGCGAAGCTTCGGTTCATGGGCCGAATTCTTGCATAAAAATGCCTTGTCGCGCCGCCTCAGGTTTTGTGTAATATCCCCTGCCATGCTGGACGAACGCTCACGCACCCTTCTCAAAGCGCTGGTTGAACACTATATCGCCGATGGTCAGCCGGTCGGCTCGCGCGCGCTTTCCAAGTTTTCCGGCCTCGATCTGTCGCCGGCAACCATCCGCAATGTCATGGCCGACCTCGAAGATGCCGGCTTCGTCGCCAGCCCCCACACCTCGGCCGGTCGGGTACCGACCGCCCGCGGTTACCGATTGTTCGTCGATAGCCTGCTTACCGTGCGCCCGCTTGAAGCGCGACAACTGGGCGAGATGGAAGAAGCCTTGCAGGGCCTGCCGTCGAATCAGATCATCGCCAGCGCCTCACAACTACTGTCCGGCCTCAGCCATTTCGCCGGCGTGGTGATGGCGCCGCGCCGGGCCGCCAGCCGCATCCGCCAGGTTGAATTCCTCAGTCTCTCGGAAAAACGCATCCTGCTCATCATTGTCACCACCGGCGGCGATGTGCAGAACCGCATCCTGAATACCGACAAGACCTATTCGCCGTCGGAGCTGGTCGCCGCCGCCAATTACCTGAACCAGAACTTTGCCGGCATGGATTTCGAACAGATCCGCCACCGCCTGACCCAGGAAATCAAGCAACTGCGCAACGACATCCGGCCACTGATGAACCTCGCCCTGGAAGCAGGCGATGCCGCCCTGGCGGAAAATCCGACGCCTTACGTCATTTCCGGCGAACGCAATCTGCTCGACGTCGAGGAACTGTCGTCCAACATGAAGCGCCTGCGTGAATTGTTCGACCTGTTCGAGCAGCGCTCCAGTCTGATGCGCCTGCTCGACGTGTCGAACCAGGCCGAAGGCGTGCAGATATTCATTGGTGGCGAATCCGGCCTCGCCCCGCTCGACGAATGCAGTGTCATTGCCGCCCCCTACTCGGTGGACGGCCAGGTGGTCGGCTCGGTCGGCGTCATCGGCCCGACCCGGATGGCCTACGAACGGGTCATTCCCATCGTCGACATCACCGCCCGCCTGCTGACCAGCGCCCTCTCCCACCAATCGGACAACTGATGCCCCGTTTCCTGCCCGAACCGCCGCACCGCCACGATATGCCGGCAAGCACTGCCGTCGTCCTGGTCAATCTCGGCACGCCCGATGCACCGACCGCGCCGGCCCTGCGCCGCTACCTGAAGCAATTCCTGTCCGATCCGCGGGTCGTCGAGATTCCCAAGCCGCTCTGGTGGCTGATCCTGAACGGCATCATCCTCAACACCCGACCGAAGAAATCGGCCCAAAAATACGCATCGGTCTGGCTGCCCGAAGGCTCGCCGCTGCGCGTCCACACCGAGCGCCAGGCCAAGCTGCTCGGCGGTTATCTTGGCGAGCGCGGCCACCAACTGACCGTCACCTGGGCCATGCGCTACGGTTCGCCGTCGATTCCCGACACACTGACCCACCTCAAGGCCGCCGGCACCCGGCGCATCCTGCTCGTGCCGATGTACCCGCAATACGCGGCAAGCACCACCGCCACCGTCGTCGACGAGGCTTGCCACTGGCTGACCCAAACGCGCAACCAGCCGGAAATGCGCTTCCTGCGCAATTTCCACGACCACGACGGCTATCTCGCCGCGCTCGAACAAACGGTGCGCAAGCACTGGCAGACCAACGGCCAGCTCGGCACCAACGACCGCCTGCTGATCAGTTTCCACGGCCTACCCAAGCGCAGCCTCGATCTCGGCGACCCCTATTTTTGCGAATGCCAGAAGACCGGCCGCCTGCTCGCCGAGCGTCTCAATCTCGCACCCGAACAATACAAAATCTGCTTCCAGTCCCGTTTCGGCAAGGCCGAATGGCTTCAACCGTACACCGCGCCGACCCTGCACGAATGGGGTAAAACGGGTATCGAGCGGGTCGATGTCATCTGTCCCGGCTTCGTTGCCGACTGCCTGGAAACCCTGGAAGAAATCGCCCTCGAAGGCAAGGCCGACTTCATTGCCGCCGGCGGCAAGGAATACCACTACATCCCCGCGCTCAACGAAGATGGCCGCTGGCTGCACGCCCTGGCCGACTTGGTCGAACAAAACCTGGCCGGCTGGCCGACCCACAGCAAAGCCGAGCCAAAGTCGCTGGAAGCGACCACCCGTTTCGCCATGAAGCTCGGCGCCCGCGCTTGAAATCCGGACTCCGGCACCGATATCAGAACAATCTGATACTCCGGAGTTTCCGATGAGCGAAAGCCTGCACCTGGTCTGCCCGCACTGTGCTGCGGTCAACCGCATTCCAGCCCAAAAAATGGGCGACTCTCCCTGCTGCGGTCAATGTAAACAGCCGCTATTCACCGGACAGCCAGTTGAATTAACAACCGCCAATTTCGAGCGCCACCTCGGGCGCAACGACATTCCGCTGGTCGTCGATTTCTGGGCGCCGTGGTGTGACCCTTGTCGAACGATGGCGCCGACTTTCGCTCAGGCCTGCGCCGAACTGGAGCCGACGGTACGTCTCGCCAAACTCAATACCGAAGCCGAACAACAGCTGGCGGCCCGCTTCAACATCCGCAGCATCCCGACGCTGGCCCTGTTCAAGGGCGGCCGCGAAATCGCCCGGCACAGCGGCGCTGTCGATCTGTCGACACTCAAACGCTGGATTAACAACTACCGCTAAACCTCAACTTCGTCGCCGGCCAGCCGTTAACCAGACATCGCTTCACGATGCCTGGAGGACCCCATGAAAATCGCCAGCGCCAATCTGGAAATGGCATCGTCCCACGCCAGCCTCCAGCAACACGAAATTCGCGAATCCCTGAGAACGTGGGTCGGCCCGCAGCGGCCGGATTTCGAGGGGCGCGGCAGGCGCCCCGAAGCGGATCGACAAGCAACGGTCAGCCTGTCCGACGCTGGCAAGGCCGCCCAGGCAGCCGACCAAATCGAGCCGCAAGAGGATGCTGCGGTCGACGACGATCCTGGCCTGAATTTGATCCGCCGCATGCTGGAATTCCTGACCGGCAAAAAAGTGCGCGTCTTCAATGCCGAGGAGTTCCATACCCGCCCCACCCGCAGCGCAGAAGGAAAGACCGACGACCGCGTCCAACCTCCCCAGGAAGGCGCCGCGCCGGCTGGCTACGGGATCGAATACGACTATCGCGAATCCTATACCGAGATCGAGCACACCCGCTTCGCGGCCAACGGCACGGTCAAAACGGCCGACGGCCGGGAAATAGACTTCTCACTCGAACTATCAATGAGCCGGTCGTACCACGAGGAAAGCAATGTCAGCCTGCGCCTCGGCGATGCAGCGCGCAAGACCGACCCGCTGGTCCTCAATTTTTCCGGCACGGCCAGCCAGCTGATCGATCAGTGCTTTGCCTTCGATCTGAACGCCGATGGCCGGACGGAGCAAATCAACCGGCTCGGCCAGGGCAGCGCCTTTCTTGTCTTCGACCGCAATCAGGATGGCCACATCAACGACGGGCGGGAAATGTTCGGCCCTACTTCCGGCGACGGCTTGGCCGAACTGGCCTCTCTCGACGATGACGGTAACGGCTGGATTGACGAAAGCGATGCGGCCTTCCAGCAATTGCAACTCTGGCAACCGGATGGCGGCGCCGATGCCCCACTGACCTCGCTGACCGATGCCGGAGTCGGCGCCATAGCCCTGAGCCGCATAAGTACGCCATTTTCGCTCAAAAACAATGCCAACCAACTACTTGGTGAAATCCGCAGTTCTGGAGTTTTTTTGCAGGAAA
>Ga0316605_10001231_pt1 | contig 15080 bp, 14 predicted proteins | sample OWC_soil_day20_n_FD_207666 | JGI IMG/M metagenome (GOLD analysis project Ga0316605, IMG submission 207666) | Wetland soil microbial communities from Old Woman Creek delta, Ohio, United States - OWC_soil_day20_noCT | ecosystem: Environmental > Terrestrial > Soil > Wetlands | place: USA: Ohio... | reverse complement strand
GCGCAAGCTCATCCCGTTCACGGCTGCGAAACCGGACACGACGCGGCAGGATGCCCAGAAGCGGCGCAAACATGACGCTGTCGTCGATCACTGCAAGCTGGCGTCCGGCGATACCGGGCAGGCCCTGCTTGCGCAATTGCCGGCCAAGCGTCGATTTGCCGGCCCCAGCCTTGCCGGTGATACAGACAAAAACCCGCATCTGCTGACCAAGCAACTCCCGGCAATAAGCCGCCAATACGTCTTGCCAGGTCGTAGCGTCAAGCCTTTGCCAGTTTTCTTGCATTTCAGTCATGCTTAGGCTCCCCGAATATCAGGGCAAGCGCTGCGCGCACCGGCGCTACCGGCAATGCATCAAGCACGGGCTGGCTGCCCGGTGCATGATCTGCTGCCAGCACACTGAGACGTTCCGGACCGGGACAATGCCACTGCACGGCATTGCTGGGGCCAAACAGGGTCAGACTGGGGACGCCGAAGGCAGCGGCAATATGACTGGCTGAGCCGTCGACGCACAATACGGCAGATGCGCCGTGCAGCAACGAAATGTATTGTCGCAGGCTGGTCTTGCCAGCCAGATTGTGAGCACGCTGGCCGAGCAACGAAGCCAGCCGGCTCGCCAACTCAACCTCCCACTCGGCAGAGCCGCTGGTAATCACCCACTCGCGCCCGGCACACCACGGCTCGACAGCAGCGACCCAGCGTTCGGGATCCCAGCACTTCTGACGCCAGGCGGCGGTCGGATGGATCAGTACATAATTTTCCGGCAGTGAAGGCAAGGACCAATCTGCCGGCGGAGAATTCAGACGGGGCGGCTGGAAGTTCTCTGGCAGGCCACCGGCCAGGCGGTAGAAAATTTCACCTCGATACAACTGGCGCTCTTCGAGAAAACCGAACTGATCGAAAATCTGGCGGTGCCAGCCCCGGACAAAGCTACGCCGGGTCAGCAACAGGTGTTTCTCCCGACTGCGGGCCAATGCGGCATAGAGCGTCGCCCCCGGCTTCGGATCGAAACTGAAAACCGCCCGGTAACGCTGCGGCCACTTTCCTGCCCGACTGACCTGACCCGGCATCAGGCTGAGCAGATCGTCCATTCCATCACGGCAGAAGACCCGGACCGGTAGTTGATGGCGCTCGGCCAGCAGGGAAATCGCTGGTTGCAGGATCAACAGGTCGCCGAGCTGCTTGCGAAAAAGGACGAGAATCTGCTCGCTCATCGGGCAAGGGCAGCAAGAACATTTTCGAACGCCGTTTCATGCGAAGTGAGCGGCAGTTGTGGCAAGCGTTCGCGCAGATCGGGACGTCCATCGACCAGGGCAGAGGTTTCCGCAACGATGTTCAGGTGTTCCGGATCAAGATAGCCCAGCCAGTCGCGCGTGCGCATGTAGTCGATGACCCGGTTGATCAGGCGAACCCGGCACAGCCAGATGTCGGTCTGCTCGAGCGAGGCGCCGCCACGACCGGTAAACTTTTCTGGCTTGATGTGGGAAAAACCGCCCACATGGCAATGTGGAATGCAGTTATCGAGATCAACGACGCGATAGCCGCGCGCCTGGGCTGCCAGCGATCCCAGTACCATGCTGTCGATGCCGCGCCCGATATCGAGTTCAGCGCCAGGAAGCTCCCTGACCAGACGATCCTGGGCAGCAAAGTCCTTGGTAAAGCGCTGCGGGTTGTACTGGCGGTGAACAGCCGTATTCAGGGTAAAAAGATTGGTTTTGATGCCACTGAAAACCTGCCCCGAACAAGTCAGGGTACGGGTATCGCGCATGCCGACGCTGAGGGAATAGATTCCCGCCTCCAGCTGTTGCGAGACAGCCTCCCACCAGGCCGGACCATCAATGAACAAGTCAGCGTCGATGAAGGCAATGTGCTCCTCATGGGCACACAGATCGACCACATCATTGACCATGGTCTGGTGCCATTTGCCGGGAATCCGGTCCCCCGGACGGATACCAAACAGGCCGTAGGTCACCCGCACACCAGGAATCTCGCCCAGCCATTCGATAACCTTGGTGCGCAACGGCTCGGCCACTGCATCGACATGGATGTACAGCGCAAGCCGGCTGCGCAGCTCGAGCGGGCATGATGCAATAGCCGACTCGGCCGCTAGACGGGCAAAGGGAACGGTATAAGGTCCGGCGCAGAGAATATGATGCGACGGCATGCCGGCCAGTGCCGGCGAGTGATCGGCCCAATTCCGGCGTTGCTGGAAGCGCCAGAGATGGCGCAGAGGTGACGGTCTTTTACTTGATTTCGGAAACATTGCGCTCAATCAGGCTATGCAGCATTTCTGCTGTTCGAGTCGTGGCCAGACCATCCAGCCCGAAGGTTTCGGCATTGCGGCAGGCCAGGCGCTGCGCGCGGCGCGCCTCGGGATGGGTGATTGAGCGGGCAACGCCGGCCACCAGGTCATCCAGCGAATCGGCGACCTCGGCCGCATCGAACTCAAGCAGCTCCTTGATGTGCAGGAACTTGAGATAACGTTTGACCGAGCGATGCGGCGGTCGCGGTTCGGGATCGAAATTGACCACTGCCACCGGCGTATCGCAACAGATTGCTTCCAGGCACAGCGTCGAGAACACATTGACCACCACCGACGAGTAGTACATCGTGGCTGCCAGCATGGTCATGCTGGTGCCCGCCGTTTCGTCGTTCTTGCGATGCATGAAGGTCTTGGTCGGATACTGCAGGATGACGCCGGGCATTGCCTCGTAGCGCCCGGCCACCTCGGCCACGGCGCTAGGGTGGAAACGCACCAGGATGCTGGCGTCCGCCGGCAGCATGCCTTCGGCACGGGCGGCAACAAGTCGCTCGATAACCACGTCCTCGGACTCGCAGATATGCATCGAGGACAAGGAATAGGTGATGACCGGACCACTCGCCGGCAAGTTGTTGTCCTGCCGCCACTCGGCTTCGCTCGGATAGCTTTCCGGATGCGCGTAGATATCGAAGCTCGGGATACCCGTCACATGCACCCGTGCCGCCGGGAACTGGTGGTATTTCACTGCCTGTTTGGCGACCAGTTCGTTCCACACCAGCAGATCGTCGGGAAAGGAGAATAAGGCGCCGCGATTGGTCAGGATGTCCCAGCTCTCGAGAACACAGGCCGTGTAGATACCCTGTTGCCGGCAGAACTCGAAGGCTGCGTTATCGTCGCTGATTGGATTGCTGATGATCGCGGCACAGGGGCGATACTTTTCGACCAGAGCCGGCCCATTCGGCCAGCGGGCCAGACGGGCATTAAGCCCGGCCCAGACGGAAAAAGGAACCAGGCGCAGCAGTCGACCGAGCAGATACTGGCCGTACACGCGCAGACCACCGGCCCGCCCATGACTGGAAAGCAACTCGCCGTAATTGACCCGGCTGCGCCAGACATAGGTACGCAGGCGTTGCAGGCGATTGATCAGGCCGCGGAAGGACGTCTTGCCGATTTCCTCGATGACGAAATCACCGTGCAAGCGCGCTTCGATGGCGCACCGGTCGCGCTCGTCCACCCCCAGGAAGACCAGGCGATAACCGGCCGCCTGCAGGCGGTCGATGACCCCGCCGGAAACGATATTGCGGATCGACGACCCGTAATTGAGGAAATAGAAGATGGTCTTGCTGCTCATTGCCGGCCGATCCGTATCAGTTTTCGCCTTCGACATCGGCTTTGGCGAGTTGCGCCCCGGCCGGCACGAAACGCAGGATGCGCCGGCCCAGCAGTCGCTCGTAGTCTTCCGCAGCCGAGAAATCGCCAGTTCCCGGGCGACGCGCCCACAGGTTGTCGACACTAAGCGTTTCACCCGGCTGGATGTCCCGTACCGCAACCAGCGAGGCGAAGGCGAAGTCCATCGTCACCTGTTCCTCTGCAACCGGCCCCTTGTGACCGCCGCGTGCCAGGAACAGCGCATGCGAGCCTTCGATCAGGGCACGCATGTTCTGCGGATCCATCGAACAGGCGATATCCGGGCCGGGGCGGGCGTAATCGTCGGTGAAATGCCGTTCGAGGATGCTGGCACCGAGCGCCACCGCACCGAGACAGGCGTAGTTGTCCAGCGTGTGATCGGACAGGCCGACCACGGCGTCCGGGAAAGCCTCCGCCATCTCGGTCATGGCGCCGAGGCGGACGAGATGGTGCGGCGTCGGATAGACGTTGGTGCAATGGAGCAGCGCGTAAGGCACTTTTGCCTTGCGCAGGATGTTGACCGCCTTTTCGATGCTGGCCAGACTGTTCATGCCGGTAGACAGGATCACCGGCTTGCCGAAGGAAGCAACCAGTGCCAGCAGCGGATAGTTGTTGCACTCGCCGGAGCCGATCTTGTAGGCGGCAACGCCCATGCGTTCGAGGCGCAAGGCGGCGGCGCGCGAAAACGGCGTGCTGATGAAGATCATGCCCTTGGACTCGACGTATTCCTTGAGCTTGATCTCGTCTTCCTCGTTCAGCGCACAACGCGCCATGATCTCGTAGATCGAGACATCGGCATTGCCGGGAATGACCTTCTTGGCCTCGTCGGACATTTCGTCCTCGACGACATGGGTCTGGTGCTTGACGACCTCGGCCCCCGCCGACTTGGCTGCATCGACCATGGCGAATGCGGTGGCCAGGCTGCCTTCGTGATTGATGCCGATTTCGGCAATGACGAGCGGTTCGTGATCAACGCCAACCAGACGGCCGGCAATGGAAAAACTAGGATGCATGATCAGGTTTCCTGAGCGAATTGGTTGGCCAGCACGAGATCCGCTTCGCTATCGATATCGAGCGAATGCTTGGCATCCATTTCAACGAAATGAAATGGGGGGACGAAAAAACTGTGGGCCCGGCGGAGGTCGTCCACCCGGTTGACGTAAATTGCGCCGTTCGGCCGGAAGGCCGCCGGCAATGACTGGCGCGGCGCTTCGAGCAAGGCCGGAGCGCGGATGGCGACGAGCTCGCCATCCTGCAAGAGCATGCTTTTCAGCGGGTGATGCTCGCAGGCGCAGACACTGAACAGGCTGCCGGTTTTTAGCTCCACGAAGCGGTCGACCGCCTGGCGGATGTCAAAAGCCTTACGCAGCGGAGAAGTCGGCTGCAGCAGGACACAGAGATCGTAGCTTTCGCCGCGTGCCGCCAATTGATCGAGCGCATCAAGCACGGCATCGATCGATTTGGCGCCATCGTCGGCCAGACGTGCCGGCCGATCGAGACAAAGCGCGCCATGGCGGGCACCTTCAGCGGCTATTTCCGGGCTGTCAGTCGTCAGCGCGATACGGTCGAAACAGCCGGCGCCAGTGGCAGCCTGAATCGCCCGGCCGACCAGCGAAACGCCACCCACCGGCCGCAGGTTCTTGCCCGGCACACCTTTCGAGCCGCCACGCGCAGTAACGATGGCAACCGCTTTCATGCGCGATCCATGAACTGCTTCTGCAAGGGGGTTGTCCAGAAATCCGGCTCGGCCAGGACCTGGGCAAAACGGCTGACACTGTCGCCATCGCCAAAATGATGGCCGGCCGGCGAATCCTGCCGTGGCAATGCGTGCGCTTGTTCGATGGCATCCAGAATGGCGCTGCGCGAGCACGCGCAGTCGATGATGCTCCCGGTCTTGAAGCGGCGGTTTTGTCGACTGCCGATATTGATCGTCGGCGTGCCAAAAAATGGCGCTTCACGTATACCGGCACTGGAGTTGCCGATGATGTAATCGGCATTTTTCAACAGCACCAGAAAGCTTTCAAAACGGATCGATGGAAAGACCTGGAAACGAGGCTCGCCGCGCAGACGCTCCCAGGCTTCGAGGATATGGTGACTGCCCAGGTCATTGTTGGGATAAACGACGACGTAATGATCGGTACTGGCTTCCAGTGCCGCCTTCAATTCCTCGACTTGGGCCGGAATCTGGTCGACCTCGGTAGTCACTGGATGGAACATCACGATCGCGTAGCGTTCGGCTGCGATACCGTAATGCGCCCGGATGCCGGGCAGCTCCGGCAAGTCGCCGGAAGCCATGACATCGAGATCTGGCGAACCGATCACGAAAATGCTGCGCGGGTTCTCGCCCATCTGCAGCAGGCGGTCGCGCGCTTCGTCGTTGGCTACCATATGGATGTGTGAGAGCTTGCTGACCGAATGGCGAATCAGGTCATCGATCGTCCCCGACAATTCGCCGCCCTCAATGTGACAGACCAGACGGTTGTTCAGGGCGCCGACTATGGCACCGGCCATGGCCTCGACACGGTCGCCATGCACGACGACGAGATCAGGCTCGATTTCATGCACCAGGCGGGACAATTGGGACACGGTGTTACCGAGAATGGAATCCATCGGCTCGTCGGCGTGCTGGTTAACGAAGAGGTACTGGTTACGGTAGCCCTCGCGCTTGACCTCGCGGTAGGTACCGCCGTACAGCTTGAGCATGTGCATGCCGGTGACTGCAACGTGCAGTTCGTAGCGCTCGTCTTGTTCGACATAGTTCATCAGGCGCTTGATCTTGCCGAAGTCGGCCCGGGTACCAGTCAGGAACAGGATTCGTTTCAAGCCAAAATCTCCTCGTGCTGCAAAACAGCAAGCCGGTTTATCACGCGTTCAAAGAAGCGAACGGTAAACCGACTCGGTGTCGTCGATCATCTTCTTGAAGGTGAATTTTTCCAACACCCGTGCCTGACCTGTCACCCCCATGCGCTGCATCAGCCCGCGATCCCGGTATAGCCGGAGAATCGCATCGGCAATCGCCTGCGGCTGGCGCGGCGGCACCAGCAGGCCGGTCTTTTCGTGCTCGACGACTTCGGGCAGGCCGCCGATGTCGGTCGAGATCACCGCCCGCTGCATGGCCAGCGCCTGCGGCAGGACCTGCGAAGTCGCCTCGTTCGAATAGGAAGGAAGTACGACGACATCCATCGCCTTGAAATACGGGGCCGGATCCTTGCGATGGCCGGCCAGGATCACCGTGCCCTGCAGATTTCGCTCGCGAATGAGCAGTTCGATGGCCGAGCGACGCACACCGTCACCAACGATCAGCAGCTTGACGCCGGGAATCTGTCCGCGCACGAGGTCGACCGCTGCGATCAGGTCATCATGCCCCTTCCACGAGCGCAGCACGGCAACGATGCCGACCACGAAAGAGTCGGTTGCAATCCCGAACTCGGCCCGCGCATCCGGCAGATCGCGCGTCAGCGAAAACTGCGCCTCGTCGATACCGGCCGGAATCGAAACAATCTGCGCCGGCGGCATGCCGTTCCAATTGATCATCGCATCGCGGATGAAGGCGCCGGAGGTAATCACGCGGCCGGCAAGCCAGGTGTAGAGCGCCTTGGAAAACGGACTGCGGCTGATCGGCGTGCTCAGGTGACGGCTGCGGACCAGCGGATGCCCGGTCAGCTTGGCGGCGATACCGGCCAGACGGTGATCCACCGAACTGTGGCTATGCACCAGATCAACCCCGTTTTCCCGGATCAGGCGCATGAACTGACGAATGGCACCGATATCGAAGCCCTTGTGCATCGGCACACAGAAGGTTTCCAGACCGGCGTCGGTTGCCCGCTGCAACAAGGTGCTGCCGGGCTGGGCGGCGATCAGCATGCGGAAACCGCGTTTGCGGAAAGCTTCGCTCTCGGCCAGAATGCGAATCTCCTGCCCCCCCCAGCCGGACGACCATTCGGTGTGGAGAACCGTCAAGGGACGTTGCTTATTCTCTCGACTCATACCCCCCCTCGACTTCCTGCATCTGATAAAACCGCGCGTAGGCGCCATTCCGCGCCAACAACTCCTTGTGATTACCGACCTCCAGAATTCGTCCATGAGCCAGGACTACAATTTTGTCAGCGCGCTCGATAGTGCTGAGTCGGTGAGCAACCACCAGCGTTGTCCGGTTCTGCATCAAACACTCCAACGCGCTCTGGACCAAGCGCTCGGACTCGTTGTCCAAGGCCGACGTTGCCTCATCAAGAATCAAAATTGGCGCGTTTTTAAGGATTGCTCGAGCAATTGCCAAACGCTGTCGCTGTCCTCCTGAGAGGCGATTTCCATTTTCGCCGATCACTGTATCAAACCCTTCCGGCAACGCATTGATGAATTCAAATGCATTGGCGGCAACGGTAGCCGCTTCCAACGCTTCCCGGGATGCATTGGCAGCAGTTCCATAAGCGATATTGGCCGCTATCGTATCGTTAAACAGCAGTGTTTCTTGCGAAACAATGGCGATCTGGGCGCGCAGACTGGCCAGCGTCATATCCTGAATATCGATGCCATCGATCAAAATACGCCCCCCCGTCGGGGCGTGAAAACGCGGTAACAAACTAGCCAGCGTCGTTTTCCCACTCCCCGATGCACCAACCAGCGCCACAGTCTGCCCTGGCTGAATGCTCAAATCAAAGCCCCCAATCGCGTCGCGCTCGGTGCCAGGATAGCGGAACACGACATTGCAAAACTCGATGGAGCCTTGTGCCCGATCAATCACTACCCTTCCGGCATCTTTTTCCAAGGGGGTATCTAGGAGATGAAACACGCTTTCTGCGGCAGCCAAACCTTTTTGCAAGGGGAGATTTACACCGGCCAAACCACGCAAGGGTGCCAACAACATCAGCATCCCGGTAATGAACGAAACAAAGCTGCCAACCGTGGTTGCCCCCTCTGCCGACTGTATCAAGGCCACATACACGACAGCAGCCATGGCAAAGGATACAAAAAAATGCACTAACGGCGAGCCCGCTGCGGCGGCCACAGCCATTCGCATTGCATACCCCCGCATACTGTCATTGACCCGCTCAAATCGACGCGCCTCCTGAAGCTCGCCACCGAATACTTTGAGTATCTTTTGACAATGAATTGCCTCTTGCAAGGACTGGGTCATCAGCCCCAATCCAGTCTGCGCAGCCCGGCTCATGCTGCGCAAGCGCTTGCCAATAATTTTGGTTACCCAAGCAATGAACGGAGCAACCAGCAACGTAATAAGGGTTAGCTGCCAATTCAGGTATAGCAACCAAGCAAGCAAGCCAACGATGGATAGCGATTCCCGAACAATGGTGACTCCAACGGTCGTTGCAGCACTGCCGATACTGTTTACATCGTTGGTGATCCGGGTAATGGTGCGAGCAGATGGATTTTGTTCGAAAAAACTTATCGGCAAGCGTTCCATATGTTCGAACATTTGCTGCCGCAAATTGTTGACCAGACGAATTTGCACCCACGACATGGCGTATCCGGCACAAAAGGTAATCACCCCTCGCAAGGTCATGATACCGACGATCAATAGCGGCACCACCCAGGGCGATCGCTGCAAAAGACCATCCGATGCCCCAACTCCGGCCTTTGGCGAAAAACCATTATCCAATAATGGTTTCATCAAGGCGGGAAGGAATGGCTCCATTGCTGCCGCCAACGCACTGAGCAAGAGTCCCAACAGCAACATCTTCCAGTACGGACGAACATAGCCCAAAAGGCGGAAATACAACTGGCGACTTTTCATCTCATCAATTACAGACGCCAAACCCGATAAGTGGATGAGGACCATCGCAATGCTGCCTTGACATCAACCACCACAGCTCCCTCCTTGGCGTAACGCGCCATCTCCTCCGTACTCAGTGCAGCGTACTTCTCGTGAGCAACGGCCACAATCACCGCTTCGGCAGGCTGAATACAGCCCTCGCCAACCAAGGGTATCCCGTACTCTTCTAAAGCCTCAGCAGAATCAGCCGCCGGATCGCTGACACAGACTTCAATACCGTAGCTTTCCAGTTCCTTGACAATATCCGGCACTTTCGAATTTCGTACGTCCGGGCAGTTTTCCTTGAAGGTGATGCCCAGCACATTGACCCGAACGCCACGGATATTTGTCCCGTTAGCGAGCATCAGCTTCACTGTCTTTTCGGCAATGAACTTTCCCATCCCGTCGTTGATGCGCCGCCCGGCCAGGATCACCTGCGGGTGGTAGCCGAGCATTTCGGCCTTGTGCGTCAAGTAGTAGGGATCGACGCCGATGCAGTGGCCGCCGACCAGGCCGGGCCGGAACGGCAGGAAATTCCACTTGGTGCCGGCCGCCTGTAGGACTTCCGTGGTGTCGATGCCCAGGCGGTCAAAAATGATGGCCAACTCGTTCATGAAAGCGATATTCAGGTCGCGCTGGGCATTTTCGATGACCTTGGCCGCTTCGGCGACCTTGATGCTCGATGCCCGATGCACGCCGGCCCGCACCACCGATTCGTAAAGGGCGGCGACGCGCTCCAGGGTCTGCGGCGTATCGCCCGACACCACCTTGGTGATGGTGGTCAGCGTGTGCTCCTTGTCGCCGGGATTGATCCGCTCCGGCGAATAGCCGACGAAGAAATCCTTTTTCCATTGCAGGCCTGAGACCCGCTCCAGCACCGGAATGCAAATCTCCTCGGTGGCCCCGGGGTATACCGTCGATTCGTAGATGATCGTGGCCCCTGGCTTGATGTACTTGCCGACGAATTCGGAAGCACTGACCAGCGGCGAGAAATCCGGGCGATGCGCTTCGTCGACCGGGGTCGGCACGGCGACAATCAAGTAATCGGCCTCGCCAAGCAGGGCCGGATCGGCGGAAATCCGCAATTGCGTGGCGGCTTGCAAGCCTTCGCTGCCCACTTCGCCGGTCGGATCTTCGCCGGCCAGCAGCAGCCCGACCTTGCGGGCCGAAATATCGAAGCCGATGGTCCGGCGCACTTTGCCGAACGCGACAGCCAACGGCAGCCCGACATAGCCCAAACCGACAACGGCAACGATTTCCTGTGAGCGATCCATGGCGAGCAAGCGAAAAAGGGGCGATTATACCCGCCCCACGCTCCCTATATCGATCCGCCGATACAACGCCAGCAGACGCTCGGCCATCGCCGGCAGTGCCAGCGTCTCGACCACCGCGCGCGCCGCGGCGCGCGCCGTCTGGTCGCCGGCCAGGCCCGCCAGATCGTCCAGACCTGCGACCAGCCGCTCGAGGTCCACGGCATCGACCACCCAGCCGTTTTTCCCTTCGTCCACCCACTCCTGGGCGCCACAGGTGGTCGAGGTGAGCACCGGCAAGCCGCAGGCGAACGCTTCGAGTGCTGCGTTCGGGCAGGGATCGTACAGGGTCGGCAGCACGAAACCGTCGGCAGCCCCATACCACGGCCGGACATCCTGGACCGGCCCGATGAAATGCACGCGCCCGGCCAGCCCGAGGCGTTCGGCCTGCCGGCGAATGGCGACCAATTTGCGGTCGGCGCCGACGATGACCAGTTGCGCGTCACCGCGCCGCATGCGCGTCGCCGCCAGCAGCAATTGCGGCAAGCCTTTGCGCTCGAAACCGCTGCCAACGTAGAGCAGCAGGGGCGCCGCCTCCGGGATGCCGGCTTGCGCCCGAACCCCGGCGCGAAACTCGGCGGCCAGCCCGGGATGAAAGAGGGCACCATCGATCCCGTTGTAGATGACGTGCAGCATGCTGCGGTCGACGCCGTAATAACGCCAAATTTCATCGGCCACCATCCGCGAATTACAGATCACTGCCTGCAAGGCCGGGTGAGCGAACATGGCCTTTTCCGCGCCGAGCACGTAGCGGTGATAGGGCGACAGGCGCTGGGCCAGGCGTTGCAGCGGATTCAGCACGCGCGTCCGGTGGTCCAGCCAAGCGGCGTGCACGCCGTCGCCGGCGCGGAAGATCATGCAGCCGGGGATGCGTTCGTGCGACTGGGTGATGTCGAAGCCGCCTCGTGCCATCTCGACACGGGCGGCAGCGGCGAAGCTGCGGTCGCGCCCCGCGCGGCCGCCGAACAGCCGGGAATAGGCCGGATCGCAGGTGATCTGCCGGAAGCCCTGGCGCGGCGCGCCGTCCCAGTTGCGGGTGATCAGCGTGACTTCGGCGCCCTCGTCGGCCAGCGCGCCCAAGGCGCGCTCGACGAAGCGCTCGGCGCCGCCGAAGGGGTTGTAACGCTGGCGAACGATGGCGATTTTCATCGCCGGCATTTTACCGGGCCAGCAGCAGTCGCGTGCACGAAGCGTAGGCGAAGCGCAGTTCGCTCCAGCGCTCCGGCGGCAAGCCCTGGACATGCGCCACCAGTACGCGAATCACCCCGGCATGGGTGACGACCACCGCTTCCGGGACCGCCAACTGGTCGACAAAATCGACCACCCGTTGTTGCAACCGCCGTGGCGACTCGCCGCCGGGCGGCGCGTAACCGCCGACGTCTGCCGCCCAGGCATCGAGTTCGGCGCGTGGAATGGCCTCCCACGGTCGCCCTTCCCAGGCGCCGAAATCCATCTCCTGCAAGCGGGCATCGATCATCGGCGCCGGGCACAGGTATTCGGCCAATTGCCTGCAACGACGCAACGGGCTGCTATAGACCGGCAAGCCCGGCGGTAATTCGGCGCCCAGACGCTGGGCGGACAACGCCACATTTTCGGCCGGAATATCGAGTCGACCGTAGCAGATGCCCGTCTCGATTTGCGGCGGCGGATGGCGGACCAGGTGCAGGATCATCGCGGCCAGGTGGCCAACAGGCCGAGATAGAAAGCGATTTCGCTGACCTGCTGCGTCGCCCCCAGGCAATCGCCGGTGTAGCCGCCCAGCCAGCGCCTGAACTTGGCGGCCAGCCACAGGGTGGCGAGCGCAGCCAGCAAGCAGCCGGCCACGACCCGCGCCGGCGGCAGCCAGTACAGAGGGGTCACGGCAAAGGCCAGGGCCAGCCACATCTCGCCCGCCGACAAGCGGGTCGCCAGCGGCTTGGCCTTGCTCAACAGGTCTTCGCGCACGTAGTCGAGCACACTCAGCAGCACGGTCGAACAGAAACGCGACAGGGCATGGCCGGCGACCAGCGCCCCCGGCACCAGGGCCGGCTCCAGCATACTGAGCAGGGTGAATTTGCCGGCTAGGGCCAGCACCATGGCCACCACGCCGTAACTGCCGACCCGCGAGTCCTTCATGATTTCCAGGATGCGCAGCTTGTCCCAGCCACCGCCCAGGCCATCGACGGTGTCCGATAGGCCATCCTCATGAAAGGCGCCGGTCGCGTAGATGGTTGCCGCCATCGACATCAGCACGGCGACCGGCACCGGCCAGATTTGCAAGGCCCCGAGATAGACCAGCGCCCCGATGCTACCGACCAGCAGTCCGACCGCCGGGAAATAGCGGGCCGAACGGTTCAACGCCTCGCTCGAATGACCGACCCAGGCCGGCACCGGCAGCCGCGTGAAGAAACGCACGGCGCCGAAGAAATATTCCAGCTCGCGCCTGAGCATCAGGCTTTGTCGGCGACGCCGGCCGACTCGAAACTGGCCATCTCGTTGAGGAAGGCGACGGCAGCCCGCACCAGCGGATAGGCCAGCGCGGCACCGGTGCCTTCGCCCAGGCGCAGGCCGAGATCGAGCAGCGGCTCGGCACCGAGCGCCGTCAGTTGCGCGGCATGGCCGGGTTCGGCCGAGCGGTGGCAGAACACGCAGTAGTCGGCCATCGCCGGGAACAAACGGGCGGCAACCAGCGCCGCCGCGCCGACGATGAAGCCGTCGATCAACAAAACCATCTTCGCCTCGGCCGCCGCCAGCATGGCGCCGACCATCATGGCGATCTCGAAGCCGCCAAATTCGGCCAGCACGCTGTCCGGGTGGTCGTCGCCACCGGCGCCGCGGTAGCGCCTCACCGCCTGCTCCAGCAGTTGCCGTTTGCGGGCCAGACCGGCATCGTCGAGTCCGGTGCCGCGCCCGACACAATCGGCCAGCGCCACACCGCTCAGGCAATGGGTGATCAAGGAGGCGGCCGCCGTGTTGCCGATGCCCATTTCGCCGAACCCCACGACATTGCAGCCGGCCGCCGCGAGCCCGCGGACGATGCCGGCACCATGCTCGATGGCCTGCGCGCACTGCACCGCAGTCATCGCCGGCCGTTCCAGATAATTGGCCGTACCCGGCGCCACCTTGGCATCGATCAACCCGGCCCGCTTGCCGAAATCATGCGCCACCCCGGCATCGACCACCGACAGCGCCAAGCCGTTCTGGCGCGCGAAGACGTTGATCGCCGCGCCGCCGGCCAGGAAATTCTCGACCATCTGCCAGGTGACATCCTGCGGATAGGCCGAGACGCCGGCCTTGGCCGCGCCGTGGTCGCCGGCGAAGACCAGCATCTGCGGCTTGCTGAGTTGCAGCGTCAGGCTTTGCTGGATCAAACCAATTTTTTTGGCCACTATTTCCAGTTGACCGAGGGCGCCCTGCGGCTTGGTCTTCCGGTCGATTTTTTGCTGCAACGCAGCGGCCAGCCCGTGATCCGGGGCAACGATGTTGAAACGTGAATGCATCCGATTCTCCTGTCCAGAAAAAGCAAAAGGGCCTCGCGGCAAGGTTCGTAAGAACGCCACCGCGAAACCCTGTCCACAGGTTCCCTGACCCACGACTCGACACGTCTTCTGGCTCTCGGATCAAGCGACGGCTCGCGCCTTCCCGGCTTTACGCCAGTGGCCTGTTGCGACCGTCGTCCCCGATTACAGCGGCGGGCCCGCCACGGATTTGCACCGTGTTCCGTTTATCGAATCGGGGCGGATTATCCGGCTTGCCGGGAAGGCGTGCAATCACCTAAAGTGCCGGCCATGACAGAACTCATTCTCGGCGGCGCCCGTTCCGGCAAAAGCCTGCTGGCCGAACAGCGCGCCACTGCCTCGGGTTTGCGCGTCATCTACCTGGCCACCGCCGAAGCGCGCGACGACGAAATGGCCCGCCGCATCGCCCACCACCGCGCCCGCCGGCCGGCCGACTGGGGCTGCGCCGAGGAAACCCTGCATCTCGCCGCCAAACTGCGCGAACTGGCGGCACCGGACACCTGCCTGCTGGTCGATTGTCTGACCCTGTGGCTGACCAACCTGCTGTTCGCCGGCCAGGCGGCGGCGCAGGCGGAAGCCGGTGCGGCCATCGACTGTCCGCTGCTGGCCGGTGAAGTCACCGCGCTGATCGAACGGCTGCCGCAACTACCCGGCCAGATCATCCTGGTATCCAACGAAGTCGGCTGGGGCATCGTGCCGATGCATCCGGTGTCGCGCCTGTTCGCCGACGAGCAGGGCCGGCTCAACCAGCGGGTGGCGGCCGCCTGCAACAGTGTCACACTGGTCGCTGCAGGGCTGCCAATATTATTGAAGTAGGGTTATTCTCCACCTGACGGGCAAGC
>Ga0316605_10001229_pt1 | contig 15081 bp, 10 predicted proteins | sample OWC_soil_day20_n_FD_207666 | JGI IMG/M metagenome (GOLD analysis project Ga0316605, IMG submission 207666) | Wetland soil microbial communities from Old Woman Creek delta, Ohio, United States - OWC_soil_day20_noCT | ecosystem: Environmental > Terrestrial > Soil > Wetlands | place: USA: Ohio... | reverse complement strand
GATCACCGGCTGCCACGCGAGCAGGTCGTCACCTGCGATCCCGTGGGTCTCGGCGAACCCGGCGAGCCGGGCCGCGGCGGCCGCGATGTTCGCGGTGACGTCCATTCGCGCCGCGTCCTCGGAGACGCCGGCGGCGGCCGCTCCGACCGCGAGGTTGTCGCCCCACAGGGCGAACAGGCCTGCGCCGGCCGGGCGCCCCTCATGCTCGGACTCACCGACGACCATCTGCCAGCGGGTCTCGACGTAGGCGATCGCCTCGAGGAGATCGACGGGGAGATCCTGTGCACGTGCCGCCGTGGCGAAGTCGTCGTCGAGGCCGGGGGTGCTCGCCGGATCCTGATCCGGTTCGTTCGCACCGTCGACGGCGCAGCCGAACAGCGTCAGACACAGCGCGGCCGATGCCGCGCTCTTCGCGCAGAGGGTTCCCATACGTGCGCGAACACGAGCAGCGATCAGGCCAACTACGTCTGCTCACCGTGTGTGCGGATGAATGCCGAACGGCAATGCACGCTTGCGGTGATGGTCGATCACGAACGGCGACCGCGATCGCGCGCGTGCTCACGCCCGTGTGCAGTCACCTCGCCCAGTTGCGTTCGCCATGGTGCAGAACCACATGTGCTCTAACAGCGCCGCGCACGTCGTCCGCGCGCGTGCGAGCGACTCACCGACGAGGAATCGCGATCGAGTTGTGCATCTCGATGCACAACTCGACTCACAGTCCCGCGGGACCGCGTGCCTTGAGCGCGCGCGACCAGCCCGGACCGCGACGCTTGTCCTTGAGCGCGCGCACCGTGATCTCGAAGCCGGTGGTCCCGGTCCGCGTGCGCAGCGCCTCGGCGCGCAACGAGACCAGCGAGCCGAGGGAGGTCGCGTCGTGGGCCTTCTCGGTCAGGCAGACGATCGCTGCATCGTGGGCCTGCGCGAGCGTGACCAGCCGGCCGAGGAACTGCTCCGGCAACAGATCCCGGGCGCCCGCGGAGCCGAAGTCGAGGACGACCAGCCCGAACGCGCCCGAGCGCAGCAGCCGCTCCGCGGAGCGCGCCGCCGCGACCGCCGAGGGCGCACGGACCACGACCAGCGCGGACAGATCGACCCCGCTGTCCGCCACATCCGGCGGATAGAACGTCCCGCTCGGGAGGCTCCGCGCCTCGCTCGTCCACGGGACGATCCACACGACCGGCTCGGCCTCGCGCTGCGCCTCGAGCACGATGTCGATCGCGGTGGTCAGCGTCGCGACGGGGCCCCGCCCCGACAGCTCGACCAACCTCCCGCGCAGCGCGGCGAGCCCCCAGGGCTCCGCGGCTCGCTCCTGTCCGCCACGCAGGTGCAGCTCGTCCAGCGACAGCACGCGCGCCGCCGACGACGCGGTCGTCGATCGCTGCGCGCGCGCGTTGGCGAGGAACTCTCGAAGCTCGTCGCTCAACGGTGCACCATGGGGAACACTCGTTCAGTACCAGACGCGTCTGACAGCGTCGAGCCGATCCCTAGCGAGTGACCGTGATCTTCAGTGCTTCCGGACGACCGCGCCGCTCGAGCTCGATCCGGAGTGAGTCGACGCCCTTGAGCTGGTCGTAGAGGTCGAGCGCCGCGCTCATGCTGTCCAGCGGGTGGCCGTTGATCGCCTGGATCGTGTCGCCGTTCATGATCCCGAGCGCGGCGTAGAACGAGCTCGGCCGGACCGCATAGATCTTGAAGCCGTTGGGCTGGCCCAGCTTCATCGCCGGCACGATCCGCGCGCCGCGCGCGATCGCGCCCGGATTGCCGAACACCGCATCGATGGTCGAGCGCGGGATCTCGTAGGTGTAGTCGTCGATCTTCTTGATCGTGTCGACCAGCGGATCCGGGACCGGTGCGATCGACGGCAACGACGGCGACGACGGAAACAGGCCGCCGGTCCGCGACCTCTTCGTGCCGGTGCGCGCCGCGCGCAGATCGCCATCGAGCTCCCAGCGCACCAGAGCCGGCGTGCCGTCCCGCAGCAGCTCCACGTAGAGCGCGGTCGCGTTCATCATGCTCGCGCCGAGCAGCGCATCGTAGACATCGAACTGCCGCTTGATCGGTCGCCCCGAGATCGCCGTGATCACGTCGGTCGGCGCGAGCGCGAGCAGCGTGCGCAGCTGGCCGTCGGTGACCTTGACACCGGCGACGCCGCTGGCGTCGGTCGTCGCCTCGAGCGTGTCGCGATCGAGCTTGACGACATCGGTCGCGGCGACCCGGTGCTTGAGCGGTCCGCGGTCCTCGATCCGCGCGGGCTCCTCCGCCGCCACGGTCGGGCTGCGCCGCGACGCGACGACGATCACCGCGATCGCCACCGTGACGAGCGCGACGACGGCGAGGCTCACCGCGATCACCGGTGTGCGGCCGCCGACCCGCTGCTCAGTCATTCACCGAGCATGCGCGGATCTCCGCGAGAATCAAGGGTCGGACGTTCTCGCACGTGGCACGGCACGTGGGTTGCTCGAGTGATCGCCATGGCGAACCAACCACACTGGCACTCCGCTGTCGCGCCCGCCGAGACGGGCCCCGACTACGTCGCGCTCGTGATCGAGTGGGCCGACGACCGGGACTTCACCAGCGTCAGGATCCCGACCGGCACGTCGACTGCACCTGTCCGCGTCATGGCCACCCGCACCGATGATGTCGTCACGCAAGCGAGCATGGATTCGTTCCCCGCGAGCGATCCGCCCGGCTGGATCCGCACGGTCGCCGCACCCTCGGAGTCCACGACCAGCTCCGAAGAGCACATCTTCGGGATCCTGCCCCGCCGGCTCACGGTCCCCGGGTTGATCGTCGGGGGCCTCGTGCTCGGCGCACTCGTGACCGCGGGCGTCCTGCTGCTCAAGCGCCGCGCGTGAGCGCTCGGCCCCGCCGGCAGCGTGCGTTCGCGCTCGCGCTGGTAGGATCTCTTCATGTCCGCGTACGACGAGGCCGTCGCCGAGCTCTACCAAGCTCCGCACGGCGCGTTCGTCGACGAGCGCAAGCGGCTCGCGGCCACGCTCAAGGCCGCGGGTGACAAGGCCGCCGCCGGCAAGCTCGGCAAGCTCGGCCGCCCGACGATCTCCGCGTGGGCGGTCAATCAGTTGTGGTGGCACGCGCGCGATGCGTTCGATGGGCTGCTCGAGACGGCGGCGCTGCTGCGCGAGGGCGACCTGCGCGCGACCACCGCGTATCGCGAGGCGATCGCGAAGCTGCGGGCGCGGGCCACGCGGATCCTCGGCGACGCCGGCCACGGCGCGACCGAGGGCACGCTGCGCAAGGTGACGCAGAGCCTCGCCGCGCTCGCCGCGAGCGGGCGCTGGGATCCCGATCCGCCCGGCGCGCTCGCCGCCGATCGCGATCCGCCCGGCTTCGAGGCGATCGGGATCGCGCCCTCAGGCGAGGACGCCAACCACGAGCCCGCGCCCGCGAGCCGGGTCGCGACCATGCACGACGAGCTCGCGGAGCTCCGCACCCGCAAGGCCGCCGCCGAGGCCGAGGCCGACGAGCTGGCCGAGCTCCGCACCCGCAAGGCCGCTGCCGAGGCCGAGGCCACCGCCGCCGAGCGCACGCGGATCGAGGCCGAGCGTGCGCGGATCAAGGCCGAGACGCACCGCCTCGAGACGGCGCTGCGCGCGACGAAGGCCGAGATCGCCGCGGCCGAGCGCGTCGTCCACAAGCTGCGCGAGCAGCTCGCCCACGCCGAGGACAACGTGGCCCAGGCGCAGGCCGTCGCGGACGATCTCCAGACCACGCTCGACGAGCTCGACGCGTGACGCGTCCGCTCAGGCGAGCAGGCCGGGGATGCCGCCGCTCGACGCATCGCCGAAGCCGGTGATCCCGCTCCCCATCGCGTTCGCGATCGAGGTCAGCAGATCGGAGTGGCGGCGATAGCCGAGCTGGAGCAGGCGGCCGGTGCGGATCCGGCCGCTGCCGCCGCCGGCGAGGATGAACGGCATGTCGTCGTGGCCGTGCGTGTTGCCGTCGCAGACCTCGGTGCAGCTGAGCACGAGCGAGTGATCGAGCATCGTGCCGCCATCCTCGGGCCGCGCCGCGAGCTGGCCGAGCAGGTACGCGAGCTGGTCGACCCACCAGGTGGACTGCTGGACGTAGGCCTGGTACTCGCGGTGACTCGCGTCGTGCGACGCGCCGTAGTGCGACGCCTGATGGCTGCGCATGTCGAAGCCAGGGTCGTACATCGGCGTGCCCATGAACCGGCTCATGATCAGCTCGCTCGTGTGGATCGAGCCCTGGATCACGCCGACCCGGGTGATCCCGCACGCCATCGCCTGGACCATCAGATCGATCTGCGCCCGCAGGATCTGGGGGAACCGCTCCGGCGCGTAGAGCGCCGACCCACCGAGCCCGGTCGCATCGATCGAGGGCGCCTGGCAGCTGGCACCCCCACCCCCACCACCGACGTTGCCGATCCGCTGCTCGACCTCGCGGACGGCCTCGAGGTGGACGTCGAGCTTGGTCTTCTCGACGGTCCCGAGCCGGCTCCGCAGGCTCTCGAGCTCGGCCTTCGAGCGATCGAGGACGCTCAGCCGGCGGGTGACCCGAGGATCGGTGCCGCCGCCGGAGGTCGTGCCGCCGCCCGCGAACACGCGTCCGAACGCGGCCGCGGGATCGTCGTCGGGGGTCGCCGTGACGCCGGCCGCGACATACGAGATGTGCTTGTCGCCGGAGGCGCCGTTCTGGTTGGCCATCGCGCCGAGATAGAGGCTGCGGAACGGATCACCGGCGCCGACCGTCTGCGCGAGGTGGTGATCGATCGAGATCCCGTTGCCACCATCGACGCCGGTCAGCAGCTTCTTGGCGCCACCCGGATGGCTACCGACGTCGGTCGGCCCCATCGACAGCCCGCGGAAGAACACGCACCGGTCGCGGTACGGCTGCAGCGAGGCGAGGACCGGGGGGAGCGTGAACTGGGTCTCGCCGCCACTCGGGTGCCACGCGCTCGGCTCGCCGTTGCTCGACGGTCCCGGGACGCCGTCGGGGTGATAGAGGATGATCAGGCGCTTCGCGTTGCCCGACGGTGCGTGCGCGTGCGCACCGCGCTCGAGCAGGCGGACGAACGGCAGCGCGAGCAGCGCGGCACCGGTCCCCCGGAGGACGTCGCGGCGCTTCATCGGCGCTCCACGAAGCTGGGGGCGAGCACCGAGTGGACCATCAGCTCGCGGATGTCGCGACCGCTCGCCTCGAACGTGCGCTCGATCGACAGCCGCTCGCAGCGCTGCGCGAGCGACTCGCGAAGGCCGCGCGAGAACCGCAGGTACTGGCGCGTGAAGCAGCTCGGTGCGGCCGCGCTGGCCGAGAGCTTGGCGGCGAGCTCGGGGAGCGACGCGTACGGCGCCGACGTGCCCGTGCCGAGGCGCTCCACGTCGTTGAGGTTGCCGGACGGATCGATCGGCGCGCCATGCTCCTGCTCGCGCCAGCGGCCGACGGCGTCGAACCGCTCGAGCCCGAACCCGAGGTCGTCGATGTAGCGGTGGCAGCCCGCGCACACCGGGTTCGCCGTGTGCGCGGCGAACCGGTCGCGCGTCGTCGCGGTCGAGTCGACCTCGGGCACCCCACCGGCGAACGGTGGCGGCGGCGGGAGGTCCTCGCACAGGAAGTTTCTCCGGATCAGCAGGCCACGCCGGATCGGAGACGTCTGATCGGAGTGCGCGGTCGACGCGAGCACCGACGCGTGGCCGAGGATCCCGGCGCGCCGTCCATCGGCATACGGGGTCGGCCCCGAGGCCGCGGCGGTGACACCGTAGAACCGCGCCGCGGTCGCATCGAGCATCGTGTAGTCCGCGACGAGGAGCTCGTCGAGCGAGCCGGTCCCGTCGAACACGACGTGCGCCGCGAACGCGCGGGTCTCGTTCGCGAGCGCGCGCCGGGTCACGTCGTCGAAGCCGGGGAACAGATCGGCCCGCTTGTCGGCGGTCAACACGCTCTGGCCGCCGGCCCACTGCAGGACGAGCTCGCCAACCTGATCGCGTGCGCGCGGATCGGCGAGGAGCTTGCGCGCCCACCGCTCGATCCCGTCGGTGCGATCGAGCTCGCCCGCAGCGGCCGCCGCGAGCAGCGCCTCGCCCGGCGTGGTGCCGACGAACGTGTACGACAGCGCGGTCGCGACCTCGAACCCGGTGAGCCGGAACCGATCGCCATTCGCGACGCCGAGCTCCGAGCGATACAGGAAGTGCGGCGATACCAGGAGCGCCTGGATCGCGGTCGCGACGTCGGTGGTCGCGAGCGCGCCGTACTGCGCGGCCTCGTCGTCGGTGAGCGGCCTGCGGAACATCCGTCGTCCGAGCGCCTCGACGAGCTCGTGGGTACACGTCGCGCCCTGCCCGGCCCAGTCGCATGGATGGAGCTCGGCCTTGCGCGTCGCGGCGTGATCCGCGAGCGTCTCCGCCGCCGCGAGGTACGCGTCGACGTGCACCGTGGTCACGAGCGCCGAGTCGGCGTCGGTGTCGAACGGAAACCCGGCGGGGCGGTTGTCGGCCGGCAGGTGCGAGCTCGCATCGGTGGGCTCGGTACACGCGAGGTCGAGCGCAGCGTTGCGACCGCCGAACCCGTCCGGCACCGAGGCCGGCGCGCGCGGATCGACGATCCACTCGCGCTCGTCGAGCACCAGCTTGTACTGGTGCATCCCCTCGCCGATCGCGAACGTGCCCGACCACTGCCCGTTGGCGTAGACCAGCGGGAGCCCGCCGGCCGCGACCGTCCCGGCCCAGCCGTTGAACGAGCCGGCGACGTGGACGCTCGACAGCGCGCGGCCCTGCGGATCGAACACGAAGGTCTGCGCGTCGCAGCTCGTCGGTGCGCAGGTGGTTCCACCGCAGGTATCGCGGAACGTGCAGTCGGTCGGGCGCGCGCAGCTCATCACCGGCGCGGCGTCGCCGAACAGATCGCGCACGGTGGCGCCGTACTCGCGCCGCGTGAGCAGCCGGAGCCGGCGCGGCCCGGGCGGGATTGCGTCGCAGCGCCGCGCGCTCGTGGTCAGGCCCTGCTCGATGAACGACGCGATCTGGGTCGCACACTCGCCGGTACACTGGCCGGGATTGTTCGCCGGCATCCGGGTCTCGATCGCCGCGCGCAGCTCGGCGTGCTTGCGCGGTGAATCGCGGAGCACGGGCCCGAGGCCGCCTTCACCGGTCTCGCCGTGGCAGACCTGGCACATCTGCTGGTAGAGCGCGGCGCCGCGGCTCGAGGCGTAGTCGTACGAGGTCGAAGCGGAGTCATTGCCGCACCCCACGATCACCAGCGCCAGGACGATCCGTCGCACGGCTGCCCACGGTGCAACCCGTGTTCCGCTGCCATGGCCACGCCGCGCCGCCATCCGAGGGGGGCGGTCGCGCCACCGTTGCGATTGGCAACGGCGACCGCGGACAGGACGCCCCGGTAGGACGGGCGCTACGGGCGGGAGCGCGGCGCGCCGAAGGTCGCGTCGACCTTCTGGGTCTTCCCGTCGCGCACGAACGTCACGGTCGTCTTCTCGCCGGGCTTCGCCGCGCCGAGCACGTACATCAGATCGCTGACGCTCGCGATCTCGGTCGTCCCGACCTGGGTGATCAGGTCGCCGGCCTTGAGCCCGGCCTTGAACGCCGGGCCCTCGGGCACGACATCGGACAGCAGCATGCCTTTGGCCTGGTTCGGATCCTCGCTGTACGACGGCACCGTGCCGAGCGACGCGCCGCGCCGCCGTTGATCCCCACCGCGCAGCAGCTCGGGCGGCGACTTCACGTAGGTCAGCTGGGTCGTGCGGTTCGCGATCGTGGCCGCGACCTCGCTCGTGATCGCCGCGACGCGCGACGCGCCGATCGCGTTGATCTTCGACGCGTCGTCTTTCGCGGTGTGATAGTCGAGGTGGTTGCCGGTGAAGAAGAACAGCACCGGGCTGCCGGCGACGTAGAACGGCATCTGATCCGACGGGCCGTAGCCCGACCCGGTCACCGTGCACTCGATCCGCGCGGTCTTGCACGCCGGGATCACGATGTCCTTCCACTCCTTGGCCGAGTCGCCGCCGTTGACGTGGAGCTGGCTCATCCGCATCCGCCCGACCATGTCGAGGTTGAGCATCGCGACGATCGGCTCCTTGGTCGGCAGGTTCTTCGTGTAGTGGAACGACCCGAGGTCGCCCATCTCCTCGGCGGAGAACGCGACGATGTAGACGTCGCGGGAGAGCGTCGCCCTGGCCGCGGCGAGCGACCGCGCGACCTCCATGAGGACGGCGACCCCGGACGCGTTGTCGTCGGCCCCGTTGTGGATGTCGTTGACCTGGGGGTCGAGCGCGTTCGGGCCCCCCATGCCGAGGTGATCCATGTGCGCGCCGACCACGACCACGCCCGCCTGCTTGAGCGCCGCGCCGGCGCGAATCACGCCGACGATGTTCGCGGTCTTCGAGCGCACCGGCTCGAGCGCGACGGTGAGCTTCGCGGCGTGCGTGCCCTTGTCGAGGCCCGCGGCCGCCTTGCGGGTGATCACCACGATCGGGATCTGGGACTCGCTCTCCGCGGCGGCGAGCTTGGGCAGCGGCGCCTCCTCCTGCTTGAGGTCGCCCGCGTCGACGACGAGCAGCGCCCTCGCGCCCTTCTGCTTCGCGATGAACGCCTTGTGGCGGAGATCCGCCAGCCGCGCCGCGGTGGTCGCATCCAGCTTGGCCTCCGTCGGCGTGAACCGGTAGACCAGGGCGATCTTGCCCTTCACCGCCTTGCCCTTGTAGTCGTCGAGCTTGCTCGCCTCGTCGACCAGGCCGTAGCCGACGGGGACGATCGCGCCGGTCACCGAGGCGCTCGCACTCGACGCCATCGGCGCGAAGTCCTCGGCCGCGAGCGGCTTGCCGTCGATCGCGAGCGCGGTCGTCGCGCCGCGCTTGACCTCGGTCGTGACCTCGAACGGCTGCCGCCAGCTCCCGGCGTTGCCCGGCTCGACACCGAGCTCGGTCAGCAGCTTCTCGAGCGTCTGCTTCGTGTCCTCGAGGCCCTTGGTCCCGACGGCGCGGCCATCGCGCTCGTCTGCCGCGAGGTAGCCGACGAGGTCCGCGATCCGGTCCGCGCTCTCGGTCTCGGCGGCGGCCTTCGCGGGCGGCGCATCGACCCAGTCGGCGAGGAACACGTTGGTGTCCTTGTCGCCGGCGGGGGTGCCGGTGACCCGGTACTTGCCGTCGATGACGTCGCGCCGGTTCGACGAGAACGCGAGGGTCTTGCCGTCGGGCGAGAACACCGGGAAGCCATCGAAGCCGCCGCTGAACGTGATCTGCTCGAGGTTCGTGCCGTCGATGTCGACCGCGAACAGATCGAACTCCGCGCTGCGCGGGTTGGCCTGGTTGGTCGAGAACAGCACGCGCTTGCCGTCGGGGAAGAAGAACGGCGCGAACGAGGCGCCCGCCAGGTACGTGATCTGGCGCGCGTCGGAGCCGTCCGCGTTCGCGACGTAGAGATCCATCCGCGTCGGCTTGACCAGCTTCTGCGCGAGCAGCGCCTTGTAGTCCTCGAGGTCCTTGCCCTGGGGGCGCGACGACCGCCACACGATCTTCGTGCAGTCGTTCGAGAAGAACGCGCCGCCGTCGTAGCCAGGCTGGTTCGTCAGCTGCTTGAGGTTCTTGCCGTCGGCGTCCATCCGCCACAGCTCGAGGTCACCCGACCGCGTCGACGTGAAGATGATGCTGCCGTCGGCCGGACAGACCGTCGCCTCGGCGTCGTAGCCGGGCGTGTTCGGCGTCAGGTTGCGGAGGTTGGATCCATCGGCGTTCGCCTTGTAGATGTCGAACTCGAACAGCCCCCACAGGTAGCCCTTGGACATGTCGGGCGGCGTCGGGCACGCCGGAGAGTCCTCGTGGGTCGACCCGTAGACGATCTCCTGATCACCCTTGAGGAAGTACGAGCAGGTCGTGCGGCCCTTCCCGGTCGACACCAGCTTCGTCGAGCCGTCCGCGATGGTCAGGACCTCGATCTGGTCGCACTGGTACGGCTTCTTGTTGGTCTGCAGGATCAGCTTGTCGCCACCGAACGCCCAGTACGCCTCGGCGTTGTCGCCGCCGAACGTCAGCTGGCGGACGTTCTTGAGGTGGACCTCGCCGGGGGCGGCGAGATCCTTGATCTCGACCTTCGGCTTCGCCGCGGTGTCGACCGGGATCACCGGCTTCGCGGCCTTCGGCGGGCAACACGTCGTGAGGAACAACAAGCAGAGCGGCGCACCCTTCATGGGGCGGAAGCGTACCGCGTATAGTGCGCGCGTGCTGTCCGTCGCCGATGCCACCCGGACCGTGATCGAGCGGGTGCCACGCCTCGCGAGCGAGACCGTCGCCCTCGACGCGGCCCTCGGGCGGGTGCTCGCGCTCGACATCGTCGCCGAGCGATCGCTACCGGGCTTCGACAACTCGGCGATGGACGGCTACGCCGTGCGCGCCGCGGACCTCCCGGGCACGCTGCCGGTCGTCGCGATCGTCGCCGCCGGCGCGTCGCACACCGCCGCCGTCCCCGACCACGCCGCGGTCCGGATCTTCACCGGCGCGCCGCTGCCCGCCGAGCTCGACACCGTCGTGATCCAGGAGGACGCGACCGCCGAGGGCGATCGGGTGACGCTGCCCGCGGCCCCACCCGGCGACAACATCCGGCGGGCCGGCGAGGACATCGCCCCGGGCGACACCGTGCTCGCGAAGGGGACGCGCCTCGGCGCGTGGGACCTCGGGGTCCTCGCGGCGCTCGGCATCGACCGGGTGCTGGTGTCCCGGATCCCGCGCGTCGCGCTGATCGCGACCGGCGACGAGCTCGTCGACGTCTCGACGCCGCCCGGCCCCGGTCAGCTCGTCGACTCCTCGGTCCACGCGCTGGCCGCGCTGATCGCGGAGGCCGGAGGCATCGCGCACCGCATCGGCATCGCGCGCGACGACCTCGGCGAGCTCGCCGGGATGATCTCCGCCGCGCTCGATCACGACGTGGTGATCACGACCGGCGGAGTCTCCGTCGGCGACCGCGATCACGTGCGCGCGGCGCTCGCGGAGGCCGGCGTCGAGCTCGAGCTCTACAAGGTCGCGATGAAGCCCGGCAAGCCGTTCGCGTTCGGCGTGCGCCCCGGCGCGACGGCCACCACGCCCGTGTTCGGGCTCCCCGGGAACCCGGTATCGACGGTCGTCGCGTTCGAGCTGTTCCTGCGCCCCGCGCTGCTCGCGATGCAAGGCGCGACCAGGCTCGAGCGCCCGCGTGCGCCGGTCCAGCTCGTGCGTGGCTACCGCAAGCAGGCCGGTCGCACGCACTACCTGCGCGCGACCGTCGTCCGCGACGGCGATCACCTGATCGCGCATCCGCATCCGAAGCAGGGATCGGCGATGCTGTCGTCGCTCGTCGGGTGTAACGCGCTCGTCGAGCTCGCCGCCGACACCACCGAGATCCCACCTGGCTCCACCGCACCCGCGTTGCTCCTCGAGGCCGTATGACCCAACCATCTGATCCCAACGCATCCGTCCGGGTGACCGCCACCGAGACCGGGCGTGTCGACAAGGAGCTGACCCGCCACTTCCCCGACGCCGGTCGCAAGCAGCTCGCCGAGCTGTTCGATGAGGGCTGCGTCAAGGTCGCCGGCAAGCGCGCCAAGAAAGGCGATCGCGTCAACCCGGGCGACGTGATCGAGCTGACGCGGACGCCGATCTCTGGCGAGGCGATGCGCCCGCTCCCCGATCCCGCTGCCGCCGAGCAGCTCGTCGTGCTGCTCGAGCGTCCCGAGCTGATCGTGATCAACAAGCCGGCGGGCATGCCGTCGCAGCCGCTGCGCGCCGGAGAGCTCGGCACCGCGGCGAACGCGATCGCACACCGCTGGCCCGAGTGCATCGGGATCGGCGATGACCCGCGCGAGGGTGGCCTCGCCCACCGCCTCGACATCGGCACGTCGGGCCCGCTGATCGTCGCGCGCACCCCCGAGGCCTACCGCGCGCTGCGCGAGGCGTTCGGCGGCAGCCTCGTCGACAAGCTCTACCTCGCGATCACCGACGGTCGTCCGGTGTCGCGCGAGTGCGATGCGCCGCTCGTCCAGCGCGGCAAGAAGGTCGTCGTCGATCACACCGACGGCCTCGCCGCGTACACGTCGTTCACGGTCGATCGCGCGACGGAGACCCACGCGCTCGTGCGCTGCGCGGCGCAGACCGGCCGCATGCACCAGGTCCGCGCGCACCTCGCGCACGTCGGCTCCCCGATCACCGGCGACACGCTCTACGGCGGCAAGCCGCTCCCTGGCCACGAGGGCTTCTTCCTCCACGCCGCCTCGATCACGTTCCCGCTCGGCACCGAGCGGATCCGCATCGACGCACACGCTCCCGATCGGTTCGCCGCCGCGATCGCCGCCTGCGGCCTCTAGCGGGAGGTCAGCGCGTCGCCTGGAACAGCTGGCCGTTGCGCGCGCACAGGACCAGGCTCTCGTCGACGATGAACGGATCCCCGTAGCCCGCGAGATCGGAAATGGCGGCGATCGTGTAACCGCCTCCCATCTGCGGAACACCGGCCCAGATGTTGAAATTGGTGAGGCCCACGAGCACGTGGAACAGCACGGTGCGATCGGCGGCGACGGTCGGGGAGCCCTCCTCGCGGTTCGGATGGCTGAGGTCGGTGGAGAGCACGGGCTGGCTCCACCCGCTCGTCGCGGCCCCCGACGTGTAGAGATCGCGCTCGCCGCTGACGTCGCTGTCGAGCACGGCGAACATGCCGTCGGGACTGATCCCGAGGCCGACATCGTCCCCGGCCGTCGAGAGCTGCGACACGAGGGTCGGTGCGCCCCACGCCGCCGTCCGGTCGGCCCGGGTGGTGACGTAGACGTCGCGCCCGCCGTTGTTGCCGCTCGCGCGATTGGACGTGAAGTACAGCGTGCGCCCGTCGGGCGAGAGCTCGGGCGAGGTCTCCTGGGACCCGGTGTTGAGCTCGCTGATCGCGACGGGCGTCGACCACGGCGCGCCGACGCTGGCCCGCGTCGCCTGGAACAGCTGGTAGTCCACCAGCACGCGGCGGGCGAACACCAGTAGCAGCCGATCGCTCGTCATCGTCGGATCCTCGTCGGTGCCGAACAGGCCGCCGAGGCCGAGCGGCGACACGATCCAGGCCCCCGCCGGGACATCGGCGGGTGGCCCGTCGCGGCGCCCGCCGTCGGTCGACGTGCCGTCACACACCCAGCTCGCGGGATCGCACGTCTGATCTCCCGGGCAGTGTCCCTCGGACGAGCACGCGACGCCGCTCGGGATCGCGGGGCCAAAGCAGCCACCTCCGATCGCTACGGCCACCAGCGCGTACGCACGCCCCATCTGCCCAGGATACCATCGAACGATCGAGCGAATCGCCGAAGTCAGCTCGGGCGCGCGAGGTCGCACGCCTCGAGCAGGCACAGCATGCGGCCGACCCTCAGCCGCTCGTTGCGGTCCGTCTGCATCTCCACGAGATCGCCGATCGTGCGCTTGCCATCGAGGAGATCGCACAGCTGGACGAGGCCCTTGACCTCGAAGCGCTCGGGCCCGACGCGCCGCGTCCGCGAGGCGCGGAGCTTGAGCGAGCCGTTCTTCGCGATCCAGCTCTCGATGTGATCGTCCGAGAGCGCCATCCCGCCGGCGCCGAGGATCTCGAACGCATTGAAGTCGAGCGGAAATGCCTCGCGTGGGTTCTCGCGACCCGAGTACCAGCCGAAGCCGCCCTTGTTCCAGGTGCAGACGTCGATGATCTTCGAGCGGACCTGCCGGGTCAGGTGACGGAACACCTCGAGCGGCTTGAGCAGGCCCAGGCCGACGAGCGTGTCGCCGAGCTTGCCGCCGTAGTGCGGCATCATCGCGAGCGCCATCGCCAGCTCGCCTTCGCTGAGCACGCCCTTCGCGACGAGGTAGTTGCCGAACAGCTCGCTGGCGACGTTCGACGACACGTACTCGGGTTGACCGTCGCGGACGTAGATCTCCTTCTTGATCCCGCCGACCGCGACGACAAGCAGGCCGGTCGCGCGCGCCGTCATCAGCCGGAACAGCACGCGGAGCGGTGAGGTGACGTGGAACTCGCCCGCGTCGTCGGGCGGCTCGGCGATGTCACCGAGCGCGGGCGGCGTCGGCGGCCGCTTGCGCATCACCTCTTCCTGCGTGGGCAGCTTGATGTCCCGCGAGCGCGCCGCCGGCTCCTCGGTCAGATCGTCGAACGCGCGCATCTGCGAGTCCTCGGACGACCCCGACGTGTGCTCGAGCTCGAGCTCGGGTAGCGTGATCTGTTCGACGGCCGCGCTGATCGTGTCGGCGATCGGCACCTCGATCACGCCCGCCGTATCGAGGAGCGCGAAGTCCCGCTCCATCGCCTGGCGGACCTGCGAGCCCGTCGCAGTCCGCGCGGTCGGCGGCGCACCCGCCCCGGTCCCGACCGCCGGCACCGCCGGAGGAACCTGCACGGACGCGGGCTTCGGGCGCCCCGCGACGGTCTCGGCGCGCCGCGACGGCGTCGGCGTCCGCGCGACCGCGGTCTGCGACGCGGCCGCGAGATCGCTGACCGAGACCGGGCGATTGGACCTCGGCGCCTCCTCCGCCGCGCTGGGCTCGTAGCTGAGCTGGATCACCGGCATGCTGTCACCACCGTCGATGATCATCATCGGCGTGGCGTCGTCGCTCGGCGCGCGGCCCACGGCGACCTCCTCGGGCACCGGCGGGGCTTCCTGCTTGTGGCGACGCTCGAGCACGGCGTCGCGTAGATCGGCGACTACCTCGGAGACGACCTTGGGCGTCACGCGATGGCGATGCACGAACAGCCACTCGTTGAGCGCGTCGCGGAACTGCGCGGCGCTCTGATAGCGCTCCTCGACCGACTTCTTCAGCGCCTTGCGGACGATGTCCTGGAGGCCCGCCTCGAGGTCGGCGCCGTACTTGTCGAACCGCGCGAGCTTCGCGTCGCGGACCATCAGCAGCACGTCGAGCTCGTTCGCGGCCGCGAACAGCCGGCGCCCGGTCAACAGCTCGGCGAGCACGACGCCGACGGAGAACACGTCGCTCCGCGCATCGAGGTTCTGCTCGATCACCTGCTCGGGCGACATGTACCCGTACTTGCCCTTGAGCGTGCCGCTCTTGCTCTTGTGGGCGCGGTCCGGATCCTGGGCGCGCGCGATCCCGAAGTC
>Ga0316605_10001228_pt1 | contig 15085 bp, 8 predicted proteins | sample OWC_soil_day20_n_FD_207666 | JGI IMG/M metagenome (GOLD analysis project Ga0316605, IMG submission 207666) | Wetland soil microbial communities from Old Woman Creek delta, Ohio, United States - OWC_soil_day20_noCT | ecosystem: Environmental > Terrestrial > Soil > Wetlands | place: USA: Ohio... | reverse complement strand
TGAAGCGGGCGGTCGAGCTTGACGGGGAGAACCTCATGGCCCGTTATCTTCTGGGAAAGGCGTATGTCATCTGCCACGGCTCGCTGCACATTGACAAGTTTGGCGAGCTGTCCCTCGAGCAGTTCAGGTTCATTGCCGAAAAGAATCCGCGTTTTCCTACCGTTCACCTGCACATGGGCATGATCTACGCCAATGCCGGGGACCAGGATAAGGCGCTCCAGGAATTGACGACGGAGCTGGAGTTGTACCCCAGGAACGTCCAGGCCCGGCTGGAAATAGGAGAGATCCTGCTGAAGCGGGGTGAGATCGATAAAGCCTACGAACATCTCGTGCAGGCGGAGAAGGAAGCGCCCACGATAGCGATGGTCCACTACAACCTGGCGATGGTTTACCGGAAGAAGGCTCAAACGGCAGAGGCGATTAAGGCCGCTCAAAGGTGCATCGAACTCGACCCCAACTTTGCCGAGGGCCACTACCTCCTGTCGCAACTTTACCGGCAATCCGGTCAGGCGGAACTCGCCCGCCAGGAAATGGCACTTTTCCAGGAAATCAAGAAAAAGGGCATTGCGTCGCCAGGGTTTGGTCACCAATGATCGGGTTTCCTTGCCCCGCTCGTATCATTGCCTGGTCACTTTGTGGAGCGCTCTCTCTCGCGGCTTTTCAACCGCGGCCTCGAGATCTCCAAATTCCCCAATTCAACGACATCACCGCCTCTTCAGGTATTTCCTTTCGCCACATCAGTGGCGAAGCTTCCGTCAAGAACTACATCTTTGAAGCTAAGGGTGGAGGTGTCGGGGCTCTTGATATCGATAATGACGGGTGGATGGATATTCTCCTGGTTCAGGGATCAACGTTGGAGAGGTTCAGACAAGGCAAGAACCCGGGGCCGGCCCTATACCGCAACAGGGGCGATGGAACATTTGAGGATGTGACGGCGAGATCCAGACTCAAAGCGGAACAGAGCGGATGGGGGATGGGGGTTGGTTCTGGCGACTATGACAACGATGGATTCGCCGACATCTACCTGACATGTCTGGGTCCCAATATCCTGTACCACAATAATCGGGACGGGACATTCACCGATGTGACGGATCGAGCAGGGGTGGGTGATTCGAGGTGGGGCACTTCGGCAGCCTTTGGTGATTATGACCGGGACGGCGATCTTGATCTCTATGTCTGCAACTACCTCGACATGGATCTGAATAGTCTGCCTCCGCCTGGCGTGGGTCAATTCTGTACTTACCTGGGGGAACCGGTCTTTTGTGGTCCGCGAGGAATCCCGGGGGCCGCCGATGTCTTCTATCGTAACAACGGAGATGGAACCTTCTCTGATGTCTCCGAGAAGACGGGGGCGCTCGACCGCAAGCGCCTTCCCGGGCTGGGCGTGATCTGGGGCGATGTGGATAGTGACAGCGACCTGGACATTTTCGTCGCCAATGACGCGGAACCCAATTATCTCTTTCTCAACGGGGGCACAGGCACCTTCGAGGAAAAAGCGTTGATCACCGGACTGGCCCTGAGCGGGGATGGTCGAGCGCAGGCCAACATGGGCATCGATTTCGCCGATTATGACAACGACGGCCTGATGGATCTTTTCATCAGCCATTTTGCAGGTGACTACGGGACGCTCTACCACAATGAAGGCAACCTGATTTGGGAAGACGCCACGATCCAATCGCGCTTGAGAATGACCTATGGGCTGCTGGTTGGCTGGGGCGCCCGTTTTGCCGATTTCAATAATGACGGATGGAAAGACATCTACCATTCCAACGGCCATGTGTACCCTTTCCTGAAGGCCAGCCGCTTTGAGGAGCAGTACGACCAGCCGGGAACCATATTTCTCAATCGGCAAGATGGCACCTTTCTGGATGTGTCTTCAAACGCCGGGCCGGGGATTCAGACGAAGAAGTCGGGCAGGGGAGTGGCGTTCGCCGATTTTGACAACGACGGTGACACCGATCTAATTACAGTGAACATGAGTGATTCCCCGACGCTGCTGCGCAACGATCGATCGGATTCAAACCATTGGATCACCTTCAAGACAGTGGGCAGAAGAAGCGACCGGGACGGGATCGGGACGCGGATTGCCGTGGTTACCGGAAGACTGCGGCAGATCTGGGACATCAGGAGGACCGTCGGGATCTACTCATCCAGTGACCCTCGGGCGCATTTCGGGTTGGGAGCTTACGACAAGGTGGACTTGCTGGAAGTCCGCTGGCCCACTGGCAAGGCCCAGCAATTCAAGGATGTTGCGGCTGACGTTCATTACGTCATCGATGAGGCAGAGGGTATTCGGAGAGAATCGATCTCAGGAAAGCAATCGCAAAAGCTCCGCCCACGGATCGAATAGTCGGGTCCCGTTGGCGTAAATCGGAGTTCATCCGCGTCCCAAAGTCCATTTTCCTGGACGCTGCATGCAATGTGCAGGTTGAGTTGAATTCAGCACCGTCCAGGTTAGCTGGATTTTTCCGTTAGGCTCGCTTTCCATTCCCGGTAGCGGGCGGTGATTTCTTCGGGGCCTCGCCAGAATTTGTAGATGATCCTCCCCCTGAAGCCAAAAGCCTGGCCCGCCTTGTAGTCGGGGAGACTGAAGGAAAAATCCCAGGCTGGATTCTGTACAGGCAGGTAGGGTCGATGGCCGCCTGCATTGACCAGAAAGAACTTTACCTCAGGCCGGCTGGCCATGATCGCCAAAACCCGGGAACCAATCCTCCCATAGACCGCAGGGAACAGGGGCGGCTGCCGGGGGGAAAAGGTTCGCTGGCTGTGAACAAAGCCAACCGGTTCTCCCACAACGAAGGCCTCCGGCTCGCCAAAGGGCTCCCAGGAAGGCGCATCAGGATTCCCCGACGGAGAGTAGAGCTGAACCTCATCATAAGTGGACATGTAGCAGGGCCATGAAGCGAAGAAGGAGGCGGGCTTCCGCTTTTTCATGTGCAGGACAAAGGTGACTGTAAAGTCCAGTGAATCCGGGCCTGCAGGCGATAGCAGGAGCGAATACTCCACTCCGCTCAGCGGCATTTCGGGAATCTTGAGCAATGCGCCGCCCGAGTCTCTTCTCATCTGGACAGGCCAGCCACGGCCGACTCCGAAACGAGCTCTTGAATCGACCGGATCGAGATCCAGGCCTTCGACCTGAAGATTTTGGAGATTCAGCCAGGAAAAAAATGGGGCCACGATGTTCCGTCGTTCGAGCTTGTTCCACAAAGCGCGGATACCGTGATAACCCAGGTAGTGACTGTAACCCTGCTCCATCCAGGTGCTATCCGGACGCGGTCGCAATCCTCTGTTATCGATGACCTTGACCATGAGTTCGTCGGTTTCGAGAGAGATTGATGGGTCCTCGCGGTCGTCTACCCACCCGAGGCTCTCGTATTGGAAGTTTTTTCCGTCCGGGACGCGGCTTTGAGGCATTTGCATGGCTGCGGTTCCGGCTGCCCCAAACATGAAGAATCGTCGATTAAGCATCATTCCTCCCATTTCCCTTTCTGGCCAATCCGAGCATTCATCAAGTCGGGGCTGCCGGCCGCCGAGATGACATAACACGCACGGGGCTGCTCTTCCTTGCCCCCCGCAAGAACGACTTGGTTCATTTGGCCGTAGCGACATCGTTCTGTCACATCAGCAAAATACAAAGGGCATTTCCAGCCGCTTACCCTCTGAGGCCGGTAGTCTACCCTGGGAATCAATGGCGTGGGCTTCCAGTTGATCGCGAGTGACAGTGCTGTGTCCCCCAGTAAAAACGACCTGACAGGACAGCAAACCAGCCACACACGATCGGCAAAAGCCCACGGTGCGAGCCTCCAGGTGTCGACATATCTATCTTTCCGAAAGCCGTAAGCATCGAGGAATTGGCTGGGAAGCTTTCCTCTGCCCGACACCGTCATCGCATGAGGTCGGAGCGAATACACGATTCTCTCACAGGTCCTGAAGCAATACGAACCAGGCTTCATTCTCCTTTAATTGACCGGGCACGAGCCATAGAATATGCGTCACGATAGCCCCGGTCGAAAGGAGAACTTATGAAATCGTCATCTTCTTCTCTGGTTTCCAGGCGGGACTTCTGCAAGGTCACCGGATTGTCGGCGGGAACCCTGGCTGTGGCTGGGCCCGCATTCCCCATGGCACCGGGAGGGCAGTCCGACGAGGAATCGATTGTCCGATCGAATCAGTATCTGACAATCGGAATCAAGCGGAAGACCGGCCGTGCCTTTGTTGAGGAAAAAGCTTCCGGGGAAGTCTGGGTCTGGGACTGGAGAGACATCAGGGCTGCGGCTTCAGATTCCTCTGTTCTCTCTCTGGAAGCAGCAGAACACGACATGCGCCAGATTACCGGGCGCCTAATGGCCATTTCACCGGAATCTATTGATCCTCTGCCGGACGGATTCCGGATTCACTATGACCAGCCCTGGGGAAAGCTTAATTGCTCCGTGCGATTGTCTGGTCAGCAGCCGGATGTTCTGTTTACAGTCGAGCCGGATATTCGCTACCGCTGCGATCTGTCAGCTATCCAGTTTCCGGGCACGCTTCGCCCGGAATCAGAACAGCGACCTGTCTTCCTGGACACAACCTCCGGGGGGCGAATGCATCGTCCTTCCGCTGCCCAGTCAAACAGTTTCACTGTGGTTGCTGATCGCTGCTGGATGCGGTATTGGGCGGCTTTAGGCAAGAAGTCTTCCGTCATGGCCATACTGGAGCCTGGTTTTGACGCGGCCCTCCACTATGTGGACGACGGGAAGGGACCTCTGAACTTTGGCTGGATTAGCCTCCCGCGTCTGGGATGGCTGGATCAAGTCCGGACCCAGCGATTTCGATTCCTTCCCTCCGCATCGCCTGTGGCCAGCGCACGAGCTTACCGCCAGTACGCCCGGAAAGAGGGCTTCTTCAGGAGCTTGCGGGATAAGCTGGAAGAGTGCCCGTCGCTCGAAAAGCTCTTTGGTGCCGTACTGGTGATGCTCGGTTACCTGCACGATTCCGAAGCGGATTATGCGGGTACTTTCCGGAAGCTCAAGCAGAGAGGAGTGGCGAAGGCTTACGTCTACCCGGTGAATTACTACAACCTCAACGGGCGTGATGAACTCTATCCCGGCTACAAGTGGATCAACCTGGATCAGGAGACGCTCCGGGAAATGGATCGCCTTGGTTACGTATATGCCCCCTGGATCTGGCTGAACGAGATCCTGAAGCAGAGTCCGTTCTTCCAGGATTGGCTGACCTTGACCCGCTCGGACGGATCGAAGAGCCGGGACTGGAAGATCGGGGAGCTCGAGTGGTACGACAGCCATACCGGCCGTGTGCTGGAAATACTCAAGCAGGACGCTCCGGAGTTGCGGCAAAAGTACACAGCCGCTCATTTCGATGTGCTTACGGCAGGGATTTGTCGGGAAAGCTACGGTTCCTGGGCCTACGATCGGAGGATGGATGCAGGGTTTCGCAGTGCCATGTTTGCCCAATTCAGCGGACATGATCGGGTGGTCGGGTGTGAACAGAATAAGGACTGGGCGATCCCAACCAAGCATTTTGGTACTGCGAAACTGCCGGGGCCTTACGGTAAAGACGCCCCGTTTTGGCCCGTCCCCCTATGGCAACTGGCCTTTCACGATGCGGTCATGACGACCTGGTGGGAACACTCCACCTACAACGATCCGGATCTGGGCCACGATTTCACGGGGAGGGAGATTCGTCGGCGAATGCTCCTGGATATTCTGACCGGAGACTTGCCGTCGGTTTGTCCGGTGGGACGCATGTACGGCTGGAAGAAGCCCGGAAGCCCCGATCGGGAGATCTTTGTGTACAGATACAAATGGGACGACCCCGTTACCTCGAGGGCGGTTGACGCCGCCGTGGAGGTATCGCGTTTTAACGCTGCGCATGCGACTGATGACCTGATCCACCACGAGTTCCTGTCCGAGGATGGGCAGCAGCAGCAGACTGTCTACGCGTCCGGCACGCAAGTGAAGATTCGCCTGCCGGACCCCCAACAGCCAACAGACTCGGGGGAGTTGAAGATCTCCTGATCCGTAACCGATCACTACCCGTAGCGCATCACCGCGGTGAACAGGGCATCGATCCGATCCGGTGTCACATCGGCCTGAATATTGTGCGTGGGGAAAAAGACGAATCCGCCGCCAGGCGCCATCAGATCGATCGTCCGCTTCACCTCGTCCGCAATTTGTATCGGGGTAAGAACCGCGAGCTGGCGTTGAATGTCAATCCCGCCTCCCCAGAAGCAGATCTCCCTGCCGTACTCGCGCTTTAACCGGCCTGCATCCATCCCCGCTGCACTGCGCTGGACAGGATTGAGAACATCGGCCCCCTCCTCGATGAAATCCGGGATCAAATCGTAAACGGCGCCGCAGGAGTGGTAGAAGACCTTTGCCGTGGTTCTGGAGTGGATGAAATCGAATATGCGCTCACGGCACGGTTTGATGAAGCGACGGTACATTTTTGGGCTCATGAACGGCCCGGATTGCATGGACACGTCATCACCGTTAGCGCAGACGTGGACATATTCCCCCACGGCGCCGAGAAATATGTCCCAGAAGGCAATTGCGGTTTCCGTGAATTTGTCCAGGAGCGCCCGTGGTGGAGGGACCTTGTGCGCTGGCAGGCTGCGGGAGAAAGACCTTGACTTGGAGTCGTCAGATGGCTGAGGATTTTGATTCGAAGCGATCTCCTTGCAGGATAGAGCGGTTCAGGCTTTGGAATCCCTCCTCATGAATCGAAAAGAACGCCTGACGCGCAAAGTTGCCTGAGTTTTAAGGATAACAGGGAGGCCCATGGGATATTTTCTCGTTTTTTGGAGTCTGTTCAGTTACGGCTTGCTTGGCATATGCCACAAGTTGGCGGAGCGAAAACACTGCCGCCCGCAGCCGTTGGCAGGCATGCTCATGTTGGCAGGCTGCATCGGCATGAACGGCTTCGCGATCCTGGGAAAGGGATATGCCGTTCCTGCCAAGGTTTTCATCCTGGCTTTTGTCTGCGGAACGATTTCCCTGTGTGCGCTCTGGACTTTTCAGGAAGGCCTGAAACACGGGAAGATCGCCACCAGTTGGCTGATTATCAACTTCTCGGCGGCAATACCGACCGTGGGTTCCATCCTCATTTACCACGAACCTATCAATCTGAAGAAGATAGGAATCCTCGGGCTGATTGTTGTCGCCATAGTGCTGGTCTGGCTGGACCGCCTGGAGGACTTGCGCCGGCAGGAACAAACGAAGGAAGGATCCCCCATCCTTTACAACGGCACGGGTATACCGGAATCCGAAAAGTGAGGGTGACATATGTGGCTTTTGCTGATGCTTCTCGCATGGCTTTTTAACGGGCTGGGGGTTTTCGGCCTGAGGATTCTGGCGGGAATGGGGCTGGCTGGCCTATTCACCGATCAATACGTCATGTATTGGTACTTGGGCGGTTTTGTCTTCATGGCTGTTCGATTAGTGGCCAAAAAGACCTGGCCGGATCGAAAGGAGATCGGCATTGGCAGCCTGATGGCGCTGTGCAGCATCTCCGGTACAACCGCTCTGGCCTATGCGCTCAACACTCACAATGTACCGGGAAACATAGCCTTTCCTATCGCCAACGGCGGAAGCTTGTTTGTGGTGGTGACGGCGGGCGTATTGCTCTTCCGCGAACCGTTGGGCTGGTACGGGATCTCCGGCTGTGTGCTGGGGACGTTAGCGATTGTGCTCCTGAGCGTGTCGTAGGTCCTCAAAATTGATAGAATTGTCCTCATTAGAATTCCTCATTGCGAAACTCGACGCGTCCGGTAGCAGGTTTCGTTCCTGCGGCAACGACTTCCGGGAGATTTCATGCGCACTATCTTAGCGAGCTCGTTTCTTTTTGCGGCCTGGCTGTCTCCGACTTCCACAGGGATTCCTTCGACAGCGAATTCCTCTGCTCTTGTTCTCGCGGGCAGCGTTTCGCAGCCGGAGATTTCTCAGGAGCTTTCTTCCGCCGTCGCGAAATCGTGGAGAGGAGAGAAGGTTGAGAATCTGACTGCGGCCATTCACGACGGGAAGGAAGAAACTTATATCGTATTGACGCCCGGGAAGGAAGTCGCGGAGATTGGTGTGGGCCTCGAATGGAACTCGCCCGTGAAGGTCGATGGCCTGGAAGTGCACTACGCGACCTTGAACGGTACTGCCTACGAGCCTCTGCCCGACCTTCAAAAGCTGCAGTATTGGGATGGAAATCAGTGGCGCGCGCTGGGCTCAACCGTTCGCATCGACTATCGGCCGGAAGGGAAACTGGCTGCCTATCAAGGGAGCGGCTGGGTGAGCTGGAGCTATCGATTCAAACCTGTCGAGGGGCGAGGAATCCGACTCCTACTCAGCAAGACGCCTTCCCAGTTCGTCTGGCGGCAGAGGTATGTGATCCGGGAATTCAAGCCGTTTTTTTCGGCGGAAGGCAGTGAAGATCGTGCCGGAGTCACAGTCGTGAGGCGGTCCGGACTGCCAGGACCGGATGAGGCGTTGATCAACTGGGGATCGCCTGAGCAGGGGGCGTCTCGCTCACAGGATGCAGAGGGTACTCTTGTTTCCTGGCCCCGCCCCAAATTGGTGGATGAAGTCGTCTTGCCGGTCAAAGAGTTGCCAGGCCCGCTGCAATGGTGGGACGAGCAGAAGTGGAGAGACATCCCAATCACCAGACTTGAAACCAGTGAATCCAGATCCGCCGCGCTCAAAGCCACTTTCCTGCCTGTCGCAGTCAAGAAACTCCGCCTGGCGAATTTGCCTGCCTCGATACCTCTTCAAATCAACTTGAGCAGGTCCGGTCGAGAGTACTTTGAGCGTGTGTATCGCAGCGGCCCGGACATGTTGATGGAGAGAATCCTTCGGGCTCCGGAGGAACCTGACTTTGCAGGGGTCGCCTCTCTTCTGTTGCCCTTGGACATGCATACGAGCGTTATGGGCCGCCCCGGCGACCTGGTAGAGTGCCTGGTGCATTGGAACGGAACCCTGGTGGAAATTGAGAACGGGGACAAGGGCGCTTGGAACACGGGGGCGAAGGAATCAGATCCCGGAAAGAACGAGTGGGTGGACCGCTGGGTCGCTTTTGCCGCCGCCGGCGAGTTATTTGGGACGGATATCAACCGGACGAGCAGATCCTATCTGGACGGCTTTCTGCCCGCGGTGGTTACTCTCTATCAGAAGGACGGAATCAACTTCGAAGAAGAGGTATTCACCACAGCCCCGGACGATTCCATCTATGCCCAGGTTGTGACACTCCGAGTCAGCAACCCAGGGAAGGTTCGCAGAAGGACCTCATTCTCGCTCTTGATGGGGCGGCGCTGGAGCGCGATAGCAGGCCATCGCCGTGGTCCGGACGGCGATAGCCCCAGTCCCATGAATTTCGACCCAATGATTACCGGCTACCGCGTCGAGCCGGACCGCAGGATCATTCGCAGCCCAAGCGGGGAGATCGTTCTCTATGCGGAGGCCCCGTTCCAATGGGGCGGCGTGCCAAGAGAGAACATTCTCTCCTATGAACTTCAAATGGAGGCGGGGCAGAGCAGGGAATTTCATTTTGTCATTCCTTCGGTGAATGCTCCGGTCAAGGAGTCCGCCGCCGTCCAGAAGGTCAGTGTCAAGGAGAGCCGCGAGGGTTTCCGGAAATACTGGCGACAGCTGCTGGAAGGTAATTCGCGCCTGGATTTGCCTGAACAGCCCCTCAATGATCTATACAAGAACCTCCTTGCCCAGGCAATGATCACGCTGCGCGATGGTCAGAAACTGAAGTACGGAGCCTATTGGTATGAGGATTACTTCGGCGTTGAAGAGGGTTGGCCGATTGTGGCTCTTGCGCAATATGGTCACAGGGATCAGGCCCAGTCGGCCATCGAGATCATGCTTTCGCCGCAATTGATGGACAAGTCGAACTACCATCATCAGTATCGTAACGGCCTGGCTGCCATGTATGCCTCCCAGGTCTACCGTCTGTCGCGGGATCGGCAGTGGCTGGCGTCAATCAAGCCAAGGCTTGTCGAAATGGCCGAGTGGACCATGAAAACGCGCCGCCAGTCGGAGACCGGCAGCGGAGAATATCGGGGCTTGCTCCCCAAGCACGCTTACGGCGGAGACATCAGCACCCCGGCCTACAGCCTTTATTCGAATGCGACATGCTGGAGAGGATTGCAGGACACAGGGTCTCTCCTGCGCGAATTGGAAGACAAGGAGCTGGGAGAAAGGTACCTGAAGGATGCCGGCGACTACCGGAGGACTATTGATCAGGCGGCCACCCAAAATACAAATCACCAGGTGAGTCCGCCCTTTGTGCCGCTGGCTTTCGAAATCGGGTCTCCCGGCAGCAAGGAATACAAGAAGGTCGAAACCCCGTACCCCTTCATCCCCGCCGACCCCTTGGGCAACTACTGGATATTGTTCACTCCGCTCCTGCTGGAAACCGGAGTCTTTCCGGCGGGAAGCGCGAACGCTCAGGCCATGCGGGACACTATGGAGCAAAATGGCGGCCTTCTGGCGGGATTGGCCCGTTTTTACAGGGGTCTCGATCACATCTACGGATTCGGATACCCGCTCCAGCTTCTTGAAAAGGGAGATCGCAGAAGATACCAGGGCACGGTCTATTCAACCCTGGCTCACGGAGGTTCACGTGACAGCTACACTACTCCTGAGGGCGCCGGAGTCTTCCCTTTGAGGACCAGCAACCTCAACTCGCAAGAACTGTTTCATGCGACAATCTGGAATTGGGACCTATACGGTCAGGGGTGGTTCGAGGAGGGATTCGGCGGGAGCTCGCTGGGATCGGAGCCTTTGAGCGCCGGCGCAGGGACGGCTCTCCAGTTGATTCGAAAAATGATCATCAACGAGGAACTGGACGCAGATGCCCTGCCGACCGGCACGCTGGAACTTCTCAAGATGGCGCCGTCCAGATGGCTCGAAGACGGCAAGAAGATCGTCATTGAGAAGATGCCCACCTATTTCGGCGAAGTGAGCCTGAGCCTCCGGTCTCAGCTGGCGAGCGGCAAGATTTCCGGTCGGTATGACGCGCCCGCTCTCCCTTCTTTGAAGAAGGCGGTGCTCTGGCTCAGGCATCCGGCCGCCTCCCCGATCAGAGCAGTCAGGTTCAATGGCCAGAGTCAATCTGGGTTCGGGGCGGACTCCATTACTCTCCCTGCAACAGGCGTCGTGGAGCTTGAAGTGGAATTTGAAGCCACAGGGAAAGCCCACTAAGAACCAGATTCCATGGGTACGGCAACGTTTTGGGGGCGCGGATGAACGCTGATACGACCGTTGCGCAGCTGCTCCCGTAGGCGGCAGTCGGCGTCTTTCCGCGTCCGATAAGGCAGGTCACGGTATTTCATTTTCAACATAGCGGAGGAACCATGCGCTCCAACAATCTGCGATGGCTCTTGGCAAGCCTTATTCTGTGCACAGGATGCCTTGCGGCATTTTCCAGCCCGTTGCAGGCTCCCATCCCCACTCAAAAGCTCCGAATTCGGATCTCGTGGGGGCATCAATCGCCGGAGCCAAAGCCGTTTTACATCAAGCTGACTCCGGCCTCTCGCGATGTCGAGGTCCGGAATGCCGCCGGATTTTCCCTGGAATCAGGCGAGGGATTGAAGGGCGACGCCTGGCAGTCCTCCGCGGGCAAGGGAGACGCAGACGGCCTCGATTTTACGCTGGTATATCCATCTGAACCTCAGAGCAGATTTCAGAATCTTCACATCATCTGGGCTGACCTGATTGCTCAAAGTGACGCGGACACGGCGCGCCGTCTCAACGAAGATCCCGCCTTCGTCGTCAACCCGAGCAAATTGACGGTTCAGATGAACCCCGAGGGGACAAGAGGGTTCACGGTGAGCGCCGAGCAGTTGGTGCAGAACAAGGCCCTTTGGATACCTGCGCTGGATGTGTATCTGACGGCCGGAGATCCGCCGGTTGCTTTTACCGATCATCAGAAAGATCTCAACTCATGGAAGGGACTGCGCATCCTGGATCGTGTTCAGGCAGAAACGGAAGCAGATTACCAGCAATTCACCTCGCGATGGGAGGACATGGGCAGCCCCGCCTACAAGCACCCGAACCAGCCGGAACCGGGTCATATCGTCTGTTTGACGTGGGACAGCGCCGTCCCGAAGTTCGGGATCGACCGGGGCGCGGGAGTCTGGAACGATTACGGCAATCCGGACCGCTTCCGCTTCTGGTTTGACTTCGGCGACATTGCCAAGGGGATTGCATCGACCTGGAAGGGGCAGAGCCTGCGGGACGGCCTTCCGGTGATCACAACGGTCTTCGAAAAGGACAATGTGCGATATGAGGTCGAGCAGTTCGCCTACCCGCTGAATGGCCCTCCCAAAGAGCGGCGTGGTGATATTGCGATGGTGCTCCTCCAGAAGGTCAAGGTCACCAACCTCGAATCGCGGATGCGTGAAATCGTCGTCTCCATGACGCACCGCAGGCAATTCCAGGAGTATACGAGCTCAGAGATCGAGGCGGAAAGACACGCGGACTCCACTATCATCAAGGAAGCCAGCTACCGCCGGATCTTGTTCTGCGTCCAGGGCGCCCCGGATGGACTGCAGTGGAACGGCATACGCGAATATCAAAGGGCCCTGAGGAGAGTCACCGGTACTCTTTCCCTGAAGCTGCCGGCCAACGGCTCTCAGGAATTTGTGGTCAAGCTCCCTTCACCCATTGCTGACTCCAGGGACCAGGACACACTGCTCGCCATTGGCTACGAAACGGCCCGAGCCGCGACCCTGCAGTTCTGGTCGGACTACGTCGCGCGCGGTGCGCAGTTTCGGGTTCCGGAAAAGGTGGTCAACGACCTTTTCCGGGCTACTCTCTGGCACGCCTTGCGATTGCCTCGCCGGCACGGCGGGCAGGAAGAGAATGTAAGGATCGATCTGCCCTATTCCAACTTCGCATACAGCCAAACAGGCACGCCCTGGCCGGTGAATCAATCGGTCTATGTGGACAACATGATCTACGATTTCCGCGGCTATCCGCAAATCTCAGCCGAGGAGATGCTGGCCATCTATCGCAATACTCAGGAGCACAACGGGCACCTGAACGGTGTCGCCAATTGGGTAATATATACGCCGGGCATGCTGTACGCCGTCTCCAGGAATTACCTTCTGGCCCGGGATCGCGTCCTGTTGGACAAGCTCCTGCCTTATACCCTGAAAGCTCTCGACTGGTGCCTCGCGGAGCTAAGCACTGCGGGCCGCCGCGAAGGTGCAGCGTCGGGCCTCGTATATGGTCCGCTCAACGATGGCACAGGCGATGGGATTTGGGGATTCAATCAGGCGTATATGTACGCCGGGCTGGATCTGTTCGGGCAGGTCCTCCGGCAGATTGGTCATCCGCGTGCTCACGAGTGCCTTGAGGCCTCCCAAAAGGTCTACCAGGCGATCGAAAGGGGTTTCGGGAACGCAACGATGCGCTCAACGCTGGTGCAGCTGCGGGATCACACGTGGATTCCTTATGTCCCCTGTGAGGCATTGACTCCCCATAGAATTCTGGACCAGTGGTATGTCGCCGATGTGGATACCGGATCGGTGCACCTGCCGCGTCTGAAAGCCCTCGCTCCGGCGGGAGAGATGGCGGACTGGCTCTTGAATGACCATGAGGACAACCTGTTTCTCAAGGGTTGGGGAATGGCCAATGAGCCTGTGTACAATCAGCAGGCGACTGCTTACCTCTTGCGTGACGATGCCAAGGCGGCCATCCGCGCTTTTTACAGTTACATGGCTTGCGCCTTCAGTCACTCCGCGCTCGAAGTTGTGGAACATCGCTGGACTCACGGCCAGTATTTCGGGCCGCCCAGCACGGATGGCGCCTGGTTTGAGTTGTACCGGAACATGTTGATCCACGAGTGGGACAGCAACACGCTCCTGCTCGGCCAGGCGACTCCGCGGAAATGGCTTGAGGATGGAAAGCGGATCGAAATCGAAAGGGCGCCGACCTACTTCGGGAACCTCTCCATGGTTATCGAGAGCCAGGCCGGTGCGGGCAAGATCAGCGCAACCATCCAGGCGCCGGAGCGCAACCGTCCGGACACTATCTTACTCCGCCTGCGCCACCCGCAGGCCAAGCCGATACAGTCGGTTACCGTTAACGGCCAGACCTGGACCGATTTTGACAAAGAGAAAGAGTGGGTACGAATCCAGAAACCGACTCAATCTGCATACAAGGTTGTGGCCCAATACTAACCGGGTACTTGGAGTCTTAGAGTCTTTGAGTGCAGCTCGAACACCCTGAGACTCCAGGACTCGCGGATTGGTTATTTATGCGACATTATTCGTTGTTGCTATTGTTTTTCCTGGTCACGAGCCACGCAGTGCCGGCGGCCGAGACCTTCACGGTACAGTGGAAAGATACCGGTCCTGAATCTCCCTGGTTGTCTCAGATCGAATTGACGACGGTCAGCGAGAATGTTTCTCTGAAGACGGAGAAACTCCGGCAGGATTCCCCGGAATATCCCAACGGATTACGAGCGACCTTCACAAATCCGGGCGATGGCCCTGCCTGGTTCCGGCTCAAGCTCGCCCAGGGCTATGGCTTCGCCTTCTCAGACCGAATGCTGAGGCAGCATCCGTATCTCTGGGTACGCGAGCTGGGACTGTACGTCAGCCGCTCGGGCACCTGGAGCGAAACCGGGACACTGAGAGCAGAGGCCGCCGATCGGGTGAAGCGAAACTTGAGCGAACCATTCGTGTCCTGCGCCCAGAAATACTTCCAGTGGACCGGTCTCCAAGAGTATGAGCCGAAGCTCGATGAGAGAATCTGGGACTTTGTTGCGGAAAAGCAGAACTGGCCGGTTCAATCGCGGTCCATAGACCATATTGCTCGAATGCCAGAGGTAGATGCATCGTATTTTTACGAACGCTTTCCTGACCTGAGGCACTCGCGGATCTACCTGGGGTGGCCGGACCACAATGATGAATTCATTCTCTGGGATACCGGGAAAATAGGAATCTCCTCCAAGTCGGTGGGGGGGGATCCGAAATTGCATCCGGATACGCCCTGGCAGCCGCGAGCTTCAGGATACACCATGCAGTTTGGAGTCGGGGAAGCGCCCCAATTCCCCGATTACGGCGGCGGCAGGGTGCGCCAGCGTC
>Ga0316605_10001225_pt1 | contig 15098 bp, 10 predicted proteins | sample OWC_soil_day20_n_FD_207666 | JGI IMG/M metagenome (GOLD analysis project Ga0316605, IMG submission 207666) | Wetland soil microbial communities from Old Woman Creek delta, Ohio, United States - OWC_soil_day20_noCT | ecosystem: Environmental > Terrestrial > Soil > Wetlands | place: USA: Ohio... | reverse complement strand
AAGGTCTGGTCGAGACGGGTCAGGTCGGCCTCGGTGGCGCGCTCGGCGGCCCACTCGGCGGCCTGGCCTTCGAGCATGCGGCGGAATTCGAGGAGGTCTTCGCGCAGATTGGGGTGCGCCCCCATCATGTCCTGCCAGGGATCGAAGAAAGTCGATTCGAGGCGGTCGGTAATGTAGGTACCGCCACCCTGCCGGCTCTGCACCATGCCCTTCGAGGCCAGCTTCTGGATGGCCTCGCGCAGCGACGGCCGCGACACGCCCAGCTCGATGGCCAGCTCGCGCTCCGGCGGCAGCCGGTCGCCCGGCTTCAGCGAGCCTTCCAGGATGCGGCGCTCCAGCGAGGCGGCGACGGCATCCGAGATGCGCGGGACATGAACCTTGTTTTGCGGCATGGGCAAAAGCATCACTCGATTGGTAAGACCAGCGCATTCTAATCAGCAAATCGGCAAACTGCAAGCTTGGGATAAACCCCTATTTCATTGACTAAGTACCGGATGTATCGTACATTTCTGCAAACGCGAATTATTGGTTTGACCAATTTACCACTGGAGACAAGATGAGCGTACAAGAAAAATCCGCCGGACGCCCGCAGGACGTCTATTTCTTCGCCACCTGCGTGGTCGACCAGTTTTTCCCCGGCGCCGGGCTGGACGCCATCACCCTGCTCGAACGCGCCGGCATCCGCGTGCACTTTCCGGAAGAACAGACTTGCTGCGGTCAACCGGCCTACACCAGCGGATTTCCCGATCAGGCCCGGCAGGTCGCGGCGCAGACCCTGAACCTGTTTCCCGAAGACTGGCCGGTGGTCGTACCGTCCGGTTCCTGTGCCGGCATGATGAAGCACCATTACCCGACCCTGTTCGCGCAAGACCCGGTCCGTTTGGCGCAAGCCGAAGCCTTGTCGCCGCGCATCTACGAACTGACCGATTTCCTGGTCAATGTGCTGGACTGGCAGCCGCAGGACCAGGGCGGCGACTGCACGGTCGTGCTGCACACCTCCTGCTCGGCCCGCCGCGAAATGAATGTCCACCTGACCGGCCGTAAATTGCTCAATAGCCTGGGCAAGGTGAAAATCGCCCAGCAGGACCACGAAGCCGAATGCTGCGGTTTCGGCGGCACCTTCTCGATCAAGCACCCGGAAATCTCCGGCGCCATGGTCAAGGACAAGGTCGATGCCTTGAAGGCGACCGGTGCCGAGCGGGTGGTCAGCGCCGATTGCGGCTGCCTGATGAACATCCTCGGCCATGCCGCATGGCGCGACCACCAGGAAGGGCGCAGCGAAGCCAGCCTGCCCGGCGAACACATCGCCACCTTCCTGTTGCGGAGGACCGCCCCATGAGCGCCCGTGACCGTATCCTCGGCCGGCTCTACGCCAGCCAGCCGCATGACGACTTCGCCGCCCCCAATCCGGCCGCCTGGTTTGCCAGCCAGGCCCGCCACGAAGCCAGCAACGAACGACTGGAACGCTTCGTCCGCACCATGGAAGCCGGCCGTACCGAAATCCACCGGGTGAACAACGGCAACTGGGCGCAGAAGCTGCACGAAGTATTGAGCGCCAAGGGCTGCGGCAACCTGCTGCTGGCCCCCGGTACGGCACACGGCCAACGCGCCGGCGAGGCGCTGGCCAGCACCGGCATTGCCTGCCTGGCCTACGACCGGCCGATCAACGAATGGAAGGCCGAGCTGTTCAACGACGTGCACGCCAGCCTGACCGGCGCCCGCGGCGCCATCGCCGAAACCGGCACGCTGATCCTCTGGCCCGACGAACACGAGCCGCGCCTGATGTCGCTGGTGCCGCCCATCCACATCGTGCTGCTCGACGCGACGACACTGCACGCCACTTTCTTCGACGCCATGCAGAGCGAGCACTGGGCGGCCGGCTTGCCGACCAATGCGCTCCTCATCTCCAGCCCGTCGAAGACCGCCGACATCCAGCAGACGCTGGCCTACGGCGCGCACGGCCCGAAGGAACTGGTGGTCCTGCTGCTGGAGAACGCGCAATGAGCCAACAACCCCTGCACTTCATGCCGACCACCGGTTTCCGCGAACGCTCGAAGGCCGTCGTCGACAACGAATTCCTGCAAAAGAGCTTCCGCTCGGCGATGGATTTCCTGATGACCAAGCGCGCCGCGCAGTTCCCCGATGCCGGCGAACTCGACGGCCTGCGCACCCTCGGCGAGCAGATCCGCCAGAACAGTCTGGCCAAGTTACCCGACCTGCTGGTCCAGCTGGAAGCCAAGCTGATCGCCAACGGCATCCACGTCCATTGGGCCGAAACGCCGGACGAAGCCAACCGTATCATCCTCGACATCTGCCAGAAGCATGGCGCCAAGACGATGGTCAAAGGCAAGTCCATGGTCAGCGAGGAAATCGAGTTCAACCATGCGGCGGAAGCGGTCGGCGTCGAGGCCATCGAAACCGACATGGGCGAGTACATCCTGCAACTGGCCGGCGAGAAGCCGTCGCACATCATCATGCCGGCCATCCACAAGACCAAGCAGCAGATTGCCAAGCTGTTCGAGGAAAAGCTGCCCGGCGTCGCCTATACGGAAGACGTCGATGCGCTGATCCAGATCGGCCGCAACATCCTGCGGCAGAAATTCCTGGAAGCCGACATCGGCATGTCCGGCGTCAATTTCGCCGTCGCTGAAACCGGCACGCTGTGTCTGGTCGAGAACGAGGGCAACGGCCGGCTGTCGACGACGACGCCGAAAGTGCACGTAGCGATCACCGGCATCGAGAAGGTCGTCGAAAAGCTGGAACACGTGCCGCCGCTCTACTCGCTGCTGACCCGCTCGGCGACCGGCCAGGCGATCACCACCTACTTCAACATGATCTCCGGCCCGCGCAAACCGCACGAGAAGGACGGCCCGGACGAAGTGCACCTGGTGCTGCTCGACAACGGCCGCACCCAGCCCTATGCCGACGAGCAATTGCGCAAGACGCTGCAATGCATCCGCTGCGGCGCCTGCATGAATCACTGCCCGGTGTACACCCACATCGGCGGCCACGCCTACGGCACGACCTACCCCGGCCCGATCGGCGAAATCATCTCGCCGCACTTGATGGGCCTGGAAGCCACCGCCACCCTGCCCTCGGCCTCTAGCCTGTGCGGGGCTTGTGGGGAAGTTTGTCCGGTGCGCATTCCGATTCCCGATCTGCTGATCCGGCTGCGTTCTGAAGTTGCGGCCAAGCCTGATCCGGAGAGTCCGCTGGTCGGTCATGGGGCGGGTTATAGCCGGCTGGTGTCGGGGATTTGGCAGGGATGGGCGATGGTTTATCGCTCGCCTTTCTTGTACCGGACGGTGACCTGGTTGGGCAGTCGGTTTAGCTGGTTGATGCCGTCGAAACAGGGGCCGTGGACGTCGGTGCGGGTGGCGTTGAAGCCGGCGCCGAAACGGTTGCGGGATATGTTGAAGGAACGGGGTTGATGGGTTTGGCGCTTGTTCAACCGCTGTGTTCCGCCTTGAGGGCGGGCGTACTTTCTTCTTGCTTCGCCAAGAAGAAAGTAGCCAAAGAAGAAGGCGCCCCCTGGTTGCGCGGTCGGCTACGCCGACTCCCCTGCGCTACTCGAAGCCGGCGGGGGCTGCGGAACTCGGCCCTGCGGGCCTCAGACAGTCCTCGCCCCTTTTCCGCCGGCTTCTGCGTTGCTCGGCGCTCCACACGGGGACCCGGAAAAACGTCGACACCGAACCGACAGAACCCGTTTTTGGCTGTTTCTGGCGGTCGACCGCAGCAAACAACTATTTTTTGGGCAGAGCCGTCTCACCGTGACGCCTTTCGGGTCCCCATGAGAGGCGCTGAGCAACGCAGGCGGGCCGGGGGTAGTCGGCTTGCCTTGTTTGAGCCGCAGGCGAGTTCAGGCAAGCCGCCCGGACCACCGAGTAGCGCAAGGAACCCGAAGGGCGCCGACCTTGGGGTCGCCTTTTCTTTGGCTACTTTCTTTTGGCGAAGCAAAAGAAAGTACGCCCGCCCGCAAGGTGGAACCCCCACGCCAAACAAGCACCTTACACAATCGAGCATCACCCGATAAAACCCAGAGACAAGCCCATGAGCCAGCTAATCCAGCACCTCCGCCAAAACCTGCCGGAAACCCAGGTCATCACCGACGACCTGCGCCGCCTGGCCTACGGCACCGACGCCAGCTTCTACCGGCTGATCCCGCAGGTCATCGCCGTCGTCGAATCGGAAAACGACGTCAAAACGGTGTTAACCGCAGCCAAGGCCAACAACACCCCGATCACCTTCCGCGCCGCCGGCACCAGCCTGTCCGGCCAGGCGATCAGCGACGGCATCCTGGCCCTGATCGGCGAGGGCTTTGCCGATTACGCGCTGAATGCCGACGCCAGCCAGGTCACGGTCGGCCCGGGCATCGTCGGCGGCGAGGTCAATCGCCGGCTGGCCCCGCACGGCAAAAAGATCGGCCCCGACCCAGCCTCGATCAATGCCTGCAAGATCGGCGGCATCGCTGCCAACAACGCCTCCGGCATGTGCTGCGGCACGGCGCAGAACAGCTACCGGACGCTGGCCGGCCTGCGCGTGGTGCTGGCCGACGGTACCCTGCTCGACAGCGAAGACCCGACCAGCCGCGCCGCCTTCGCGCACAGCCACGGCGCGCTGCTCGACGAACTGGCGCAGATGGGCCGCGCCACCCGCGCCAACGCTGCACTGGCCGAGCGCATCCGCCACAAGTTCAAGATCAAGAACACTACCGGCTACAGCCTCAATGCGCTGATCGACTACGAAGACCCCTTCGACATCCTGACCCATCTGATGATCGGCTCCGAGGGCACGCTCGGTTTCATCTCGCGCATCACCTACCAGACCGTCGTCGAAGATCCCTGCAAGGCTTCCGCGCTGGTCTTCTTCCCGGACATCCGCACTGCCTGCGAGGCAGTCATCGCGCTCAAGCCGCAACCGGTGTCGGCGGTCGAACTGCTCGACCGGCCGGCGCTGCATTCGGTCGAGAACAAGCCCGGCCTGCCGCCGATCATTCGCCAGCTGGGCGAAGAGGCCGCTGCGTTGCTGATCGAGGTGCGCGCCTCGAGCAGCGACGGCATCGCCGACAAGATCGCCGCCGTCCATGCCGCGATGGCTGGCATCGCCACCGTCGAGCCTATGGTTTTCTCGACCGACCCGGCGACCTGCGACATGTACTGGAAAGTGCGCAAGGGCACCTTCCCGGCTGTTGGCGCCATGCGCCGCACCGGTACCACGGTGCTGATCGAGGACATCGCCTTCCATATCGAGAACCTGGCCGATGCCACGCTCGACCTGCAAGCCCTGCTGCGCCACCACGGCTACCACGAGGCGATCATTTTCGGTCACGCGCTGGAAGGCAACCTGCACTTCGTCATCACCCAGGATTTCGGCGATTCCAGCGAGGTCGACCGCTACGCCCGCTTCATGGACGACGTCTGCCATCTGGTCGTCGACAAGTACGACGGCTCGCTGAAGGCCGAGCACGGCACCGGCCGCAACATGGCGCCCTTCGTCGAGCTGGAATGGGGTCGGGAAGCGGCCAGCCTGATGCGGCGTATCAAGCAGCTGTTCGACCCGGCCGGCCTGCTCAACCCCGGCGTCATCATCAACGACAACCCGCACGCCCACCTGGAAAACCTGAAGCCGATGCCGGCCGCCGAGGACATCGTCGACCGCTGCATCGAATGCGGCTTCTGCGAGCCGCTGTGCCCGTCGCACCGCCTGACCCTGTCGCCCCGCCAACGCATCGTCAGCGTCCGCGAACTGGCCCGCCGCGCCGCCGCCGGCGAAGCGGCCGGCAGCATCGGCGAGGATTACGCCTACATGGGGCTCGACACCTGTGCCGGCTGCGGCCTGTGCTCGACGGCCTGCCCGGTCGGCATCGATACCGGCGACCTGACCCGGCGGCTGCGCGGGCGCCGCCTCGGCGACACGGCCCGGGCGGTCAACGCATGGACCGGCGAGCATTTCGGCACCCTGGCCAATGCCTCGCGCCTCGGCCTGAGTGTCGGCCATGCCGTTTCCGGCGTGCTCGGCGACAACTTCCTCGCCCGGATTTCCGGCGGGGCGTGGAAGAAGAACATGCCGCATGCCGGCAAGGCGCCAGCGGCGCGCACGACGCAGGGCGACCCGGTCGTCTATTTCCCGACTTGCGGCGGCCGCATCTTCGGCCCCTCCCAATCGGGCGACCCGCAACTCGGCGACGTCATCCTCGAGTTGCTGACCCGTGCCGGCTACGCCCCCATCCTGCCGGAAGGTTTCGACCAGCTGTGCTGCGGCCAGATGCTGGCCAGCAAGGGCATGGCCGAGGAAGCCGAAGGCATGTCCAACACGCTGGAAGCGGCGCTCATGAAGGCCTCGCAAAACGGCAAGTACCCGGTGATCATGGATGCCAGCACCTGCTCGGCAAGCATGCAGAAGCACCTGGCCGGCAAGCTGAAGCTCTACGATTTCCACGAATTCGCCCACGACGCACTGCTGCCGCGCCTGCTGATCAGCAAGCAAGCCGGCCCGGTCGCCCTGCATATCAATTGCAGCGTCAGGAAAAACGGTGCCGACGGCAAGCTGCGCGCCCTGCTCCAGGCCTGCGCCGACGAAGTGATCGAACCGGCCGGCGTGACCTGCTGCGGCTTCGCCGGCGACCGCGGTTTCGTCGTGCCGGAGTTGAACCAGCACGCCCTGCGCAAGATCCACGACGACTTGCCGGCCAATTGCGCCTGCGGCGTGTCGACCAACCGCACCTGCGAAATCGGCCTGACCGCCGAAACCGGCATCGACTACCAGTCGGTCGCTTATTTGCTGGAAGAATGCAGTCGACCGCAGCCGACATGTTGAGGATTTCCCTAACAGTAAAACCACGGGCGAATTGCTAAGGTACGCCCCATTCAACGAATTAAAGGAGAACTATCCATGTACAACAAGATTCTGGTCGCCATCGACGACAGCGACACCTCCCGTTGCGCCCTGGCCGAAGCCCTGCACCTGGCGCGCACCAGCGACGCCAAGCTGTACATCACCCATGTCGCCGATGAGACGCTGCTCAGCATGCATGGCCGCACCTTCTCGACCTCGCTGAACATCGATAACGCCATCCAGGCCATCTCCGAAGCGGGTCAGAAGCTGCTCGACGAGGCAATCAAGGATGCCGAGGGAATCGATGCCGAAACCCTGCTGCTCGAAGCGCGCCAGCGCCGCGTCTCGGAAACCCTCGCCGACAAGGCCAGGGAACTGGGTGTCGACCTGATCGTCATCGGCCGCCACGGCCAGCGCGGACTGGCCAAGCTCATCCTCGGCTCGGTGGCCGAGCAACTGGCCAAGATCGCCGACGCCTCCGTCCTTCTCGTCAGAAAGCACTAAATGCCACACGCCACGCCCGACCCCAGCAAGGACGAACCGCTCCGCCACGACATCCGCCTGCTCGGCCGCATCCTCGGGGATACGGTACGCGAACAGGAAGGCGACAGCGTTTTCGACATTGTCGAGCGTGTGCGGCAAACCGCCGTGCGCTTCGCCCGCGACGGCGACCCGGCCAGCCGGGCCGAGCTGGCCGCCCTGCTCGATCCGCTGCCGCGCGACACGACGCAGGCCGTCGTCCGCGCCTTCAGCTATTTCCTGCAACTGGCCAATATCGCCGAAGACGAGCACCACATCCGCCGGCGCCGGGCGCACGACCTGGCCGGCTCGCCGCCGCGCGAAGGAAGCCTGGTTTTTGCTCTCGATGCGCTGTCGACCGCAGCGGTCTCGCCAGAAGCCATCGCCGACTTCTTCGCGCACGCCCTGGTCGCCCCGGTACTCACCGCCCACCCGACCGAGGTGCAACGGCAGAGCCTGATCCGCAACCACCGCGACATCGCCCGCCTGCTCGACCAACGCGAGCGCCTGCAGATGACGCCGGAAGAACAGGCCGAGAACGACTGGGCCCTGTCCAACGCCATCCTGACCCTGTGGCAGTCGCGCATGCTGCGCCCGGTGCGTCTGAAGGTGCTGGACGAAGTGAAGAACGGCATCACTTATTTCAAGGAAACCTTCTTCACCGAACTGCCGCGCCTGTACATCCAGGCCACGCAGCAATTGCAGAAGCGCTACCCGGACAAGGTCTGGGCGCTGCCGCCCTTCTTCCGGGTCGGCTCCTGGATCGGCGGCGACCGCGACGGCAACCCCTTCGTCACCGCCGACATCCTGCAGGAAGCGCTGCGCCTGCAATCGGCCGCCGCGCTCAACCATTACCTGGAAGAAGTGCATGAACTGGGCGGCGAACTGCCGCTGTCCGACCTGCTGGTCCAGGTCACGCCGGAACTGCTGGAACTGGCCGAGCATTCGACCGACCATTCGCCGCAACGCGCCGACGAGCCCTACCGCCGCGCGCTGTCCGGCATCTATGCCCGGCTGGCCGCCACCACCCGCCACCTCGACCACGTCGAACCGGTCCGCCACGAGATCGGCCAGGCCGAACCCTACCTGACGCCGGAAGCGCTACGCGCCGACTTGAAGGTGCTGGCCAATTCGCTGAAGCTGAACGGCAGCGCCAAGCTGGCCGGCGGCCGGCTGCGCCGCTTGCTGCGCGCCGTGCAGGTGTTCGGCTTCCATCTGGCGCCGATCGACCTGCGCCAGAACTCCGAAGTACATGCCCGCACCGTCGCCGACCTGCTGGCCGGCGCCGGCCGCTGCCCGGATTACGAGGCGCTGGGCGAAGCCGAGCGCATCAAGCTGCTGGTCGAGGAAATCGCCACGCCGCGCCCGCTCTATTCGCCCTGGCTCGACTACTCCGAAGAAAGCACCGGCGAACTGGCCATTTTCTTCGCCACCCGCGAACTGCGCGACAAATACGGTGCCGCCGCCCTGCCCAATGCGATCATCTCGAAGACCGATGGCGTCTCCGACCTGCTCGAACTGGCCCTGCTGCTCAAGGAAGCCGGTTTATTGTTGCCGGGTGCCAAGCCGCGCCTCGACGTCAACATTATCCCGCTGTTCGAAACCATCGAGGACTTGCAGAAGAGCGCCGCGACCATGGCCGGCGTCTTCGCCATCCCGGCCTACCGCGACCTGATCGCCGGCCGTGGCGACGAGCACGAAGTCATGCTCGGCTATTCCGATTCCAACAAGGACGGGGGCTTCCTGACTTCCGGCTGGGAACTGTACAAGGCCGAGATCGAACTGGCCCGCGTCTTCGCCGCACACGGCGTGCGCCTCAGACTGTTCCACGGCCGCGGCGGCTCGGTCGGCCGCGGTGGCGGTCCGACCTACCACGCCATCCTGGCCCAGCCAGCCGGCGCCGTGGCCGGCCAGATACGCCTGACCGAGCAGGGCGAAGTGATCTCGACCAAGTACGGCAACCCGGACACCGGCCGGCGCAACCTGGAAGTGCTGCTCGCCGCAACGCTGGAAGCCAGCCTGACCGACCACGAGAACAAGGTCGAGCCGGCCGAACAATTCCACGCGGTGATGGACGAACTGTCGGCCCGCGCCTTCAACGCCTATCGCGGCCTGGTCTATGAAACCCCAGGCTTCACCACGTATTTCCGCCAATCGACGGTGGTTTCCGAAATTGCCTCGCTGAACATCGGCAGTCGCCCGGCCTCGCGCAAGGCGTCCGAGCGCATCGAGGACCTGCGGGCCATTCCCTGGGTGTTCAGCTGGGCGCAATGCCGGCTGATGCTGCCCGGCTGGTACGGCTTCGGGGCTGCGGTCGACGGCTATCTGGCGGCCAATCCGCAAGGCATGGCCACGCTGCGCCGTATGGTCAAATCCTGGCCCTTCTTCCGCAGCCTGCTGTCGAACATGGACATGGTGCTGGCCAAGACCGACCTGGCCATCGCCTCGCGCTATGCCGAACTGGTCGCCGATGTCGAACTGCGCGAGCGCATCTTCGAGCGCATCAAGGCCGAATGGGCGCTGACCCGGCAGCATCTGCTGGCCATCCTCGAGCAGGACGACTTTCTCGCCGACAACCCGATGTTGAAGCGCTCGCTGCAACTGCGCGCGCCTTACATGGACCCGCTCAACCACCTGCAAGTCGAGTTACTCAAGCGCCACCGCGCCGGCGACACCGACGAGCGCGTGGCGCGTGGCATCCACCTGTCGATCAACGGCGTCGCTTCGGGATTGCGCAACAGCGGTTAAAATCGGCGCATGCCCAATCCCATCAAACGCACCGTCTTCTTCGTTTCCGACGGCACCGGCCTCACCGCCGAGGCCCTCGGCCACAGCCTGCTGACCCAGTTCGAGGCGGTGGAGTTCAAACAGATCCGCATCCCCTTCCTCGACAATGTCGAGAAAGCGCAGGAAGCCGTCGCCCGCATCAACGCCCAGGGCGAAGCCGACGGCATGCGGCCCATCGTGTTCACGACGCTGGTCAATCAGGAACTGGCCAGCATCGTGCACCAGGCCGACGCCTTCTGCCTCTCCTACTTCGAGACCTTCCTGGCACCGCTCGAAGCCGAACTCGGCGTCAAGTCCAGCCACACCGTCGGCCGCTCGCACGGCTCGGCCGAAAGCTCGGAATACAAGAAGCGCATCGAGTCGATCAACTACACCCTGGCCCACGACGACGGCATCACCGACCGCGACCTGGCCGAAGCCGACGTCATCCTGGTCGCCGTGTCGCGCTGCGGCAAGACGCCGACTTCGCTGTACTTGGCCATGCAGTTCGGCCTCAAAGCCGCCAACTTCCCGCTGATCCCGGAAGACTTCGACCGCGGCCGCCTGCCCGGCACCCTGGAAAAGCATCGCAGCAAACTGTTCGGCCTGACCATCCAGCCCGAGCGCCTGCACCAGATCCGCGAAGAACGCCGCGCCGGCAGCAAATACGCCTCGATGGCCAACTGCCGCTACGAAATCGCTGAAGCCGAGAAGATGATGCGCCGCGAAGGCATCCGCTGGCTCGATTCGTCGACCAAGTCGATCGAAGAAATCTCGACGACCATCCTGCAGGAATTGAAGCTGCGCTAGGGTCTGCCCGCTCGAATCCCTGCGGTCGACGGGATTTTTGACACGAAAATGGCGCAGCTCCCCCCTGCGCCATTTTTTAATTCCATGTTCGGCGACGCGAAAAGGCGGGGTATCCGTTCGCCCCTATGCACAGGGCATCGCGATATCGGCCCGGTGCCATTACACGGAACTGACGGTGTTACTGAACCGCGCCGCAACCTGAAGCGCCGCCAGACAGGACAGACGATTTGGCGAGTGCACTACGGAAATAGCTTAGCTAAGCACAAAGACTCCAGGCACCCCACTCGTATTTATTCGGCGTCCGGATTACTATGACTAAAGTAATACCCAGTACAGACAGGGAGGGGTGCAAATGACTATTGCAAAACGTTTGGGAATCTTGATTCTGGTCGCTGTAACCGGCCTCATCTTGGGCGGCTTGTCCGGCTTGCGCCAGATGGGGACCATCGGGGACAGCCTCCAGTATGCCCATGAGAACTCCATTCCGAGCATCCGCAAGGTGGACGGCATGGAGAGCAGTTTCCTGAGAATACGCGTCGGCGTACTCAGCTTTCTGTTGAGCAGCGAAGAACAGCGCCCGACCTACGAGACGCGGATCGCCGAAGCCAAGCAGGAACTCGAATCGCATATGCGCGACTATGAGAAACTGATCAGCGACGACAAGGATCGTCAGTATATGGAGACGACCCGAGCACTGATCAAGGACTACCTCCCGCTGCTGGAAAACGCCATCGTAGCGACCAAGGCCGGCCAGCCTGACAAGGCCAAGTCGGGCATGGGGCAGGCTGGCGCGATCAGCAAAAAAATTACTGAAAATATCGAGGCGCACGCCAAGTACAACGAGGCACTGGCCGAAGCAGAGGTAAAAAAAGCCGAGGATGCCTACGCCAGCGGCAGGCTGATCGCCATCGTGACAACCTTGCTGGCAACGGCCGTCATCGCTGCGATGGGCTACTTGCTTTATCGCCAGGTATCAAGCTCACTGGGCGGCATGGTGAACATTTTCTCGCGCATCGAAAGTTCGCTCGACTTCACCGGGCGCCTGCCCGTCAGCGGCAACGACGAAGTAGCGCAGGTGACAAGCGCCTTCAACTGCTTGCTGGATCGCCTGCAGGCCAGTCTGCAGACCATCGCCAGGCACACGACGGCGGTAAACTCGGCTGCCAGCCGCGTCGCGACCTCGTCCAACCAGATGTCGATTGCCTCGTCGCAGCAGAGCGAAGCGGCGTCGAGCATGGCCGCGACCGTCGAGGAAATGACCGTCAGCATCAACCACGTGGCGGATCGTGCCAAGGAAGCCAACGAGCTGTCGTTGCAGTCCGGCCAACAAGCCCAACGCGGCGAAGCCATCATTGGCCAGACGGCCGCCGGCATCACCGGCATTGCCGAAACCGTTCGCTCGGCAGCCGAGCAGATTTCCCGCCTGGAAGAGCAAAGCGAGCGCGTCAACCATGTCGTCGCGGTGATCAAGGAAGTCGCCGACCAAACCAACTTGCTGGCGCTGAATGCGGCCATCGAGGCGGCGCGAGCCGGCGAGCAGGGCCGCGGCTTCGCGGTGGTGGCCGACGAAGTTCGCAAACTGGCCGAGCGGACCACCCAATCGACCCTGGAAATCGGCAGCACGATGGCCGAGATGCAGGTCAGCGCGCAATCGGCAGTGCAAGGGATCCGCGTGGTCGTGGACAAGGTCGAAGCCGGCGTCGCCAGTGCGCAACAGGCCAATGAAGCGATTCAGACGATCGGCAGCAGTTCCCGTCAGGCGGTCGACATGGTCGGCGACATCAGTGTGGCGATCCGCGAGCAAAGCATGGCCAGCAACAGCATCGCCCAACAGGTCGAACAGATCGCCCAGATGTCGGAAGAAAACAGTTCGGCCTCGGCCTCCACCTCGGACACAGCCGGCGAACTGGCCAGACTGGCCGACGAAATGCAGCGCGAGGTGGCCCAGTATCGAGTATGAAATCCCGATGACGGCTGGCAACAGCCGTGAAGGGAATATCCCCCGACCGGCACCCCGCTAATCGCTTCATCCGATCACTGAAACCGCCCCTAATGAGCCCCCCCAGCAGGGGCAACAAAACACTCGGGCTATCGACCGCGATGCCATGGGGAAAACAGAATCACTCAAAAGCGACAAGCCGGGGTTTTTGCAGGGCTCTTCGATGACATAAATAAAAAAGCGCCCCGGAGGGCGCTTTTTTATTTAATTCTTGGCGGAGCAGGCGGGATTCGAACCCGCGGTGGGCTATTAACCCACACACGCTTTCCAGGCGTGCGACTTAAACCACTCATCCACCGCTCCAAGAGGCGCGCATTGTAGCAGAAGGCTTGGCCAGGTCAAAGCGACTTTCGCAGGATGGCAAGTCCGATCCACAAAACGAACAAAACCAGGAAAGCCAAAAGACTGACCACTGTTTCACTAGCACGCGGGCCGACAAGCAGCCGGAGCAGTTTTCTCGGCGCTTGGGTGATCAGCGCGAACAGGCGATAAATCGGGTTGCCCTCTCGCCGGGCTCCGGCAAGAAGGTACAAGAGGCCTTGGGCGATCAGGCACAGCCCGAGCATTTCGACGATGCCGCGCAGCGCGCCAATCAAGAACAGGAGCACTGCGGTCTACTCGTCGTCGATGCCGAATTCCGCATCCAGCCTGGCCATGCTGCGGTTGTAGTACCAGATGATCAGCAAATAGATAAGCAACTCCCCCTGGGCTGCCATGTAGAAGCCCAGCGGAAAACCAAATACGACGATTTGGTTGAGTTCGTTGGCAAACCAGTTGAGCACGAAGGTGACCAGCGCCCAGAAAAACAGCAGCACAAAGGTCAGGCGCCGTGTTTTCTCCCAGTAGGTCGGTCTTCCGGCCATTACGCCCGCCGCTCCGGGTCGCGCCGCAGGCGGTGGAGAAAGTGCCGTATTTCGGCGCCTGGCGGGGGGGTCATCAGACTGACCAGCACGGTGACCACGAAACCAAGCAGCACGCCGAGCACGCCGGCTGAAGTGGATTGCAGATGGAACCACGGTTCCATGCGCATGCCCTGGACGCCCAGCCATGGAATGCTGTCGAATTCGACGCGAACGATGTAATAGAGAGTGAGCGACATGCCGACCAACATCCCGGCCAGCGCTCCCTGGCGCGTCGTCCGGCGCCAGAAGATTCCCAGCACGAGTGCCGGGAAGAAGGCCGAGCCGGCGATCGAAAACGCCCAGGCCACCATCGACAGGATGGTGCCCGGCTTTTGGGCGGCAACGGTCGCCGCCAGCACGGCGACGACCAGCAGGAGGGACTTGGATATGACCAGGCGGAACTGGGTCGACGCCTGCGGCCGGAAAACGCGGTAGTAGACATCGTGCGACAGGGCGCTGGTAATGGTCAGCAGCAGGCCGTCGGCGGTCGACAGCGCGGCGGCCAGACCGCCGGCGGCGACCAGGCCGGATACCACATAGGGCATGCCGGCGATTTCCGGCGTGGCCAGCACGATCACGTCGGGATTCAACGAAAGTTCGGCCAGTTGCAGAATGCCGTCGCCGTTGATGTCCTCGATGCTGACCAGCCCGACCTTGGTCCACGCCGCCACCCAGCTCGGCAGTTTGGCAATCGAAATGTCGGCCAGGTGGGCCAGGACTTCGTATTTGGCGAACACCGCGTAGGCCGGCGCGGTGATATAGAGCAACAGGATGAACAGCAGGGACCAGAATACCGAGTCACGCGCCTGACGGACCGTCGGCGTCGTGTAGTAGCGCATCAGCACGTGCGGCAACGCGGCGGTACCGACCGTCAGGCAGAAAATCAGCGCCAGAAAGTTGATCCGCATCGAAAGGTCTTGCTCTGCATCGCCCCCGAAGGCCTCGGCGTGGTGCACCGGCGGCTGCGAGCGCTCGAGCGCCGCATACATCGAAGCCTCCCAACTCTGGCGGGCCTGGTCGGGATGATGCGGCAGGTCGCGCCGCTGGCGTTCGAGGGCCACAATATCGCGCATCTGGGCATCGCTGGCTTTCAGTTCATTGATCTTTGCCGACAGTTGTTCACGCTCGAAATTCAGCGAATCGGGCAATTGCATGATCTTCTGGGCGTAGAGATCGGCCCGCTCGCCGTACAGCCGCCTGACCTCGACCTCGGCCGGTGCGTAGAACACCTTGTCTTCCATCTGCCTGACCTGCGCCAGCACCTGACC
>Ga0316605_10001224_pt1 | contig 15108 bp, 11 predicted proteins | sample OWC_soil_day20_n_FD_207666 | JGI IMG/M metagenome (GOLD analysis project Ga0316605, IMG submission 207666) | Wetland soil microbial communities from Old Woman Creek delta, Ohio, United States - OWC_soil_day20_noCT | ecosystem: Environmental > Terrestrial > Soil > Wetlands | place: USA: Ohio... | reverse complement strand
GCACCCCAAATCAGAAAAATAACCCGTAATAAATTATAAATATGTCAAATGTAAAGAGAGTGTATTTCTTCGGAGGTAAAGTTGCCGAAGGAGACGGCTCAATGAAGAATTTGTTAGGCGGCAAAGGGGCAAACCTTGCCGAGATGTGTAAGCTTGGTATGCCAGTACCGGCCGGCTTCACTATTACAACAGATACTTGTGTTGAATTTTATAAAAACAATCTTCAGTTCCCTGCCGAACTAAAGAAAGAAGTAGACGAGGCTCTTCTTAAATCTGAAGCAGTAATGAATATGAAGTTCGGAGACAAAGATGCTCCTCTTCTCATTTCATGTCGTTCAGGAGCAAGAAGCTCAATGCCCGGAATGATGGAAACTGTTCTTAACATCGGCTTGTGCTCAGAAACAATTCCCGGTCTTATCAAAAAGACAGGCAATCCAAGATTCGTATACGATGCATATCGCCGTCTCATAATGATGTATTCAGATGTTGTTATGGAGAAATCGGAAGGAGTTGAACCGGAAGAAGGAAAAGGAATCCGCGTACAACTTGACAAAATGCTTCATGAAGTTAAAGTTAAAAAAGGATACAAAAGCGATACTGACCTTTCGGAAGAAGACCTTAAGGATCTTTGCGAAGCCTTTAAGGGCCGCGTAGTTGAGGTTTTAGGCAAACATTTCCCGGACAATGCCTATGAGCAACTTTGGGGAGGCGTTAGTGCCGTTTTCAAATCATGGAATGGCAAAAGAGCTATCTCTTACAGAAGGATTGAAAATATTCCTGACGAATGGGGAACAGCTGTAACCGTTCAGGCAATGGTATTCGGAAACATGGGTGACAATTCGGCAACAGGTGTTGCTTTCTCAAGAAACCCTGCAACCGGCGAAAACAAATTCTATGGCGAATGGCTTGTAAATGCTCAGGGCGAAGACGTAGTGGCAGGTATCCGCACACCTAATCCTTTGAACGAATCAACCAAAAACGACCAAAACAAACATCTTGTTTCTCTGGAAACAGGCATGCCAATTGTTTACAAAGAGCTTGACAATATTCAGAAGGGTCTTGAAAAACACTTCCACGATATGCAAGACATTGAGTTCACCATTCAGGATGGTAAACTCTGGATGCTTCAGTGCCGCACAGGTAAGAGAACAGGACTTGCAGCCCTCAATATGGCTATGGATATGCTCCATGAAAACCTTATTGACGAAAAAACTGCAGTTATGAGAGTTGCTCCAATTCAGCTGGACGAACTTCTCCACCCTATTCTTGACCCTAAATCGGAACAAAAAGCTTCTCTTGTTGCAAGAGGACTTCCTGCTGGTCCCGGCGGATCTGTTGGTCAAATCGTATTTACTGCAGAAGCTGCTGTTGAGTGGAACGCTGCTGGCAAGAAGGTAATTCTTGTACGCGAAGAGACTAATCCGGAAGATGTAGAAGGTATGAGAGCTGCCGATGGTCTTCTCACTGCCCGCGGAGGTATGACTTCACACGCTGCACTTGTTGCACGCGGATGGGGAAAATGCTGTATCGTTGGTTGCGATGCGGTTCACATCAATCTTGCCAAAAAGATTCTTACCATCAACGGTAAAAACTATAACGAAGGCGATGTATTCAGTCTTAACGGATCTAAAGGATTTGTATACGACTCTCCTATTACAACAATGAGTGCAACTGAAAATCCTCGTTTTGTAGAATACATGAAAATCGTAGACAAATACAGGGTTCTTGGAGTAAGAACAAATGCCGACACACCTGAAGATGCTCAAAATGCACTGAACTTTGGTGCAGAAGGAATTGGTCTTTTCCGTATTGAGCACATGTTTTACGGTCTGAATTCAGAGGCTCCTCTTTCTAAACTAAGGAAGATGATTCTTTCAAATACAGAAGAAGAACGCAAACTTGCACTTCTGGAACTTGAGCCATACGTAAAGGCTGCTGTTAAAGGCACAATGCTTGTTATGAACGGAAGACCTGTTACTTTCCGTCTTCTTGACCCGCCTTTGCATGAATTCGTTCCTCAGACTCCTGAGAAACAGAATGAACTTGCCAGAGAACTTAAGATATCTGTAGAGGACATCAAAAAACGCGGCGAATCACTTCACGAAGTTAACCCAATGATGGGACACCGCGGTGTTCGTCTTGGAATCACATATCCCGAGATTTCGGAAACTCAGTTCAAAGCAATTTTTGAAGCTACTGCCGAACTCATGAAAGAGGGCTACGATCCGCAGCCGGAAATCATGGTTCCTGTAACTGTTACCGTAAAAGAGCTTGACGACCAAAAAGCAATTTGCGACAGAATTCACGCCGATGTTGAGAACAGGTTCGGAGTTAAAATCACATTCCTTTACGGAACTATGATTGAAATTCCAAGAGCTGCTCTCATGGCAGAAGAGATGGCAAACACTGCTCAGTTCTTCTCTTTTGGAACAAATGACCTTACCCAAATGACATTCGGTTTCTCTCGCGACGATATCGGAGGTTTCATGGGCGATTATCTTGCTAAAAAGATTTTACCTGCCGATCCGTTCCAGACTCTGGACCAGGCATCAGTTGGTAAACTCATTGAGATTGGTATCAAAGGCGGACGCAACACAAATGCTAAACTTAAAGTTGGTATTTGCGGAGAGCACGGTGGCGACCCTGAATCTGTTGAATTCTGCCACAAGGCAGGAATGAACTATGTTTCATGTTCACCTTTCCGCGTTCCAATTGCAAGGCTCGCAGCAGCTCAGGCAGCAATTAAAGAATACAAATAGAATCACTTATAAATATTGGACCATACTGGGCCGGCAAATTTTATTTGTCCGGCTCATTTGGTACTTAGATAAAATTTTTACGATGAACAGAATTATTGCATTAATATTTATTAACTTAGTAACGCTAAGCGCAGCATTTTCACAAGGACAAAAAGCTAAACCTATTTTTAAAGAAGTATCAGGTTTCCAAGTTGTTAAAAGCATATTCCCTACAGCGGCCGAATTAGTTCAGGCCAATGAAGTGTGGTTTAAGATTGTTGATGATAAGAAGGCCGTTTTAGGATATTGCATTTCAAGTAAACCGTATAGTTCCGGTATTATTGGCTATAACGGAGAAACGCCTGTAATTATTGTTTTTGATAAAAACTGTGTAGTACAAAAGGTTTCTATTCTTAGCAACAGCGAAACCGCAGGATATTTATCCAAACTTGAAAGACAAAACTTTTTTAAAAACTGGTACGGACTAACAATCAAAGATGCAATGAACGTTAAAGCAAGTGCCGACAGCTACTCGGGAGCAACCATATCTGCCAATGCACTCAGACAAAACGTAGATCTTATATTGCGAAAAGCGTACTCTAAGAGATTGTAAAATGAAGACCTCGACCAAGATTATCCTTGGAGCTGCTATTCTAGCTCTTGCATTCATTCTCACCTACAAATCAATTAATCAGGAGCCCTCCGATAGCCTTCCAAAGTATATGCAGGTAACTGCAATTATGGAAAACTCCGGGTGTATTCTTTGTCACAATTCACAACCTAAAATGCCATTTTATGCAAACTGGCCTCTTTTGGGTGGCAAGATTAAGGGTGATATGAAAGCCGCAATTAATAAGATAGAATTAAAGTCGCTTTACGACTCAATCGCATCGGGCGGAGCAATAGATACATCTAAGTTGAGCAAAATTTTAACTGTAATGGAAGAGGGAGCTATGCCCCCTCTTTCGTTTACTATTTTCAGGCTTGGTGCTGCTGTTAAAGCAAGAGAAGCAGAAATTGTCCGCGAATGGGCAACAGATAATAAGCATCTTGCTAAGATAGAAGAGGATTAATTTTTTAAACCTTCTTTTCAAAAGCTCTGGAGTCTCCCCACTCTCTCCATCCAATCTCAATTCCCATCTTTTTGAGGTTCTCCTCAAGTTTAGATTTTGACAGAGCTGCATCGTCTTTGATGCCGGGTTTGTTTTCGTAAATCTGATAGTTTTCCCTCACTTCCGTAACAGTCATGTTGGGCATAATAATATTTGCTCCGGCCATAACTGCCTTTTCTCTGCCATATGGGTCAATGACCTGCATTGCAGTGGTTGCGGCAATATTAATCTTTGGCATAAGGAGCCTCAATGCGGCAACCATTTTTAGGGTAAGGTCCAGAGATGTGCTTGTAACGCCCAGATGCCCAAGCGGTGTATCGGAATGTTTAAGGTACGGCCCCATTCCAACCATGTGAACTCCAATGTTTTTAATGAACAACAGGTCGTCGGCAAGGTCTGATATGGTTTGATAAGGCAAACCAATCATAACCCCGGTTCCTGTCTGGTAACCGATGTCTTTCAAATCAAGAATCGCCTGTACTCTTCTATCCCATGAATGAAGGGCGTTTTTAGGGTGAATTTTGGAATATAAGAAGGGATTCGAACTCTCTATCCTCAAAAGATACCTGTGCGCTCCTGCATCAAACCACTCCTCATAAATTTCTTTCTTCTGCTCACCCAGGGAAAGAGTAATTCCCATCTCTCCATTTGTAATCTCTTTGATATTTTTCACCAGACGGGTGACCCTTGCAGTAAAGGACCTGGTTGATATCTCTCCTGCCTGTAAAACGAGGGAGCCGTATCCGGCATCTCTTGCAAATAAAGCAGACTCCAGAACCTGTTCGTCTGTGAGGTCATAACGGAAAACATTTTTGTTATCGTGTCTTATACCACAATAGAGGCAATTCTTGCAGCATCTGTTTGAAAGCTCAATAAGACCTCTCAGAAAAATCTTACTGCCAATGTTTTCTACCTTTACATTGTATGCCTCCTGTATAATCTTTTCGATATTACCCGGGTTCTGCTCTTCAAGGATTGCAACAATCTCTTCTTTGGTACTTATATCTCTTAATTTCATTCAGCCTGTTTTAAAAATGGAGCAATTGCCCTTTCATATATTCCAACGCACCATGCAATTGTCATTCCGTAGTTTGTAACCGGTATCGAATTCTTAACTGCAGGGTTAAGCCTCATCATAAGCTGCCTCTGGGTTATCATGCACCCTCCGCATTGCACGACAAGTGCATAATCTTTTATGGATGAAGGAATATTGTCAAGGCCTGCCACAACATCGAAATCAATTTTCTTTCCTGTTCTGTTCATAATGAGTCTTGGAATTTTAACGCGGCCAATGTCGTCGCAGGAGCTGTGGTGCGAGCAGGATTCCAGAATCAGGATTCTGTCTCCGTCCTTAAGGTCATCAATTTTTGGAGTGCCATTGAGGTAGTTTTCAAAATCGGCCTTGCTTCTGGCAAGCAATACGCTAAAGCCGGTAAGGGGAATGTTGGCAGGAACCGATTTGGAAACAATTTCAAAGGCCTGGCTATCTGTAACAATGAGCTTAACGTTCTTATTGTTCCCTTTAAAATAATTTTCAAGGGCAGCGGGCTGAAGTACAACAGATACCCCTCCCCTGTCCAGTATATCACGAATTGCATTTACCTGTGGAAGGATTATTCTTCCCTCCGGAGCTTCGCTGTCTATTGGTACAACCAAAACAACCAAATCATCTTTTTCCACAAGCCCTTCAAAGAGTCCTTTTTCGGCGAAAGGCGATTGCGACAGTCCTTTTACTATGAGCGCAGTGAGCTGTTCAACGGCAACTTTTTGTTCCTGTTCGTCCAGCATTCCGCTGGAGAATTCAAGAACATCAAACCCGTGCTTCGAAGAAATTTCCAGCGCAAGCTCTTTGTCCATAGATATTATATCCGATTGGTTATGAACGATAATTACAGGAATGTTGTTTTCCTTAAACCGTTCCAGCAGTTCCAGCTCGAAACTCCCTATCTCATTGTTTGTATAAAGAAGTATTGCAAGGTCTATCTGATTAATAACCTGCCTGGTTTTGGCAATTCTCTGTTCGCCCAAATCCCCTTCGTCGTCTATCCCAGCTGTATCAATAAATACACATGGGCCTACTCCAAAAATTTCCATCCTCTTTTTTACAGGATCGGTTGTTGTTCCGGGAGTCTCCGAAACAATAGCAACCTGTTCCCCTGAGAGGGTATTAATGAGAGAACTCTTACCGGAGTTTCTCCTTCCAAATACTCCAACAAATCTAGCTTTACTCATAAAAACTATGTTATTATCCGAAAATTTTTAGAATTAGATAATTCTTCTTTTCAAAGATATAAATATTGACCGAATATTGAAATATCTCCTAATTTTGAAAATACATAACACATTGGAAAACAAAATAGAAATGGAAAAAAAGGGAAGAAGAATCGTGTTTTGGGCAGTAATTGCAGTTGTCGTTTTATTAGTAATTGCCGTTGCAATGAACTGGGGGTCATTCGCCGAAGGCTTTGAGGCAGGCGGAAAGCTTGCGGAGTAAAGGATTTGAAGCAAACCCAATGGCTTGCAGAGAAAGAATTTGGGGAGAGACACTGCTCAGGCGGTACGTCCCTCTCCTCATTTTTTAAGTATTCCAAGCTCAAACCACACCATCCCGGTCCATCTCCAGTGGTTGTAAACAAGCTGGCATGCAAAAGGAACCAGAACCAGCACTGCAACTCCGTATGAAGTGAATTCAAGGGCAGCAAGCAGAATTACAACAGTTATTATTGCTGTAACAACAAGTGCTTTGTAATGGGGCACTTCGTTTCTGGAAAGCAAAACAGAAGTGGAGATATAGGTGAATGCATCTAACAGGGTAGCTCCAAACAAAACCAGCAGCAAAGGCCATTCTATGAAATGGGTTTTGCTGTTTATAAGTTCAAGCCCCCATCCTCCCAACAGGAGAACTCCGGAAGTACATACTGCAAATACGGCAACAGCAATATAGAGTGCTTTGATATACATTCTTTTTACCTCGCCAATTCTTTCCTGTATTCTCTCCTGAGTGAGTTTAGGGTAGAATGTTGCAAACCAAACTACCGATAATGTGTATATAACATCTGCTATTTGCTTGCTCAGCCCGTAATCGCCCATTACAGAAAGCGGAATAAAAAGAGCACCAAGCATTGCAAGCATTCTGTTTGTAAATATCCAGCTAAGGCCGGAAAGGCCCGATTTATATGCAGTGTTCCATATTTTTCTGAGGATATCACGCCAGTCTTCGGATTCGGCCTTTTGAAGCTCTTCTTTTGTATTCTTGTCAAAGAAGGCTCTGTATGCAAGGAATCTGTTGGTAATTGTAGCAAGTGTCTGGCCAATGACCATTGAAATTATTCCCATTCCCGAAAGAAGAAGAATTGACGCAACCACAATATGTATGCTCTGGGAAAAGACTATAATCTGCTTCGAGCGCTTGATAAATCCCCTTCCAACGAGCATTGCATCATAGAAGTAGGTATAAAACTGATACGAGAGCAGCACTCCATAACAATACCACGCAAGCCTGGCCTTAAACGGGTCGCCGGTAAAACCTTGCAAAATACTTTCTATATACCATATACCTGCCGTGAAAAGCAGAACAACCAATACAATTGCAACTCCTGCATAAAAGTTGCGCATAGATTTTATCAGCCCCTTTAGCAAAGGAAAATAAACCGGCAAATCCTTTTTCAACGGTTTGTAGCCCTCTGCCTGAAGGGTTGTGGCTCCCGAATAAACGTAAGTTATTGACCTTGAAAAAGTGGGGAAAAATCCGAAATCGAGAAGGTAAATCATTGAATTGAGACTTATCATCACAGTCCACAGACCCATCTCCTCGCTTGGCAGCATTTTAAGAATAAGAGGCAGGACAACCAATGCAGACGCCACTCTCATAAAGCTGGCAGCATAGTTCCATAGCAAGTCGGTCCTGTCTATCTTCATCCCTGTTAAAATACGTATTTGGCCATAAACTCAATCCTGTTATTCTGATTTACAGGATAGAAATCGGTTCCCTTAAGGTTCATGTTAATGGATTTTGCCCATTTCGCTTGCGAAAGGCTGTATTCCAAAGCAAAGATAAGTTTTTTAGAGGCACTGTAAACAACTCTTGGAGATAATCTTGAAAACCACATAAGTTTAGGGTCTTTGTAGAATCCGTATGAATAATCGCCATTAGCCATTGTAACATCTACAACTTCTTTGGTTCCGAAACTTTTCTGATAACCGTAGAAAATTCCGAATTTAAAATCTTTAAACGATGGGGTTTCAAAATCAACCCATGAAGACATTGACCTCACATTCTCATATTTATAATCCAGTAATGGATTTGAACTGCCTAAGTATATATCGTTGATTTTCCCGTATCCGCCAATCATTCCCAGATGAGAAAGGTTTTCGCCGTAAATTCCCCACATCCTTAATGTATAGCCTTTGCCTAATGCAGCTCTGAAAAATGCACTGATATCGAACGAACCTATAGTTGTAGATATAAGATTATTCATAGCATCTGTTGTTCTTGGTTTTAAAACTTTATAGCCTGCTGTTATTCCCCCGAATATCTTTGCAGGATCTCCTAAACGAATCTGGGCCTGGAAATCGGGGATTCCCGCCTGTGCCTGTGCTTTTGCAGGTCCGAGAGAATTCATGCCTCCGAACATATGAGCAGCAACTATTAAGTTTACATTTTTTGCAAGGTTTGCTGTATAACGAATCTGCAAATTTCTGTTTAGGGAATTAAAAGGGAAACCGGCACCAAATGCAACAGTTTGTCCGTTAACCTCGCCCACATAAGTAAGGTGGTCCGTCTGTCCAATCAGAATCGAACTCTTTTTCCACTTCATATTGATATATGCATGCCTTAGGTTGAACATTCCAATGTATGCTTCAGCCGAGCCGCAAAAGTCGGCTTCAAAATATGAATTGACATCGGCATTGAGCAGCTTTATTCCTGTAACATTAACATAGAGCCGGCTTGTTGCTATAGAAAAATTAAGCGAGCCTGTTTTATTTATATCTTCTCCGGCATTATTAAATTTAGGCGATAACGGGTAATAATTTGTCAAATCATATCTGACTGCTCTTGAGCGATAGCTGTCATAGTAACTTTTAAACTCTACGAATCCTCCGAATTTAATATTGAGTTTGTTTTCCTGAGCAACAAGAAACGAAGGAGCTATTAGTAAAAGAAGTGATAAGGCAAGTAATGTCTTTTTCATGGTTAAAGTTTTAGTTTCACGCCAAAGATATAACATTTTAACAAGAATAGTATATGCTTTTACTATTAAACAGCCGTTGCACCAGCCATTTAACCTACCACTGCATCTGCCATTCCGAATAGCAATATCCTAATTACCAAGCACTTTGAAATTGCTTTCAACTAAATCCCTCAAAAAATATTTTCCAAACAGTTGATTATAGAATACTTGCTAATTGGAATGGCAGATGCGTTTTTGTGCCGCACACCCCTCCGCCGAAGGCGTAGACCTGCGACGCAGGAGCACCTACTTGCCCCTTAAAAAGAGGACGAAATGAAAACACCTAACCGCTGGAACATACTAATATCAAGACAGTTACTAAAAATGAAGAGAACTGATATCTCTTCACTTTTAGTAAGTTTCTGCAAATAAGACACATACAAAGGATAAGCTAGGAACTGTCACGTCCTGAAACAGGTTGACCAGTATTGATTATTGAAGATTCCCATGTAGGGTTTAACACTCTGATAATGTGTAATGTATTAATAGTTCAGGCGCTTGTAGCGCCTGAACTATTAATAACGCACTTAAAATCAATTAAATAGAGCATGCGTGGGAATTCAAAAAATATGGTGCGGCTTCGCCGCGGTTTATTACCATGCGGTCGGAAAACCTTTCGGCCGGAAATATAATTTAAAACTGCTTTGCTAAATACCTGATAATCATATTACAGCACAAACTACTGAGGGTAGTACCCTCAGTAGTTTGTGCTTTTGCTTAATAATGTGTAAGTTACGTAGATGAAATTTTCATTAAAAACAGTCCAAACCCTGTGTAACCAACTTATCATCCGCCGAAGGCGTAAACCTGCGACGAAGGAGCACCTACTTGCCCCTTTGAAGCGACGGTGGACGGTGAATATCTAAAGGTGAGTGTTCGGCTTTGGTAAAAAAACGTTCCGGGCTGCAAGTTCAAGGCTTTCTTCTTGATATACAGCGGCAAAGCCTCTATTTTACAAGACATGTCGCTAAAATTTTGTGCTATAGAAAAGCTTCCTAGAAGCAACATCTGTTATTTGTCTTTTTGGCAATCAACGAAGAGTCAGTTTCGGTGGCGACGGTGTGTCAACAAATTTCTGGGCAAGACTGTATGTTTCACACTACTAAAGTGTTGCTCGTAAACAATCCTAGTCTCCGGCAGCAAGTTGAATATCTCTGTGTACTGTCTTATCATTGCCAACTAATTGATAAGGGCGATTCGGCCGGACGAAGCAGAGCGAAGGAGGACGCACAAGCCCGAAGCAATTAGTTGGCAGTGATTAAATTACAGAGATAAAACACAACTCGCAGCCGGCGATTCGGCCGGAACGAGCATAGCGAGCGAGGACGCACAAGCCCGGAGCAATTAGTTGGCAGTGATTAAATTAAAGAGATAAAACACAACTCGCAGCCGGAAATTTGGCCGGAACGGGCAAAACAAAACAGGGGCAAACCGTTTGGTTTGTCCCTGTTGTAGCCCCACCGCGACTCGAACGCGAATCTGAAGTTTAGGAAACTTCCGTTCTATCCCTTGAACTATGAGGCCCTGTTATGGGTTAACTATTGTATGCCCACTTGTAATATATAGATCCCCAGGTAAATCCGGCTCCAAAAGCCGAGAAAATGAGGGTATCTCCTTTCTTGAATTTCTTTTCAAATTCCCAAAGCACCAAAGGTATGGAAGTTCCGGCAGTATTTCCAAATTTTTCGATGTTAATTAGAATTTTTTCTGTGCTTAATCCCATTCTTTTGCCTGTTGCCTCAATAATTCTCATGTTTGCCTGGTGAGGAATGAGGTAGGCGATATCATCGGCCTTGAGACCGTGCTTTTCCATAATCTCTACTGAAACATCTGCCATGCGGCTCACTGCATATTTGAACACAGTCTGGCCGTCCTGATGAATGTAATGTTCGCGTTTGATTATTGTCTCTTCTGTTGGCGGATACAATGACCCTCCTGCTCTCTGATAGAGGTAATGACGTCCGATACCGTCCACATGCAGGATTTGATCCTGAAGGCCCAGCGTTTCATCGGGACAAGGCTCTATGAGCATTGCAACGGCAGCATCTCCAAAAAGCGGGCATGTTGTTCTGTCCTGATAGTCGGTAATTGAGGACATCCTCTCTCCGGTAACCAGAACAATCTTTTTTGCCTGTCTCGAACGAATGAATGATGTAGCAGTGGCAAATGAAAACAGAAAACCGGAACAGCCGGCGTTTATGTCGTATCCCCATGCATTCCTGATTCCCACTTTGTCGCAAATGATGTTTGCAGTAGCCGGGAAAAGCATATCGGGTGTAACAGTTGCGCAAAGCAGCATATCTACATCGTCGGGGTTTGTTTTAGTCTTTTCAAGAAGTCTCTTTACGGCTTCTGCGCCCATGTGGGATGTGCCAAGACCGTCTTCCTTAAGAATTCTTCTCTCTTTTACTCCAATACGGGTCATAATCCACTCATCGGTAGTATCTACCATGGTAGAAATCTCGTCGTTGGTGAGTATATATTCGGGAAGGAAAGCTTCAATCCCTGTAATTATGGCTCTTTTATTATCCATTTGTAAGTGCTTCCTTAAATTTTTCTGTGAGTTTGTACCGTAAAGCTCTCTCCGCCTGAAGTATCATATTCGATATTGCGGTGGGGCTTGATGCTCCGTGACCTATAATCACAGGAGCAGAAATACCAAGAACCGGAGTTCCGCCGTAGTTCTCATAATTAAATCTCTCAATATGCCGGTTTTCTATTCCCAGCTGCTGCATTAGGTCATACATACCTTCCGCCTGCTTTAAAGCTATATTTCCGGCAAAACCGTCTGTTACCAGAACATCTGCTATATCTCCCGTAAAAAAGTTGTTGGCCTCCATATTGCCCACAAAATTGAAATCAGACGAATCCGACATGAGCTTATATGCTTCTCTTGTAACCATGTTCCCCTTCTCCTCCTCTACTCCGATGTTTAAGAGCGCAACTCTTGGGTTTTCCACACCCATCATCGTACGTGCATATACCGAGCCTAAAATTCCAAACTGGTATAAAACATCGGGCTTGCTGTCTGAGTTAAAACCCACATCGAGAATCAGCATTTTTTTCCCGTTGAGCATTGGTACCTCTGCAGAGATACATGGTCTCATTATTCCTGCGACAGGTCCTAAAGTGTATACAGAACCAGCAAGCATTGCGCCTGTATTGCCGGCACTCGCGAATGCATCTATCTTTCCCTCCTTGAGGAGATTAAAACCAACGACAATGCCTGAGTCTGTTTTTTTCTTGTAGGCTTTCACCGGATGTTCGTCCATGTTAATGGATTCGGAACAGTGTATAATTGTAAAATTACCGGGATCAAAACCATTTTCACGGCAGATCTCGGTAATCTTATTCTGATCACCTAAAAGGATAATTTTTGTATCGGTCTGAAGTTCGTAAAAGGTTTCTATTGCTCCCAAAACAGTATTTTGAGGAGCATAATCGCCTCCCATGACATCAAGTCCGATCTTCATCAACACTAGGCGCTGGCTTTGTCGATTACAAGACGGCCTCTGTAGAAGCCACATTCAGGACATACTCTATGGTAAAGTACTGCAGATCCGCAATTTGAGCAAGTTCCCAGAGTTGGCAATTCTGCTTTATAGTGAGTTCTGCGTTTTCCTTTGCGTTGTTTTGAAATTCGGTGTTTCGGATGTGCCATTATTATAAATTTTACAGTATTAATTCAATAAATTTTTCAATTTCTCAAATGGAGAATTTGCCTCTTTTTTAACTTTCTTATCCTCTGCCTTTAAAGACTTAAGCTTCTCAATCATCTGCTCGTTGCAGCCTCCTTTCGGATGAACTCTCTGGAGCGGTAGACTCAGACAAACGTAGTCGTAAAAAAACTGCCTCAAATCCAGGTCCGTATCCGTAGGTTCCATAATCATCACCTCGTCGTCCTCTTCTTCCTCTTCGGTTCTTACGAACTTTACTATGAGCCCTGCAGTAGTTTTAACAGGCAACGTCAAGTCTTCAAGACATCTGTCGCACTCTACAACCACTGTTCCGGAAATGTCGCACGTAACTTTAATGAGGGCAGCCTCTTTAATAAGTTCGGCCTCCATTTCAAGAGATGCCTCGCTTATGGGAGATTCCCCAAAGTCCTTAAAGAAAGCAGAATCAACCGAAAAACTGTAGTTGTGTTTTCCTATTGAGAGCCCCTTTATTGGGACAGTATATTCGTTATGTGCTATTTTACCCATATACAAAATGAGCCTGCAAAGTTAATCTAATTTTTGAAAATTCAAACCCAAACCTATCCCTTTCTCCTTTTTCTCTCATTCTCATCGAGGTATATCTTTCTGAGTCTGATAGATTTTGGAGTTACCTCAACCAACTCATCTTCCTGGATATATTCAAGTGCCTCTTCCAGAGAGAAAATAACCGGAGGAATAAGAACAGCTTTGTCGTCTGTTCCGGATGCCCTCACGTTGGACATTTTCTTTGTTTTACAGATATTTATACAAAGGTCATCTGCTCTTGAGTTTTCACCCACAACCTGGCCTGCATAGATTTCTTCGTTGTTGTGTATAAAGAACCTGCCCCTATCCTGCAGCTTATCCATTGAATATGCAATTGCAAGTCCGGTTTCAATAGCGATGAGCGAACCGTTGGTTCTCTTTTCTATCTCTCCCTTAAATGGCTCGTATGCTTTAAAACGGTGCGAAACTACTGCCTCACCCTGAGTTGCGGTTATCATGTTGGTTCTAAGACCTATCAAACCTCTTGACGGTATGTCAAAATCGAGGTGAATTCTCTCTCCTCTGTGCTCCATGTGCAAAAGCGATCCTTTTCTTCTGGTAACCATCTCAATAGCTCTTCCAACCATCTCTTCCGGCAGGTCAATTGTGAGGTGTTCCACTGGTTCACATCTTTGGCCGTTAATGGTTTTATCCAAAACTTTTGGCTGTCCAACCTGAATTTCAAAACCCTCGCGGCGCATAGTTTCAATAAGGATAGAAAGGTGAAGTACACCCCTTCCGTAAACTATAAAAGAGTCTGCTGTGAGACCGTCTTTAACTTTAAGTGCGAGATTTTTTTCAAGCTCTTTTTCAAGCCTCTCTTTAAGGTGCCTTGATGTTACAAGTTTCCCCTCTCTGCCAAAAAATGGTGAGTCGTTTATTGTAAACAACATACTCATAGTTGGCTCGTCAATTGCAATTGGAGGAAGTGCTTCCGGATTTTCGGCATCTGCAAGAGTGTCTCCAATTTCAAAGCCTTCAATTCCAACAACAGCACAAATATCTCCGCTCTTTACTTCGTCTACCTTCACTTTCTCTACACCGCTAAAAAGCATAACATCTTTGGCTCTCACCTTTTCAAATGTAACGCCGTCTCTTTTGCACAGAGTGAGGAACATTCCAGGTTTAAGGACGCCTCTTCTGAGCCTTCCCACTGCAATTCTTCCTACATAAGGAGAATATTCAAGAGAAGAGATGAGCATCTGAGGTGTTCCCTCAAGAGCTTCCGGATCCGGTATTGCTTCGATGATTGTGTCAAGAAGGTCGTTGATGTCGGTAGTTGGTTTGCGCCAGTCTCTGGACATCCATCCCTGCTTTGCACTACCGTATACTGTTTTAAAATCAAGCTGCTCTTCGGTTGCATTTAGGCTGAACATCAGGTCAAAAACCTGTTCGTTTACCTCATCCGGCCTGCAGTTTGGTTTATCTACCTTATTAATTACCACAATAGGCTTTTTACCCAGGTCAATTGCTTTTTGCAATACAAACCTTGTTTGCGGCATAGTGCCTTCGAATGCATCTACTAAAAGCAGTACACCGTCGGCCATGTTCAATACCCTCTCAACCTCACCTCCAAAATCGGCGTGACCAGGTGTATCGATAATATTGATTTTGTAGTCTTTGTATGGAACAGATACATTTTTCGCAAGAATTGTAATCCCCCGCTCTCTTTCCAAATCGTTGCTATCCATAATAAGTTCACCCATCTTCTCGGCATCTCGGGATAGCTTGGCCTGAAGAATCATTCTGTCCACCAAAGTGGTTTTGCCGTGATCGACGTGAG
>Ga0316605_10001222_pt1 | contig 15122 bp, 11 predicted proteins | sample OWC_soil_day20_n_FD_207666 | JGI IMG/M metagenome (GOLD analysis project Ga0316605, IMG submission 207666) | Wetland soil microbial communities from Old Woman Creek delta, Ohio, United States - OWC_soil_day20_noCT | ecosystem: Environmental > Terrestrial > Soil > Wetlands | place: USA: Ohio... | reverse complement strand
GCGGGGGGGCGGGGGGCGGCCGGGGTGGCCACAGGCCCCGTCGCCACCTGATCCTGGATCTGGATCCGGGGTTCTGCGGCCTCGGCGGGCTTGCCGGTGTGGATGGCGGCCAGCTCATCGGCGGACATGCGGACGGTGCCGAGGGGCGGGGCAGGAGGTTCCTGGGCGCTGATGGCTACGGTGGCGGCCACTTCGGCGCGGGGATCCTGGAAGGTCAGCTGCACCTGGCCCAGGGTGATGCGGTCGCCGTCCCGGAGAGGGGAGGACTGCACCCGGTTGCCGTTCACCAGCACCCCGTTGCTGCTCTGCAGGTCCTGGATCTCGTAGCCCCCGCCCACCTTCCGGACGACGCAGTGGTGGCGGCTGATGCTCGGATCGGGCAGGCGGAGGGTGTTGTCCAGCTCCCGGCCCAGATGCACTTCATTGTCGATGATCTCGAACTCTCGGACGCCTGCGCTCTCGTGCACCAGCAGTTTGGCCATGGAGGTCCTCAGAAGATGGTGGGATGGCCGGAAGTGTATCGCATCCCCGCCGCATCGGGGATAGGTCGTGGATCTCGGTTCTTTCTTGACGGGGTGCGGCGGACCCGCCAATCTTCCGGAAAGAAACGGGTGCAGGCATGGTGCTTTTCAACGCGGCCACCAAGGAGTTGACGGCCAAGATCGTCTACTACGGCCCCGGCCTGTGCGGGAAGACGACCAACCTGCAGCATGTCTACGACACGCTGCCGGGGGACGGACGAGGCAAGATGCTCTCCCTGGCCACCCAGACAGACCGCACCCTGTTCTTCGATTTCCTGCCCATCGAGCTGGGCACCATCCGGGGCATGAAGACCCGCATCCAGCTCTACACCGTCCCCGGCCAGGTCTTCTATGACGCCACCCGCAAGCTGGTGCTGCGCGGAGCCGACGCGGTGGTCTTCGTGGCGGACTCCCAGGCTCCGGCCCTGGAGAGCAACAAGGAGAGCTTCCAGAACCTCATCGTCAACCTGAAGGACCAGGGCGCCGAGCTGGAGAAGATCCCCCACGTGATCCAGTGGAACAAGCGGGACACGCCCAACGCCCTGCCCGTGGAGACCCTGAACCGCGAGATCAACCTCTTCAACGCGCCCACCTTCGAGGCCTGCGCCATGCGCGGCGAGGGCGTGAAGGAGACGCTGACCGGCGTGGCCAAGCTGGTGCTGAAGAGCCTGGCCGAGAAATACGGCGGCGGCGTCGTGGAAGAGCCCGCCGTGCTCCTGGGCGGCGCCCCGCCCCCGCCTCCGAGGTCGGTGGAATCCACCAAGCCCCTCGAGGTGGAAGAGCTCTCCGCCGGCGAGCTGTTGGAGGAGATCGAGGAGATCCCCGTTGAGTCCGGTCCCACGACCCACGCCCCGGCGGCCACCCACATGCCCCACAGCAGCGTGGTGGAGGTTCCCGTGGTGCTGGACCGCAGCCTCTTCAACGGGGAGAACCCGGTCGAGATCAAGCTGAAGCTGTATATTAGGTAGGCTGTCAGCTCTCCGCTGTCTGTCGGGCGCCCCGCGGCGCCCCTCTTTTTGAGCGCCGACAGCTGGAAAGCCGAACGCCGGAGTCCCCCATGTCCCGCCAGGTCGTCACCCGTTTCGCCCCCTCTCCCACCGGCATGCTCCACATCGGCGGCGTGCGCACGGCGCTCTTCTGCTGGCTCTTCGCCCGGAAGCACGGTGGCCGCTTCATCCTGCGCATCGAGGACACGGATCTCTCCCGGAGCACCGACGACAACATCCGCATCATCGAAGAGGGCATGGCCTGGTGCGGGCTGGACTGGGACGAGGGCCCCGTGGTGGGCGATCCCGGCCAGTGGAAGGGCCCCCACGGCCCCTACCGCCAGATGCAACGCATGGACCTGTACCGGGCGAAGATCCAGGAGCTGCTGGACAAGGGCCTGGCCTACCGCTGCCGCTGCTCCCGGGAAGCCATCGAGGCGCGCCGCAAGACCGTCGAGGCCGCGGGCAAGGTGTTCCAGTACAACCGCGGGATGGATCGCGGCAAGGGCTGCGCCGGCGCGAGCCACGACGCCAGCGAGCCCGCCGCCATCCGGTTCCGCATGCCCGAGGAAGGCGACATCGTGGTGCCCGACCTCATCAAGGGGCACACCCACTTCCCCGCGGACAGCCTCGACGACTGGATCATCGCCCGCACCGGCGACGGCCCCGGCGTGATCGGCGTGCCCACCTACAACTTCTGCGTGGTGGTGGACGACACCCACATGCAGGTCACCCACGTGATCCGCGGCGACGACCACCTGAACAACACGCCCAAGCAGATCCCCCTCTTCGCGGCCTTCGGCTACGACCTGCCGGCCTTTGCCCATGTGCCCATGATCCTGGGCGCCGACGGCGCCAAGCTCAGCAAGCGCCACGGCGCCACCAGCATCACCGAGTACCAGGCCATGGGCCTGCTGCCCTCCGCCGTGCGTCTCGCCCTGGCCCGGCTCTCCTGGACGCCCAAGATCGACGGCAAGGCCGTGGAGAGCGCCGAGGAGGAGCTGCTCACGGACGAGCAGATGATCCAGCTGTTCGACCTGGCCGACTGCCAGAAGAGCGCCGCGCGCTTCGACATGGACAAGCTGCAGTGGCTGAACCAGAAGCTCATCCAGCGGAGTTCCTGGCAGGAACTGGAGCCGCACCTCCGGCCCTTCGTGGCGGAGGTATCCCGCGGCGCCTGGGCCGCCAAAACGGATGACTGGAAGGCCCAGGCCATCCAGTGCACCCAGAAGGGCAAGTCGCTCACCGACATGGCCGAGGCCCTGCGCTTCGCCTTCGAACGCCCCGCCACCTTCGACGAGAAGGCCGTGGAGAAGTTCATGACGCCAGCCGTGAAGCCCGCGCTCCGCGAGGTCCATGGCCTGACCGACTACACGCACGAGGCCCTGGAGGCCGCCTTCACCGCCATCCTGGAGCGGCACAGCCTCAAAACCAAGGATCTGGCCCAGGCCCTGCGGGTGGCCCTGTGCGGCAAGCCCGTCAGCCCCGGCATCTTCGACACGCTCATGCTCGTGGGCCGGGACGAGGTCGCGGCGCGGTTGGAGCGCTGGATCTGATGAACCTTCAGGAATTCACCCACCTCACCCTCGCCGTCCTGGAGGAACAAGGGGCCGCGTCCTACGCGCCCACGATCATCGCCGATGAAACGGTCCAGGTGATCCAGGGCATCCCCGAAGGGCTCGACCACCGCACGGCGCTCCAGGAGGCGGTGCTGCGCCTGGGCCTCGACCAGTCCGAGTTCCTGTTCGGGGTGAAGACCGGACCCGGCGAAATCACCACGGGGCTGCACACGGCGGTCCAGACGCAGGTCCAGCGCATCTCCGAACTGAGCCAGGGCTTTGTCGTCTCCGACCTGGAGGACTGCCTGTGGTGGACGCTGGGGCAGGGGCGAGATCAGTAGCTGGATGCGGGGATCGAGTTGCGAAGCCTTGAAAGCAATCGCCACAGATAGGCGCAGTTAGGCATCTGGCGCCTGCCCGGGGATGCATTACAATGTAGTTTATGAGTGTCCGATTCGAGTGGGACCCCTCAAAAAACATCAGCAACATCAAGAAACACAAGGTCTCCTTCGAAGAGGCCTCCACTGTATTTCTCGATGAGAACGGCCTATTGATTGTCGATCCTGATCATTCCGACGAAGAAGATCGTTTCATCCTTTTGGGGCTCAGTTCGACCCTTCGGCTCTTGATTGTTTGTCATTGCTACCGGTCGAAAGGCGGTGTCATTCGAATCATCTCGGCTCAAAAGGCTGATCGTCAGGAACGCCAAGACTACCTCCGGAGATTCAAATCATGAGGAAAAGCTACGACTTCTCTAACGCCAAACCCAACCCCTACGCCAAGCTCCTCAAGCGTCAGGTCACCATTCGTCTCGACGAACCAACGCTCGAGTATTTCAAGAACTTGTCCTTGGAAATGACCATCCCATACCAAACCTTGATCAATCTCTATCTTCGAGAGTGCGCGGCCACGCACAAGCATCTTCGGCTTGCCTGGGAAATGCCCAAGGGCTCGAAATCGGTCTGACCCTCGGCAAGTGGCCGGATTTCTCCCCTCCGCCCCCTGATCCCGCTATGCTGATCCGCATGAATCCCATTCTGGCCGTCCACCCGCGCCCTAGCACGTCCAGTGCGGGGGGGAGTCGCACGCCACGCTGACCTGCATCCAGGTCCTCGGCATCCACCCCCGCCCCGACTGGCGGGGGTTTTTGTTTCAGGGAGCACGCCATGAGCCGCCATCCCCATCTGGCCATCCTCGGCTTCGGCACCATGGGCCAGGCCATCAGCGCCGGCCTGGTGGAGGCCTCCGGCTATCCGGCCGGGCGCATCCACGCCGCCACGCGCCACCCCGCCGCCGCCCGGGCCCGGGCCGAGACGCTGGGCATCCAGCTGTCCGGCGAGGCCGCCGCGGCCGTGAAGGCCGCGGAAGTGGTGCTGCTCTGTGTGAAGCCGAAGGAGCTGAAGGGACTGCTGGCGGGCCTGAGGGCCGAAGGCGCCCTGGACCACCGACCCCTGGTGGTCTCCATCGCCGCGGGCACCACCCTCGAGTTCCTCACCGCGAACACGCCAGAAGGCACACCCCTGGTGCGGGCCATGCCCAACACGCCCTGCGCCATCCGCCGGGGCATGACGGTGCTGGCCGCGGGTGCCGGCGTCAGCGAGGCCCAGCTGGCCCAGGCCCGGGCGCTCTTCGAGCCCCTGGGCCGGGTGATGGACCTGGACGAGAAGCACATGGACGCCGTCACGGGCCTGAGTGCCAGCGGGCCGGCCTTCATGTTCATCATCCTGGAGTCGCTGGCGGAAGGCGGCGTGCAGTGCGGGCTGCCCAGGGCCGTGGCCCTCGAACTGGCCGCGCAGATGACGCTGGGCGCCGCGTCCATGGTGCTGGAGACGGGCCGCCATCCCGCCGCCCTCAAGGACGAGGTCACCACTCCGGCCGGCTGCACCATCGCGGGGCTCCTCGCCCTGGAGGATGGCCGCATCCGCTCCGTGGTCGCCCGGGGCATCGAGCGGGCCACCCAGGTGGCCGCGGGGCTCGGCTGATGTGAGCTGAGTGGCGCGAGCGGGGGGGCTGCATGCCCCCCCCTACTCGTGGAAGTCGGTGTAGCCGTTGGTCGCGGGCAGGAGAATGTGGAGTTTCTGCTGGCTGTCGAATCCGAGCTGCCGGATGACGCCGGATATCGGAGGTGCCACGAGGGTTTCGTGCCAGCCGTCAGGGGCCTGGTGGTAGGCCTTGACGCCCGCGGTGGTCCGGTAGGCGATGGCCACCCGGCTGAGGTTCGGAGAGATGGCGGCGGCCGCGGAGGTTTGTGAGCCGTCCTGATCCCGGGCGCCCAGAAGCCGGGGCGCCTGCCAGGCGCCATCCTTCATCTGGAGGACCCACAGGCCATAGCTCACGCTGCTGCCGGCAAGCGAGCTTTCGTAGAAGATCCAGCCATTGGACGCATCCGCCCAGAGGGCGTCGAGGTAGTCGTACCACCCCGCGCTCACCGCGCCGGTCGGCAGGGTGGTGGCCGTCCAGGTGTTGGGCGCGGTGCGGGTGCAGTCCACCACGCTGTTCCCGTTACCCAGGAGGATGCGGGGCTGGTCGGAAGCATCCAGAGCCAGGTGGAAGGTTCCCACGTTGTTGAGGGCCGGGGAGACGCTGCTGAGTGATTCCTGCATCCAGGTGCTTCCGGCCTTGTGGACATACAGGAGGCTGGAGGTGGTCCCTCCGTAGGGGGCTTCGGTGGTGGCCCGGTCGACCAGCAGATGGGGGACGCCCGCGGCGTCGAGCCGGAAAGTCCATCCAGGGTTGGCGCTGGTCCAGGGGATCTGGCCGGTGAGGATGTTCTCCGCGTTCCAGGCGGTGCCGTTGAACCAGGCATGGATGAGCGTGTACGAACCAGACACCCCCGGCGTGGCGCTCGCATAGATGAGATGAGGCAGGCCCTGGCGGTCGACTTGCACGATCGGGCTGCTTGAACGGGCCGCGATCCCCGGGAAGTAGGCTGGCCAGGGGTCCGAATTGGACAGGAGGCCGAAAGGCTGAGAGGTGGCGCAGGCCCAGGTGCCCGCGGGCGTCAGGGCGGCATCGGCCAGGCCGGGGAAGGCCAGCGGGGTCGGGTTGAGCGACAAGGCGCCCGGCGGGTTCGGCGTGGATGCGGCCGCGGGGGTGCTTGAGGCTTCCTGGGAGCTCGTCTTCGCCACCACGGTGTAGGTGTAATATCCCAGCGCCGTGACCGGATCCACGTAGCTTGTGGTGCCTGGAGACAGGATGGCCACCTCGCTGCTGGAACTGATGGAAGGTGCCCGTCGGATGACGATCTGTGTGGCCGCGAGGCTCCGGTTTTCCCAGGTCAACTGCATGCCGCCGGGGATGGGGGCCACTGTCAGGCCCACCGGTGCGAACAGCGGGATCCAGACGGCATAGGCGGTCTGGATGGCGGCGCTGGTGACCTGGCCCCGGAGATTGGACACGCGGTAGGCGTATCCGCTGGCCTCCTGGACGCCCTGATCCAGGAACGAAGTCCGGTACCCGGCGGGCAGGGCGACGGGCGTCCAAACCCCGAGGGGGGTTCCGTTCGCGTCGCAGTCCGTACGTTCCAGAAGGACGCCGTCGGCCTGGCTGGACGACGACCAGGACACCTGCACCCCTCTGGCGCCGGCGTCGTAATTGGCGGTGATGTAGAGCACCGCCTCCAGCCCGGCGAAGATGGGGGCGGACTGGGTGCTGGCGAGGCTGGCCACGGCGCCTTTGAGGTTGGTGAGCCGGTAGGTGTAGTAGAGGCCAGAGGCGACGCTGCGGTCGAGGTAGGCGGACGCCAGGGGGTCCGGGACGGACAGCGAGGTCCACGATCCGGTGACGGAGCCGTAGGAAGTGCACTCGGCCCGCTCGATCCGCAGGCCGTCCGAACCGGTGGTGTTGCGGTTCCAGGTGAGCAGGATGGCGGCCTGGCCCCAGTCATAGGTCGCGGTGGGCTGGCCGGGGGCGTTGGGCCCGCGGGCGTGAGAGGCCTCGTTGGAGTAGGCGCTGAATTCGCTTCCCCGGGCCGTGCGGAGCCGGAAGGTGTACGTGGTGTTGTCGGGGGCCGTCGCGCTGAACGTGAGGTTCAGGGCGATGTAGTCATTCGGAATCAGGCCGGTGTGGAGTTTCTCGTAGGGGTCGTTCGCGATCCTCGCTTCCAGCTCGTACCCATCGAAGGCTCCCGAGGGTGCCTGCCAGGCCAGGTGAATGGTGTTGGTCCCTTCCGGGGTGACTGTGAGATGGGTGGGCGCTGGCGGGCCAGAGGGCGGAACAGGCGGAGCGGAACCGCCGCCACCGCCGCCACAAGCCAGGACCAGGGCGAGGAGAAGGGTGGGGAGGATGGCGCGCATGGACATGCCGTACCCCTCGGGTGGACCCGCGCCACGGGGGCCGGGCAGGGATGCCGAAGATTCGAACGTTGCCTTGATCCTAGCTCCCCAAGGCGGAGGCAGGGTAGGGCCAGGTGATGTGAATCACGCCGTGGCGGGATTCGTAATGGAAAAAAAAGACAAATCAACCCGTTCCCATCATGGCTCCGACGCTCACTCCCTGAGCCGGTTAACCTATCTCCAACGTGATGAGGCGGATCCATGACTCGGAGAAGCATCACCTTTGAACCCGAGGGCCGGCCCATCGTTCGTCCATGGGCAGTCGCCCTGGGCCTGTTCGGGTTGCTGGCCTGCGGCGGCGGCCACCACGCTGCGCCGCCGCCGGTGGATGACGTCTATGTGGCCGGCTACGAATCCACAGGTGTGGATGCCGGCGGCGGCATCCCCAATGTGGCGAAAGTCTGGACCAACGGCGTCTCACGGGACTTGACCTCCGGCGGACCCGCGGGAGGCGTTGCCACCGCCGTCGCCGTGTCCGGGAGCGACCTTTATGTCGCCGGACAGGACGGCGCGGTGGTCACCTTCTGGAAGAACGGGGCTCCCGTGGCCCTGACCGATGGAACCCAGCACGGCTGGGTCAATGCCATCTGCGTGTCCGGCGGTGATGTCTACCTGGGCGGGGGCGAGGGCAACCTCGTCAAGTATTGGAAGAACGGCGTGCCCGTGACGCTGACCGATGGCACCGCCGGGGGCACGGTGTGGGGCATCGCGGTGGCCGGGAAGGATGTCTACGCCGTGGGGTTCGTCTACGGCTACACGCCGATCGGCCCCAACAGCTACATCATCGCCCCCGTGGCCACCTACTGGAAGAACGGGACCCCGGTGGCGCTGTCCGACGGGCTCCACACCGCCGTGCTGACGGCCGTGACGGTGTCGGGTGGGGATGTCTACATGGCCGGGTTCGAAGCCGGAGAGGAAGTCGACGGCTCCGCCCCCTACCTTGTGAAGGTCTGGAAGAACGGCATTCCAGTGACCCTCACGCCCACGACGAAGGGCGCCGTGGCGAAGGCCATCGCGGTGGTGGGCTCCGACGTGTACGTGGCCGGGTATGAGAACAACGGATCGGTGGTGATCGCCACCTACTGGAAGAACGGAACACCCATGAGGCTGGCGAACGGCCCGTGGGAGAGCATCGCCACGGGCATCGCCGTATGTGGCGCCGATGTCTACGTGTGCGGCGCCGAGCTGAATGGCGCTGTCTGGGTGGCCAAAACCTGGAAGAACGGAACGCCGACCGCCTTGACGAATGGGGCCCAGCACGCCCAGGCGCTCGACATCGCCGTGGTCCGACGGTAGGGCAGGTTCCGGGGCTGGCCCAGGGGCGATTCCCCGGGCGGCGTCTCGATTGGCGTTCGTGGGAGCCGCGGAGCCCGGGTATCTTGGAGCTTTGCATCCTGCGAGTTCCCATGTCCGCCGACCCGTCCCCAGCCGAACCCAAGAACCTCCACTTCATCGAGGAGATCGTCGAGGCCGACCGCGCTTCGGGGAAGCACGGGGGGCGCCTGCTCACCCGGTTCCCGCCCGAGCCCAACGGCTACCTGCACATCGGCCACGCCAAGAGCATCTGCCTGAACTTCGGCCTGGCGAAGGCCTACGGCGGCGCCACCAACCTGCGCTTCGACGACACGAACCCGGTGAAGGAAGACGTGGAGTACGTGGATTCCATCCGCGAGGACGTGCAGTGGCTGGGGTTCCAGTGGAAGGGCGAGCACTACGCCTCCGACTACTTCCCTTTCCTCTACGACTACGCGGAATACCTCATTCAGCAGGGCAAGGCCTACGTCTGCGACCTGACCGAGGCGGAGATCCGGGAGTACCGGGGCAACTTCCACACCCCCGGCAAGGCCAGCCCCACCCGCGACCGCAGTCCCGAGGAAAACCTGGACCTCTTCCGGCGCATGAAGGCCGGTGAGTTCCCGGACGGCTCCCGCGTGCTGCGGGCCAAGATCGACATGCTGAGCGGGAACATGAACCTGCGCGACCCGCTCATGTACCGCATCCGGCGGGCCCACCACCACCGCACCGGCGACACCTGGTGCATCTATCCGATGTACGACTACGCCCACGGGGTGTCCGACGCCATCGAGACCATCACCCACTCCATCTGCACCCTGGAGTTCGAGGATCACCGCCCGCTCTACGAGTGGTTCCTGGAGCAGGACGTGGACGGCCGCTTCTTCCAGCGGCCCCTGCCGCGGCAGATCGAGTTCGCGCGGCTGAACCTCACCTACACGGTGATGAGCAAGCGGCGCCTGCTGCAGCTGGTGCAGGACGGCATCGTGGCCGGCTGGGACGATCCGCGCATGCCCACCATCTGCGGCCTCCGCCGCCGGGGCTACACGCCGGAGGCCGTGCGGGCCTTCGCCGAGCGGGTCGGCGTGGCCAAGCGCGACATGGTGGCCGACGTGGGCCTGCTGGAGTACTGCATCCGTGAGGACCTCGAGGCGCGCGCCCCGCGGCGCATGGCGGTCCTGCGGCCCCTCAAGGTCGTCATCACCAACATGACCGACGCGGAAGCCTTCGAGGTGGAGGTCGCCAACCACCCTGAGGATGGCGCCATGGGGACCCGGCGCCTGCCCTTCACCCGCGAGCTGTTCATCGACCAGGACGACTTCCGCGAGGAGGCGCCCAAGAAGTGGTTCCGCCTGGCGCCGGGCGCCGAGGTGCGCCTGCGGGGGGCCTGTCTGGTCACCTGCCGCGAGGTCGTGAAGGATGCCGCCGGAACTGTGGTGGAGCTGCGCTGCGAGTGGGACCCCGCGTCCAAGGGGGGCAACGCTCCGGACGGCCGCAAGGTCAAGGGCACCCTCCACTGGGTGAGCGCGGCCCACGCGGTGCGGGCCGAAGTGCGGCTCTACGAGCCCCTGTTCAGCCAGGCGGACCCGATGGATGTGCCCGCCGGCCAGGACTGGAAGGCCCTCCTCAACCCCGGCAGCCTCGAGGTGCTGGCCGACGCCCGGCTCGAGCCCAGCCTGCTGGCGGCGGCTCCCGGCGAGCGCTTCCAGTTCGAGCGCACGGGCTATTTCGCCGTGGATCCGGACAGCGTTCCCGGCAAGCCGGTGTTCAACCGGACGGTGGGGTTGAAGGATTCGTGGGCCAAGATCGAGGCCAAGCAATGAGGTGATTCCCTCCGCGCCGGGGCCCCGACTCCGCAGGGCCCCCCGGACTCTGCTGCGTCACCCGGCGGTCGGGAGGGCCAAGATCGAGGCCAAGCAGTGAGGTGATTCCCTCCGCGCCGGGGCCCCGACTCCGCAGCGCCCCACTGGCTGGAACGGGTTTTTCGGGTCCCGGTGGGCCCGGGGCTTGGTTCTGCCCTGTGACCCAGGTCGCATCGCGGCCCGGGGGGTGGTTTCCCTTCGTGCCGAGAAGGGCGCGGCTCTGATAGGCTCGATGGGTTGGGCCTCCCCGCGGGTGGCCCTGCCGGGAAGCCGCCCATGGACAAGCTTGCGAGCCTGCTGCACACCACGCCTGCCATCGCCTGGATGGTGGTCAAGGTCATCATCGTGTTCGCCGGCGTCATGACGCTGGCGGCCATCTGGACCTGGGTTGAGCGACGAGGCTCCGCCATGATCCAGGACCGCATCGGCCCCAACCGGGCCGCGCTGTTCGGGAAGATCCGGATCATCGGCCTGGCGCAGATCCTCGCCGACGGCATCAAGATGTTCTTCAAGGAGGACCTGATCCCCGCGGACGCCAACAAGCGCCTGTTCTGGATCGCGCCCTTCCTGGCCTTCGTGCCGGCCCTCATCGGTTTCGCGGTCATCCCCTTCGGCAAGAGCTTTGTGAGCGGCGGCGTGACCTACCACCTGTCCGTGCTGGATCCCGGCAACGGCATGGGCCTGCTCTACCCCCTGGCCATCGGCGGCATGGCGGTCTACGGCGTGCTCGTGGCCGCCTGGTCCAGCAACAACAAGTGGGGCATCCTCGGCGGCATGCGGGCCTCGGCCACCATGGTGAGCTACGAGATCGGCCTCAGCCTCGCGGTGGTCACCGTGTTCATGACCACCGGCGGCTACGATCCGTCCGAAGTGATCGGCGCCCAGGGACACCTGCCCTGGGCCTGGAACATCGTCCGCCAGCCGCTGGGCTTCATCGTGTTCTTCACCTGCATGTTCGCCGAGACGAACCGCCTGCCCTTCGACTTCGCCGAGGGCGAGAGCGAGATCGTGGCGGGCTTCAACACCGAGTTCGGCAGCATGAAGTACAGCCTTCTCGCCCTGGCCGAGTATTCCCACGTGATGACGGCCTCGGCCCTGATCGCCACCCTCTACTTCGGCGGCTGGCAGGTGCCCTTCGTGAAGGACCCCACGGTGATGCTGTCCGTGGCCTGCTTCCTCTTCAAGATGCTGTTCTTCGCCTGGGTGTTCGTGTGGATCCGCTGGACCCTGCCGAGGTTCCGGTACGACCAGCTCATGCATCTCGGCTGGAAGGTCATGCTGCCCCTGTCCATGACCAACCTGGTCTTCCACGCCTGGCGCATGAGCCAGGGCCACTGAGGAGGGGCGATGGGCGTCGTCGTCAAGAAGGTCGAACTGAGCTGGCTGGACCGCACCTACGTCTGGCCGGTGATGAAGGGGATGTCCATCACGTTCGGGCATTTCATCCGGAACCTCTTCACCACCACCGCCAAGCGCTACACCATCCAGTATCCCGAGATGAGGCATGAGATGCCCGCGGGCTACCGCGGCCTCCACGAGCTGAAGCGGTTCGAGGACGGCGCCATCAAGTGCGTGGCCTGCTTCATGTGCCAGGAGGCCTGCCCGGCCCGCTGCATCAGCATCGAGGCCGAGGAGTTCAGCGACCTGAACATCACCCAGGGCTTCGAGGAGAAGCGGCCGGCCTCGTTCAAGATCGACATGCTCCGCTGCATCTACTGCGGCATGTGCGAGGAAGCCTGCCCCAAGGACGCCATCTGGCTGCGCAACAACTACGAGGTGGCCGCCTACGACCGTCTGTCCATGCAGTTCGGCAAGTGGGACCTGATGAACACCTACGCCGACGCCGACGGCAAGGAGCGCATCAGCCAGGATCCCACCCCCACCGTGCCGCGCCGCACGATCGTGATGTAGGAGAGGCCATGTTCATCACCTTTGCCCTCATCACGCTCCTGGGCGCCCTGGGGATGCTGCTGCAGAAGAACGTCATCGTGGCGGGCCTCTGCATGGTGGCGACCTTCTTCGGCGTGGCGGGCCTCTTCGTGCTGCTGGCCAACCCCGTGGCCGCCGCCCTGCAGCTCATCGTCTATAGCGGCGCGATCATGGTGCTGGTCCTCTTCGTGATCATGATGCTGAACAGCCACGAGGAAGAGAAGGCTCTGGCTCGGCGGCCCATCCAGCGCTGGGGTTCGGTGATCCTGGTTGCGGCCCTGGCCTTTGGCGCGGTGCGGCTGGTGCAGTCCTCGCCCGGCCTGAAGGCCCTGGGCGTCAGCGGTGCCGCCATGCCTCCCGCGATGAGCCTCCAGACGGTGGGCGCCACCCTCTTCGCCGACCACCTGCTTGGCTTCGAAGTGGCGGGCCTTCTGCTGCTGGCGGCCATGATCGGCGCCGTGGCGCTGACCAAGCGGAACCTGTGAGGAGCCAGCGATGACCGGTATGGACGCGATCCTCCACGGCGGCCTCCAGGGGTACCTGGTGGTGGCCCTCCTCTTGTTCGCCCTGGGCCTGGCCACGGTGCTGCTGCGCCGGACCCTGCTCATGCAGTTCATGGGCATCGAGCTGATGCTCAACGCTGCCAACGTGGCCCTGCTGGCCTTCGCCCGGTTCCGAGGCGGAGACACGCAGGCCATGGTGTTCTACCTCTTCATCATCGCCGTCGCCGCCTGCGAAGCGGCCGTCGGCCTGGCGCTGGTCATCGGCCTCTACCGCCACCGGGACACCACCGACTCGGACCGCGCCGCCAGTCTGAAGCAGTGAGGATGTGATGAACAAGTACTACTGGCTCATTCCGATCCTCCCCCTGCTGGGATCCATCTTCAACGGCCTGCTGGGCAAGCGCGCCGGCAAGGGTGCCGTCACCGTCGTCGGCCTGGGCGTGGTGCTCGGGTCCCTGCTCCTGGCCTTCTCCGCCTTCCTCGCCATGAAGGGCATGCCCGATCACCGCCTGGTGTTGAACTACGGCGAGTGGATGGCCACGGGCTCGCTACAAGTGCCCTTCGGCATGGTGGTGGATCCGCTCAGCGGCACCATGATGCTGGTCGTCACGGGGATCGGCTTCCTCATCCACATCTACTCCGTCGGCTACATGCATGGGGACGAAGGCTACGCCCGGTTCTTCAGCTACCTGAACCTCTTCGTCTTCTTCATGCTCACCCTGGTGCTCGGATCGAGCCTGGTGCTGATGTTCGTGGGATGGGAGGGCGTGGGCCTCTGCTCCTACCTGCTCATCGGCTACTACTTCGAGACGGACTTCGCGCCGGACGCGGGCCTGAAGGCCTTCCTCACCAACCGCGTGGGCGACCTGGGCGTGTCCATCGGCATGCTGGTCCTCTTCGCGGCCTTCGGCACCCTGACGGTCTCCGACATCCTCACCCAGGCCGGGCACCTGGCCCCGGAAGTGGGCTTCGGCGTCCTCACCTTCGCCACCCTGATGCTCTTCGTGGGCGCCACGGGCAAGAGCGCCCAGCTCCCCCTCTACCTGTGGCTGCCGGACGCCATGGCGGGCCCAACCCCCGTCAGCGCCCTCATCCACGCGGCGACCATGGTGACCAGCGGCATCTACATGATCTGCCGCCTGGCCCCGGTGTTCACCCTGACCCCCATCACCATGGACGTGGTCGCCTGGGTGGGCGCCGCCACGGCGCTCTTCGCCGCGACCATCGGCCTGGTGCAGCGCGACATCAAGAAGGTGCTGGCCTACTCCACCGTCTCCCAGCTGGGCTACATGTTCCTGGGTCTCGGCGCCTCGGGATTCGCCGCGGGCTTCTTCCATGTGTTCACCCACGCCTGGTTCAAGGCCCTCCTCTTCCTCGGGGCCGGCAGCGTGATCCACGCCATGCACCACGAGCAGGACCTCTTCAAGATGGGCGGCCTGAAGGCCAAGATGCCCGTCACCTTCTGGACCATGCTCGTGGCGACCCTGGCCATCATCGGCTTCCCCGGCACCTCGGGCTTTGCCAGCAAGGACGAGATCCTCTACCTGGCCTACCTGAAGCACCCGGCCCTGTGGGTGGTCGGCGTGGTCGCCGCCTGCTGCACCGCCTTCTACATGCTGCGCCTCTTCACCCTGACCTTCCTCGGGAAGGCCCGCGACCACCACGCCTTCGATCACGCCCACGAAAGCCCGGCCACCATGACCATGCCTCTGGCGGTGCTGGCGGTGGGCACCGTCGTGGCCGTCTGGCTGGGCTGGCCCAAGGCCTTCGGTGGCGACTTCCGCATCGAGGGCTGGCTGGCGCCCGCCACCACCTTCGGTCAGCTTCACGCCGCCCATGGCGAGCACGGCAGCCACCAGCTGGCCTGGGCGCTGGCGTCCGCCTCCACGGTGCTCGGCTTGGGCTTCGCGTTCTTCGGGTACCTCAGCTACAAGGATGGCCTGGCGGTCGCCGAGGCCCGCGCGGCGAAATTCCGCGTCCTGCACAAGCTGCTTTTGAACAAGTACTACGTGGATGAATGCGTGGAGCTCTACCTGCTCCGGCCCCTCCGCTGGTTCGGCAACCTGCTCTGGAAGCTCTTCGACGTGATCATCATCGACGGCGTGGGCGTGAACCTGCCGGGCGCTCTGGCCCGG
>Ga0316605_10001219_pt1 | contig 15138 bp, 15 predicted proteins | sample OWC_soil_day20_n_FD_207666 | JGI IMG/M metagenome (GOLD analysis project Ga0316605, IMG submission 207666) | Wetland soil microbial communities from Old Woman Creek delta, Ohio, United States - OWC_soil_day20_noCT | ecosystem: Environmental > Terrestrial > Soil > Wetlands | place: USA: Ohio... | reverse complement strand
GGTCAAGATGAGTTCCCGCAGGGTAAAGTAGCGCCCTTTGCTGACAGATCGGCGCCACTGCATGAAAGGGCGCGATTTTACCGGAAATGCTCCCTCCTTCGCCTCCCCATCTTCCTCCTGCCGCCGGTTCGCCCAATCGTCTCCCCGACCGCCTCCAGGCCGCCCTCTGGATCGGTCTCGGGCTGGTATTCCTGTGGTTGCTGGCCAAGCTAGGCCCGATCCTCGCCCCCTTCCTGCTGGCGGCGATCCTCGCCTACATCTGCAATCCCGTGGTCGATCGCCTGGAACAGCGCAAGCTGCCGCGCATCCTGGCGGTGGTGGTGGTGATGCTGGCCCTGCTCGGCATCTTCGTGCTGCTGATCCTGCTGCTGCTGCCCCTGCTGCGGGAAGAAGCCCGCGCCCTGATGACGCGCCTGCCGGACCTGCTCGACCTCTACAACACCCAGATCGCGCCCTGGATCAAGCAGAACTTCGGCTTCCAGCTCAAGCTGCGCCTCGATCCCGCCTCGGTAAAGCGCCTCATGAGCGAAAACGCCGACAGCCTGCAAAGCATCGCCCAAAGCCTGCTTGAATCCCTCAAGATCGGCGGCGCCGCCCTCATGGGACTGCTGGCCAACCTGCTGCTGGCGCCGGTGGTGATGTTCTACCTGCTGCTCGACTGGCACGACTTCATGGCCCGCGCCGAAGGCCTGATTCCCCGCCCCTGGCAAGCCAAGGTGCAAACCATGGTGCGCGACGTGGATGCGGTGCTGTCCGAGTTCTTGCGCGGCCAGCTCTCGGTGATGCTGGCGCTGGCCGCCTTCTACAGCCTCGGTCTTTGGCTCGGCGGCCTCACCTTCGCCCTGCCGGTGGGCATTCTCACCGGCCTGCTGATTTTCATTCCCTATCTCGGCTACGCGATCGGCTTCGCCCTCGCCCTGACTGCCGCCCTGCTGCAATTCGAGGGCTGGCCGCCGGTGGTCGGTACGCTCATCGTCTTCGGCATCGGCCAGGCCCTGGAAAGCGTGTATCTGACGCCACGCATGGTAGGCGAACGCATCGGCCTCCACCCCCTCGCCGTCATCTTCGCCCTGCTCGCCTTCGCCCAGTTGTTCGGCTTCTTCGGTGTGCTGCTCGCCCTGCCGGCCTCGGCGGCGCTGCTGGTGGGCCTGCGCGAGGTCAAGGCGCTGTATCTGGAAAGCCGCTTCTACCGGGGCGGGGAAAAGCCCGGGGATAGCGCATGAGTCCGAAGCGCCAACTCCTGCTCGACCTCAAGCTCGACCAGGCCGCCACCCTGGAAAACTTCGTCGCCGGCGCCAATGCCGAACTGGTGGGCCGCCTGCGTGAATCCGCCGATCGCGGCAGCTTCGACCACATCTACCTCTGGGGCCCCGAGGGCAGCGGCAAGACCCACCTGCTGGCGGCCACCGCCGCCCTGGCCGAAACCAGCCGCCCCGTCACCCTGATGGATGGCGCCCATGTCGCCGATGACATCAACGTCGCCCCCGGCAGCCTGATCGTCATCGACGACGTGCAGGCCCTGTCCCCCGGCGCCCAGATCGCCCTGTTTCGCATCTTCAACTCCGCCCGCCTGGTGGGCCTCTCGCTGCTGCTGTGCGGCCGCGAACCGCCCCTGCGCCTCGACCTGCGTGAAGACCTGCGCACCCGCATCGGCCAGACCCTGATCTATGAGGTCAAAGCCCTCAGCGACGACGAAAAATCCGCCGCCCTGCGCCGCCACGCCCTGATGCGCGGCATGCGCATGGACGACGGCCTCGTCACCTACCTGCTACGCCACGGCCGCCGCGACCTGCCCTCGCTGATGGCCGTCCTCGACGCCCTCGACCGCGTCACCCTCGAACAAAAACGCCCCGCCACCCTGCCCCTGCTGCGGGAAGTGCTGCAACTGCCTCTGGAATAAGCATGGAACTCGCCCTCTTCGACCTGGATAACACCCTCCTGCGCGGCGACTCGGATTTCGAGTGGGCGCAATTCCTCATCGCCAAGGGCGTTCTCGACCGGGAAGTGCAGGAAGCGCGCAACATCCAGTTCTACGAGGACTACAAGGCCGGCACCCTCGACATCTTCGCCTTCCTCGACTTCCAGCTCGCCCCCCTCGCCCGCCACAGCCGCGAAGAACTCGACGCCTGGCGCGAGGAATACGTCGCCACCCGCATCCAGCCGATGATCGGCGACCCCGCCCGCGCCCTGGTGCAGCGCCACCTCGACGACGGCGCTGTCTGTGCCATCGTCACCGCCACCAACAGCTTCGTCACCGGCCTCATCGCCCGCGAGTTCGCCATCCCGCACCTGATCGCCACCATTCCCGCCTTTGAAAACGGCCGCTTCACCGGCAAGCCCCGCGGCACACCGAGCTTCAAGGAAGGCAAGATCGAGCGCGTCGAATCCTGGCTCGAATCCCTCGGCCTCTGGTGGGGCAGCTTCGAGCGCAGCTGGTTCTACAGCGACTCCCACAATGATCTGCCCCTGCTCGGCAAGGTCAGCGACCCGGTGGCTGTGGCCCCGGATGAAACGCTAAAGCGTACGGCGCTTGAGAAGGGGTGGCCGGTGATTAGCTTGCGCTAAACGGGAAGCGCAAGCCTTGTCCCTTTTTAAAATCAGCCGAGACTGCGAGGAACCGTCAAGGTGATTCTGAAATACGAAATTCGTGGTGCGATTTTGCTTGCGGTATCTATCGCAATAGCAGGTTGCAACAACGGTAAAGGGAGCGCAAGAAAAGAAGTGGTCAATGACAGAGGTGAACAGCTGAATCATGTCTGTGTTGTCCCTTTGTATAAGAAACTCTCCGGTGTTGCTATCGGGCCAGATGGCAAGGGCGTAGATGCCTCACCTGGCTTCTATTTAATGGCGCCTTATGTTGTTGACTCTGGCGATGATTTCATGAGGAAACTGTTGCCGTCCTTACCCATCATTGCTCCGATGTTAGCGATGGGAACCGGATACTACGATGAGCGATTGCTACTGATAAAGGATGGCTATCTTCCCCGGCTGGTTGGCAGGTCTGATCTTTTTCACGAGGAGAGCATCGTTCTCGTCACCACGACTGGATCACAGGCTGAGAAAGCTACGGCTATGATTCTTGCCAACGAGCCTAAACAAGAGGATTTATATGTCCTGTTTAAGATAGATTCGCTCCTCTATCCCCCGGACGACTATCCCTTGGAAAACCGTCCGCAAAAGAATCCCCAGTTAGAGCATGTGTACGTTGAATTGGATGATAACGACACCTCTCTACTGAGGTCTTGTGTTGCACCACCTCAGAATTTTCAGAGGTAAAAGCCCCCCCCCCTCCGCCAAAATTCCTCCCAAATTCCGCCCTAAAGTTGCGTCGTGGTTCCCCATCACTCTCAGGAGACAAACATGAACACTTCGCTTCCCCGCCTGATGGCGCTTCTTGCGCTGTTTTTCGCTGTCGGCGTTCAGGCCCAGAGTGGTCCGCCTTCGGGCCAGGGCAATCAGGGTAATCGAGGCAATCAGCAGGGCGAACGGCGCGGGCCGCCGCCAGAGGCGATCAGCGCCTGTTCCGGCAAGGCAGAGAACGCCTCGTGCGGTTTCACCTCGCCCCGAGGCCCTTTGAGCGGCACTTGCCGCAACGTGCCGGAAGGTAAGATGGCCTGTGTGCCAGCCAACATGCCAGGGCACGGCGGCGGCCAAGGTGGCGGCCAGGGAGGCAACCAGGCGCAGCAGCGGCCCCAGTAGGCGAACGGGCTGACCTGTCCCGTCCCGAGCGGGAACACTCCGGGCGCCAGGATTTGGCGGGATTTGCAATATCGACACACACCCCTAGCCGAAAAGGCGTCTGAACGCGCCTTTCAGCCCGATAGGGCTATTGGCGGAATTTGCACGATTCGTGGTGAGAAGCGAATTACAGGCCTGTCGCCCTCACCGGCGACAAATGACTTCTGCCTGTTTCTCGGAGCCTTGCAAGGCCTTGATTCCGGTATGATTGCGGCCTTCTCACGGCCTCACCTTCCCTCTTCCGCATGATCCGCAAGCTACTGCGCAAAGTCTTCCGGCGCCCGACTCCGAGCCGCCACGAGCCCGCCGTTATCACCCACGCCCGCCACGGTATCGACCGCAGCCTGGTATCGCCCGTGGCGCGCCGGGTCTGCGAAACCTTGCAGAAGTCCGGCCACCAGGCCTATGTCGTCGGGGGTGCGGTGCGCGACCTGATCGCCGGTATCGTGCCCAAGGATTTCGACGTCGCCACCAACGCCACGCCGGATCAGGTGCATCACCTGTTCCGCCGCTCCCGCATCATCGGTCGCCGCTTCCAGATCGTGCATGTGATGCAGGGCCAGGAAACCATCGAGGTATCCACCTTCCGCGCCGCCCACGACGAAAACACGGTGAAAGACGAGCATGGCCGCGTCTTGCGCGACAACGTCTGGGGCAGCATGGAAGAAGATGCCGCCCGCCGCGACTTCACCATCAACGCCCTCTACTACGACCCGGTGACGGAAACCGTGTTCGACTACCACAAGGGCGTCGAAGACCTGAAAAAGAAGACCATGCGCATGATCGGCGACCCGGTCAGCCGCTACCGCGAAGACCCGGTGCGCATGCTGCGCGCCGTGCGTCTGGCCTCCAAGCTGGGACTGGACCTCGACGCGGAAGTACGCAAGCCGATCAAGGAAATGGCCGAATTGATCGAAAACGTGCCGGCGGCGCGCCTGTTCGACGAAATGCTCAAGCTGCTGTTCTCCGGCTACGCCGTCGAGAGCCTGCGCCGCCTGCGCGCCGAGGGCCTGCACCACGGCCTGCTGCCGTTGCTGGACGTGATTCTTGAGCAACCGATGGGCGAGAAGTTCGTCATGCTGTCGCTCGCCAAGACCGACGCCCGGGTGCGCGCCGGCAAGACCCTCTCCCCCGGTTTCCTCTTCGCCACCCTGCTCTGGCACGAGGTGCTGGCGGCCTGGGACAAGAAGAAGGCCACCGGCGCCTACGCCGTGCCGGCCCTGTTCGAGGCCATGGACGAAGTGCTCGACCTCCAGGCCGAGAAAATCGCCATCACCCGCCGCATCGTCGGCGACATCAAGGAAATCTGGCTGCTGCAACCGCGCTTCGAGAAGCGCGCCGGCCGTCATCCGTTCCGCCTCATCGAGCAGCCGCGTTTCCGTGCCGCTTACGACTTCCTGCGCCTGCGCGCCGAAAGCGGCGAAATAAGCGCCGAACTGGCCGACTGGTGGGAAGAATTCCAGCATGCCGACAACGAACGCCGCGAAGCCATGTTGAAGCCGGAAACCGCCGGGCCGAAGAAGCGTCGTCGCCGCCGGAGTAGCGGCGCCAAGGCCAGTGAGGGGGCACCGCCGGAGAGCGGCGCGTGACAGAAACACGCATCGCCTACGTCGCCCTCGGTGCCAACCTGGGCAAGGCTGATGAAACTCTGCGTTCCGCCCTCGCCGCCCTCGCGGGCTTGGCTGGCTGTCGTCTGGTGGCCGCCTCGTCCCTTTATCGCACCGCCCCCGTGGGCCTGAAAAATCAGCCCGATTTTATCAACGCCGTTGCCGCCCTGGAAACCCGGCTCTCCGCCGGTGACTTGCTGCGCGCCCTGTTTGCCGTCGAAGCCCGCTTCGGCCGCGAGCGCAGCGGCAAGAATGCGCCGCGCACCCTCGATCTCGACCTGCTGCTGCACGGTGAGACGCGCATGAACAGCCTGGCCCTGGCCCTGCCCCACCCGCGCATGCACGAACGCGCCTTCGTCATCGCACCCCTGGCGGAAATCGCTCCGGAGTTGGTGATCCCCGGTCGCGGCCCGGTGCAAGCCTTGCTGGCCGGCCTGGAAGAGCAGCGCATCGAGCGCCTGGACGCCACGGCATGAACCCAACGCTCATGACCGCGAAAGCCACCCACCGATGATGAAACATGCGAAAGGCGGCATAAGGGCCCGCCCCCTCCCATCCTCCCCCTCACGGGGGAGGCTATTGGGTTGCTCGCTACGCGAGTGGGCTGACCCGGCTCTAAATGTCGTTGTTTCATGCTAATACCGGGCGTCCCCGTGGTCTGGCAGACCGCGTTTTTGCTGGCCCTGTCGAACATTTTCATGACCTTCGCCTGGTACGCCCACCTCAAAAACCTCAACGACCGCCCCTGGTGGATCGCCGCCCTGGCGTCATGGGGGATCGCCCTGTTCGAGTATCTGATTCAGGTGCCGGCCAACCGTATCGGCCACACCGCCCTCAACCTCGGCCAGTTGAAGATTCTCCAGGAAGTCATCACCCTGGCGGTGTTCGTGCCGTTTGCCGTGTTCTACATGCAGCAGCCCCTGAAACTCGACTTCCTTTGGGCCGGCTTGTGTATCCTTGGCGCCGTTTATTTCATCTTCAGGTGAATCCGCCATGACGTACCTGGCCAGCAACAAGCCCATCACCCTGCCCGAGCTTGCGCGCATGAAGCGCGAGGGCGAAAAGATCGCCATGCTCACCTGCTACGACGCCAGCTTCGCAGCGCTCGAAGACCGCTGCGGTGTCGATGTGATCCTGGTCGGCGATTCCCTCGGCAACGTGATCCAGGGCAAGACCTCGACCCTGCCGGTGACCATGGAGCAGATGGTGTATCACACCGAATGCGTCGGCCACATGTCCCATCGCCCCATGGTGGTGGCCGACATGCCCTTCGGCAGCTATCAGGAATCCAAGGAGCAGGCCCTGCGCAATGCCGCGCGCCTGCTGGCCGTGGGCGCCGAGATGGTCAAGCTCGAAGGCGGCGAGGTGATGGCCGAGACGGTGCATTTCCTCGTCGAACGCGGCATTCCGGTCTGCGCCCACATCGGCCTCACCCCCCAGTCGGTGCATGCCCTCGGCGGCTACCGCGTTCAGGGCCGGGGCGAGGAAGGCGCGGCGCGCATGAAGCGCGAGGCTCTGGCCCTCGAACAAGCCGGCGCCAGCATGATGGTGCTGGAAATGGTGCCCGCCGACCTGGCCGGCGAGATCACCAAAATGCTCACCGCCTGCGCCACCATCGGCATCGGTGCCGGACTGGCCTGCGACGGCCAGGTGCTGGTGCTGCACGACATGCTCGGCGTTTACCCCGGCAAGAAGGGCCGCTTCGTCAAGGACTTCATGGCTACGGCCCAGAGCATCGACGGCGCCGTCACCGCCTATGTCCAAGCGGTCAAGGACGGCTCCTTCCCCGGTCCCGAGCACTGTTACTGACATGCACATCCATCCCACCATCGCCAGCCTGCGTGTCAGTCTCCAGAAGGCCAAGCGTGTCGCCTTCGTGCCCACCATGGGCAACCTGCACGAGGGCCACATCGCCCTCATGAAAGAGGCGCACAACTACGCCGACACGGTGGTTGCCAGCATTTTCGTCAATCGCATCCAGTTCCGCCCTGGCGAGGACTTCGAGAAATATCCGCGCACCTTCGAGGCCGACTGCGAAAAGCTCGCCGCCGCCGGTGTCGCCCACCTGTTCGCCCCGGACGAAGCGGAAATGTACCCGCAGCCCCAGCAATACCACGTGGAACCGCCGCCCGAGCAGGCCGGCATCCTGGAGGGGGAAATCCGCCCCGGCCACTTCCGCGGCGTCGCCACGGTGGTGATGAAGCTGTTTTCCATCGTTCAGCCCCAGGTGGCCCTGTTCGGCAAGAAGGATTTCCAGCAACTGATGGTTTTACGCAACATGGTGCGGGAATTCGCCCTGCCGATCGAAATCGTGGCCGGAGAGACCGTCCGCGCCGCCGATGGCCTCGCCCTTTCCTCCCGCAATGGCTACCTTTCAGCGGCGGAACGGGCGGAGGCGCCGCGCCTCCATGCCACTATTTCCAAGGTAGTAGAGGCAATCCGCGCCGGCAATCGCGACTTCGCCAGTCTGGAAGCGGAAGCCATGGCAGAACTAAGATCAAAAAAATGGTTGCCAGACTATATTGCAGTGCGCAAAAAAATTGATTTACAATGGCCGGCCGCTCACGATACCGGGTTGGTGGTTTTGGGTGCCGCACTCCTCGGGAGTACGCGCCTAATCGACAACCTGGAAGTTTAGGCCACTGCGATGCGCTCATGCCGGTGGTGAGCCAGTAGCGGGATAGCGGAACCTTGGGATGGTCCGGGGTTCTAAAGATTGATTGACGCCTTTGCATGAGAAAGGACGCCAAATGCAACGCATGATGCTGAAGTCGAAACTGCACCGGGTCACCGTGACCCAGGCCGAACTCCATTACGAGGGTTCCTGTGCCATTGACGAGAATCTTCTCGACGCCGCCGATATCAAGGAATATCAGCAGATCGAGATATGGAACGTCAATAACGGTGAGCGCTTCACCACCTACGCCATCAAGGCCGAACGTGGCAGTGGCACCATTTCCGTGAATGGCGCCGCCGCCCGCAAGGCTTCTGAAGGCGACCTGCTGATCATCGCCACCTTCGCCATGTACAACGAGATCGAACTGCAAAAGTTCGAGCCCGACTTGGTGTATGTGGATGCCAAGAACCGTATTACCAACCAGTCGCGCAAGATTCCTGTGCAAGCGGTAGCCTGATTCCTGCCAGCGCAATGCAAAGCCCGCCCCTGGCGGGCTTTTTCATTTGAGGTCCAAACATGAAAACCGACACGCCCCAGACCATCCGCCTCGCTGACTACACGCCGCCCGCCTTTCTGGTGGACACGGTGACCCTGGACGTGGATTTCCGACCTGGCGGCGTTCTGGTGACGGCAACCCAGACCCTGCGCCGCAACCCGGCTGCGCCGGCCGACGCGCCGCTGGTGCTGGACGGTCTGGAACTCGAAACCCTGGCGGTCAAGATCAACCACACGTTCCTCGCCGCCACCGACTACGAACTGACAGACACGCAACTCACGCTCAAGGGCCTGCCAGACGCCTGTGAACTGCAAACCCAGGTGCGCATCTATCCCGATGCCAATACGCGCCTCTCGGGCCTGTATCGCTCCGCCAATGGCTATTTCACCCAGTGCGAAGCCCAGGGCTTCCGCGCCATCACCTGGTTCCAGGACCGGCCCGATGTCATGGCGCGCTTTACGGTGAAGATCCATGGTGATAAAGACACCCTGCCTCTGCTGCTCTCCAACGGCAACCCGGTTGCCAGCGGCATCGAAGCCGACAGTGAAGGCCACCGCCACTGGGTCAGGTGGCAAGACCCCTTCCCCAAGCCCTGCTACCTGTTCGCCCTCGTCGCCGCCAAGCTCGACGTGCTGCACGACAGCTACCAGACCGCCTCCGGCCGCACCGTGCAACTCGCCATCTACGTCGAACCGGGCAAGCTCGACCAGTGCCCCCACGCCATGGCCGCCCTGAAGAAGTCCATGGCCTGGGACGAAGCCACCTTCGGCCTCGAATGCGACCTCGACCACTACATGATCGTCGCGGTGGGCGACTTCAACATGGGCGCCATGGAGAACAAAGGCCTCAACATCTTCAACACCAAGTACGTGCTGGCCCGGGCCGATGTCGCCACCGACACCGACTTCGAGAACATCGACCGCGTCGTCGGCCACGAGTATTTCCACAACTGGACCGGCAACCGCGTCACCTGCCGCGACTGGTTCCAGCTCTCGTTGAAAGAAGGCCTGACGGTATTCCGCGACCAGGAATTCGGCGCCGACGTGCATAACCGCGCCGTCGCACGCATCCGCGAAGTGCGAGGCCTGCGCGGCGCCCAGTTCCCCGAGGATGCCGGCCCCATGGCCCATCCGGTGCGGCCCGCCGCCTACCAGGAGATCAACAACTTCTACACCGCCACGGTGTACGAGAAGGGCGCCGAAGTCGTGCGCATGATCCGCACCCTGATCGGCAAGGAGGCCTTCCGCCGCGGCATGGATATCTATTTCGAGCGCCACGACGGCCAGGCAGTCCGCTGCGAAGATTTCGTCGCCGCCATGGCCGACGCCTCGGGCATGGATTTCAGCCAGTTCATGGCCTGGTACAACCAAGCCGGCACGCCCCATATCGCCGTGCAAGGCCGTCATGACGCCGCTGCAGGCCAGTATCGCCTGACGCTGACCCAATCCAGCGCCCCGTCGCCGGGCCAGGCGGAGAAGCAGCCGTACCATATCCCCGTCGCCGTCGGCCTCGTCAGCCCCGAGGGCACCGACCTGCCTCTGCGCCTCGCCGGCAGCGACGCCGCGCCGGCCACGACCCTGGTGCTGTCGCTCACCCTGCCCACCCAGGAGTTCGTCTTCGATGCCATCACCGTCGCTCCGACGCCCTCCCTGCTGCGCAACTTCTCGGCGCCGGTGATGCTCGACTTCGCCTACAGCGACGACGACCTCACCCATCTGTTGGCCCACGACAGTGATGCCTTCAACCGCTGGGAAGCCGGCCAGCGCCTGGCCGGACGCCTGATCCTCGCTGGCGCCGCCACTGTCAGTGCCGGCAAAACCGCACGATGGCCGCAAAGCTTCGCCCGCGCCGCCGCACGGCTGCTGGAGCAGACCGACACCGATTCCGCCTTCGTCGCCGACGCCCTCGCCCTGCCCGGCGAAGCGACCCTCGCCGAGCAGATGGAGGTGGTCGATCCCGACGCCCTCCACGCCGCCCGCAACGGCCTGCGCGCCTTCCTCGCCACAGAACTGCGTGACCAGTTTCAGGCCACCTATGACCGCCTCGCGCCGCAAGGTCCCTATCGCCCCGAGTCCGCCGATGCCGGCCGCCGTGCCCTGCGCAACCTGTGCCTCGGCTACCTGACCGAAACGGGGAGCGAAGCCGCTCGCGCCATGGCCTTCAAGCAGTTCCAGGACGCCGACAACATGACCGACCAGTTCGCCGCCCTGGCGACCCTAGCTCAGGGCGACGGCGCCGAGCGCGAGCAGGCCCTGGCGGCCTTCTACGAGCGTTGGCAGCACGAAGCCTTGGTGGTGGATAAATGGCTCGCGGTGCAGGCCACCAGCCGCCGCGCCGGCACCCTGGCCGAGGTGAAGCAACTCACTGCCCACGCCGCCTTCGACATCAAGAACCCGAACAAGGTGTATGCCCTGATCCGCAGCTTCGGCGCCAACCACGTGCGCTTCCACGCCGCCGACGGCGAGGGCTACCGCTTCATCGCCGCCCAGATCCTGCGCCTTGATCCGCTTAACCCCCAGGTCGCCTCGCGCCTGGCGCGCTGCTTCGACCGCTGGAAGCGCTTCGATGCCACCCGTCAGGCCCACGCCAAGGCGGCACTCGAATCCCTGCAAGCGGCGCAACTATCGCGGGACGTGGCTGAGATCGTCGGCCGGGCGCTGACTTAGGAAGATCGCAGGGCGGCGACGATATTCATCCGCGCCGCCCTTGCCGCCGGCAAAAAGCCCCCGACGAAGCCCATGAAGAGGGAAAACAGCAGCGTCTGAAGAACAATCGCCGGCGTCAGGCGGAAACTGAAGGCGAGTTCCGAGAAGGACTGCCAGTTCATGGTCGACACCGTCACCAGCTGCATAAACGACGCCAGCATCAGCCCCACCACGCCGCCCACCAGGGCCAGCGCCATCGACTCGGCAAGGAAGGCGCCCATCACCTCGCGGCGACGGAAACCAAGGGCGCGCAAGGTGCCAATCTCGCCAGTGCGGCTCGCCACTGCGGCGTACATGGTGATCATGGCCCCGATCACCGCGCCGATGGAAAAGATGGCGGTCAGGGTAAGGCCGAGGATGCGGATAAAGTTCGCCATCAGTTCCGACTGGTCGGCATAGAACTGGCGCTCCCGCTTCACTTCCACCGTCAAGCGCGGATCGGTCTCGATGGCGGCTTTGAAGCCCTCGAAGGCAGATGGATCGGCCAGGCGCACGATCACCGACGAATACACCGGGCGGCGGAAGGCCGGCATCAGTTGATCCACGTCGCCCCAGATTTCCGAATCGAAGCCGGCGCCACCGGAGTCCAGCAGGCCCACCACCTGCCACTCGCGACCGCCAAAGCGCAGGCTGTCGCCAACACCGACCCCCTGAAATTTCTTCGTCAGGCTCTTACCCGCCACCACCTCGTTGGAACCGGGGCGGAACATGCGCCCCGCACTCACCCGTGCCTGGGGCCGCAAGTTCGTCGCCAGAGGACCGACGCCGCGCACCATGACGTTGCCTGGCCCATTGTCGTCACGGGCGAACAGGGTGATGAGCACCACCATTTCCTTCGACGCCAGCAACACCCCGCCCGCTCCCAAGGCCACCTCGGGTCGGCTCTCGATCACCGCCGCCGCGCCGCGCTCGACGCCGCTCTGCACCTCCGTGCCGGCGCCTTTGCGTATCGCCACCACGTTGTCGTCGGAGCCCGTATCCACGAGGGTCTGCTTCAGCCCCGCGCCGAGCATCAGCACGGCGGCAAAGACGAACACCACCAGCGCCATGCCGCCTGCGGTAAGCACCGTGGTGAGCTTGCGGGTCGCCAGATTGCGCAGGCTGTAGGTGAAGGGAATGGACATGAATCGGCCGACCACGGCCGGGCATTGAACTACGGCCCTTCATTCTGCCGGCCTTCGCCGCTCAATTCAATTCCCGGCCGCCTTGGGACTGCGGTGGCCCATCATGGCGGCAAAAGTGAATTGTGCTGTTGCAACTTCCCGGGGCATTCAGCCATCCAGTCGCCTCTCGGCCCCCACACCCGACAACAAGGATTCCCACGACGAATCGAAGGCCTCCTCGGCATGAGGCAGGGGCAGCGGCTTCATGTCTTCCGGCGACCGTGGCAGGGCACAGGCTTCGCGCAACGGGTCGGTACTCGAACCGAACACGGAATTCTCATTGCAGAGTTCGTTCAAGGTAACCATGATGGCTGTCCTTTTTGCATGTCGACCATTCCAACATAGAGTGCCCGACTGCAACAGTCAACTTATATCATCCCACGCCGCACGTTGGCGGCTGGCGATTAACAGAGGCTAGTGCGACCCGGCCTTGGGGTGCGCCTTCCGGGCCGCCCCCCGTGGTCTTTTGCTCCCGGCGCCGGGCCGTGGCGTGCCGGGTCGCAGGGAAGGGGCCACTGCCACCGACGCATCGGCCCCGATTGCAGGCGTCTTGGGCTTCTTAGGTTTCTTCGGCTTCTTCAGCACCTGGCCGGCACCGCTGGTCAGGGGCACACGGTGATCGGGCTCGAAGCCGGGCTCTTCGACACGCTTTAGGGTCTGGCGGGTCAGGGTCTCAACCGCCGCCAGCAGGTCCACCTCGTCGGCACACACCAGCGATACCGCCTCGCCGCTGGCGCCGGCCCTGCCCGTGCGGCCGATGCGGTGAATGTAATCCTCGGCGACGATGGGCAAATCGAAATTCACCACCAGGGGCAGATCGTCGATATCCAGCCCCCGCGCCGCCACGTCGGTGGCCACCAGCATCCGCACCTCGCCAGCCTTGAAGCGTTCCAGGGCGCGCAGCCGGGCCGGCTGGGGCTTGTCGCCGTGGATCGAGTCGGCGTTGATGCCCTGGGCCTGGAGGGTCTGCACCAGTTGCTCGACGCCCTTGCGCGTCTTGACGAACACCAGCACCTGGCCCCAGCACCGCGCCTTAAGCAGGTGGCAGAACAGCTCGGGCTTGCGCTTCTTGTCCACCGTCACCAGCCACTGCTTGACGCTCTTCGCCGCGGTGTTGCGCGGGCTGACCTCGATCGACAGCGGATGCTTGAGCAGCGTCGCCGCCAGGGTGCGGATGGCGTCGGAGAAGGTGGCGGAGAACAATAGCGTCTGCCGATGGATTGGCAAGGCGGCGAACACCGCATCGAGTTCCCGCGCAAAGCCCAGGTCGAGCATGCGGTCGGCTTCGTCCAGCACCAGGGTCTGCACCTGGCCGAACTTCACCGCGTTCTGCCGGTGCAGATCGAGCAGGCGACCGGGTGTGGCCACCAGCACATCAACGCCGCGCCGCAACCGCATCATTTGCGGATTGATGCTCACCCCGCCATACACGGCGAAAGCCCGCAGCGGCAGATTCTGGCCGTAGGCGCGAAAACTCTCGCAGACCTGTTCCGCCAGTTCCCGGGTCGGCACCAGCACCAGTGCCCGCGCTGAATTGCTCGCCGTCGGCGTTTCATCGGCGGCCAGCCGCTGCAACAACGGCACGGCGAAGCCGGCGGTCTTGCCGGTGCCGGTCTGGGCCGCCGCCATCAAATCGCGGCCGGCGATAACGGCGGGCATCGCCTGGGCCTGAACCGGCGTCGGCGTCGAGTAGCCGAGGGAATCGAGGGCGTTGAGCAGGGGGTCGATCAGACCCAGGGAGGCGAAAGTCATGGGGCGAGGGAAGCGTGGGAGACAGGAGTATCGAGAGACCCAAGTCTACCGTGACTACCCATCGAAAAGGCTTCGGGAGAGATGGACGCTGGGGGCTTGTACCCCAACCCTGCCCTCACCATTACGGGGAGGGAGCGGCGCTTCAGGCGAACGCCCTATGCCGGCTTGGCGATATCGGCGAGCACCGACTGGATGCTCTTCGCCACTTCCGCCGGATTGTATTTCGACAGGAATCCGTCGGCCCCCATGGCGAGGCCCTTGTCGCGGTTCGAGGCTTCGGACATGGAGGAATGCAGTAGCACCTTGATGCCGTCGAAACGCCTGTCCTGTTTGATGAGGCGGGTCAGCTTGAAGCCGTCCATCTCCGGCATTTCGATATCCGTGATGATGATCGGCAGCGTCTGCGCCAGCGGCTTGCCGGAAATCGCCGCCAGGGAGGCCAGGGTGGTGAGGCGATCCCAGGCATCCTGGCCGTTTACCGCGTAATCCGACTTGACGCCGATCTTGTCCAGTATCTGTTGCAACTGGGTGCGGGCAAAGCTGCTGTCATCGACAAAAAACAGCTTGGTGTCCGGCGGCATGGCTGCATCGACCATCACCGCATTATCCAGTTCGACCGCCGTATCCTTGCCGGAAATGGAGTGGAGGATTTGCTCCACATCGAGAATCGACGCCAGCCGCCCATCCGCGAGCTTGGTCACCCCGGTCAGTTTCGACTTGTGGGAAAGCATGGAAGGAGGCTGATGAATGTCGCTCCAATCGACGCGAACAATCGTCTCCACGGCTTCCACCAGAAACGCCTGCAAGGCGCCGGAGAACTCCGTCACGATCATGATCGGCGGCGTGGCGGGAGGCGGGTTGCCACAGGCCGCGATCAGGTCCACCACCGGCACCAGCACCCCGCGCAAGGAGGCCATGCCCACCACATAGGCCGGCGACTCGGGGGCCTGGGTGATATCCACCTTGCGGATCACTTCCTTGACCTTGAAGACGTTGATGC
>Ga0316605_10001218_pt1 | contig 15139 bp, 17 predicted proteins | sample OWC_soil_day20_n_FD_207666 | JGI IMG/M metagenome (GOLD analysis project Ga0316605, IMG submission 207666) | Wetland soil microbial communities from Old Woman Creek delta, Ohio, United States - OWC_soil_day20_noCT | ecosystem: Environmental > Terrestrial > Soil > Wetlands | place: USA: Ohio... | reverse complement strand
AGGGAAACACATATCCACCGAACTGGTCAATTTTACCAAGCGATATTTTGCCGATAAAAAGATTAATGTCAGCGTGGAATTTTCCTGGGGCGCAACGGAAGCGAAAGTTGTGGATGGCCTGGTCGATGCGGTCGTGGAAGTGACGGAGACGGGATCAACCATCCGGGCGAACAAATTAAGGATTGTTCATGAGCTGATGAGGACCAACACGCAGCTGATTGCCAATCGTGCGGCCTGGAACGATCCATGGAAGCGTAAAAAGATAGAGCAGATCCGGACTCTCTTAAACGGATCCCTTCTGGCGATGGGTAAAGTCGGTATGAAACTGAATGTGTCCAAGGCGAATCTGGACCGCGTGATGAAGCTTCTGCCTTCGCTCAAAGCCCCGACGATTTCCAGTCTCTATTCCGAAGAATGGTTTGCCATTGAGTCTGTGGTTGATACGGGCGTTGTGCGGGATTTGATTCCGCGGTTGCTCGAAGCCGGAGCGGAAGGCATTATAGAATACCCATTAAACAAAGTCATATAATCCGGAGGGCAGTGATGGCCAGAAAAGCGAAAATTGTCCGCAAAACAACGGAAACGGATATCGCGCTGGATATTGATCTGGATAAATCCGAGGGCGGCAAAATCGACACGACGATTCCTTTTTTAAATCACATGCTGGATCTGTTTGCGCGTCATGGGCGGTTCAAAATCGGGATTAAAAGCAAAGGTGATACAGAGATTGACGATCATCATCTCGTGGAAGATCTGGGCATCTGTCTCGGGCAGGCGGTAGGCCAGGCGCTGGGTAAAAAAACCGGTATCAATCGATATGGCTCTGCCTCTCTGCCGATGGATGAGTGCCTGTGTCATGTCAATATCGACATTTCCGGCCGTCCTTACCTGATATACAAGGTTCGGTACGAGCGCAGGAAAATCGGCGGGTTTGATCCGGCTCTGGTGAAAGAATTTTTTAAGGCTTTCACGGATCACAGCGGTATCACGTTGCACATTAATCTTGCGTATGGCAGCAACAGCCACCACATCATCGAGGCGGTCTTTAAAGCCTTTGGACGGGCGTTAAGGCAGGCTGTGAATATTAACCCGGAAATATCAGGGATTCCCTCCACCAAAGGAATGCTCTGATAGAAAGGCCAGGTTTCCTGAATTGAAAAATATCTCCCGGATAAAAAAATGGTGTTTAGCGCTGTTGGTTTTGGGGTTTCTCTTTCTTTCGTCACAGGCGCTTCAGGCCGAAGAAAAGAAAACTGAACCGCCCCGGGCCGGTGCCAAAACACGTATTGTGGTGATTCCTTTTCAATCGGTGATGCCGGAAGACGGGTCGTCGTCGGTTCGGTGCCCGGTTTGCGGCAGCATCAGTCCCGGTGGTAGCGTTGTCAAGGGTGCTGAAAAAGTTCTTGAGGAAATATTTACGGATAAGCTGAGGGAGCTGAACGATGTGGAAATCATTCCTTCGGAAAAAACGGAAAAGATCTATCATCAGGTGAGAGTCGACTTTGAAAAGCAGTCCCCGATAGGGAAGGCGCTGAAAGTCGGAAATGAACTGCACGCGGATGTTCTGGCTGTCGGTTACGTTTATCGTTATCGTGAAAGAGTCGGTTACGCCTATTCCACCGAGCATCCCGCATCGGTCTCTTTTGAGATTCACCTGATTTCCGTCAAGGATGGCACCACGCTGTGGCGTGGGGCTTTTGATAAAACGCAAAGATCACTGACGGAAAATGTCTACGAGGTATTCTCTTTTGTCAAAGGCGGTGCCCGGTGGGTGACCGCACGTCAATTGACAAAACTGGGTGTTGACGAGGTATTCAGAACGTTTTCAGGCTTTGGACAACCCTGATTCGGGGGGGAGTGTCCAAAGGACACTGCCCGCGCTGAGCTGCGGCATTTTTCACAAAGGAGTTTGCGTTGATCATCATTCCCGCGGTTGATATCAAAAACGGACAATGTGTCCGTCTGGCACAGGGTGATTTTGACCGTGTGACCGTCTATGGCGATAATCCCGCGGATATGGCAAAACGCTGGGCTGAAAAAGGCGCAGAGCGGATTCACCTGGTTGATCTGGATGGTTCCGTGGCCGGGCTGCCGAAGAACGCGCCCGTCATTTGCGAGATTGCGAAATCGGTTTCCGTGCCGGTTGAAGTCGGCGGCGGCATTCGTAACATGGAGACGATCAATTATTATCTGGAAAATGGCGTGTCAAGCATTATCCTGGGCACGGCGGCCATCCAGGATGAAGAATTTGTAAAGACAGCCGCCCAGATCCATCCCGGGAAGATTATTCTGGGGATTGACGCACTCGGTGGTCAGGTTGCTGTCCGTGGATGGACGCAAAAGACCGGCCAGCACGGGGTCGAACTGGCGCAGCGCTATGAAAACTGCGGGATTCAGGCCATCGTCTATACGGATATTCAGCGCGACGGCATGGAGACAGGCGTCAATGTGGAGGCGACACGGGCGCTTGCAAAGGCGGTAACGATCCCGGTGATTGCGTCCGGCGGCGTGGCCACACTTGCGGACATTGACCGTTTGCTGGCTGTCCGGGACTGCTCTTTCTTTGGAGTGATTGTCGGCCGTGCGCTCTATACGGGTGCGATTGCACTGGAAGACGCCATCGCGAAGACACGCGAAATCTCATAGAATCAGGGGGGAGATGAAAAATATGTCAGATTGTATTTTTTGTAAAATTATCAACGGGGATATTCCCTGCACGAAGGTTTACGAAGATGACGCCGATCTGGCCTTTGATGATATTCATCCGATGGCGCCGGTGCATGTCATCATCATTCCGAAAAAACATGTTGCTACGCTGATGGATGTTGACACGGACCAAAAGGATATTGCGGGGCTTTTATTCAAAGCCGCGCAGAAAGTCGCTAAAATAAAGAATGTGGCCGACGGAGGGTTCCGTACGGTTATAAACTGCAATGCCGACGGGGGACAAATCGTGTTTCATTTGCACATGCATCTGCTCGGCGGCAGAAAACTGGAAGATCAGTTAGGTTAATTCGAGGTAAATTATTATGGATGTTAATGCCAGAATCAATCAAGAAATGGTATCAGCGGCAAAGGCCAAAGACAAAATCAGGCTTTCCGCTGTCCGCATGCTGAAAACAGCTTTACACAACAAAGAAATCGACCTGATGCGACCGCTTAACGAAACGGAAACCATGCAGATTCTGTCCGGGCTGGTGAAGCAGAGAAAAGATTCAATCGAACAGTTCGCCAAAGGTGGAAGACAGGACCTAGTGGAAAAAGAAGAGGCGGAATTGAAAATCCTGCAGGAATTCATGCCTGTGCAAATGTCTGATGAAGACGTGGAAGCGCTCATCAGGAAAGCGATTGCCGATGTTGGCGCCGTTTCCGTCAAGGATATGGGTAAGGTCATGAAGGTCTTGATGCCGCTGATTACCGGTAAGGCGGATGGCAAAGCCGCCGGTGAAAAAGTGAAAGCACTTTTATCTCAATAAAGGCTTCATCCATCAGAGTTGATGAAAAAACTTAAAACAGGTAAGGCAATCATTCGTGCGTTTTGATGACAGCAAGATTGAAGAAATTAAAAGCAGGGTGGACATTGTCGAGCTTGCCTCCGAATATCTGACGTTGAAAAAGGCAGGCAGGAATTATCTGGGACTTTGTCCTTTTCATCAGGAGAAAACGCCTTCGTTCACCGTCAACCGCGAAAAACAGATTTTTTACTGTTTCGGTTGCGGGGAGGGCGGTAATGTCATCACCCTGCTGATGAAAATTGCCAATAAAAGTTTCCCCGAAGCCATTAAGCATCTGGCTGAGAAAACAGGTGTCATTCTTCCGGTTCGGAGCTTTGGTAAGGAAGGCCATGAAAAAGATTCCCTGCACGATGAGATTATTAACCTGAATTTAAGAGCGGCGCAGCAATTTGTACGCAATCTGGCCTCTCCGGCAGGGAAAATAGCCCGTGATTATTTGCTCAAAAGGGCCGTTACCGAAGAAACCGTCAAGCAATTCCGCTTGGGGTATGTGCCGGATACCTGGCGTTCTTTGACCGATTATATCGAAAGCAGCGGCTTATCGTTGAAGCTGGCCGAACAGGCCGGTCTGGTTGCCGCCGGTAAAGAGGGGAGCTTCTACGACCGCTTCCGCGGTCGGCTGATCTTCCCGATTGAAAATATTTTTGGGGAAATCGTGGCCTTTGGCGGCCGGATTTTAGGTGAAGGCGAACCGAAATATCTCAACTCACCGGAATCGCCTGTCTACATTAAAGGCAAGAATTTATACGGATTGCAAAAAGCCAAAGAGGCGATTCGCCAGTGCGGTTTCTGTTTGATTGTGGAGGGCTATTTTGATGCCATATCGCTGTGGAACGCAGGCGTTCGCAATGTGGTCGCAACACTGGGCACAGCGCTGACAAGAGATCATTTGGAACTTTTACGCCGCTATACTCAGAATGTCGTGGCGCTGTTCGACCCCGATACAGCCGGACGAAAAGCATTGGACCGCTCTCTAGAGTTGTTTTTAGGTGCGAACATGCACGCCCGGGCCTTAATTCTTCCTGAGGGCTGCGATCCTGATGACTTTATCAAAAAATACGGCAAGGGAAAGCTCGATGAATTAATCGCCCTTGCGCCGGCCATCAGTGATTATTATATTGATAATATTCTGGGAGACGGCAAGACGTTTGAAGAAAACCGTGACCTGGTGAAAACAGCGATGGAGTTTGTGGGTAAAATCGGCGATGAAATCGAAAAGAATCTTTTTATCAAGCGTATCGCGGAGAAATTGGGGATTGATCAAACCCTGTTGAAAAAAGAGGCACACCGCAAGGCAGGGACGATTCAGCAGTCAGGCCCTGCGGCCCTGAAGCGATCGGCCGAAATACACCTGAATCCGCTTGAAATGAATCTGATCAGGCTGATGCTGGAATATCCGCAAAAGACGCTGTTTGTCGAAAGTGAAAAAATTTTAAATTATTTTATGGAGCCTTCGCTTCAAAAACTCGGTGATAAAATTATCGAGACTTACAAACTGCTTGGTTACATTGACATTAACATGATTCTGGTGTCGGACGAAGACAAACCGCTTCGGGAGAGTATTTACAGGTTAAGTATTGAAGCCCCTCCGACCGATGAGAACATGGTGGAACGTAATTTTGCGGACAATGTCCGGAGAATCAGGGAAAAATGGTATAAAGAACAGAAACGCATGGTTCAGCTTAAATTGAGGCAGGCACAGGAGAGCGGTGACGGGGAACTGACCCGGGAACTGATTTTTCAAAAGCAGAATTTGATGAGGGAAGAAAAACAACTACATTAACCAATAATGAAATTTGGGGGTTGCCAAATGGCTAAACAGATACAATCCGATGAATTTAAAAAATTACTTTCACTGGGGGAAGAAAAGGGATTTTTAACCTACGATGACGTCAACGACATGTTGCCGCCTGATGTCAACTCTTCGGACCAGATCGATGATATCATCATGTTATTCGGGGAAAAGAACATAGACATTATTGACACCGAGCAGGGTGAAAAACTGGTGGTAAAAAAACCGGTGGAAGATGCTTTGCCGTCCAAGTTTGCTGAGGCCCTGACGCTGGTTCCCGGTGTGGGAAAAACCGGAGACCCGGTGAAGATGTACCTGCGAGAGATGGGATTGGTCTCCCTTTTAAGCCGTGAAGGAGAAGTGGAGATTGCGAAAAAAATCGAGGAAGGTGCCCGTGAGACCATGTGGGCGATTTTCAGTTTAACGGTTTCAATTGCCGAAGTGTTGAACATTGGTGAAAAATTGGAAGCCGGTGAAATTCGCGTTAAAAACGTGGTGGATAATATTGAAGACGAAGAAGGATTCATGGAAGAAGATGAGCACAGGGAGCGGGTGCTCAAATTGATCGCACGAATTCGTCTTTTCAGCGACCGCAACGATGTTTTACGCGAAAAACTGAAGTCCAAAACCATAAAGCCCAAGCAGCATCAGTTGCTGACAACGGAATTGGAAAAAAATACCAAAAATATTATTATCCTTTGCCGTAAAATTCGTTTCAGTAAAAAACAAATCCACCGCTTTATTGCCCGGTTGAGATCTTATACAGATGAAATTGAACGTTCAGAAAGGGTTATCAATCAGTTTAAAAAGGAATCAGGCCTTACACTGACGCAGCTGGAAAAAATCTGGCCCAAAATGAGGAAATCCAAGCAGGATGAGAAAAAAGTCGCAAAAGAAGCAAAGGTTTCAATTGATTGGCTGCATCGAAGTCATGACGCAATTACGGAAGCGCAAAAACGCATCAAACATATTGTAAAGGAGGTTGGTATCCCGACAGCCACATTAAAGAATGTGGTGGATTCCATCGAAGACGGTGAAGTTAAAGCGGAAATCGCCAAAAGGAAACTTGTGGAAGCCAATCTGCGCCTCGTCGTCAGCATTGCAAAGAAATATACTAATCGCGGTTTGCAGTTTCTCGACCTGATTCAGGAGGGGAATATCGGGTTGATGAAAGCCGTTGATAAATTTGAATATCAGCGGGGCTACAAGTTTTCCACCTATGCAACATGGTGGATCCGTCAGGCGATTACACGAGCCATTGCCGATCAGGCGCGCACCATCCGGATTCCGGTACACATGATTGAAACAATTAACAAGCTGATCCGGACTTCCCGCTACCTGGTGCAGGAACTGGGGCGTGAACCGACCCCTGAGGAAATTGCCAACAAAATGGAATATCCACTGGAGAAAGTACGCAAGGTGTTGAAAATCGCCAAAGAACCGATTTCTCTGGAAACGCCAATTGGGGAGGAAGAGGACAGTCATCTTGGCGATTTTATTGAAGATAAAAAAATAATGTCTCCTTCGGAAGCAACAATCAGCATGGATCTGGCTGATCAGACGCGCAAAATTTTATCCACGCTCACTCCTCGTGAAGAGAAGGTTCTGCGAATGCGTTTTGGGATCAGTGACCGGATAGGCGTGGCGGTTCAGGATGAAAATTTGCCCGTTGATGTTGTGGCGTCCGATATTGAGGAACAGGAGATCATAGAAGAGGAAATACCCAAAAAAACAAAGAATTCATCCAGAAAGCGTGCAGCAAAATAGTATTGACAACCGGCTCAATACGGTATATTTCACAAACCCGATGCCGGTTCGATCCGCACAGATTCTGTATTCATTGGCGGTGCCGTCGCGGTATGGATGGCTAAAAAGAAGCCGCACATAGAATGATAAAGGGCGGGCCTATAGCTCAATTGGTAGAGCCACCGGCTCATAACCGGTAGGTCCCTGGTTCGATCCCAGGTGGGCCCACCAGATTTTTTTACAACAAGGGATACTTTGTATGATGGCAGGAAAAACACGTTTTTTACAGGCAAGGAGTTGTTGCGATACTGCCAATGACTTCACCGCCGTGGATAGACCAATGAAATTGTCATCGCACGGCACACAGAACCAGGCAAAAATCAAGGCTATCTGAAAATGCACCCCGAAAAGGTGCATTTTTTTATTGCCCTAAAAAAGGAGAAAATAGTTGAAAGAGAAATTATCATTGTTAATCAGTTTACAGGAATGTGATTCACAGTTGGTTAAGTTGTCCTCAAAAAAGATTAAACTTCCGGAAAAGATCTGCAAGATGGAAGAAGATTTTCAAATCTATAAGGAAAACGTTGAGCAGAATAAAAGAAAGTATGATGAACTCAAAGCACAGCGGGCTGAATGTGAGTCGACCGTTAAGAAGTTGAGCGAAGGGATGATCAAAACCAAGGAAAGGCTGTTGGAGGTTAAGAACAATAAAGAGTATCAGGCCATGCTCAAGGAAATTGAAACGTCTGAGAAGACGAGAGGCGATATTGAATCCCGGATCATCGCGCTCATGGAAGAAATGGATAAACTTTCCGTGTTGGTGAAAAAGGATGAGGAAACATTAAAGCAGGCCGAAAACAATCATGAAAAAGAAAAGAAAATAATTGAGGATGATCTCAGTGCGGTTGACGCGGATACGCTGACCTGGACGGAGAAACGGAGCGTTTTACAAAAAAGTATTCCCGCAGATCTCCTGGCTCAATATGAGAGAGTAAAAAAACGCAATAACGGTGTTGGTGTAATTGCCGTCTGGAAGGCGGTCTGCAACGGCTGCCATATGAATATTCCTCCGCAGTTGTATAATGAACTTCAGCGCTCAAATGATTTGCTAAGCTGTCCCAACTGTAACCGGATTATGTATTTTCAAAATCAGGAAAAGTCCGCCTAGTCTTGTATGGAAAATAAAAAGGTGAAATTATTTACTGACGGCGCCTGCCGCGGCAATCCGGGCATTGGCGGTGCCGGTGCAGTGATTACTGATGACTCCGATCATGTCCTCTGGGAAGGCAGTCAGTATCTGGGGCAATGCACGAATAATATAGCCGAATATCAGGCGCTGATTCTCGGTCTGAAGGGCGCATTGGCTTGCGGTTATAAGCATCTGGAGATTTATCTGGATTCGGAATTGCTGGCCAACCAGATCAATGGTTCCTACAAAGTCAAGAATGAGAACCTGAAAATCTTAATGCAGGACGTCCGCAGCCTGCTTTCTTCCTTCAAAACGTCTCAGGTAAAACATGTTTTGCGCTGTCACAATGCCCGGGCGGATAAACTGGCCAATCTGGCCATTGATGAACACGATAAAGGCTAACCCCCTTGCAGGGGCCGCGAGGCTTTCCCCCTTGCTGCCCCGGAGATTCCGAGGTTATATGCGATACTCGGGGCTAAAGCCAAATGTTCACCTTATCGAAGATACCTTGAAAGAAATTCAAATAAATTGTAGATTGTTTTTCAGGCCGGAGAAGATCAGATGATCGCGGGCAGACTTCAATCTGCCGGAGGAAAGTCCGAGCTCCGCAGGGCAGGATGGTCGCTAACGGCGACTGGGGGCGACCCTAAGGAAAGTGCCACAGAAAATATACCGCCCGCCTAAATGGCGGGTAAGGGTGAAATGGCGAGGTAAGAGCTCACCGCTTTTCCGGTGACGGAAAAGGCATGGTAAACCCCATCCGGAGCAAGACCAAATAGGAGAACGTTTAAGGGCGGCCCGCCTGATGTTCTCGGGTAGTGTCGCTAGAGGCGGCAGGCAACTGCCGTCCCAGATGAATGATCATCGCCGCGTCCAGGGTAACCGAAACGCGGAACAGAACTCGGCTTACGATCTTCTCCTGTGCCTGTTTAATAATCGCTATAAACCGATTCCTCTTTTCTTTGCTTCTTTATAAAGCCTCCAGATGCAGAGACCGATCGCCAGCATGAAGGAGCTCAGCATGAAATTCGGTGTTGTGCCAAGGATTTCATCCACAAGGTAACCGAGGTACAGGAACAGGAAAGAGGAGACAACCATGGCCAGTCCCCAGGCAGATAATACCAGAATACCATTTAACTGGCTAAACTGCTTACTGCTTACCAGGGGTTTTCCTGTTGGCACGATCGTTCCATTTTCTTGATCCTTGCCAGTGTCTTTTGTCATGTTTCAATCTGTTTCTAAATTTGAATGTAAAGTATAAGTCTTTTCAGCAAGTCTAACCCCGGTTCTGTGAAGATCACTACCAGGATGAAAAAGAGGATAAATACAATAATGAGTTCAAAATTCCTGACTTTTGGGTACTTTCTTTTTACGAAGACAAGGAGAAAAACACCGGTAATTAATATTACCAAATGCAAGTAAGGAAACAGGTTCGCAATAAATTCCATTTTGCTCTCCTTCGAGATAAAATATCAATTATCATTAAGAAAAAACTTATGGTTGTCAAGGTAAATAAAAAAAAGGCCGAATCGAAATTCGGCCCTTTTTTACGTTGGTTAAACTTGGTTATTTATCGTCTTCGTCATCATCGTTGAACACTGATAAATCACCTTCGGAACCTTCTGGAATTTCAGATTTCAAGGAACGTGAAATCCCACGAACCAGTATCAGCATAATGAAGAACAGAATAATCATGGAAAAAATCAGGACCAGAATAACGGTTGCAGTCCACGCTTTCGATTCCTTCTCGATGCTTTTCGATACCTTTGCTGCTTCCTCGTTGTATTTTTCAACTTCCAGCCCCAGACCTATCCAGCCAAAGCCTGTAGGTTCGGGAAGGTTTGACGCATAAAATTTAATCGGCGCATAGGCGACAAACTTGGTTAATCCGCCGTACTTATATGTGACAATACCCGTTTTCCCGGAGGCTGCGTCTTTAGCGATAGTAAACAAATTAGGATCCAAAAATCCCATCTGGAACATATTCAGCGCTTCCGCACCTTTTTGGGCCAGCTCTTTTGCGTTCTGTGCAGAAAGCGTCGCAACGTCCGTTCCATCGCTGTTGAGACCGACGATGTGATAATCAGCCGGATGGGAAACGACGTACCCGCGATAATCAACCATGTATGCATAATTACCGGTAGACGGATCTGTTTCAAACACTCTTTCCGCCTGAGTTGGAACCAGCTGGTCGGTTAACTGGGCCAGATGGCGATAGTCCAGGGACATTACAATGATGCCTGCGAAGCCTTCCTGGTTAAATATCGGTGTGGCAAATCGGATGATTCCGTTAAATCTTTCGCCTTTGTCAAACGCCGCCTTATTTACGTACCATCCAGTTACCGGAGAAACATATATTTCGCCTTTGTTCAGATTTCTTGTTTTGGCAAAATATTCCTCTCTTTTGTAGGTTGTGTTGGCGGGATCACTGACATTAACGAGTTGTGCGGCCGGCACAACTTTGTTATCTACAATTTTAATTTGTTCATTGCCGTTTTTGTCAATCAGGGCCAGTTCTTTGTATATCGGAACCACCGCCTGTTGAATTTTACCGTTAGCTTTGACCCAGAGCGGTTTCTTGTTTTCGTCAATAAACTGTTTGTAAACAACTTCGGTAGCCGGAATGATGGTTGCAACCTGTAAATCTTTTTTGCATTCCATGAGGAAACTAGCAACCTGGTTTGCTGTATTCTGAGCTCTCGCTTTTATATCTTCCTGAGATTTAACATCGAGAACATTGACAGTCCTCTCTTTTATAGTAACCCCTAATTTAAACATTCCGTTAGCGATTAAAAACGCCATCAGTGATAAGGGGATTACGATAAGCAGGAAGAATACACCTGCGATAGGTAAAGACTTCTTATCCTTTTTGGTTTCTGGCATTATAAGTTCCCCCTAACCTTTCTTGGTTTAATAGTTAATTTGTTTAAGCATTAACCCAAAAAGAAAGCCTTGAAGGGGTTGGCGTATAATAAGATCAAAGCAATAACCAGAGCATAAATGGCAATGGATTCAGCCATGGCCATACCGACGAGCATAACCATCATAATCTTGCCTTGAACGCCGGGGTTTCTTCCGACCGCCTGGCAAGCGCCGTTTGCGGCATTACCTATGCCTGCGCCCGCGCCAATTGCACCCAGACCAATGGCCAGACCGGCTCCGATCATTGCGCCCACTGCAAAAATGACTTTAATGTAAGATTCGCCGCCAACCGGAATAGCATCCGCTGCGAACGCGAACTGGCTTGTTAACAGCAGAGCTGCTGCCGATGTGAAAACTGTTAAAAATGTTTTTCCAAATTTATGTGACATTATCTGTCTCCTTTCCTGACATGAAATTTATTTTTTATCCCAAAATACATAGCATATTTTCTATGCCGCGCAAAGAGGAATTAATCCCCATGTCGATAGGTTCCACGTACTGCACAAGGTGTGCCATGACTTGAATATGCAAGGTATATTCTTCTGAAATTAAATTTATGAAATCAGAAAATAAAAAAAATTACCGTCTGATTTTATTAAGATGACTGTGATTCATTTTTTTAAAAAAAACATAAGAAAGAGGGGTAACGTTCTGTGCGGCCTTTTGTATTGGAAGCGATTTGCTGTCAAAGCTACGCGCCGATTTAATGTTTTGTTCAATAGCCTGTCATAAAACATTCAATGAAACAGCTTGGGGACAGGAAAAATCCTGCTGATTTATTTCTGCGGAAAATCGTTTTTATATTTCAGTTGAAATTTTAAGGTAATGTCGTTACGATTAAAAGGATTTCGGAACGAAGATGTAAAATATCTGGAAAACATAACATAAAGGATTGCCATGCAGGAAATTTTAACGGCTATTACCTATCCGATCGTCTGGCTTATTTGCGGATACCTTTTAAAGATTGAAAGTGGTCTGGCCAAACTGCTGATTTCACTGACTGCGGCAATCCTGGTTTATGTTTTGATAGGTATCATGCGCTCGCAAAAAGAAAATAATGAGGACAATGAAGATTAAGTGACTTTGCTCAGGAAGGCCTACAAGCTTCTGAATCAATTATTGAGCCCGCGTATCTGGTTTGCCAGCATTATTGTTGTTATTCTGATTCTGCTATTGGCTTTAACGGTGAACCATGCGCGTGAAAAGGAGATGGTTGATTTATTCAGCCGTCAGCAACTGGCATCCGCTCAAAACGCATCGGCGCGAATAGCAGAAATTCTTTCGCAGGTGGAAAGAAATATTGCTCTGTTTTCCTATCTGGATCCCAACGGGAAAAAACTCTCTCAGGAAAATTATCGTGAATTGGATGTCGTTTATTCCGTCTGGGGAAGGACGATTGATGCGGTGCTGGTCTTTGATTCAGATAACAACATCAGGAAAATCCTCCCTCAGGACGCCACGCCGGGCGTTGACCTTACCACCCATTTCAGCGCGATGAAGCTTCGCAAAAGGCAATACCTGACCATTGCTTTGTCGGACAATCTTTCCAGCGATTCTCAGGCTCAAACGAAAGACCGGTATTTGATCTGGGGCTACCCCGTTTGGAATCATAATAATGTTTTCTCCGGCGCGTGGATGATATCGTTTTCACTGGCTGCGCTCGTGGACACGTGTGAAAGACAGATTAAGGACAACAAGCTTGGAGATCTGTGGCTGGTCAATGAGCAGGGGCAGATATTGCTGCATCCTCATTCACTGTTCATCGGGAAATATGTCGGGGATCTGGTTAAGGATAACCGCGGCAATACGATCGTCTTTCCATCGGAAGGCGGTCGATACATTGATGCCAGAATTCTCCAGGCGAACAACAAACTGCTGAGAAGCGTCATCTCCTATTCCCCGCTGCAGATTGCGGGGAATACCTGGTATGTCATGGTGACAGTGCCATACAGTCACGTCATTGCCCCCGTGCGTACCACCTTTATTTACACCATGTTCAGTTCTCTCGTTCTGATACTGGGGCTGGTTGTTGTCGGTATCTTTTTTGCCTTCCGTGAAGGCAAAAGATTAAGGATGAGAGAAGAGCGTGAACGAACCAGAGAGCGCGAAGCCTGGCAGGAAAGACTGCTCAGAGAAAAGAAAACAATCGACGGCATCATTGAGGGTTCGCCTATTCCCAGTTTCGTCATTAACCAGAACCATAAAGTCATTTTATGGAACAGAGCCTGTGAGGAATTGACAGGATGCTCCGCGGAGAATATGCTGGGCACCGATCAGCATTATAAGTCTTTTTATTCCGTTCAAAGGCCGATGGTTGTTGACTTGATCGTGGACAACGATATTGACGGTCTCAATCAATTCTACGGGGCGAAAAAAGTCAAGAAATCGGAGAAAGTGCTGGGCGCTTATGAAGCCTATGACCATTTTGATAATTTGGGCGGTCGCAGCCGGTATATGTATTTTCTGGCGGCTCCGATTTATGATGAAGATGGAAATATCATTGCGGCAATGGAAACGCTTCAGGATATTTCACGCGAGGAAGAGCTGACCCGTTCTCTGCGGGAATACGCGGAAACGTTGCAGAATGAACTGGGGGAAAATATTGAACTCCGCAGAGAGATCGAAGGGCTTTATAACTATCTGCAGTCCATTGTGAAAAGTCTGCCGGATAAAATCTACGAGGTGGATAAAGACGGCATTCTCAATTTCATCAGCGGAGGATTAAAAAAGTCAAGCAGTGAGTTTCGGGGAAGACATTTTCTGGAGTTTGTTGCGCCCGAAGATGAAAATTTCGTGATGGCGAAGTGGGAAGATGCAAAGAAGGGAATATTTACGCCTTATGAAATTGAAACAACAACAAAAGAAGGGCGCAAGATCAATCTCATGGTAACGACGGCTCCGGTTGTCGGCACAGATCATTACATTCTGGTGCAGCGCGATATCACGGAATATAAGAATCTGGAAAAGAAACTCTATAACAGTGAGAAACTGGCTGCGCTGGGTCAGCTTTCCGCCGGTATTGCCCATGAAGTACGTAATCCGCTTTCATCGATCAAGATGAGTCTGCAAATTCTGGAAAAAAGGATGAACCCGGAAGGCAATGACTTGAAAAGATTTAAAATCGCGCAAAAAGAAGTTGAACACCTCGAGGAGCTGGTTAATAATGTATTGGTATTTGCAAAACCTATGGAGCCAAAAATAGCGTCTGCCGATCTCAATAAATTGCTGGAACGCGCTATTTCCCTGTGTGAAAAAATTATTCAGGACAAGCAGATCGATATAAAGATGGAATCCCAGTTAATTCCGCAGGTGAATGTGGATGTGGCGATGATTACAGACGCATTTGTGAATATTATCCGAAATGCGGTTGAAGCGATGGAAAACAACGGACACATCCGTATTTATGCCCGCAGCATTGGCAGCCAGCCGCCTTCCGTTCTTGTAGTCGTGGAAGACAACGGCTGCGGTATCGATGATGCGGATATGCCCCATCTGTTCAACCCTTTCTTTACCAAGAAAAAATATGGTACGGGGCTTGGGCTTTCACAGGTGCTGAAAATTGTGGAAGTGCACCAGGGAAAACTAGAGATAATCAGTGAAAAGGATAAAGGGACGAAGGTTTGTGTTACATTGCCCTGCAATGAGAGACGCCGTACCCCGAGAGTTTGAAAAAAGAATAAATGGCAGATGATCCAGAAAACCCTTGAATGGCGAAGGTTATAATTATGGCGAGCATACTGGTTATTGACGACGACGCATCGATTGTGGAAACGCTGGATTTGTATCTGACAGAAGAGGGATACGGCGTAAGAACAGCCTTGACCGGCACTGACGGGTTGAATAAGTATGTGCAGGAGCCCTCGGACGTAGTGATCCTGGATATCCGTCTGCCTGATGTCGATGGGTTTTCCGTTCTGGAAGATCTCAAGGAAGAGAATGAAAATGTTAAAGTGATCATGATTACTGCTTTCCATG
>Ga0316605_10001217_pt1 | contig 15142 bp, 25 predicted proteins | sample OWC_soil_day20_n_FD_207666 | JGI IMG/M metagenome (GOLD analysis project Ga0316605, IMG submission 207666) | Wetland soil microbial communities from Old Woman Creek delta, Ohio, United States - OWC_soil_day20_noCT | ecosystem: Environmental > Terrestrial > Soil > Wetlands | place: USA: Ohio... | reverse complement strand
ATTTATGAAATGTTGCTGAATGTTGTCTTCCTTATATGTCTGAATAGTTTTGTCGGTCTTGAAGTTGAAATCTTCATATATTGAAATAGATTCGGAGAATGTGTTTAGAGCTTCTTCTAACTCTTCGCAACGTCCAACGTTTTTGATTCTTACACCTTTGTTCGCTCCATTGTCAATGTCAGGAACATAAGCATTCACTATTACAATGCCGGTTTGAATTTGGTTATCTTGCCCGGATACGAACGAAATAACAATATCTTCATTTTTTGAATCTAAAGGTCTTGTACCTTCTTTATAGATTTTACCTCCGATAGTTGTTTTTAGCAAACTACTTGAAAGTATTTCATAAACCTTTGATTCTATTTGTCCGGCTGTTAATTTCATTTCAATCTAAAACCTAACTGATTCATAATTTTTGGAACGATAACTTCTGCAAGTAATTCGGCTGATGTGATTACATTTTTACCTCTCGCCTCAACTAATTCGGCATATTGCATTCCAGCCAAAACAAAGGCTTGTATTCCGGTTGATTTATTCGCTAATGAAATTGCAAGGGATTTACCCTGTGAGTTCATTTCGCTCATGTATAATATAGAACCGTTTTTTGCTATGACATATCCAACGGATCGTCTAAGTTCTCCTGTGAAGTTTCTATAATTTCCGTTTTCTTTAGCTTCGCTAACACATAATTCGCAAATCTTTTTTAATGCGAGTATTAGTTTGTTTTCAAGTGCTATAATGTCGGAACTGAGTAATCGTTTAAACTCATTATCCGGTCTTTTCATACGGTTATTTTAGTTTGACCAACAAGAGATAAGTACTCAATGCTTTGCACCGTGAATTCGGTTTCTGTATTATCCGTCGAGAGCTTTATTTTGTCCGTGGAGAGTTTTTTTTGAACGAAAATAAGATATGAGCATTGAACGAATTTTCCATCCTGATACTTACCTCTTTTATCGTAATTGTTAGTCTGAATTCTGCATGATATTTTTTCTCCCCAAGTTTCAGTAACAGGTATAGGATTTCCATTTTCTGAAAATCCACCGCCTGACCTTTGACTTACGCGAATATATCCATTTGGAACAATCATAAAAACCTTACTTTTGGAGTTAGGGTATCGTATAATCCAAGTTTTTTACATTCGGATTTGTAGTATGCTTCAATATCTTGTTTTTGCGCTCTTGAAATAGAAACTCCACCTTCTGAAATACTTTGAGGTTTAATCAACAATTCCGGAATATGATTCACGAATGATTTATGAATATCCTCCCTGTTGTTGGCTGTAACTTCGTCATCCGGAGACATTAAGTCCATATCCAAAAGGTCGGCTTCACTCAGAATAAGTCCGAGTGAAGCGTACTTTTGTGATATGTATTCCCTGATTGTCATTAATCGAGATTATCCAAATCGAAAATAACAATTTTGTTAGGCTCAGAGATATTCGGCATCCATTCAGCCATATACTCAGTGAAACGACCTTCGTCAGTTCTTTGAGTTGAAATGAAGTGACCTCCCTGCAATCCGGTGTAAACCTTATTGGGAACTGGGTCAGTTATTTCGTATGGAGTGTGCCACATCATCTTACCAATTTTATCCTGGCGCAAAAGAGAAATACGGTCGTCGGCGAAGCAACTAACTGTTGAGTTTTGCTCGTTGACCACATATTCTTCTACGATGCGGATTGCGGGAAGTCCTATACCTGTCAACAACTGATTTGCCATTGAATCAGTGATTACACCGCCTGATACAGCGATTTCAGAGTTACCTAAAATCATTTTGTAGGCGTTGGAAAATTCACTTGATTTAGCAATGCGATTGTTGAAGGTTGTACGGGTCATCTCCATGATTCCGAATGTACCCAAAGTAGGGCGCAGTTCCTGAACTGCTTTTTGCAAATAAGAAATCAGATTTGCTTTATCAGTCGAAGCCGGAGTTTTGGTTACAACAGGAAGTTCGAGGTCAATCAATTCAATACCCTGAGGATTATCAGCAAGTTTAACGCTTGCTTTACCTGTAGACCGAAGCTGACCAACGATGTAGTCCATACGTTTGTGTGGAGCTAATGTGCATTGACGGATGTCATCAGCTAAGAAGTTGATGATTTCAGTCATAACGGCAGGTTGACCCTGTCCGGCAGCGTTGAATTTGTTGATAAGCTCACGAACAGTATCCAAACGGTCATTGTCCAGTTGGAACTTATTTCCCAGCGCAGCAACTTCTCCGATTCCAGAACCTAAGTTCTTACGTTCACGGATTGGTTTCCCTGAGTTTTTGTCAATGATAGAACCCATTGTAACTCCTGTTACAGAGCCAAAGTAGGTTTTGAAAAATCGGCTCGAAGTGAATTCGAAGTCGAGATAACGTTGCCAGTAAATACGGTCAGTCTCGGTTTGAGTAACCCTGTCAATTATGGCTTTCAATACGACGTTATCATTAAAGATTTTGTCTAATGTAAGTATCATTTTTTACAATTTTAAAGGGTTAAACAAACATGAAACGAGCCCCGAGAGTTGTTTTGTCTTTCGACGAAACGGGAACTTGAAGTTTCGATTCAATAATTTCAAAAACCTGACCGATAGCGGTAACTGTAGCACCTGTTTCAACTTTTACGCGAGCGTAATTGAGGAAATTAGCAACATTCAACGGAGTATTGGCAACGTTTCCGGCCGTACCGGCTGTTGTTTGAGCAACTGTAGCTGCAATAGTTCCACCACTTGTTTGAGTTACGGCAACCGTGGGAATTACTCCTGTACCTGCAACTTTCTGAGTGAAAACAAGTTTTGCACCGTTTGCTTTAACAACAAAATCCTGATTGTCGGCCTCTACAACGTCCTGTAGGTTGGAAGCTGTAGCTGTAGCTGTAGCACCAACTGCAATCACATTTTCGGCAGCAGCAGCAGCGAATGTGTAATCAATTCCGTTGATAGTAAGTTTATCGGCAGCTGTAGGATTAGTGCCAATAGTAAGAGTGTAAACACCCTTAACAGCACCTGTAGCAGCACCTGCTACTTCAAACAGAATATCTCCAACAGCAACAGCAGCACCGAGTGAAACAGTCAATGTGTCGTAGGAATCATTTGTTTTGTTGATTGCGGTCACCTGTGCGGCCTTAGTTCCGTTTCCAATATACATGTTGACATATACAAGGGAATCTTTTTTTATTTTGATAGCTGTTGCGTTAGCGTCAGCGGCTTCAACTACCTTTACGTTTTTCACGGCTTTGGCTTTACGAGTAGCAAAGTCAATGGCCAGTGGCGCGAGCGGAGGCAAATAAGAACCCGTAACGAGTTTATCGTCTTCAAGGTTAAATCCACCTGTCAATCGGTAAATCGTTGCTATGTTGCAAGCTTCAGGAGTTGCGCCAACGACCGCCAAATCATACTTTATTCCAGCAGGCATAATTAATTTTGTTTTTGAGATTCGACAATTTCTTTTGTTCCTTTGTCAATCATGTTTGCGATTTCGTCTGAGTCTTTTTTTGGTTGATGTCCGGGTGCAGGTGGTTCGGTATAACTGAATCCTGTGTTTGTTGAATCTTGTTTGAACACGTCAAACTGAGCAGAAATAGAATCGGCCAAAGCTGTTACCTCCGCTTCATCTTTGAATGTACGGCCAATCAAAGCAACTTTTGAAAAACTTTCAGGAACTTTCTTTTCGGTCAGAATCGCTGATAGTTTTTGAGATAATGTTTGACTGGTTTTTTCTGCACTAAAACCTTCCAATTTGGTTTTAAGCTCATTGTTTGATTCAACAATAGCTTTCGCCCATGCTGGCATATCTTCCGGCTTCGGAGGATTAGCAGGTGGAGGGTCTTTTTTAGCTTCATACTCTTTTTTTACCCTTTCAGCTTCCGCTGTGGCTCTTTTGTCGCCAAAAGATTGAATCATTTTCAAAGTTGCATCTGCCCCTGTTACCGCTGCTTCAATCTCAGTTTCTTCTTTTACGAACCCTGCAAGTTGTTTTGCAACCCCCTGAAGTATTTCGTCGCTCAACCCCAAATTTGCATATTTGGTTTTAAGCTGTGTAAAGATTTTTTCCCACATAATGACAATTTTTAAATTTATTAGGGAACAAATTTACCGTAATTAAAAAACTGCATATAAGATTTTACTTAGTTATAGATGACATGTATTTTAATGTCATAAAAAAAGCCCATATTAAAAGTATAGGCCTAAAAATCTACTATATATGCCGCTAAATTCTTTGTCGGAACAGAATACTGGGTAAGAACTGCACATACACCCAACGTGCCAACCGATAAATTTAAAAGTTTTTGGGTATCTGCCTGCGTTTTGCTCGCATATTTTACATGTTGTAACTTTTCTCTCAGTGTTCTTAATGTCAAAAGCTAATACAAATGGGTTGTTTTTAAAATTCTCATATTAGGCTTCTCTGTATCCTCTGTTTACGGCTTCCCGTGCAAGTCTTATAGCATTTTGTCTGGAGCTTCTGTAAATTCCTTGTCCAGGATTATATGTCAATGCCTTTGATGAGGGCTTTAAATCTCCGAACTTGTCTCGTATTCGCCTAAACCTCATGTCAGGATTATTTAGGTATTTTTGAATCTGCCTTGCCACCTGTTCATGTGTCAACCCTTTTTCAACAGCAGCCGAAACCGCTGATTCGAGCTCTGACTTAAATTGGCTGGACACATTCCATATTCTTTGCGAAAAAGTAAACCCGTCTGTTTTTGTGCTTATAAATGACTTTACTTGAGAATCATCTCTAAATTTTACTTTAACTGGAGGTTTGTTATTTTTTATGAACAAAGAATTTGTGAGATTCTGTATTTTACCGTCCGATAAATCAAATGCAGATGATATGTTTATATGTATCGTTTTCTCCATCAAGGAGAATTGAGATGCAATTTCTTTATCAACCGCATCGTCAATTCTCTTATTTGATTTAAATGAAAATAATACTGTCAAAGACATGCCGGCTACAAGCTTAGGTACTTTTGCTATCACATCTTTGTACCCGGAATCAATCACATCTATCGAGTTATTGTGAATGGAGTATAATTCGCTTTCGTATTCTTCCATTACCCGATAGGATATTTAGATTGCTCGTTCTTTTTGGCTTCATCATCCTCTATGGCTTTCAATTCATCTTCAATTGCATCTGTAAGCCCGGATAAGATTATCCCTTCTTTTCTTGAGGCAATACCCCCCTGGTAGGCTGATACTGCCAAATCAACTTCATCTTTTTTGTTGTTTATCGTAAATGGCACAACCTCTGTAGACACTTCCATTCCTTCGCACGCTGTTTGAAGTTTCGGATATATCTTACCTATTGCGTGAATCACAAAATTGACTCTTCGTTGCAGAAACTCTTCTACATCTTCAGCGTGATTACTTACGGCCATGTGTGCAGACATGAACGCGTATTTGAACGAAACTCCGGAGAATGTGTTTCCAGTGCCTTTCAGGTTCTCAAATGTTATGCGTGGTGTGTTTGTCATCCCGTACATTCTTTCGGTTAAGTTATCAAACTCAAGTTTTGCCATTTCAGGCGATTGCTGCCATGTTAGATAACTTATTTCAGCACCGTTTTCGAGTTGGATTATTTCAGAGCCTGTATTTCTACCAATAACACCCTCTACAACTCCACGAGCTGCCAATTTTGGAAAGAAATTAAAGTCGAGACAATCGGCAAAATTAGAAAGCAGAGTTTCAAATCGCTCCCTCATTGGCTTGATTTTACTACAATACGTCTCCGGTCTGTACATGTAAATAACCGGAATTTTTTCAAACATGTGGTCGAAGTCCTTCAAATAGTCTCCATTTTTATAAATTGTGACTTTTTGTTTGTCAATTGACATAAACATTGTCACTTTATTAGTTCCATCTACATCAGTACTCTCATATTCTCTTGAAATAACTATCAAATCGCCATAATCATCGAAATACGGATACAACTTATCTCCCCTGAATGGAGACCAAATGGTCGATTTTAGCTTTCTTGTGGGGAGTGTACCTTGACCAGCTATTTTAAGCACTAAATTTACAACCTTTTTCCACCATGCAGAATCTTCTATTGTGTACCAGTATTCAGCGACTTCTTTTTCGGACAACCACGACCTAACTGCTTTCTTATTCTGATATTTGATTTTGTTTAGCCGAAATATACTCTTCAGAATATCAAATACATTTTTATGCGGTTCGTCCGTACTTTCGAGTTTTAGGCTTGGTTCAACTCCAACCGTGAATGCGGTGTGAATGTTAACTATATCCTGCTCGATAGGAACTGCGATACGGTTAACGTCTCTCCATTCATACTTTGCAGGCTTAGTTACGTTATTCTTTGCATCTCTGACCTCGTCCTCAATCATAACTCTTCGTTTTGTTCGGAGCTTGTCATCGAATACTGAGTGCTTTTTTTCGTCCCAGTCTTTCATGAGTTCAATTGCATCAGGAAGCTCAGTTTTGCGCTTCTTTAACTCAGTTAGTCGCTCTTTTGGTTCGAGTTTGTAGATTTCTTCGAGGGTCATGCTGTTATCTTTTGTTGTTGAATGATATTTATATCCAGATAAAAATCAGCCCAAATGGTCATTGTATAAACTACTCTTACGGTAGTGCTGATTAACCGTTTTATCATACGAATTTCACATGTTTGGTCATATGACCTCACATATGGAGTTGTTATTTTGAATTTTAAAAAATGAATCTATTTTTTTAGCTATAATCTCTCCCTGATGAGATGCATCATTGCAGAATTTATATGAATAAACTAACTTCCCTAAAGCATATGGAAATATCTTTGCTTCTTTATTTTTTAGCTTTAATCCTACCCAAAACCAAATCCATTGAATGTAGTTTTTCACAAACAAAGATTCTTTTAGATTTTCCGTGACAATCCCGAAATTATGACACTTATCTGTCCTTGAATATTCGTGATATAATTCTATTTTTATAACTTCCATATATTTATTAATAAAAAATTCCTGTCAAATCCCGCTTTGGTTTTGGTTTTACAAGATAAAACCACTCATTCATCATGAACATATCAAGCAGGTTCGGACTACTGCCATTTAGGTATTTTTGTTTCATCTCATCTTTTGAAATTAATCTTGTAGCTTCTTCATCTCGCTTGGGTGCTTTTTTTATTGCCTTTCTCTCAAGCATAAACCGCTGTTTAATGGTCATCTTGTCATCGTACATTTTATCTGCCACCATTTCGGAGATAAATGATTCGCCTCTTTTAGCTCGTTCACCCGAATAGATATAGCATTGAGCTTTGAGATTTGCAAATGTTCGATTATCTCCGGTATCTACTGCGGATGAACCATTGTGAAAAGGTATTGCACCCTGAATAAATCCGTTTGATTCGCCACCTATGAAACCCCCTACACCGTCAGCATCGTACAAAATGTTAGAGTTTTTTACCCAATGCTTATTTTTGAATTCAATAATAACGTCAATTATATCTTTGCCTGTGGTTTTTGGATAAAGCTCCAAATCTTCAAGCCTATGCCCTTCAAAATATCCCATTGCCAAATAATCAGCACCCTCCATTGCTGCATCTATGATTATCCTCTTTTCACCTGATAAAACAAACGTATTTGTAAATATATCCCTGAAAGAGTAGTAGTCGTAAACGTCATTTTCATTGATTACAACCTTCCAGTTACCAAGCAACAACCTCGCCTTCTCTTCCTCTGATTGTGAAGCTAAGTTTCCGAGGTAATCCGGGTTTACTTTCAACAGCTCTTCGTTTTGATATATTGTACCTCCTATAAATGTCACCGACTTAATGTAGTTGTCAGCCGTTGTCAGTCCTTTTGATTCTCTAATCAAAGGCTCAAGGTAGTAGTTTGCTTTTTCTGCTACCTCTTTTTTTGTATCTCCCCATATATAAGTCTGTCCGTCCCTTACAAAATATCTGACTACACCGTTTCTTTCGGGAATTGGAAATCCTGTTTCCTGGTCAATCCACCAACTTATAAATTCAGCAACCCAGCTATCAGGGTCAGGATTACATGTTGCTCTCACATACGGTTTAATTCCACAGGTGGAGCGATTACGTGAAAGAAGATAGAAAAACATGTTCTGAGAGAAGTGAGTTAACTCGTCAAAGCAAATCAACGGTATCTCAGAACCCTGCCAATCATACACATTCTTTTCATATTCCAAATGGGAGAACTTAATTTTTGATTTATCCCCAAATATCCACTCGTAAGTACTACCTCTCGGACGTGCATCACTCAATAAATTGTAAATCTTAGCTGAGGCATCCCACAAACCCCCTTCGCTTTTTATCTGCGTGTATGTTCTGCGGAAGAATACAGCACCGAAACCTTTAATATGTTTGTATCTCAAAGGCTCGAGCAACAATGCAAATGTTTTTCCTACACCGGCAGCACCTCCACCAATCACAATATCGGCAGAACTCGAAAGGGACATCATTTGATACCCTTCTTGTGGTCTAATCCGGTTTATTTTCGTCTCTGCCATTGTTAGGAAGTTCAAAAACAGTTACTTGGTTTATAGCTTCACCCTTGGAGGTTATATCAAGTTTCTTACCTTCGATTACGGCTTGTTTCCACTCTTCATCATGGTTGAATAGCCATGTTGAGAGAGCCTGAATGTTTGGTTGCATTTCTCGCTCAACTTCTTGGATTATGGCTTTCGTTTCGGAGTAGTATTTCCCAATTCCACCGCAAACAGGACAGTCATTATCATGCCCTTTACAGTCGCACCTGTACTCAATGAATGCACGGACAATATCCTTTGTCTTTTTACCTCCTAAAGCTGTCTTTAAATAGGTATCACGAACAAGTAGGTTTATTTTTTCACGCCCACGAGCTAAGGCTTCACATATTTTAGTAGCCCTTTCTGTCAATTCTCCGTTTTCTTCTTTTTCGCTTTTTATTTTACTAAAATAATTTGGGTTCAAAGTCTCCCCAAAATCAGCAACCAAAGCCCTTGCAATATGCCGGTCTGTCATACCTTTCATTGCAAGTTGCTCTATAGCGTTGTAGAACTCTTCGCTATTGTAATCGAATTTAGGATCGTTCGTTTTCATGTATTTAATTTCAATTCTTCTCCAGTTAGAGCAAAGTATAAGTTTTGAAGTTGGTGGACATGCAGTTTGCCATCATAATCAAAATTGTGCACACATACCAAATCATCAATAAATTCAGAATTTTCATCATCCATATAGCAAAGCCAGACCATTTCGTTAGGAGTTCCGACATATTCAATACTTAAATGCTTGCGCCTGCCAATTTTTTTAATGATAGCATTATTTACAGTAAAGTGCGGGGTTTTCTCAAACCCAAACTTTAACAGCCATTCTTCGGTAAGTTCTATTCCCATATATGAATAAGGAAACTTTTGTATACGATAGAAACTTTCAGCGTCTACGATATGGATTTCGTACTTATCATATTCTATCAGATCGTCATGATAAATTAAATTTCCTATTCTCAATTCGTTTTCTTTCATTTCACTCAACCCTTTCAATCATTTGGTCAAACATACTTCCATCAATAACTTTATCTTCAGCATTAAACCCAAACCTTGTCATAAATGCTTCTTTGGTATCCACACTTTCAAAGTTAATCATCACGAAAGCCTGGGTGTTCGTTGCTGATTCTTCAGCATCTTTGGCAATCTTATCTTTTTTTGATTTTATATCAGCTTTCTTTTCCTGCTTTTCAGCTTCACGCTCTGCTGTTATAGGAGCATTTAAACCCTCGAATTGTTTTTCGAGGTCATTTTCATAATCAGTTTTCAACATATTGTCGAAACCTATTAGCCTCATGTCTTCGTCTGTCAATCCGGCTGACTTGTAATCAATATCCGGAACAAGTTCACGAAGCAAATCGAGTTCGAGCTGAGTGCGGGATTGGGTTTGGAAAATGTTTTGTTCTTTCTCAGTCTTCGTATCAAGTGAGATTTTTTCTACCTTCACTGTGTAGTCTGTTTCTTTAGTTCCGTCATACCCATGAACAATGTCAAGAGCCATAATTCTCTTATGTCCATCAATCAGGTTGCTTGTGAGTGAGTTCCATACAATACCTCCAAGAAACGCAACTTTCAGGATATTCTTTTTGATTTGATTAACCTGTTCTTTTGAATGTCGCTTTGGATTGTACGCGCTAAAGTTGATTTGACTTCTCCAAATCTCTACTGTTTCGGATTGTTTATATTTTTCGCTCATTACTTAAATAGTTTAGTTTGCTAATTATTCATAATTCTATAAATAACTCCCTTTGGTTCATAATACCATTCACCAATAAAAATCCACTTTAATGGAGCAAATACAAACAAGAGAAACATACATAAAAACCACACGGGAAATGTTATCCTGAAAGCTATGTTAGACTTTGATTTTTCCTTTCTCTTTAGTACAAAATATTTGCTATAAGTTATCCTGTAGTCTAAATCACTTATTTCATTTTCAGACAACTCTAAATACTCTCCAATGAATCGAGAAAACTCTTCGCGTTTTGCCTCATTTGCTTTAAATACATTCATATCCTAAAACTGTTTTTTAAGTGGGACATTAACCAAAACCTCCTGAGAACATGCACCGTTTAAGTAGTCAAATGCTATCGATACGATTGCACGGCCTTGAATTGATTCTACATTACCGTAATCCAACTGACCTGATTTTAAAACCTCAATTGCCTGAATATACCCTTCTTTTACAGGAAAATTTTTAAACATATTTATTTTCTTGTCGTCGAATCTCTTTTGAATCAATCTGATTGTATCTTCAATCTGTTCGGGATTCGGAATTGGCAAATCGACATTCATCAATTCGCCAATTTTTTTTATTTCTTCTTTCATTCCGCCCATAATGTTGAACAAATCACCTGTGCTGAATCACCGTCATAATTCATGTAGTACTCAATAAGGGTGGGCATTTTCATGTCATCTACATATTGTATTTGTGTGTTTTTGATTTCATCTTCTGTGGCCTCGACGATAGAGCTGAATTCTAAATCTTTCACCTCGTCAAACTCCATGAGACAATTAACGGCCTGGTCTTCATCCTGAGCAATGACCCAGTATTTCTCACATTCAACCTCAATTACATATATTTTCCATTTTCCGTTGTTTTTGCGTTCGATAAATGGAGTATCTACTGCGAGAAAAATCGGAGGTTGAGTATGTCCCGACATAACCCCAATCCAAACACATTTTGTTTCTTTGATTTTCTCAATTTCTTCGTCGGTAAGCTCCCAGCAAGAGATGCACTGATTTCTGTCTGAAAATACGGGAAGTGAACCGCACTCTTCATCGGTCATGCTATCAGGTTTTCCGAGAATTTTGTTTTGCTCTTTAAATTCAATTGGTTTCATAAGTCACACTTTTTTTATTTGTTTTAAAATTGATATTATACTTGAATATATCTCCATTTGTAGTTTTAATTTTGCAACCTCAAGGTTTAATATCTTTGAGTAAACTGAATTTTGCGCCCTTATCATTGCCCGCCGTTCATACTGGTTAAATATCATATCGCACTTAATTTTTTTTATCATAATCCAAAAGTATCTTTTCTGACATTGGGAACGCTTTTAAAATCTTTATCAGATCATCCTGGTATTTCTCACGCAAAAACAGAAAGCACTCCAGATTAAATCCCACTCCTCCAGATGATTTTGCAGAGTATCTGACAGGTTGTGGCAACTGTCTTTGTTTCATGTACGCTAAAACGTCTTTATTCGTCCAGTCCTGAAGAGGATAAACCAATCCGTTGTTTTGACCATTTTCATAGCCGTTTAGCATTAATCGCCTATTAAGCGAATCAGCCTTTTTCATTCCAAGAAACGAGAATTGCAACCCGGTTTGAAGTTTAATTGATTTGTCAACATCAGAAAGCTTCATTAGTTTGATTTTTGGATTTGGAGTACAATACATACCTGATCTGAGTATATATGTCAAGTTCCAATGTGGTACCTGTACAATCTTAACTTTCGGATATTTTGCTTTTGTCCATTGGAGATAATTTTCGATATGCTCTAAGTCTTTCACAAAGTACATGAACACACAAATTATTTCATCAAAATGCGGATACATTAAATCGAGCAGTGTAATAGAATCCTTTCCGGCACTATAAAACAAGATTGCCCGATTAGTTTTTTCACTAACCGAGCTTATGACTTGCTTTGCTTTGTCTATCACACTGCTCATTGTGGTTTTATTATTTCCAGTTTAGCCCGAAGACATACCCAGCGCACGACGTAAATCGCCGTATCTCTGACGTCTGTTAATAAATCGACCACCCCTGCCAACAGCACCGCCTGAGCTTGTGCTTGCAGCTCTTCGACCACCTGAAAAATTAGATGTCGAGAAAGTTGTTCGTCTTGATCTTGTTCCGACTCAGCAAATAGTTTTTTTAAATTAAACAATAGGATTAGTTTCTCTCAATTACGTTACCGAGACTGTATTTGATTTGTGCAAGCAAATAAGTCTCGCCTTCGTATTCGTATTCAATCTCACCATTTTCGTCAGTGAGAATGATTATTTCAGCACCTTTCACCTCGACAAGTGCACCAGGGCGTTTGCCCGACATTTGACCTGTATAGAACTGAATGGCATCGTATTTAATCGGTTTCGCTTCAGGTTCAACATCCTGAGGCACGTCGATATATTTTTTGTACTCCTTTTTACCTACCCAATAAGTAATATACCTATGAGCTGTGTTTGGGCGAATCTCTCTTAATTCATCTTTTTTTGAACCTTCGATAATTGCATCGAAATGGATCTGTTTGATTGATAATGTGAGAATGTTCATTATTGCACTTTTTTTAAAATTAGTTTTTTTAGTTGCGGATGGGTGAATCGAACACCCGACCACCAGTAAGTCAAACTGGCAAGCTACCACTGCTACAATCCGCGAATACTTTATTCAAACCAAACTATATGTATTGGGTTTATGTGTATTATTTTGTCTGACACCTTTAGTTTTTTATCGTTGTATGCCAGCTCTCTGACTTCAATGTATGGGAATAACATTGCCTGAGATTTTATTTCGTCCGGGCTTTCTTTTACGACGAGAATATCACCGGTTGTTAGCTGTATTTTGGTCATTGTCTACTTATGTAACTTACTCATTTCATTCATTGCCAAATCAAAGTCTTTCAATAGTCCAATTGCTTTTTTGGCGATTTCAATTTTAGTGTTAATTACCTGTAAGTTTGAAGCCACTCGACTTCTTTGGTATTGCCAAAACTCAATTTCATGTTCAAGAGACAATATCTGCTCTTTAACCGTTTCTGATTGAATAATAAATTTCATATCGCACTTAAATTTTTTGTTGACCTTTTAATATAAAATTCCAAATGATTTAGCTACTTCATCCACTCGCCCTGTGTGGTCATAGTTAAACCCATTGTGTTTTTCCCATTTGTTGATAATTTTAAGAGATATTTTTGAATTTTCTGAAACTGAGGCTATAAATATCTCATTTCTTTGTTTGTCGTTCAACTTATCCATAAAGTCGAAATCATTTAGCATTTCATTGATAGCTGTTGATTGTTTGTTTAATGTTTTCATAGTACTTAATAAATAGCTCTGATACACTCACAAATACACTTAACACTACTGTACTGACTTGAAGCATAATCAAAATGAGCCTCAACCATTTTAGCTACATCTTTTTCATTGTTGCCACTTGCAATAAGTCTTTCAGTTACTTTCTGTTTGATTGTTGTTGTTTTCATTTCTCGCACTTTTTAATTGTCAACTGAATTATTGACTTGACAAAGATAGTACATTAATTGTATATATGTACTATTTAAAAGTTAAAGTTTATTAAATAATAGTACATTTATTATTTATATGTACTTATTGATTATATTTGCAAAATGAAAGAAAAAAGGAGCATATTACACCTATACTTAAAATCCGAAGACAAACATTTGTATTTCGGTTCAATGGCAGCCATGTACGATTACTTTTGTGTCGGAGAAATTGGAGTTGCCTACTCTACATTAAGAAACTATCTTAGTGTAAACAAAACAGACGTGTTTGAAAATTCAGTTTGCATAATCCGAAAAGGAGAATTGCACATTAAGTCAACACCAGGAAAAACGATTTTATTCAGGAGGTCAAAGAGCGTTTAATTGAGTTGTAAAGGTAGTCAGCTTCTTGTTTGAAGTCCTTATATGTTTTGTATGAAATTCTGACCTCTGATAAAATGTCAGATATTCTCGTAGGCCTCAGTCCTGTAGCAATCGAAATAGAACCTCTTGTCTTTGGAGATAGCCTGTCTCCTGCAATTGACATAGGGCAAATAAGTGATGCGCAGACAAATACAAACATTTTCTTTTGTTCGTAATTTTCAAAATCTGTGATTTTTTTTACATTAAAGAAATATCTCAGCACGCAATCTACAGAGATATTATCCATTTTTATACTTAAAATAAGTTGCTTTTCTTTTAATTCAAGCTCCATTCTCTGTGACCTTATGCTTCTTATCATGTCTAGAATTTCTTTCATACTAAAAAATTAAAAATTATTACTAACTTTGCTTCCGTCTTTCGGTTCGGTCGCACTTTCCGTTGGATAATTAGGGTCGGCTTAGCTGACCCTTTTTTGAATATCATTGTCTGAATTATTCATTTGAAAATATCTCCACGCGCCTTGAGGTTCGTAATTTTTTACTCGTTCATACAATCCTGTCTTTCTCCTAAATGATGCAGAACTATCAAATATTTCATGACAAGATCTACAACCTATTATTAGATTCCAATTAGCTGTATAATGCTCTGGAAATAGCGATTTTGGTAGTATGTGCATTAAATCCGTTCCTTTTTCTTTTCTGCAAATCATACACATGTAGCCGTGTTTTTCTAAAAGTTCTTTTTTTATTTTAGCAATTTGGGCATTCTTTGCCGATTGCTTTTTAGAAATATTTCTCATTGTTCAAATTTTTTTCGTTTCCTCGCATTCAGCCCTCATTACAGGTGAAAGTTCTTTCCAGCATTCTGGGCAAAATAAATTATTATCACTATCTTCGGTCATTTCGTCAACGTGGAATTTTTCACCACAACTGGTACATTCTTCTAAACATTCTTCAGGTAAATCAAAATCCCAAAAACTCAATTTTCCTTTTGCGGGTATTGGTTCAAGAAATTTAATTGGATTAGCAAGAACCCAGTTATATATTTTAAATTCATGCACAACAT
>Ga0316605_10001216_pt1 | contig 15165 bp, 17 predicted proteins | sample OWC_soil_day20_n_FD_207666 | JGI IMG/M metagenome (GOLD analysis project Ga0316605, IMG submission 207666) | Wetland soil microbial communities from Old Woman Creek delta, Ohio, United States - OWC_soil_day20_noCT | ecosystem: Environmental > Terrestrial > Soil > Wetlands | place: USA: Ohio... | reverse complement strand
GGGGGGCGACGAAGTCGATCTTCCGGTTGCCGCGGACGACGGTGAAGAGCGCGTCGCCCTGCCGGACCTCCTTGCCCGGCTCGGGGAACTCGATCCGGTCGATCGTCCCCACGACCTGCCGGGCGAAATCGTCGATCCCCACCCGCGCGAACCCCCGGGCCGCCGGGAGCGCCCACGTGTGGCCCCGGTGGAAGAGGGCGGACGCGGCCGCCTGCCGCTTCCTGCGGGCCTCCAGCGCGTAGTCCGCCGTCAGGAACGCCGCAATCATCAGAGTGGCGAGTAGAACGGTCATGTCGATACCTCCTTCCTTGTCCGACCGAGCTAGTTCGGCCGGCACGCCGGGCGGATGATGCTGGCAAGGAGCATGGTGACGAAGGCGATGGGGATGATGAGATAGATCATGGTGTCACCTCCTCGTTTATCTGTCTTCTTATATAGCAACCTTCGGGCCAACAGCCGGGAGCCGCCCGAGGAGGCTTCCAACGAACCGGAATGGAAGGGAAATCCTCGACTCCAGGAATGTTGCGTAATACAGGCGGGAGGTCCCGCCCTGTTGAATTTCTCTACGGGATTTGCGGCATTACCCGCATTGTGACGGTTAATCGGGGAGATAGGATGTTGAAGAATTCATCGGTCCGGCGAGATCTTCAACACGGCTTCCGCGGCAGCCCGGGCGCATCCCCCGATCCCCCGCATATTTTTCCGTTTTCTGTTCATCCATCCATACACCTTGAACGAACCGGCCCCCCCGGGAATCCCCGGGGGGGCCTTTTCTCCTGGAGACCGTCGAGGCCGGGCGGGGATCCCGCCGCTATTCCCCCTGGGTAAGGAAGAGCTCCCGGACCGCGCCATCCCACCGCTCCCCGTAGAGCGCCTTGGCCATCCCGGAGACGGGGACGCCGCCGTCCTGGTAGACCATCCCGAGGCTTTCGCCGCTTTGGAGCCGGATCCCGTTGAGCGACTCCTCGACCATCCTCCTCGCGACGTTTCCCGAAAGGAGATTGCGCGCGTTGGCGGAAAGCTTCGTCGCCCGGACTTTCAGGAGCCAGCCGCTGCCGTACGGATCCTCGTTGACGACCCGGGGGTTGCGCAGCGCCGCGGCGTTCACGGCCACCACCTCCCCGTCCACGGGGGAGATCATGGGGATGATCCGGGAGTCGACCGTAAGCGTCCACCCCTTCTCCCCCTGGCTCACACGGGTCCCGGCGTGGGGCAGGCCCACCTCGTCGATCCTGCCCAACACCTTCTGGGCGAAATCGTCCAGCCCCACGGTGACCACCTCACGCCCTTCCTTCCGGAACCAGGTGTGCCCCTGGTGGAAGAGATACCCGTCGGGGACGCGGAAGTAGTCCACGAAGCTCCGGGGGCGGACCGAAGCCTCCGCGGGCGCCGGCACCCGGTGGCTCAGGTACCGCGAGAAGTAGATGAAGCCCGCGAGGAAAACCATGACGATGATGTACTCGATCCCCTTCGTCGCGAAGATGTCCACGTACGAGAAGCCTTCCATGGCGCGACCTCCTTATCGCAGGAAATTCCGCACGAACTCGTTGAAGAGCGGCTCTTCGATCTTGTCGACGATCCCCGCGGCGTACGCGCCGCCGTCCCGCATCGTCGCGCCGACCTCCAGGGGCCGGGCCATGTGCAGGCCGACGAACTCGTACAGGCGCGCCAGTTCCCGTTCGATCCAGCGGGGCGCCTCGGCCGCGGTCTTGAGCTCCGGGGCGTTCCGCGCCATGTCGGTCGGGTCCAGGGTGAGGAAGTACCCCTTCCGGTACGGGTCGTCCACGGGCACGGGTGCGCGGGCGGCATCGTGCCGGACGGAGACCACCCGCCCGTCGAGGGGGGCGACGAAGTCGATCTTCCGGTTGCCGCGGACGACGGTGAAGAGCGCGTCGCCCTGCCGGACCTCCTTGCCCGGCTCGGGGAACTCGATCCGGTCGATCGTCCCCACGACCTGCCGGGCGAAGTCGTCGATCCCCACCCGCGCGAACCCCCGGGCCGCCGGGAGCGCCCACGTGTGGCCCCGGTGAAAGAGGGCGGACGCGGCCGCCTGCCGCTTCCTGCGGGCCTCCAGCGCGTAGTCCGCCGTCAGGAACGCCGCAATCATCAGAGTGGCGAGTAGAACGGTCATGTCGATACCTCCTTCCTTATCCGAGGAACTGGTTTACGATCCTGCCCCACTGCGATTCGCTCAGCCGACCCCCGAACCCATCAACCGGCTCGCCGCCGTCCGTCGCGGTGAGCCCCAGGTCGGATGCGAACATCCTCTTCAGCCGCTCTCCCTCCCAGTCCAGCCAGCGCCTCGCGCTGTTGCCGTAATACAGCCCCTTGATCCCTTCGCCCGTGAGGTGCATCGAGAGGATCCACCCCTCGTTGTAGGGGTCGTGGTTGATCAGGGCCGGGTGCGCGGCGACCTTGGGGTTGATCGTATGGATCACGCCGTCCGCCGGCGCGACCATCTTGACCACCCGCTCCCCGGATTGCAGGAGGAAACAGACGCCGTTCTCTTTCACCGCCGTCCCCTCCGGAGGGACCGAGACGCGGTCGATCGGCCCGACGAGCTTCTGGGTGAAGTCGTCGACCCCCAGCCGCACCTCGTTCTCGTTGTTCTTGCCGATCGAGAGCCACACGTGCCGGGGGTGGAAGAAGCAATCCGTCTTGAGGAGGAAGCCGCGGATGTGCTCCACGTCCTTCTCGGGTGCGGTGCGTTCCTTGAAGAGGCCGCAGTCGGAGTAGCCGGGGGTGCTGCACGGGCTCTTCTGGGCGGCGCCCTTCCCCACCGGGATCTTCTTCGTGGGGTACGCCTTGCAGAAAAAGACGGTGGTCATTTCGAGAAACGGGCATTTTCCCGCACCCATGGCAGCCTCCCTTCTGGGCTAGCTCGGCCGGCACGCCGGGCGGATGATGTTGGCAAGGAGCATGGCGACGAAGACGATGGGGATGATGAGGTAGAACATGGCGTCACCTCCTCGTTTTTCTGTCTTCTTATAGAGCAACCTCCGGGCCAACGGCGGAGAACCGCCCGAGGAGTCTCCCAATGAAGCGGAACGAAAGGGGAAACTCTGACCCCGGGCACGGGACGTCATAGCGGATGATTGGCCGGCCCTGTTGAATTTCTCTACGGGTTTTCGGGCATTATTCGTTTTCGGACGGATTATCGGGGAGATAGGATGTTGAAGAATTCGCCGGTGCGGCGAGATCCTCTACATGTCTTTCACGGCAGCCCGGTCGCCTCCCCCGCACCCTCGCATCTATTTCCGCTCTCGTTTCCTTCCCGTAAAAATGAGCGGCCCCCCCGGGAATCCCCGGGGGGGCCTTGCCTGCCGTTATTCCCCCTGTGCGGGGGTCATCAAATATCGGAAGTCTTCCACTGCACGACCTCCGCTGCCTTCTGCCCGGCTTCTTCCTCCGGGAACTCGGGGTGCTCCCGCATGATCGGCATCCTGGCCACGATCCACCGGAACGCCCAGATCTCCATGCAGATGACCGCGGCGGTAACCCAGATCTCCATCCATGTGGGGTAGTACCGGTTGGCCGAGTACCACTTGAAGGCGATCACAGAGACGTTGAGGCGGTTGAGGATCACCCCGACCGCCGTGATGACGGCGGTGATCTGCACGAGGCGCACGTTGTTCCGGAGGATGGCGACCGTGAAGAGGACCATCGGGATCAGGATCCCTCCGATCATCTCCACGAGGTACCAGTACCCCATGGGGGTGGCCAGCAGGCCGAACTGCTGCCCGTGTATCAGGTCGATCATCTTGAGGAAGAAATAGGCGAAGAGCGCGCCGAGGGCGCCCTTGGCCAGCCCCAGGAGAATGTCGTCGAAGGAGGCGTGGTGGCGGGGATCGATCTGGTCCCGGAAGACCCGGTGGCTGATCGTGCTCTCCGCGATCACCATGGACATCCCCGCGAAGATGCTCGACACGAAGAACAGGAGCGGGATGTTGGTCGAGTACCACAGCGGGTGGATCTTGTTGGAGGCCATCAGGTACAGGGCACCCAGCCCCGACTGGTGGAGCGTGGAGAGCGTGATTCCGAAGATGACGGCGCCGGTGGTGCAGAGCTTGGCATACTTGCGGATCTTCGGCCAGTACAGCCACTCGGTGACCGCCGGGAAGACCTCCACGAACTGGCAGATCGTGTACAGCAGGAAGTGCCAAGCCACCAGGAACAGGACCGAGCTGTAGCCGAAGGCGTTCCCGATGATCGGGTTGATGACGTTCCAGGGCCGTCCCAGGTCCAGCAGCAGTGCGCCGGCGTAGAAGCAGTATGCAAGGAACCCGTTGAGGACGGTAGCCCGCAGGATCGGCTCGTACTTCTTGAAGTTCAGTATGTGGACGACGAAGCACAGCGTGTACGCGCCGCCGGCGAACGCCACGCCCGTCACGACGTCGAAGCCGATCCAGATTCCCCAGGGGTATTCCTGGGAGAGGTTCGTGACGGAGGCGAGCCCGAAGGCGAAGCGAATGACGATCAGCACGAGCCCGCCCGCGATGATCGCACCGCTGATGATGTTGAAGGGCGTCAGGATCTTCCCCTTGGGCTTGAGCTCCTGGAGGACGAAGCGCAGGAACCCCTTTACGGTGTCCGCTCCCGTTGGGGAGTGGGACAGGGGCAGGGCGGCGGTGTTATTCCTTTCCATGTCCGTCCTCCTTCTCGCTTTTCTGGGAGGTCAGGTAGCTCAGGCCGAACAGCAGGGTGGGCCACAAAATGAAGATGTGGGGCACGGCGTAGAGAAACCCGGAGGTCTTCTCGGGGTACGAGGCCGTCCCGACGTTGTCGCGGAGGCCGAGCTGGGCCGGTGGCACGGCCCCGATGAACATCCACGAGGTGCCGCCGGCCTCGTGCTCCCCGTAGATGTACGAATGGTACTTCCCGGGGTTCGTGGCCACCCGCTGCTTGGCGATCTCCACCAGTTTCCGGCGCGTCCCGAAGAGCGACGCCCCTGTGGGGCACGCCTCGGAGCAGGCCGGCTGCTCCCCCTTCACGACGCGGTCGTAGCAGAAGACGCACTTGCGGACGAACGGGCTGGGGCTGTCGTACTGGTACTTCGGGGCGTCGAAGGGGCAGGATAGCATGCAGAAGCGGCACCCCATGCACCGTTCCGGGTTGTATTTCACCATCCCCTCGTGCGTCTTCTCGAGCGCCTTGGTCAGGCAGGCCGTTGCGCAGGCCGGCTGCGCGCAATGCATGCACTGCTTGCGGACGAAGGCGGGCTGGCCTGGTTCCTTCCCGTTCGGAATCCTGTTGACGACGGTGAAAGCGTCCGGGGTCGTGTCCCGCATCCGGTCGAGGACCTTCTCGTCGGAGAAGGGCTCCTTCGGCGGGGGGAGCAGGTTCTGCCGGTTGCACGCCTCTTCGCAGGCACGGCAGCCGATGCACTTGGTCGTGTCGTTCAGCATCCCGTAGAACTCCCCGACGTCCTTTTCCGCCGGCTTCACCGTGGCGGCGCCCGATGGTCTGGAATTCGCTGCGAGCAGGGTGCACCCGGCCGCCCCTGCCACCTTCAGAAAGTTCCTTCGGTTCATGCTCATCGTCTGGTTCCCTCCTGTGCGGGTGTTCGATGTCTCGCCCGTTCCGGTGTTCCTTCCCTCATGCCCCGACCTCTTTTTTCAGCTCGTACTTCTTGATCTTGTTGTAGAGCGTGACCCGGTCGATCCCCAGCACCTGGGCGGACCGGATGATGTTCCACCGGTTCTCCACCAGGATCCGGAGGATGTGGTCCTTCTCGATGTCGCCCAGGGACTTGCCGTTCGTTCCTTCCTTCCGCGAGGCCGGGAGGCTGATGTCGGCTTCGGAGATCCGGGTGTCCTTGGCCACCACCATCGCCCGCTCGATGACATTGCGCAACTCCCTGGCGTTCCCCGGCCAGTCGTGCTCCATGAGGACCCGCATGGCGCCGTCGGAGACCCCTTCCACCTTCTTGTCCATCTCGATGTTGAACCGGTCGATGAAGTGCTCCACCAGCAGGGGGACGTCCTCCTTCCGCTCCCGCAACGGCGGGAGGTGGATGGAGATCACGTTCAGGCGGTAGAAGAGATCGTTTCGGAACTTCCCCTCCTCGATCGCCTTCTTGAGGTCCCGGTTCGTGGCGGCAAGGATGCGGGAGGTGATCGTGATCAGCCCCGAGCCTCCGACCCGCCGGAACTCCTTCTGCTCGAGGACGCGCAGCAGGTCCATCTGCAGCTTGAGGCTGATGTCGCCGATCTCGTCCAGGAACAGCGTGCCGTCCTGCGCCAGTTCGAGCTTTCCGCGCTTGAGCGAGTCGGCCCCGGTAAAGGCGCCCTTCTCGTAGCCGAACAGCTCGCTCTCCAACAGGGTCTCCGTCAGCGAGGCGCAGGACACCGAGATGAAGGGGGCCTCCCGCCGCAGGCTCTCCTCGTGGATCGCGCGCGCCAGAAGCTCCTTGCCCGTCCCGCTCTCGCCCTGGATCAGCACGGTGGAGTTGCTCTTGGCGACGGTCCGCACGAGGTCGAAGATCTCCAGGATCTTGTGGTTCTTGCTGATCATGTCGTGGAGCCGGTACTGCTTCTTGAGCTCCTTGCGCAGGAAGATGTTCTCCCGGACGAGCTTCTGGTGCTCGATGATCTTCCGGATCGTGATCGAGAGGTCTTCGGGGTTGAACGGCTTGACCATGTAGTCGTATGCGCCTTCCTTCATCGCCTTCACGGCCGTGTCGACCGTGGCGAACGCGGTCATGATGATGACGAGCTGGTCGGGGACCTGCCGCTTGAATTCCTCCATGAGCTGGATGCCGTCGATCCCCGGCATCTTGAGATCGACGAGGCAGAGGTCCCACTCCCGGGACGGAAAGATCTCGAGCGCCTTCGTCCCGTTCTCCGCCGCCGCTACCTCATAGCCGTCGTCGATCAGCCAGCTGCTCAGGGAATCGCGGACGATTTCCTCATCGTCGACGACGAGAATGTTCACCTTCCGGTCCATTTGGAAACCCTCCCCGGCTCGATTTTGGAGTTGAGGGCGCGCTGGCAATGCCGGCAGAAGGCCCGGCCCTTGCGGTCGACGTCGAGGATCGTGTTCGAGAGGTACATGAGGCATTCGACGAGCGAGCAGTGGATCAGGCCGAAGGTGTGGCCCAGCTCGTGGAGCGCCTCCTTGTGGAGACGTTCCCGGAAGATGTCGTCGTCCGGCTGGGCGCCGTAGAACTCCTGCCGCAGCCGCGCGAGGGAAACCAGTGCGCCGATGCCGTTCAGCTGGGCCTCCCCGTAAACGAACGTCAGGATCGGGATGCAGAGGTCCTTCTCGATCACCCCCAGGACCTTGAGGGAGTCGGGCGGGGCGCCCCGGACGAGCTCCTTCAGGATCTTGGTGGAGTGGTACTGGTTGCGTTCCGCCTCGAAGCTGTGGTCCGGGATCGGCACGTCGCCTGCGGTCTTCACGGTCACCTCAAGGGCCAACTCGACGTCCCGCGTCAGCCACGCAAGGACCGCCTCGTCGATCCCTCCGACGGGTTGGATGTAGAGGATCCCCCCGATGGCCCTCTTCCCTTCATTGGACGGGGAGGATGATGCGGATGAGCGTCCCGCTCCCCGTGTCGCTCTTTACTTCCACCTGGCCCCCGTGCCGCTTGACGATGCCGGAGACGACGGAGAGCCCCAGGCCCGTCCCCTTCTCCTTGGTCGTGTAAAAGGGGTCGAAAATCTTGGACATGATGTCCGGCGGGATCCCGACCCCGGTGTCCTCGAACTCGAGGACCGCGTTGTTGCGGTCCGGGTCCCGGAAGGTGCGGATGGTGAGCCGCCCCCCCTCCTGCATCGCTTCGGCGGCGTTGACCATGACGTTGATGAACACCTGCTTCATCTGGGAGGGGTCCGCTTCCACGTTCTGGAGCAGCTCCATCCGCTTCTCCACTTCGACGTTGTGGAGCTTGAGCTTGTTCTGCACGATGACGAGCGACTCATCGATGAGCCGGTTGATGTCGCACGGCTTCTTGCTGGGCTCCCGCTGCCGGGTGAGGTCCAGGAGGTTGTGGACGATCGCGCTGGTCCGCTCGACCTCCCGGCCCATGGTGGCCAGGTACTCCCGGAACTTCTCCACATCCCCTTCCCCGTACTGGCCCCTCTCGAGACGACGCTCCATGAGCTTGATGTAGGTGAACACCCCCGCCAGCGGGTTGTTGATCTCGTGGGCCACCGTCGCCGCGATTTTTCCGACCGCCGCGAGTTTCTCGCTCTGGAGGAGCTGCTCCTGGGCGTCCTTGAGCTCCTGCGTCCTCTCCTCGACCTTCTCCTCGAGGTTCTTGATCAGCCCGTGGATTTCCTCGTTGGCGTTCCGGAGGCTCTCCGTCATGGCGTTGAAGGATTCGGCGAGGTGCCCCATCTCGTCGTCCGTCTTCACCGGGATGACGTGGGTGAGGTCGCCGCCGGCGATCCAGTTCGTCCCCCGGACGAGCTCCTTCACGGGCCTTCCGACGAACCGCATGAAGATCGCCACGACGCTCGCCGAGACCCCCAGGATGAGCAGAAAATTGAAGAGGATCGTCTCGTTCCGGGCTTTGGCGATCTCCCGGTCCACCTCGTCGAGCGACATCGTGATGTCGATCACCCCGAGGACCTTCTGGTCGGCGGAATGAAAGTGGCAATCCGCCGTGGAGCACGCCTTTTCGGTGGTGTTGTAGAGGGGGTTGATGATCCCCAGGACCCGGTGGCCCCGGCCGGAGGAGAAGATCCGGCTGCGCGCGGAAGAGGTAAGCCGCTCGAGCGGCTTCGCCTCGGAGTGGCAGGCGTAGCAGGCCTCCGCCTTCTTGTCCACCATCGTGGAGATTTCGTTGTTGTCCGTGGAAAACAGGATGACCCCTTCCGGGTTGTAGATCCGGACCTTCTCGATCCCCTTCTGGTTCCCGATCGTCCCCATGATCCGGTAGGCCTCGTGCTTGCGGTTCTCCATCATGTCGATCTGGATGGACTTTTCGATCGTCTCGCTGAGGTGGTGGGCATTGCTCAGCATGATCATGTTGAGGCGGTCTTCCTGGAGGGAGAGGCTGATGTAGCCGAAGATGCCATTGACCAGGATGGCGGAAGCGGCCACGAACAGGACGAATTTGAGCTCGATGCTGTCAGCCCATCGCGTGGTCGCCACCCCCCTCCCTTCTGTATACTGTATACATTATACACAGTGGAAGGGGGCGATCAAGATGGGAAATCACGCGGGTGATGAAATGTTCAACGTTTAGGAAATGCTATTCCGGCTCCAAACGCGTGGCGGCCTGACCCTGTTCCACTTCCGCGAGCGCGGCGTCGATCCCGCGGAGGGCAGCCAGCGCGCCGTCGGGGATCGGCAGGTGGGGGGCGTCGATCCAGGGTTCCCGCGGGTTGACCCGGACGACGGTCACCCCCGTGCGGCGTCCGAGCCGCTCGCTCAGGTTCCGTATGGTCGGAATGGATGTGCCTGCCCCAAGTTCGACGACCGCGGTCCGATACCCCCTGCTCTCCTCCAGGAACGTCCCGAACCGGCTTTCCTGCCGGCCGGTCCGGTCGCCGATCCAGGAAAAATCGCCGAACATCAGGACGTTGGGCCTCGCCACATCGCCGCACCGGATGCAGCGGGGAACCCGCGCCGCCCGCATGGTCCCGTGGTCGACCGGAATCTCCTCGCGGTTTGGCCAGATCGCCCCGGAACAGGGCCTCAGACACTGCAGGTGGTGGATGGACCCGTGTACCTCCAGGATCCTCCGCTCGTCGAACCCGGCTTTCTGGAAATGGCCGTCCACGTTGGATGTGACGATGAAATGGTCGAGATGGAACCGATCGATCCACCGCTTGAGGATCCCGAACCCCCCGTGCGGCTCCGTATCGCGGTAGAGGTGGGTGCGGTGTCCGTAGAACCCCCACCCGAATTCCGGGTCTTCCTCGAAATGGGCCGGGTTGGCCGCCTCCACGAACGTCAGGCCAAGCCGCTCGTAGGCCGGGTACGCGTTCCAGAACCCCTTCTCGCCGCGGAAATCGGGCAGCCCGGAGTCCACCCCCATGCCGGCTCCCGACGTGACGATCAGGACCTTCGCATTCCGGATCGCGTCGGCCGCTCCCCTGTATCCCTCGACGGGCACGGGCATGGCGTCCCGATCAGGCCAGGATCTCCTCCCGCCCGCACACCTGCGGCCGCTCGGCCTCGAGATAATCCTTCGTCCGCATCCGGATCACGTCCCGGTGGGTCCCCGCAGTGAAGGCGATCTCTCCCCCCTCCAGCAGTTCGTGGGAGACGATCACGGGGACCCCGTACAGGGAGCCGAAAATCGGCATGGCCCCGAGGTCACAGTCCGGGAAGATCGGGGCGAACTCGGCCTCCGTCGCCATCCGGACCTTACGGGCCGCCAGACAGCGGCTCACCCGGCCCATGTCGACCCGCTCCGTGGCCGGCAGTACGGCCATCCAGATCTTCCCGTCCACGGACAGGAGGACGGACTTGGCGAAGGCCCGGCCGGGCACGTGGGACGCCTGGGCCACCTGTTGCGCCGTGAACGCCTCGGGGTGGGTTTCGACCCGGCAGGGGATATTCCGCGTTTCGAGGAATTGCGCCAACCGAACGGGGATCGCCATGCGCGCCTCCTGTCCCGACGCGGACCTTGCCGGCCCGCGGATTCGGGTCGCATAGGGTTTCCGGCCGGAGCCGCCCGGGTGCGGGCGGTGCCGGGAAGGAGGATGGACGACAGGTCGCCGACGGTCCCAGTATAGGCAGACCCGCCCGCCCCGGTCAAAGGGGAAGGCCGGCGGGCTTGCCCCGGGGAATCGTGAGGAACCGGGTCACGCTCTCCATCAGGGCGGGAATATCCGCTTCCGTGCCGCCACGGACCGGGATCGGCGGGAAGGCCTCGACCGACACGACCCCGGGATGGAAATGCCCCGACCCGCCGGGGGGACAGACCTCCCGGGCGCCTTCGATCCGCAGCGGGACGATCGGCAGGCCCATCCGGAGCGCGAGGTGAAATCCGCCTTTTTTCAGCGGCTGGAGCGTTCCGTCCCGGCTGACCCACCCCTCCGGGAAGATGATGACGGAACTGTTCCCGGTGAGCCCGGACGCCGCGCCGGCGAGCGCGGCCTTCGCCTGCTCCCGGTCCTCCCGGTCGACCATGATCTGCCCGAGGGACAGCAGCGCCCAGCCGAATACCGGAATCCGCGCGAACTCCCGCTTGAACACGAAATGGAGGGGGTGGGGGATGGCGGTCGCCACCGCGAGGGGGTCCGCGATGGAGGCGTGGTTGGCCATGAAGACGTACGCCTGCCGGGGGTCGATCCGTTCGAGCCCGCGGGGCACGACCCGGACCCGGAACGCGCCGAACAGGATTCTGGAGTAGATTTTCGAAAGTGTGCGGAATACCCGTCCCTTCCGGGTCATACCCGTCTGCAGGCACCCCGCGACCATGAACGGAACCCCCAGGGACAGGGTGACCGCACCGGCGAAGACCCATTGGAACACGGTCGTCGATCTCAATCCCCCCCCCCCCCCTAACGGGACACCGCTTTCATCGCCTGCTCGGGGTATCGGGTTCCCCTCGCGGCCCCCACGGGAAACGCCGCGTCAAGCCGGGCGATCTCCTCCGCCGACAGTTCGAGATCCGCGGCGGCGGCGTTTTCCTCCAGGCGGTCCACTCGCTTGGTTCCGGGGATCGGAAAGATGTCCTGACCCCTGGCGAGCAGCCACGCCAGCGCGAGTTGGGAAGACCGGCACTTCTTCCCCGCCGCGATCCCCTCGAGACGTTCCACGAGCGACAGGTTGTGGACGAGATTCTCCCCCATGAAACGCGGCGAGTTCCGGCGGTAGTCCCCCGCCGCGATGTCTTCCGGGCCCCGGAACCGGCCGCTGAATATCCCCCTGCCCAGCGGGCTGTACGCCACGAACCCGACGCCCAGTTCCCGGCAGACCGGGATCACCTCCGCCTCGGGCTCGCGTGTCCACAGCGAGTATTCCGTCTGCAACGCCGCGATCGGGTGAACGGCGCACGCCTTGCGGATCGACGCGGGAGCCGCTTCGGACAACCCCAGGAAACGGACCTTCCCCTGCCGGACGAGATCCGCCATGGCCCCCACCGTCTCCTCGATGGGGGTGGCGGGGTCGACCCTGTGCTGGTAGTACAGGTCGATGACCTCCACCCCGAGGCGGCGCAGGCTGGCTTCGCAGCTGGAACGGACGTAATCCGGCTTGCCGTTTACCCCCAGCCAGCTTCCGTCCACCCCGCGCACATTCCCGAATTTCGTCGCCACAACCGCATCTCCCCGCCGGTCCCGGATCGCCTTGCCCACCAGTTCCTCGTTGCGCCCGAGTCCGTACACGTCCGCCGTGTCGAGAAAGTTCATCCCCATGTCCATGGCGCGGTGGATCGTCCGGATCGACTCCCCCTCGTCCGCCGGGCCGTAGAATTCCGACATCCCCATGCACCCCAGGCCCATCCTGGACACCACGAGACGGCTTTTTCCCATAGGCCCCTGTATCATCGCCGGTCCCTCCTGTCGCCGGTCCCGCTTTCCGCCGGCTCCGGATTCCGTCCTTTCCTGGAAGTATACGATACCCGGCGTGTTTCCAGGACGGGTTGCGTCGTGCCCGGGAGTCTCCGGCTATGTTATAAATCCCGTGCACGCAGTTCCATCTTGCCGGAGGAAGCGGGAGAGATGGTCGAAACGATCTCCGCGGGCGGCCGCCGCATCGAGGTCGCCTGGCACGGACCCGCCCCGGGCGACGCTCCCACACTCGTCTTCCTGCACGACGGGATCGGATGCGCAGCGACCTGGCGCGGATTTCCCGCGGATCTCGCCCGGGAGGCCGGATGCGGCGCCCTCGTCTACAGCCGCATCGGGTACGGCGGTTCCGACCCCGTCCCCCTTCCGAGGCCTCTCACCTACATGCACGAGGAAGGGTACACCGGACTTCCCGAGGTTCTCGACGCCGCGGGGGTCCGCACGGCGTATCTCGTCGGGCACAGCGACGGCGGATCCATCGCGCTGCTGCACGCCTCGACGCCGCGGGCCGTGCCGCGGGTGCGCGGACTGCTGCTCGAGGCGCCGCACGTCTTCTGCGAGGAGATCACCGTGCGCGCCATCGGGCAGGCGCGCGAGGAATACCTGCACGGCGACCTGCGCGGGAGGCTGGCGAGGTACCACGGGCCGAACGTGGAGTGCGCCTTCTGGGGCTGGAACCGGGCCTGGCTGGATCCCGGATTCCGCGCATGGAACATCGAGGATCGCCTGCCCGCCGTCACCGTCCCCGTACTTGTGGTCCAGGGAACCGACGACCCGTACGGAACCCTCCTTCAGGTGGAGTCGATCGAGCGCGGGTGCGGCGGCCCGGTCCGCCGATGCGTGTTCGCGCTGTGCGGGCACAGCCCGCACCGGGACCAGCCGGAAGGGGTCCTTCTGGCGATGGCGGCATTCCTCCGCGAACTCCGGGGAGGTTAATCGACCGGGCAGGCCATCCCCTGTGCTTCCCGGTTTCCCCGTCGCGCCTCGAACCCGCGGACGGTCTCCCAGAGACGCCTTCCGCCGGGTCCCGACAAGCCGAGGGTGCCCCATTCCTCACGCAGCTGGCGGAGGTCGCCGTACCCCGCTACGTAGCCGTTGATCCGTGCAGCCGCCGTCGAGTCGACCAGGTCCGCTTCCTTCGGGTAGATCGCCAGGATCTCTCGCGCCAGTTCCTCGTTTCCCCGAAGCGCGTATTTCTGGTGGTACCCTTCCGCGCGGTAAAACGGGCTGGCGGGCAGGATCCCGGTGTGGACCGTCCCGCGGATCCTTGCGGATTCCCGGTCCCGCGTCCGAACCGCCTCCCGCCTCTGTCCCTCGTCGTGAAAGAAGACCGCGGCCCTGTATTGCCGGCTCCGGGGAAGCTGCCGGAGACCGTGGGCCAACCAGAAGACATCCAGCAACTGCGCGTATGTGATCCTGGACGGATCGTAATCGACCTGGATCGACTCGGTGTGGTCCCCGAGGCCATGGTACGTCGGTGCCGCGGTGGTACCTCCCGTGTACCCGACCCGGGTGCGGACGACTCCGGGGAGACTCCCGAACCGGGAGTCCGGCCCCCAGAATCACCCCAGTGCGAACGTCGCCGTCTCCGTCCGCGCGGGGATCCGCCGGTCGATGTCCGGCAGGGCCGGTCGGATCGCTCCCGGCGTGTCGTTGAATCCGGTCATGGAATCCCTCCCCGTCCCGACGTCCCGCGGGCTCGCGACGGCCACGGCAGCGAGGAGCGCCATGACCGCCACCGCGATACCCGCCGTTTCCCGGCATCTCATTGAATCCGTTCCTCGCTCCACACCCCCGTCACGACTTCTTCCCCTTGCCCTCATCGCCTGGCGGCGGGCCTACCGGGACGAAGTCCAGGGACGCGGAGTTCATGCAGTACCGCAAACCCGTTGGTTTCGGCCCGTCGGGGAAGACGTGCCCGAGGTGGGAGTCGCACCGGCTGCACAGCACCTCGGTCCGCCGCGAGAAGAAACTGTTGTCCTCCTCGGTCCGGACGTTCTCCGGCGCGACGGGGGCGTAGAAACTCGGCCACCCCGTCCCCGAATCGAACTGGGTGCCCGAGGAGAACAGGTCGTTTCCGCAGCAGACGCACCGGTACACGCCCGTTCCGTGTTCGTTCCAGTATTTCCCCGTGAAGGCCCTCTCGGTTCCCTTCTTCCGGGTCACCTGGTACTGCTCCGGGGTGAGGATCTTCCTCCATTCGGCGTCGCTCTTGACCACCCTGTCCGCCACGATGTACCCCCCTTTCTCGACGGAATAGACCTTCACGGTGCGCGATTCCCCCGGACCGCCGGGTTTCCCGGTCTGCTGGCCGGCCGCGGACCCGCCCGGAACCGCGGCGCTCCCGACCAGGAGCCAGCCTGCAGCCGCCAGCCCGTACCGGAGGAACTCCCCCCTTCCCATCGGATAATCCCAGATCGTCTTCATCCCCTTCACCCTCCATTGAGGCGTTGTGCGCATCTTCTGCAATTTTAGTCGAGGGATCGCCCGGGACCTTACAGGGAGAAGAAAATCACGGACTACCGCGCGACCACGCTCACCCCGCCGCACGTGACGTTTTTTGTCACTAACTCGTGGGCATTCCTGGTTCCCGCCGCATATTGTCACCCCGCCCTCCGACAATTCCAGGCAACGTGTTGATATTATTATCATTATAAATACAGAGACCCTTGGCATGCATTTTTCATGTACAAGG
>Ga0316605_10001213_pt1 | contig 15202 bp, 10 predicted proteins | sample OWC_soil_day20_n_FD_207666 | JGI IMG/M metagenome (GOLD analysis project Ga0316605, IMG submission 207666) | Wetland soil microbial communities from Old Woman Creek delta, Ohio, United States - OWC_soil_day20_noCT | ecosystem: Environmental > Terrestrial > Soil > Wetlands | place: USA: Ohio... | reverse complement strand
AATTTTTCCTTAGCAATGATTCAGCTCCAAATATAAAATTATTTCTTGTTGATGACGGCCTCGGCGACGTTCTTCGGCGCCTCGGTATAGTGCTTGAATTCCATTGAGTAAGTGGCTCGGCCAGTGCTCAATGAGCGTAGCGTTGTCGAATAGCCGAACATCTCAGCCAGCGGCACTTCCGCCTTGACAAGCTTGATACCGCCCACCTGATCCTCCATGCCCTGGATCATGCCACGACGCGATGACAAGTCACCCATGACGTTACCCATGTAATCTTCGGGCGTCTCGACTTCCACAGCCATCATCGGCTCAAGCAGGGTAGGCGTGGCTTTTTTCATGCCTTCCTTGAATGCCATGGAAGCAGCCATACGGAAGGCGTTTTCATTCGAGTCCACGTCATGATACGAGCCATCGAACAGGGTACATTTCACGTCGACAACCGGATAGCCGGCCAGAACACCACTGTTGACGGAGTCGCGCAAGCCCTTCTCGACGGCCGGAATATACTCGCGTGGAACAACGCCACCCTTGATGGCATCGACAAACTCAAAGCCCTTGCCGGCTTCGTTCGGCTCCATCTTGATCCAGACGTGGCCATATTGACCGCGACCGCCTGACTGTTTGACGAACTTACCTTCCTGCTCGACCGTTTTCTTGATGCACTCACGATAAGCCACTTGCGGCGCGCCAACCGTCGCTTCGACATTGAATTCGCGTCGCATCCGATCCACCAGGATTTCGAGGTGCAATTCACCCATGCCGGAAATAATGGTCTGCCCAGACTCTTCGTCGGTGCGGACGCGGAAGGAAGGATCCTCCTGCGCCAAGCGACCCAAAGCAATACCCATTTTTTCCTGGTCAGCCTTGGTTTTGGGCTCGACTGCAACGTGGATCACCGGCTCCGGGAAGATCATGCGTTCCAGCGTAATCGACTTGTTGATATCGCACAGGGTTTCGCCCGTAGTTGCCTCTTTCAGACCAACCGCAGCGGCGATATCACCGGCACGCACTTCCTTGATTTCTTCGCGCTGATTAGCGTGCATCTGCAGAATGCGGCCGATGCGTTCCTTGCGACCCTTGACCGGGTTATAAACGGTATCACCGGAATTGATGACCCCGGAGTAAACACGGAAAAAGGTCAGTTGACCGACAAAGGGATCCGTCATGATCTTGAATGCCAAAGCCGAGAACGGCGCCTCATCGCTAGCCGGACGCTCACCCTCGGTTTCGTTCTCGAGAATGCCCTTGACCGGCGGAATGTCGACCGGCGACGGCATCAACTCGATGACCGCATCCAGCATGCGCTGCACGCCCTTGTTCTTGAAGGCAGTGCCACAAAGCATCGGCTGAATTTCACAGGCTATGGTGCGCGTACGCAGGCCGAGGAGAATATCGGCTTCAGATAACTCACCCTCTTCCAGGTACTTGTTCATCAGATCTTCAGATGCTTCAGCAGCCGCCTCGACCATCTGGCTGTGCCAGTTTTTGGCCTCTTCGAGCAACGGCGCCGGAATATCCCTGAACTCGAACTTCATGCCTTGGGAGGCCTCGTCCCAGTAGATCGCCTTCATCTTGATCAGGTCAATGACACCCTCAAAGGTATCTTCAGCACCAATCGGAATGACAATGGGCACCGGATTAGCCTTCAGGCGTGTTTTCATCTGCTCGACGACTTTGAAGAAGTTGGCGCCAGAGCGATCCATCTTGTTCACAAAAGCCAGTCGCGGCACCTTGTACTTGTTGGCTTGGCGCCATACGGTTTCGGACTGTGGCTGGACGCCGCCGACGGCACAGTAAACCATGCAGGCGCCATCCAGAACCCGCATCGAACGCTCAACCTCAATGGTGAAGTCGACGTGACCCGGAGTGTCAATAATGTTGATGCGGTGCTCGGGAAACTGGGTGGCCATGCCCTTCCAGAAGCAAGTCGTCGCCGCGGAAGTAATGGTAATCCCGCGCTCCTGTTCCTGCTCCATCCAGTCCATAGTGGCGGCGCCATCATGCACCTCACCAAGCTTGTGATTAACGCCTGTGTAGAAAAGAATACGCTCGGTCGTCGTTGTCTTGCCGGCGTCGATGTGGGCGCTGATACCGATATTACGGTAGCGCTCGATGGGTGTTTTGCGTGCCACGATAGTGTGTCCCGTAAGAATTAGAAGCGGAAGTGGGCGAAGGCCTTGTTGGCTTCGGCCATACGATGCACTTCGTCGCGTTTCTTGACGGCAGCGCCGCGATTTTCAGACGCCTCCAACATTTCGGCCGCGAGACGCTGCCCCATCGACTTTTCGGAACGCTTGCGCGCCGATTCACGCAGCCAGCGCATTGCCAGAGCAGAACGACGCGCCGGGCGAACTTCCACTGGCACCTGATAGTTGGCGCCACCCACCCGGCGGGACTTCACTTCCACCAGCGGGCGGACATTGCCCATGGCTAGGCTAAACACCTCAAGCGGGTCTTTGCCACCCTTCTTGGTAATGATTTCAAAGGCGCCATAAACAATGCGCTCGGCAACTGACTTCTTGCCGCTTTGCATGATGGCGTTGATGAATTTGGAGACTTCGACGCTGCCGAATTTAGGATCGGGCAGAATATCGCGCTTGGGTACTTCACGACGACGGGGCATATTTTCCTCACTAGATCACGATTCAGTTGAAAAGCCGGGAAGGGATATCCTGCCCGGCCTCTCCCGGTTGCCCAACCCTGAAACACGGGGGCAACCACTTACTCAAACTACCTGACGAATCAGGCTGCTTTAGGACGCTTGGAGCCGTATTTGGAACGGGACTGCTTGCGATCCTTGACACCCTGGGTATCCAGAGAGCCACGCACGGTGTGGTAACGCACACCGGGCAAATCCTTGACACGACCACCACGAATCAAAACCACCGAGTGTTCCTGCAAATTGTGGCCTTCGCCACCGATATAGGAGATCACTTCAAAACCGTTGGTCAGGCGCACCTTGCACACCTTGCGCAAGGCCGAATTCGGCTTTTTCGGCGTCGTGGTATAGACACGGGTGCAAACGCCACGCTTCTGCGGGCATTGCTCCATCGCGGGAACCTTGCTCTTAGCGCGCTCTGCCACGCGGGGCTTGCGCACAAGTTGGTTGATGGTCGGCATATCAAAATCCTTCAAGGCCGGTCGGGCATACAGCGCCTTGAGACCGGCAATATTGTTATCCAGAGCAGAAGCAATGATTAGCCTCTGCCGACACAGAACCCTGAATTTTATGGGCTATACAAAACCCTGTCAAGGCAGAACATTATTCAATCAGGCATTGCTGTTGCGCCCGAAGGGTTATAAAAACCCCTCCGAGCTCAATCAATCATGCATCCGGCACTGTTTCCGCCGCCGTTTCCATAATTTCTCCACCCTCGATCTGGTGATCGGCACCAAGGTCGACGCCAGCCTTTTGTGCTTTGCGGGCACGATGGTAGGCGAGACCCGTACCGGCCGGAATCAAACGGCCAACGATCACGTTTTCCTTGAGTCCGCGCAGTTCATCGCGCTTGCCCATAATCGCCGCTTCGGTCAGCACACGGGTGGTTTCCTGGAAAGAAGCTGCCGAAATGAACGAATCCGTCGACAAGGAAGCCTTGGTGATACCGAGCAGAACGTGCTCATAGACTGCCGGCAACTTGCCCGCGGCAACCGTACGATCATTCTCGGCCAGCAGTTCAGCGCGCTCGACCTGCTCACTCTTGATGAAGCGTGTATCACCCGGATCAACAATCACCAAGCGACGCAGCATCTGACGGACAATCACCTCAATGTGCTTGTCATTGATCTTGACGCCCTGCAGACGGTAAACGTCCTGCACCTCGTCAGTGATATAACGTGCCAGCGCCTCTACACCCTGCAGGCGCAGGATATCGTGCGGATCGGGTTCGCCTTCAACGATTTTCTCGCCCTTATTCACCACTTGGCCGTCATGCACCAGAACGTGCTTGTCCTTGGGAATGAGGTATTCGTGTGGTGCGCCTTCAAGGTCAGTAATCACCAGACGCTGCTTGCCCTTGGTATCCTTACCGAAGGAAACAGAACCTGTGACTTCCGCCAGGAAAGAGGCATCCTTGGGGGTACGCGCCTCGAACAGCTCGGCCACACGCGGCAAACCGCCGGTAATGTCGCGCGTCTTGGCCGATTCCTGCGGGATGCGCGCCAAAACATCACCAACACCGACCTTCTGACCGTCGGACACAGAAATAATACAGCCCACCTGGAAGGCGATCGAAACCGGGTGATCGCTGCCTTCCACCTTGACCTCATTACCAGCTTCATCAAGCAGTTTGACCACGGGTCTGGCACCCTTGCTGGTCGTCTTGCTGCCGCGCTTGGAGTCGATCACCACCAGCGTGGACAGGCCGGTAACATCGTCAATCTGCTTGGCTACCGTCACACCTTCCTCGACATTCTCGAAGCGTGCAATACCGGCATATTCAGTCACAATCGGACGGGTATGCGGATCCCAGGTCGCCAGCTTGGCGCCAGCCTTGATCGTTTTGCCTTCATCGCACGCCAGAACAGCGCCGTAAGGCACTTTGTGGCGTTCGCGCTCGCGGCCATTGTCGTCGGCGATCAACACTTCGCCTGAACGTGAAATAACAACCTTCTCACCCTTGGCTGAAATGACGAAGCGCATATTACCGGTGAGCCGCACCGTTCCAGCTGACTTGGCTTCAACCTGAGAGGCAACAGCAGAGCGTGAAGCAGCACCACCAACGTGGAAGGTCCGCATGGTGAGCTGGGTACCCGGCTCACCGATGGACTGTGCTGCAATAACACCAATGGCTTCACCGGCATTGACCAGCGTGCCGCGGCCCAGATCACGACCGTAGCACTTGGCGCACAAACCGTAGCGCGTATCGCAGGAAAGCGGCGTACGCACCTTGACCTCATCAATCCCCATCTTGTCGATCAGGTCGACAAGATCCTCATCGAGCATGGTGCCAGCAAAAATGACGGTCTCTTGCGTTTCCGGATCTACAATATCGTCGACGATGACGCGTCCCAGAATGCGTTCGCGCAAGGGTTCGATAACTTCACCGCCCTCAACCAGAGCTTTGACCTCAAAACCGTTACGGGTGCCACAATCATCTTCAGTAATAACCAAATCCTGCGTCACATCAACCAGACGACGGGTCAGGTAACCAGAGTTTGCTGTCTTCAGCGCCGTATCGGCCAAACCCTTGCGGGCGCCGTGCGTCGAAATGAAGTACTGCAGAACGTTGAGGCCTTCGCGGAAATTGGTGGTAATCGGCGTTTCGATAATCGAACCATCCGGCTTGGCCATCAGGCCACGCATACCAGCCAACTGGCGAATCTGTGCCGCAGAGCCGCGCGCCCCCGAATCGGCCATCATGAAAATGGAGTTGAAGGAATCCTGCTTGGTTTTCTTGCCGTGGCGATCAATCACCTCTTCGTTGCCAAGCTGATCCATCATGACCTTGGCCACCTGATCGCCAGTGCGACCCCAGATATCGACGACCTTGTTGTAACGCTCACCCTGAGTCACCAAACCATTGGTGTATTGGGTTTCAATTTCTTTTACTTCCGCTTCAGCCGCCGCAATGATTTCGTACTTTTTAGTCGGCACTTGCATGTCGTCCGAGCAGAAGGAAATCCCACCGCGCGTTGCCAGTGCATAGCCATTCTGCATCAGCTTGTCAGCGAAAACGACCGTCTCCTTCAAACCGCAGCGCCGGAAGGACTCGTCGATGAGCTTGGAAATTTCCTTCTTCTTCAATACCTTGTTAATAGCTTTGAAGGGCAGACCACGCGGCAGAATCGGTGACAGGATGGCACGGCCGGCTGTTGTTTCGACCAGCGTAATTTTTTCGACCCAGGCATCGCTCGCATCCTTTTCATACTGCTTGAGACGCACACTGATACGGGCGTGCAAATCCAGCTCATGGACGGCAATGGCGCGCTCGACTTCTGCGACGTCGGCGAAATACATGCCCTCGCCCTTGGCATTGATACGTTCACGTGTCGCATAGTAAAGGCCGAGCACGATATCCTGCGAAGGCACAATAATCGGGGTGCCGTTGGCAGGCGACAGCACATTGTTGGAAGCCAACATCAGGGTGCGCGCTTCCATCTGCGCCTCGAGCGACAACGGCACGTGCACGGCCATCTGGTCGCCGTCAAAGTCGGCGTTAAAAGCCGCGCAAACCAGCGGGTGTAACTGGATGGCCTTGCCTTCGATCAGTACCGGCTCGAAAGCCTGAATACCCAAGCGGTGCAAGGTTGGCGCCCGGTTAAGCATAACCGGGTGTTCGCGAATCACATCTTCGAGAATATCCCATACCACGGGTTCCTGACTCTCGACCATTTTCTTGGCCTGCTTGATCGTCGTGGCGTGACCCAGCACTTCCAGCTTGTGGAAAATAAAAGGCTTGAACAGTTCAAGCGCCATCAACTTCGGCAACCCGCACTGATGCAATTTGAGCTGCGGACCCACCACGATGACCGAACGGCCAGAGTAGTCGACGCGCTTGCCCAGCAAATTCTGGCGGAAACGACCACCCTTGCCCTTGATCATGTCGGCCAGAGATTTGAGCGGACGCTTGTTGGCGCCAGTCATGGCCTTGCCACGACGGCCGTTGTCGAGCAGCGAATCTACAGCTTCCTGCAACATGCGCTTTTCGTTGCGCACAATAATTTCCGGCGCTTTCAGTTCGAGCAGGCGCTTCAGGCGGTTGTTGCGGTTAATGACGCGGCGATATAGATCATTCAAGTCGGATGTCGCAAAACGGCCGCCATCCAGCGGTACTAGCGGGCGCAGATCGGGCGGCAGCACCGGCAACACTTCCAGCACCATCCAGTCCGGCTTGATGCCGGACTTCTGGAAACCCTCGAGAATTTTAAGGCGCTTGGCGTATTTCTTGCCCTTGGCTTCAGAACCAGTAGTCTCAAGTTCGGAACGCAAGGTTTCGACTTCATGTTCCAGATCGAGCGAACGCAAGAGTTCACGAATGCCTTCGGCACCCATCAGCGCCTGGAATTCGTCGCCATGTTCTTCCATCATTTCCAGATACTGCTCTTCAGTCAGCAACTGGGCGCGCTGGAGATTGCTAACCATGCCAGGATCGCAAACGACATAGGCCTCGAAGTAAAGCACGCGCTCGATATCGCGCAACGTCATGTCCAGCACCATGCCCAGACGCGACGGCAGCGACTTCAGAAACCAGATGTGAGCGACCGGCGAAGCCAGTTCGATATGACCCATGCGGTCACGCCGAACCTTGGCCAGCGTCACTTCAACGCCGCACTTCTCGCAAATAACGCCACGGTGTTTCAGGCGTTTGTACTTGCCGCACAGGCACTCGTAATCCTTGATCGGGCCGAAGATCTTGGCACAGAACAAGCCGTCGCGCTCGGGCTTGAAAGTCCGGTAATTAATGGTTTCAGGCTTCTTGACTTCGCCGAACGACCACGAACGGATCTTTTCCGGCGAGGCCAGACCAATGGTAATGGCCTCGAACTCTTCTTCTTGCGTTACCTGTTTGAACAGATCGAGCAATGCTTTCATCTTTTTCTCCAGTCAGGAGTAAGGTGTCAGGAGTGAGGAGCCATGAACCGAGAGGCAACCCTCGATCCTCACCCCTCACAAAAAATCAATAACGTTCTAGATCAATATCGATGGCAAGCGAGCGAATTTCCTTGACCAGCACATTGAAAGATTCCGGCATGCCAGCATCGATCTTGTGTTCGCCCTTGACGATGTTCTCGTAAACCTTGGTGCGCCCATTCACATCGTCCGACTTCACCGTCAGCATTTCCTGCAGAACGTAAGCGGCGCCGAAGGCTTCCAGCGCCCACACTTCCATTTCCCCGAAACGCTGGCCACCAAACTGCGCCTTGCCGCCGAGCGGCTGCTGGGTCACCAGTGAGTAAGGGCCGGTCGAGCGAGCGTGCATCTTGTCGTCAACCAAGTGGTGCAACTTCAAGAAGTGCATGTAGCCCACCGTCACCTGACGCTCGAATTGCTCTCCGGTTCGGCCATCAAAAAGGGTCATCTGGCCAGAGGACGGCATTCCCGCCAGCGCCAGCATGGCCTTGATTTCTTCTTCCTTGGCACCATCAAACACTGGCGTCGCAAAAGGTACACCGTTCTGCAGATTGCCGGCCAGCTCGAAAATTTCCTTTTTACTCAGGGTGTCGAGCTGTTCTTGCTTGCCGCTGGAATTGTAGATCTGATCGAGAAACTCTCGCACCTCTTTCTCTACCGCCTGTTTACGCAGCATGTCGCCAATCTTGTTGCCCAGACCCTTGGCCGCCAAGCCGAGGTGAACCTCAAGAATCTGACCAACGTTCATGCGCGAAGGCACACCGAGGGGATTGAGCACGATATCAACCGTGCGACCATCGACCATGTACGGCATGTCTTCTTCTGGAAGAATGCGCGAGACCACACCCTTATTACCATGCCGCCCCGCCATTTTGTCACCCGGCTGCAGGCGGCGCTTAACGGCCACATAAACTTTGACCATCTTCTGCACACCCGGCGGCAGTTCGTCGCCCTGGGTCAGCTTCTTGCGCTTGGCCTCAAAAGCCAGATCAAAGTTCTTGCGTGCCACCTCCAGGCCATCACGCGCCTGTTCGAGTTGCTGGGCGATATCCTCATCGCTAACACGGATGTCGAACCAATGGTGCGGATCGAGCCCATCCAGGTATTCCTTGCTGATTTCAGTGCCCTTGGCCAGCTTCTTCGGGCCGCCATTGGCTTTCTTGCCAAGAATAAGGCGCTCGACGCGGGCAAAAGCATCGCGTTCAACAATACGCATCTGGTCAGCCAGATCGAGCTTGTACTGGCGCAAATGCATATCGATGATCGATTGGGCGCGCTGATCGCGCTCAATACCCTCGCGGGTGAATACCTGCACGTCGATGACCGTACCGGCAATGCCGGAAGGCACGCGTAGCGAAGTATCCTTGACGTCGGAAGCCTTCTCACCAAAGATGGCACGCAAAAGCTTTTCTTCCGGCGTCAATTGGGTTTCACCCTTCGGCGTTACCTTGCCCACCAGTACATCACCGGCATCTACCTCGGCACCGATATACACGATGCCGGATTCGTCGAGGCGTGACAACTGGCCTTCACCCAGCGAAGCGATGTCGCGGGTGATTTCTTCCGGGCCAAGCTTGGTGTCGCGCGCCACCACCGTCAGCTCCTCGATATGAATCGAGGTGTAGCGGTCTTCAGCGACAACGCGCTCGGAGATCAAAATGGAGTCTTCGAAGTTGTAGCCATTCCATGGCATGAAGGCAATCATCATGTTCTGGCCGAGGGCTAGTTCACCGCTATCGGTTGAAGCACCATCCGCCACCACATCGCCCTTGGCAATATGGTCTCCCACTTTCACCGTCGGACGCTGATTGATATTGGTGTTCTGATTGGAACGGGTATATTTGACGAGGTTGTAGATATCAACACCAACTTCACCAGCCACCGCTTCGTCGTCATTGACACGCACAACAATACGGGCGGCATCAACATAATCGACCATACCGCCACGCAAGGCGACAACGGCTGTACCGGAGTCAACCGCCACGGTGCGTTCAATACCAGTACCCACCAGCGGTTTTTCCGGACGCAGACAGGGAACTGCCTGCCGCTGCATGTTGGCACCCATCAAGGCGCGGTTGGCATCGTCATGTTCAAGGAAAGGGATCAGCGAAGCAGCAACAGAAACGATCTGTCCGGGTGCAACGTCCATGTAGTTGACGCGCATCGGCTCGGCCAGAATGGTTTCACCCTTCTCGCGGCAAGTCACCAGGTCATCGGATAAAATGTTCATTTTATCGAGCGTCGCGTTGGCCTGAGCAATGACGTAAGTACCTTCTTCAATAGCCGACAGGTATTCAATTTCATTGGTCACTTTAGAATCGACAACCTTGCGGTAGGCCGTTTCAATAAAGCCGTAGTCATTGACACGAGCATAGAGCGCCAACGAATTGATCAGACCGATGTTTGGACCTTCCGGCGTTTCAATCGGACAGACACGGCCATAATGGGTCGGGTGCACGTCGCGCACCTCAAAGCCAGCGCGTTCGCGCGTCAAGCCACCGGGGCCAAGGGCTGAAACACGCCGCTTGTGGGTGATTTCGGAAAGCGGATTGGTTTGATCCATAAACTGCGACAGCTGGCTGGAACCGAAAAATTCCTTGATGGCAGCGCTGATCGGCTTGGCATTGATCAGATCGTGCGGCATCAGATTATCGGATTCCGCTTGCGAGAGTCGTTCGCGCACAGCGCGTTCGACGCGCACCAGACCGGCACGGAAATGATTTTCGGCCAGTTCGCCAACCGAACGCACGCGACGATTGCCCAAGTGATCGATATCATCGATTTCACCGCGTCCGTTGCGCAGCTCGACGAGAATCTTGATCACTTCAAGAATGTCACGCGGCGACAAGGTGTACTGATCACAGACCTCGACGTTGGCGCCCAAGGATTTTAGCTTGGCAGCCAAGGCATCAGCCTCTTCGCGCTGAACATTTTGAATCAGCGCGCGCGGGCCATAGGAGAGTTCGCTGGCCAATTGCTGAATGGTGGCGAGAGGCAAACCCGAGCCTTCCGCCAGGTTTTTCAAGGCTGCTTCGGCCTTAGATGCCAAACCGCGAACCATGACCTTGTATTCGACCACATCAGTGCGCTCAAGGCGGCGATTGAACTTCATGCGGCCAACACGCGACAGATCGTAGCGATCATCCGAGTAGAACAGGCCATGGAACAGAATTTCGACGGCCTCCTCTGTCGGCGGCTCACCGGGGCGCATCATGCGGTAGATAGCGACGCGCGCCGCTTGTGCACTCGCTGTTTCGTCTATACGCAAGGTCTGGGAAATAAAGGAGCCACGATCCAGATCATTGGTGAACAAGGTGCTCAGTTCCTCAATGCCCGCTTCGCGCAGCTTTGCCAGCAAGGTTTCGGTGATCTCATCATTGGCATTGGCAATAATTTCGCCAGTGGCCTTATCAACAATAGTCTGCGCCACAACCCGACCCAGAATAAAGTCTTCATTGACCAGCAGGCGCTTCAACTCAGCCGCCTGCATTTCACGGACGTGCTTGGCAGTAATACGCTTGTCTTTGGCAACAATGACCTTGCCATCGGTGGCCACGAAATCAAAGCGCGCCATCTCGCCACGCAGACGTTCTGGCAACAAGGCGAACTCAACCTTGTCCTTGGTCAGGTAGAAAGTATCGAACTCGAAAAACTGCTGCAAAATGACGTCCGGCGTCATACCCAAGGCTTTGAGCAGGGTGGTCACGGGCATCTTACGGCGGCGGTCGACACGGAAGAAGAGGGAATCCTTGGGATCAAATTCGAAGTCCAGCCAAGAACCACGGTAAGGAATCACCCGTGCCGAGAAGAGCAATTTTCCGGAGCTGTGGGTTTTGCCGCGGTCGTGTTCAAAAAAGACACCAGGCGAGCGGTGTAACTGCGAAACGATAACGCGCTCAGTACCATTGATGACAAAGGAGCCGTTCTCGGTCATGAGCGGAATCTCGCCCATGTAGACTTCCTGCTCCTTGACTTCCTTGACGATGTCGGTCGCTTCGCGATCCATGATGACCAGCCGCACACGGGCGCGCAGCGAAGACGCAAAGGTCAGTCCGCGCTGCTGGCATTCCTTGACGTCGAAGGCCGGCTCGCCAAGCATATAGCTGACAAACTCCAGACGGGCATTGCCAGAGTGCGACGAAATGGGGAAGATTGAGGCAAAAGCTGCCTCCAGGCCCTCGACCTTACGTCTCTCCGGCGGCACCTCCGCCTGCAGGAAGGCCGCAAAGGATTCCAGCTGGGTGGAGAGCAAATACGGAATATCCAGCACGCTGACGCGCTTGGCGAAGCTTTTGCGGATACGCTTCTTCTCGGTGTAAGAGTAAGAATTGTTGGAACTCATGGTCGCTCCGGAGTCGTAAGGACGATTGACTGGCTAACAAAAGCCGGCAAACGCAAACCCGCTCCCTTTTCCCACGATGGGAAACAGGAAACGCCGCTTGCGTTTGACGGTGGTACAAGACTGATAGCTAGAATATTGATCGCCTGTCTTGGTTGAAAATAGGACGAACTGGCGGCAAACGCCGCCAGTCCCTGAAACACCTGCGTGATTACTTGACTTCGACCTTGGCGCCAGCGTCTTCAAGTTGCTTCTTGAGAGCTTCGGCATCGGCCTTGGAAATGGCTTCCTTGACAGGCTTCGGCGCACCATCCACCAGATCCTTGGCTTCCTTGAGGCCAAGACCAGTTACAGCACGCACCACCTTGATCACTTCCACCTTCTTCTCGCCAGCCGCCATCAGGATGACGTTGAACTCGGTCTGCTCTTCAACGGCAGCAGCCGGGCCTGCACCAGGCGCAGCAACCGCCATGGAGGCAGCAGAAACACCAAACTTCTCTTCGAACGCCTTGACCAGGTCATTCAGATCCATCACCGTCATGGCGCCAACGGCTTCCAGGATGTCTTCTTTGCTAATAGCCATTTCTTGATACTCCTAAATCAGTTCAAATGCAGTAAGACTCAAGCAGAAACTTCTTCGCGTTGCTTGGCGAGTGCAGCCAGTGCGCCGGCAAATCCGGACACCGGAGCTTGCATGACACCCAGCAGCTTGGCGAGCAGCTCATCACGGCTCGGAATGGAGGCAAGCGCCTGCAGCCCGGCCTTGTCAAGCACCTTGCCGGCATAGCAGCCAGCCTTCAGTTTCAACTTGTCGTTGGTTTTGGCAAAATCGTTCAACACCTTGGCGGCCGCCACCGGATCAGCAGAGACGCTGTAAATCAGCGGCCCGACCAATTCGCCAGACAGCCCTGCAAAGGGCGTACCTTCGACGGCGCGACGCACCAGGGTATTTTTCAGCACGCGCAGATACACCCCAGACTCGCGTGCCTTCTTGCGTAGCGTGGTCAGTTGCACGACCTCGATACCATGATATTCGGCGACGGCGATCGTCTGGGCGTTGGCTACCTGTGCCGACACCTCAGCCACGACGGCTTTTTTATTATCCAGATTGAGACCCACGGGTCTTTCCTCCTTTCAAGTCCAAACACGACGGGAAAATCCCGCCGCACCTACGGCGACCTGATCCAGGAGAGCTGCCGTCTTGCAACGGACAAAAATCCTGCATTGAGAGCACCGTCTGCGCAGGCCGCAAAGCCATTAAGTCCCACCGGAAGGCAGGTCACCTGCGGTCTTTGACGACCCCCGGCTGAAGGCAAAACACCGACAACCGGGGCTCAAAGTTCTATCCTGCCCAATTCAGGGCAGGGAGCTACCTCATTCTTACTGCGCCAGCAAGGAAGCCTGGTCAATACGAACGCCAGGTCCCATCGTCGCGGCAACAGCAATCTTTTTCAGATACTGCCCCTTGGCTGCTGCCGGCTTGGCCTTGTTCAAGGCATCAACCAGTGCGCGCAGGTTGGCTTCCAGATCCTCAACCGCAAAGGAAGCCCGGCCGATGGTGGCATGCACGATACCACCCTTGTCGGTACGGTACTGCACCTGACCCGCCTTCGCATTTTTAACGGCAGTGGCAACATCCATGGTCACCGTTCCCACTTTCGGGTTCGGCATCAGGCCGCGCGGGCCAAGAATCTGGCCGAGTTGGCCGACGATCTTCATGGCGTCCGGCGTAGCAATGACCACATCGAAATTGAGATTGCCGGCCTTGACCTCGGCCGCCAGATCATCGAAACCGACAACATCGGCACCGGCCGCCTTGGCCGCCTCGGCTTTTTCGCCTTGCGCGAAGACAGCAACGCGGACAGTCTTGCCAGTACCGGCAGGCATGACGACCGAACCACGCACGAGCTGGTCGGACTTACGTGCATCAATGCCGAGATTGACCGCCACGTCGATGGATTCATTGAACTTTGCAGTCGCCGTTTCCTTGGCCAGCGTCAGCGCTTCCTTGAGCGGATAGGGCTTTTGCGCCACAACCTTGCTGTGCAGAACTTTTTGTCTTTTGGTGAGCTTTGCCATGATCAGAGTCCCTCCACCGTAATGCCGATCGAACGTGCCGAACCGGCAATCGTCCGCACGGCAGCGTCCATATTGGCAGCCGTGAGATCAGGCATTTTGGCTTTGGCGATTTCTTCAGCCTGAGCCCGGGTAATTTTGCCCACCTTGTCCATATGCGGCTTGGGTGAACCCTTTTGGATTCCCGCCGCTTTCTTGATCAGAATGGTTGCTGGCGGAGTCTTCATCACAAAGGTGAAAGACTTGTCGGCAAAAGCGGTAATCACCACAGGGATCGGCAGACCCGGCTCCAAACCTTGCGTCTGGGCATTGAAAGCCTTGCAGAATTCCATGATATTGAGGCCGCGCTGACCGAGCGCGGGACCGATCGGTGGCGACGGATTCGCCTTTCCAGCCGGCACTTGTAGCTTGATGAAGCCAACAATTTTCTTGGCCATAATTACTCCTTATATGAGTTGTAACGCGCTTTCGCAAAACTTTTGCTCGACTACTTGCGCTCCTCTTGCCAGCATTCAACCAGGCTGCTGGCTTGCCCGAAAACTTTAAGCCTTCTCGACCTGGCCGAATTCCAGTTCAACCGGCGTCGCCCGCCCGAAAATGGTGACGGATACGCGCAAGCGGCTTTTTTCGTAATTGACATCTTCCACCGCACCGTGGAAATCGGTGAAAGGGCCTTCCTTGATGCGCACCATTTCGCCATTTTCGAACAGCACTTTGGGACGGGGTTTCTCGACCCCTTCCTGCATTTGCTGCATGATTTTCTCGACTTCCTTCTCGGAAATCGGTGTCGGCTTGGTGGAAGTACCACCGACAAAACCAGTGACCTTGGGCGTATTTTTGACCAGATGCCAGGAATCGTCGTTCATTTCCATTTCCACCAGCACATAGCCGGGGAAAAACTTGCGCTCGGTAATGGATTTCTGGCCGGACTTCATCTCGACCACCTCTTCCACCGGCACCAGAATGCGGCCAAAGGCATCCTGCATTCCCTGTCGGGTGATGCGTTCCTGCATGGCGCGCATCACGCTTTTTTCAAAGCCCGAATAAGCGTGGACGACGTACCAGCGTTTGCTCATGACTTCTTCCAACCGAGGACAAGATCGTAAAGCACCCATTCCAGACCCTTGTCGGTCATGTACAGGAAGATGGCCATCACCACGACGAACGCGAAGACTGCGCCGGTCATCTGAATGGTTTCCTTGCGCGTCGGCCAG